>Ga0172373_10001776_pt1 | contig 34357 bp, 20 predicted proteins | sample Lak10m_2_FD_114546 | JGI IMG/M metagenome (GOLD analysis project Ga0172373, IMG submission 114546) | Freshwater microbial communities from Kabuno Bay, South-Kivu, Congo - kab_092012_10m | ecosystem: Environmental > Aquatic > Freshwater > Lake | place: Democratic Republic of the Congo...
GCCACAACGGCGTTGAGTTGCGGTTGTTCGTGGCGGAGCCGAGGGATAATGTCGCTCCGTAAGCGGATGCGTTGTGAGCTGAGCTTGGTGTTGCTTGGGTCAGCGGTTGGTGTGAGTTGGCGCACAGCACAGTAGTCGACGATGGTCGTGCGGTCGATGTCGAGTAGCGGGCGAATCAGTTCTGCATGCCCAGCGTGGGTGGATGGATGCGCCGGCGCCCAATCAGGCCATGCAATACGTGGGAGCATGCCGGAGAGACCGTTGCTGCCACTGCCACGGAGCAAGTGCATCAACACGGTTTCGACTTGGTCGTCACGGGTGTGTGCAACGAGCACCGCGTCGGCACCAATACGAGTGGCGCAGGTGGCGAGACGACGGTAGCGCACGAGACGACCGGCTTCGTTGATGTTGCTTGCGGTGGTTTCGGCGGCCACATCGGCGTGTTCAATGGTATGCGCGATGCTGAGCTGATGCGCAGTCTGATGCACAAAATCGGCCTCAGCCGCTGATTGGGATCCGCGGAAGCCATGGTCGAGATGGTAGAGGTGTAGTGCGTGTGGAGGAAGGTACGTGACGAGGGCATAGAGCAGGGCGAGTGAATCGGGCCCCCCCGAGACGGCCACCACGCAGAGCCGATTGGCCAATTCGTGCCAGTGTTGTTGCAGGTGGTACTCGAGGGGGTGCATCATCGCATTACTCGCCAGCGATATCGTCGATGGTGATGATGTGGAGTTGTGGCTGGGCTTGGGGAGTGATGCCCGCAAAGGTGGGCACTGCGACGGTTGGCGTACTCCAGCCGATGAGGATGGCTTGATCGGCGCGGAATGCGGGCATGGCACCACAGGGGCCAAAGACGGCCACGAAGAGGCGGTTTTTGTCGATGTGCGTGGCTGCATCGCCGGTGATGTCACAGGGGAAAGAGACGGGAGCTGTGCGATTATCGATGCGGCTCGGAATGTTGCTCTGGATGTCGCCGAGCGGGTAGTACTGGTCTTGATAGAGAATGCCGGCATCGCTGAGCGTGTGGTTGCCGTGGAGCACAATATCACCGCGTAGCGACTGACCAGTGCGCACGATCGTCGCAGTGAGTGGGAGCGAGACTGTGCGTTGGTTGGTTGCGATGTACTGCACGGAGCCAATGTTGCCCACGATGTCGACCTCGTAGTCGTCGCGTGCGGTCTGCACGCTGGTGGTGGCCGGCGTAGTCAGGAGGCGCAGGCTTTCGACGGGAGCAATTTGGGTACGAAAGGTGCTCCGGAACGGAGTGTAGAGGGCGGTGGTGGTGCTGGCGTAGGCCGTAGTTGCAGGTGCGTGTTGTTGCACGATGGTGAGGTGATACACCAGCACACTACTGCCTCGTTGGACGATGCCGACGGCGATGAGCACACCGCTGAGGACGACCGCGATGACGGGGATGACGACCCAGGCCCAATCGAGCAGGCGGCGTCGTTTCAAGATGAGATACGCGGTTGGCCCGATGAGAACAACGTAGAGCGCGATAATGGCGACGAGTAGTGTGGGTGTCGGCCGTGACAACGACGGGATGGTCAGACTGGCGGACAACGGCTCATTGTACTGGTAGGTGTTGGCGTACCCGATGGTCGACACGAGTGACGGGTAGACGGGCTCAACCACCGCTTGCCAAAACCAGCGTTGTCCGGGCCACTCTTGGGTGGCAGCAAACGCCACACTACTGTGAAAAACACGGCCACGGGCCACGTTGGTCTGCCAGAGCACGGGCACATCAGCAATCACCAAAGTGGCATCCGGATCACGCACGGTGACCGCAGGCACCGAAACGGCAGCGGGCCAAGGAGCTGGTGCTTGCCGGGGGAGTGTGAGAGCACCGGCGTCGAGCATGGTGGCTTGCGGGGTGATGAGGGCGACGTCGGCGAGTGGTCCGGTCAGCGTGCCCGCCACGACGAGGGTGCCTCCGAGTGTCATCCAGGTGCGTACCGCGTCCGCTTGTGCGGCACTCAACTGACTCACATCATCGATGAACAGCGTGGTGACGCCTTGTAGTGCGGTAACCTGGCTCGGCAAGAGGTCGGCCGTGATATGGCGGACTTCGGGCACCACGCTGACACTGGCATCGGGCTGGCTGAGCGCGCGGAGCAGGTTGGTGTTGGTGCTGACCACGACATGCAGGCTGTCAAACACCGGCTGTGCGTCGACCATGGTGCTCGCAACGATGCGCCCATCACTGTCGCGGACGCGCGCCACAATGCTCCGCGAGTAGCCCGGGAGAACGAAGGTGGCGTCGATGGATTTGCGACTCTGGGCTGGTAAGTTGAGATTTTTTTGCCAGGCGACGGCGGTGCCGTTGTCGTCACTGACGACCCACTCAATGGTGACAGTGCGATCTCGGCTATCGCCGTTGACGACCAAGCGCACCGGTGCAAACGCATCCGCGTAAAAAGCGTTTTCGAAGCCAACAATGGCGTCAATGGTGACCCGATTGTTGCTTTGGGCAGAGCTGGGGAAGGGATGTATTGCGCTGATCGCGATGATAACGAGGGTGATACACATCCAGCAAAATCGACGCATATACGATCACCTGTTGCCCTTTCACGGTGCCTGAAAGACGGGAATGTGCGTGACAAGTGCAAGCACTTGGTGCAAGGTTTCTTCGGGGGTGTGCAGACTGCCATCGATGATGACGGCATCGTGAGCGGGGTACATGACGTGGCGGTCGCGCTCGTCACGTGTGCGGATGGACTCGGTGAGCGCGGCGTGGTCGATCTGCTCGCCACGGGCGTCAAGCTCGGCAATCCGGCGGCGCACCCGCTCTGCAATCGACACGTCGAGGTAGATCTTCAAGGGGGCTTCGGGGAGCACGATAGAGCCAATGTCGCGTCCGACCATGACGACATGCCCGGCTAGGCCGATGTCACGCTGGCGGGCGCGCATGATCGTGCGTACGTCGGGGTGAGATGCGACGTGCGAGACGATGCGCTCAACCGCTTGTTGGCGGATTTCCCACGTGACGTCGACACCATCGAGAGTGATCGTGTACTGGCGGCCGTCGGCGTGGGTAGGTGGGAGCACTCCGATGTGACAGGCTTCGGCCAGTTTGGTCACTGCGGTGCTGTCGTCGGGGGCACAACCGGCTCGGAGCACGGCGAGTGCCAGCGCGCGGTACATGACGCCGGTGTCGAAGTAGACGTACTTCAACGCGGTGGCGAGGCGTGCTCCCAAGGTGCTTTTGCCTGATCCAGCGGGACCATCGATGGTAATGACGAGCGGTTGGGTCATTTTGCTACCTTGTGGCGGTGCTACAACACCACCCGGTGTGTGGTGAAAATCTGCCTGTATTATAGCGTAAAGCCGGGGATGTGGGCAGTGGGATAGATGCAACACGCCGCCGTGGTGGGAACCACGGCGGCGTGCGGTAGTGGAGCGACTAGTTGACTTTGATGGCGCTGCCACCCTTAGCAGCAGAGGCCTGAATGGCATCCCAGAGCTTGGCCATGCGCATCCCGACTTCGGGTGGGCACGGGTTGGCGGCACCGTTGCGCACGCCGAGGAACTGCTCCCAAACGCCCATGGAAGCAGGAGTCTCGACGGTGGCTGGCGGGGTATCGCCGTCAAACTGCACTTGGAGTTTTTCACCCCAGACACCGGTGTAGAGGATGCCTTTGTCGCCAAAGACGCGAATGTCGGAGTGGCACGAGGGCATGGCCTCACCGTTGCCGTGGAGCGACACGAGCACTCCCGATTTGAGGCGGGCAATCACGACGCCGAGGGTCTCGACGGGGCGCCCTTGGTTATCGAGGAATGCGGCAACTTCGGCGACGTCTTCACCGGCCAAATCGACGGTGGTGTTGAGCAAATGGGCGCCGGTGTCGAACAAAAAGCCGCCGCCGGCCATGGCGGGAATCTGGCGCCAGGTATTGACCGTGTTGGGGCCCCAGTTTTGCCAGACCACGCCACTAATCGTCTTGACGGTGCCGATGTCGCCGTTGCGGAGCATGGTCACTGCGGTGCGAATATTGGGGGAAAGACTACCGGGGAAGGCCACCACCAGCAATTTTCCGGTGCGGTCGCGGGTTTCAATCAAGCTGGCTGCCTCTTGGGCGTTCATGACCATCGGTTTCTCGAGGAGCACGTCGATTCCGGCTTCGAGGCAGGCCTTGGTCTGATCGTGGTGGTAGGCGTGCGGTGTAATGATGAATGCCGCATCAAGGGCCGACCCGTGCTCGCGCAACAGGCGCTCGAGGTCGGGTTGATTGGCGGGCACGGGCAGACCGGCCTCTTCGAACAAGGCAGCGGTGTCTTCGTAGGCCTGATTGGACGGCTCACAAACCACGGTGATTTCGGTGGTTTGGCGCATTTTGGTCATGTTGCGGATGTGATGGCGTGCCATGCCGCCACAACCAATCATCACGGTACGGACTTTTGACATCGTCGTCTCCTCAAGTGCAGAGTGCGTGCGTCACTATTCTACCAAAGAATCCTACCCACGCCCGACGAAGGGCATGTTGGTGGCCATGATGGTCTGAAAGAGCACATTGGCTGATAACGGCAAATTGGCCATCTGTACGACCGCGGCGGCCACATGACTGACGTCCATCAACGGCTCGACGGCTATTGCACCGTGGGCCTGCAAGATGCCCTGACCCATGCGTTCGGCCATGTCGGTGGCTGCGTTGCCGATGTCGATTTGACCGACGGCAATCGCATAGGCTCGCCCATCGAGTGCGGCTGATTTGGTGAGCCCACGAATGGCGTGTTTGGTGGCCGTGTAGGCGATGGAATTGGGGCGGGGCGTGGTTGCTGAAATCGAGCCGTTGTTGATGATGCGTCCGCCGTGCGGCTGTTGTTGGCGCATCACGCGAAAGGCTTGTTGCAAGCAATAAAACATGCCGTTCAGGTTGGTATTGACCACCGCATGCCATTGTTCGAGCGGGAGTTCATCGATGGGCACGGCTGGTGCGCCAATGCCAGCGTTGTTAAAGAGCAGGTCGACCCGGCCAAAATGTGTCACGGTGGTGTCAAACAGCGCACGGACCGCTGCTGGGTCGGTGACGTCGGTCGGCACACATAGCGTATGCGCGGGTGAGACGGCTTGGTGTTGGGTGGTGTGCAAATCAGCGGCGTTGCGTCCTGCTAACACGACGTGCCAACCGTTGGCAACGAGAGCGAGAGCGGTAGCCCGCCCAATGCCACGGCTGGCACCGGTGACGATGGCAATGCGATCTTGGTTCATGTGGTGTTCATTTCTTGTGGTATTGGTGCGGGTGCATTGTAGCCAAAGTATACCGCACCTGCAACGCAGGTGCGGTATGCCGAGCAGGGCTGGGGAGATTTATTGGGCGGCCGGTTTGCGCAATATGAAGAAGTAGTAGGGTGCATCGTCCGGCGCTGGTGCTTCATAGAGGGGGCGCAAAATGGGCTCCCACAACCAGTTGAGTGTCAACGGTGGCGCAATCAGCCAGCGTCCGAGGAGTTTGCGGGTCAGCAACGAGGGGGCTGCGATGTAGTGGCTTGCGTCAAACAGTGCGAGTGCGGCATCGCTGAAATAGGGGCGACACGACACCACTTCGAATCCGGCGTCGGTGAAGCGTTTGCTCCAATCGGCGCGACTCAACGTGTTGCGGTGCACGGAGATTTTGTTGAACCAACGGCCGTACCGCATGCCGTCGAAGCCGAGGGCGTTGAGGATTTTGGTGCCGAGTAGCTGTGATGGAAAGCGGTTGCCGACGACCGATGCGATGAACGGCGCACCTGGTTTGAGCGTGCGGAAAGTTTCGCTGAGGGTCTCGGTGAGGGGCTCGACGTGCTCGAGCACACAGTTGCTAAACGCGGAGGCAAAGGTGTGGTCTGCGAAAGGCAAATGCTTGCCGTCGGCCACGCTCAAACCACGGTAGACCCGGCGTTGGTGTGCCTCGTGGGTATCGCTGACGATGGGGTCGATGCCGTAGATGACTTTGCCGGGGAAGGCGATTTCCGCAAAGGTGCCGTCACCGCTCCCCACGTCGAGGACGGGTTCAGCGAGCTCGGGGGCGGTTTCTGCAAACAAACGGGCTTCGATGGCGCGAATCATGACGCGGTGCGGTGGGAGCGTCATCAGGTGGGGGCGCAAAAAATCACGGGTGGAACTGGTCATGGTGCTTAGTTTCTCCCAGACAACGAACGAAACAGGTCTTCATAGCGGGTGACGGTGAGATCCGTGCTAAACAAGCTGGCCACGCGGTCACGGTCACGGTGGTAGGTGGCGGGATGGTCGATGATGTCCACGATGGCGTGTGCGAGCGCTTCCGCATCGCCGATGGGCACAACGCGTCCCATGCCCGTCTGCTGGACGGGCTGACGCACCCCGGGCAGGTTACTTGCGACCGAGGGGGTGCCACAGAGCATGGCCTCGACTTGCACGAGGCCGAACGACTCCGTTGAGTTGAGGCTGGGCACCGTGATGACATCACAGGCGCTAAAGAACGTGGCCAGATCATGGGCGCCGAGTGTGCCCAAAAATGTCCAGTGGTTGCGGTATTGCTCGAAGAGCGGCGCTAGGCGGCGGGCGTAGGCTTCTTCGCCGAGTACTTGCTCAAAGGGTCCAGCAAAGAGGACCCGTGCGGTGGGATGTGCCGCCAAAATGCGCGGCAACGCACCAAGCAGCACTTCCACCCCTTTTTCGGCGGCAAGACGCGCTGCCATGCCGATGACGGGACCTTGCAGGTTGTAGCGTTGCTTGAAAGCCGCCACCTCGGCCGCACTACAATCAGCGATTTCGACGGGCGGCGGAATAATGGTGACTTTGGGGCGAAAGTGGCTCAAGTAGGGAGAATGGGTGGCGAAATCGTCGGTGTAGGCCACGATACGGGTGGCCAGCATGCCGGCAGCGCGATTGCTGACTTGCACGACCCGGTCAACGATGCGATTGAACCACCCGTGGGGCAGTTGCAGGTCACAGTGGTAGGTGAGCACGACTGGTTTGCGTTGGAGCCAGCCACGCAGTGCTAACCCGGGGGCGTCGAACTGCGGCATGTGCAGGCTCATCACGTCGTGCGTGAGCGAGAGTTTGGTGGCCTCCCACCCAAAAGTGGGCATGATGACGCCCTTGCTGATGCGGGCTGCCACCGGGACGCGTACCACGTGCACACCACGGAGCACCTCGTGAGTGGGGAGGCTGGGGTCGTACTGCGAGGTCAAAATGGTCACGTGATGGCCGCGTTGCGCCAGACCAACGGCCAAACGCTCAGCATAAATGGTGAGTCCACTGGTATAGGGCCGGTAGTAGGTGAGCGCAACCAACACACGCATGATGCTCACCGTCCTTTGATTTCGGCGTGATGGTCGGCAACCCACTGCCACAGTTGCGTCACACCACGAGCGACGGTCACCTGGGGGGTCCAGCCGAGGAGCCGCTGCGCTTTGTCGATGTTGAGAATGCAGACCCGTTGATCGCCGGGACGCCAATCTGCGAAGCGTGGCGCGGCCACCGGCCTGCCGTTGAGGGCACTGATGAGGGGCTCAAATTCGTGCCAGATCGACACGGTATTGTCGGGACCACCACCAATGTTGAAAATATGTCCTGCCACGCTGTCGATGCGCGCAATGGCCAGTTGGTACGCCCGCACTAGGTCATCAATGTAGAGCAGGTCACGTACTTGTTTGCCGTCGCCGTAAATGGACAACGGACGACCCAGTTGTGTGGCGATGATGAAATGCGCCGCCCAGCCTTGGTCTTCGACACCGAATTGTCGCGGACCGTAGATGGCCGATTGGCGGAAGACCACGGTGCGCAGGTCGTAGATGCGGTGGTAGTCACGCACATATTGGTCGCCCGTGCCTTTGGAGCATCCGTAGGGCGAATGAAAATCGAGCGGTTGTTCCTCGGTAATGCCACGGGGCACATCGCGGTAGCGCCAGCGTGTTTCATCAACGACAACCTCGATGTCATCCATGCCACCGTAGACTTTGTTGGTGGACGAGTAGAGCACGATGGGGTTGCGCTCCGACAAACGGGCGGCTTCGAGGACGTTGAAGGTGCCGAGGGCGTTGATGTCGAAATCTTCGCGTGGGTTGACCACTGACGTGGTTACTGCCACTTGGCCGGCAAGATGAATGATGACATCGGCATCGGCGAGGGCTTGTGCGGTGGTTTGGGCATCGCGGATGTCGCCGTGCCGGAACTGTACGCGATCGTCGCCGTGGGTGCGCCGCAACCAGTTCAGGTTGTGTTGCGATCCGGGACGTGACAAATTGTCGTAGATGGTGACGTGCATTCCGTCACGGAGGAGGGTGGATGTCAGGTTAGCGCCAATGAACCCGGCACCACCGGTGATAAGAACGTGCATGCAATGTACTCACAACATCAGAAACAGGGTATCAAGCAACAGCAGACACGATTCATACCATAGCACAGGCATGTTAAGCCCGTGTTGTGTAAGTGATACTCTGTCGCACTTGCGCTTCATCATACCACAGTCATGCGGGAGCGAACGGATCGTGTACTGGGTGCAGAAGCGACACTCCACGGTCTATCGTTGGCTCGTTAATCGGCGGTATAATGGAGGCAGATAAAATTCCAGCAACCGGCGACACTGTGGGTGTGACAAAACATGATGAAGACGCCGTCACGCCCCTGTTTGTTCAACGTTCCGGCACGAATAGTTGGTTAGGATAGTTTCTGCATGAATGCTTCATCTACGCAGTATCAGCGCTTGGGGATGCGCATTGTGTTGCTTGTGTTCATCGTCTGGCTGGGCGCATACTTGCGCTTTACGGGCCTCGAAAGCTGGGATGAACCGTCGTTTCGCCTCCACCCCGACGAGCGATTTTTGACCGAAGTCGCATCACAAATCCGCTTGCCGGGATCGTTTACGGAGTACATTGACTCCAGCACGACCCCGTTGAATCCACGCAACGGCAACTACAAATTTTTTGTGTATGGCATGTTGCCCCACGAAATTACGCGGTTGAGCGCGGTCGCGCTGACACCGCCGGAGCTGTTGCCAGCCACGGTCGACCGTAATGGAGTATCGGTGCCCAACCCGGAATATGCGGTCGCAGAGAGCTTTCCACGTGAGGTACGCGCCGTGTTGAACCCGGAAAGTATCGACTACACGGGGCGCATCCACGTGGTTGGGCGGGCGTGGTCGGCTATTTTTGATGTGCTGTCGTTGTTGGTCGTTTTTTTGCTGGCGCGCCGGCTTTACGACGAAACCATCGCGTATGTGGCAGCGCTGATGTATGCGGGCACGGGGTTTTTGATTCAGCAGACGCACTTTTTCACTGTAGACGCAACGAGCGCTTTTTTCATCGTATTGACGATTTATTTTGCGGTGCGCATCCATCAAGAGGGGCGCTGGAGCGATTATGTGTGGGCAGGTGTGGCGATTGGCGGCGCCATCGCCTGTCGCATCACGTTGGCCACGGTGGCCGTGGCGGTGATTGTGGCCGCTTTGGCCCGGGCGTTCCGGGCGGTGCTCGATCTGCACCCACGACTGGTGCGCCGTGAATTTGGCTTGCTGGTGGCCTGTGGTGTAATTGCTCTGCTGGCAGCGCGCACACTCGGCCCCGACATGTTTACGGGGAGCATGGACGCGCAAGCGGCGCCCGTGGTGCTCGGTGACAAAATCGGCAGTGTGGGCGTGCTCCTCGACACGGTGATGCAGGGCAAAGGGTTCTGGGATGTGCGTCCCGATGTGCGTTTTTTGCAGAGCATGTCGGATATTAGCCGGTTCGCTTCTGGCGACATCGATTGGCCGCCGACGCAACAATGGGCTGCGCGGTCCCGCTATCTTTTTGCGCTCTCCAACATGGTGTGGGCAGGCATGGGTGCGCCGCTGGGGATTGCGGCGTGGCTGGGTTTCGTGGTGATTGGTTGGCAGATTTGGCGGCGTCAGCACTGGCAGCATCTCGTGCCATGGGCCTGGGTGGCCTTCTTCTTTGGATGGCAGGGTGGTCAATTCTTGATGACCATGCGCTATTACTTGCCCATCTACGGGGTGCTGATTCTGATGGCGGCCTGGTTGGTGGTTACCATAGCCAGGTGGCGCCAGCCGCTGTACGCCAAAGTGATGGGGTGGATGTGGCGACCCGGTGACCCCCAATTACACCGCGCTGCCGCGGTGAGATGGGGGCGTGCCATTGCCTTCATGACGGTTGTACCTGCCGTAGTGGTGGTGAGCGGGGCGCTGGCCTGGGGGTACGCCTTTAGTCGCATTTATACCGAAGATCATACGCGTATTGCGGCTTCGCGCTGGATTTATGCGAACATTCCGCCTGGGATGACGCTCAGCTCCGAAATTTGGGATGATGGCTTGCCACTCGGTCTCGACGGGCGCAGTGCGGGTGAGTACGCTGGTGAAGCATTGCCGGTCTATGCCGAAGACGAGTACGTCAAGTATTACGGTGACGGAAGTGCCGAAAATGCGGGCATGTTGGCGCAACTCGACCGTGTTGACTACATCATCCTCAGTAGTAACCGGGTTTACGACACGGCAGGGCGCTTGGTGATGCGGTATCCGGCGCTCATCAACTACTACAAAACGCTCTTTGACGGCAGTCTCGGCTTCGAATTGGTGGCCGAATTCCGCTCGTCACCGCGCTTGTTCGGCATCGAGTTCCCCACGGCCATATGGGCCGAAGAGGCGTTTAGTGTCTACGATCACCCGCGGGTGCTGATTTTCAAAAAAACTGCCCGCTACAGCCGTGAGCAGGCCGAGGCGTTGCTCTTCAAGGGAGTGGCGTTCGACGAGGTGTACAAACTCCCCACCATTCGTGCCAGCAAGGTGATGACGGCCTTGCACTTGACCGATGCACAGTGGCCCACATATCGCAACAGCGCGGCGTGGGGGCAACTGTTCAGCACGACCACCACGACCGTGGTGCCGTGGCTGTGGTGGTTGCTGGCCTGTGAAATCATCGCTTTGGCCAGCTTCGTGTTGTTGCAACGGTGGCTCCAAGGTTTGCCCGATCGTGGGTTGGCGCTGAGCAAAACGTTCGGGTTGGTGCTGGTCGCTTGGCTCATTTGGCTGGCAGCGAGCGTGGGTGTGCTGAGTTTCAATCGCGCAGGATTGTTGGTCATCGTGGGGCCGTTGGTGCTCATCGCGGGAGTCGTCGTGTGGTGGCAACGGGCTCATTGGGCGCAGTTGTGGCAACAGTACCGGTGGATGTGGTTAACCACACAAGGGATATTTTGGTTGGCGTTTGCAGCATTCGTGATGATTCGGGCTGCCAACCCCGATCTCTGGCATCCTGCACGGGGCGGTGAAAAACCGATGGACGTGGCGTTTTTGACGGCAGTGGTGCGGAGCCCTTCGTTTCCGCCGTACGACCCGTGGTTTGCTGGCGGCATGTTGAACTACTACTACTTCGGGTTTGTGATGGTGGGAGTGCTAGTGCACCTGACTGGCATTGCGCCGAGCACCGCCTACAATCTCGCTGTGCCGTTGTTGTTTGCGTTGACGGCGGTAGGAGTGTGGGGGGTGGCGTTAGCACTCCAAGGCTGGCAGGGGCAGGTGGCGGCGGTGCGGTGGCGTGATTGGTGGCACCGCATCCGAGCTACCAACCAACGCAAGGTGGTCGGCGCCCTGTTGGCGGCACTCCTCGTGACGGTAGCTGGCAACTGGGCTCAAGCGTTGTGGTTCATGCCCGGCAGTGCGCGTGACGGCCAAACTTGTGAGGCTGGGGATTCGTACGCGGCGGTGGCCGGTTGTTTTGGTCGTCCCGAATGGGCGTTCTGGGATGCCACGCGCGTGGTTTCCATTAAAACGGGCGATGGCGTCATCAACGAATTTCCGTTTTTCACCTTTTTGTTTGCGGATCTGCATGCGCACATGATCGGTTTGCCGTTGTTAGTGGCCGCCTTGGGCGTCATGACTGCCTTGATGCGGCAACCCAAGAGTGCGCCACACTGGCGAGCCTTGTGGGGCCAACGAACCGGGTTGGTGGTCGGGCTAGGGCTTTTGAGTGGCGTGGCCTACGCCACCAACACCTGGGATTACCCGACGATACTCGGATTAGCGTTGTTGACCCTGTTGTTGTTGGCGTGGCGCGATCGTCAGATGAATCCCCAGTACTCCACTGAGTACGGTCTGCCGTTGGCGATTGGCGGTGTGCTGGCAAGTGCGGCATTGGCGAGTTGGCCATTTACGCGGGCGTTCGCTAGTGACTACACCGGTTTTGAGGCGTGGACGGGCATGCAGACGCCCACCGCGTTGCTCCTCGAGATTTCTGGGTTGTGGTTGTATGCGGCCTTGAGCGCAGGGGCCGTGTTGATGGTGCGACTCCGTTGGTTGACCGCTCGTTCCGCCGGATTTGCGGCGTTGGCGGTGGCCGGGGTATGGGGTCTGGCTGCTGTGAGCGAGATTCCGGCGCTGTATCTGGAGGTGGTGACCATTGCGCTGGTGGGCGCGTTGCTGGTGGCGTTGCTGACCCGAGCCTGGCCCGTATTTGATTGGCACGCACAGTGGTCGCAGTGGCGCACTCCGGCGGTGCAACTCGAGTTGCCGACGTTCGCTGACCTAGAGCGGCGCCCACAAGCGCGTCCGGTGCCGGTAGCGCTCGAAACGTTGTTTGTGCTGGTGTTGGTGTTGGCGGTGGTGGGGATTTCGGCACTGACCGAAGTACTAGTGGCCAAGGGCGACATCGGGCGCATGAACAGCGTCTTTAAATTTGGCATGCAGGTCTGGGTGTTTGGTGGTTTGACTGCTGGCATCCTGCTACCGTGGGTCTGGCAACGTCTCTGGACCTTTGCGCTCAACGTGCAACTGCTCTGGCGTGTGCTGACCATTGTGGCGGTGAGCATGGCGTTCGTGTACCCGGTGACTGCCACGCCAGCCCGTATTGGTGAGCGCTATGACGGCGAGGCAGGCTTGAGCCTCAACGGTGAGAGCTTTTTGCGCTCGCCGAACGCCACATGGGGTGAAAACGGCGTCAATTTCACGTTCAACGAAGATGCTGATGCCATCGACTGGATTCGCGCCAACGTGCACGGCACACCGATTCTGCTCGAGGCACATGCCGAAGCTTACCGCTGGTCGGCGCGCATGGCTACCTATACCGGTTTGCCGACCATTCTAGGGTGGCCGTGGCACGAAACACAACAGCGGAGCGTGGCCGACGTGGGACCGGTGCTTGCAGCCCGTCAAGCGGCCATTCAGCGCTGGTACAGCGGGGGTGATCCTGCGACGGTGCTCCGTGAAATCCAGACATACGGCATCGAGTACGTGTATGTGGGGCAGATGGAGCGCGCACTGTATGGACCGCAGGCCGATGCGGCTTTTGTGGCACTTGCCACACAAGGGAGCATCACGGAGGTGTTCCGTAGCGGTTTGTCGGTGCTCTACCAGGTTCCCGTGGCCGATCATGCGCCAGGTGTGTTGAAAACTGCGACGTTGCCACAGTTGCCGGCGACGCCGCCACCACCACGTGAATCCCAGGGGGCACAGCCCCCGCGTAATCCGACCAACGCGGCGGGTGACGCACTGCTCACGGTTGCCAACGATCGTCTCGCCACCGTGGCACGTCCGGGGTGGAGTCCGTGGCAGGACACTGGTGCGGCCGTGGTGATGTGGGCGTTGGCGTGGTACTTGATCGGTGCCTGTGGATTGGCCGTGGCCATCTGGTGGGGCGATCAGCACTGGCCATGGGCGCGTTTAATCGGGTTATTACTCCTCGGCTATCTCCTCTGGTTGCCGGTCAGTGCGCGCCTGATGTTCAACGACACGACCGGTTTGCTGGTGGCGTTTGTTGCGGTTGCGCTCGTCAACGTTTGGGCGCTTTTGCGCATCGGCATGCGCCAACGTGCGGACGACGGTGATGCAAGCGATGCACGCTGGTTTGCTGGCGCACAGTGGGCAGAGCTCGTCTATGCCGGGTTGCGTCATGTGGGTACCACTCTTGTTGCGCAACGGCAACGAGTGTTGGTCTTCGAAGGAATTCATTGGGTGGCTTTTGCGGCCATGGTGCTCATCCGCATGGCCAATCCCGATTTGTGGCATCCCATTTGGGGCGGTGAGAAGCCGTTTGAGTTTGGCATGCTCAATGCGGTCTTGCAAAGCCCGGTCATGCCCCCGTATTCGCCTTTTTATAGTGGTGGCACGCTCAACTACTACTATTTTGGCTATGTGCTCTACGCACTTCCGATTCGTTTGAGTGGGTTGTTGCCCGAAATCGGCTACAACTTGATTTTGGCATCGGTGTTTGCGCTGGTGGTGCTGGCCGTGGTGACGCTCAGTCTGCAGATGAGCAAGCGCTGGTGGGTGGCACTTTTGGCGGTCTTCGTGGTCGTGGTGGCAGGGAATCCGGCCACCGTCGTGCCGTCGGGGTGGTCCGAGGGGCTAGCGCCGGTCTGGCGCGTGTTGCAGAGCGATGGACTGGCCGGGCTGGGCGCGCCGCTGGGGGACTGGTTTGTGGGCCCGAGCCGAGTCATCCCCAACACCATCAACGAGTTTCCGGCGTGGAGCTTTTTGTTTGGTGATTTGCACGCCCACGTGTTGGCCATGCCGGTGTTCCTCATGGTCATCATGTTGGCATGGCATGCCATCAAATCGCCACGGCTCAACGATGGCTGGGTGGTGTTGACCGTGCTGTCTGTGGGTGCACTGGCGATTACCAATTCATGGGACGTGCCCACTGCGGTATTGGTGCTGGCGGGCGCCGTGTATGCTCGGCAACCGGCTGGTATTGGGGCGGTGGGGCGTGCACTCATCGTGGTGGCACTGGTAGCAGGTGTAGCGAATGTCGCCTACTTGCCCTTTTTCCAACAGTACGTGCCACAAATTGCTGGGGTTGCCTTGGTGACAACGCCGTCACCGTGGGGGGCCTGGCTGGGGATGTGGGGCGGTTTCGTGGTGCCCACATTGGCGGTGCTGGCATGGCTGTTATGGTCTGCTCCACGGCAGCGTCTGTGGTTGGTCGTTGTGGTGGCGTTGTTGATCGTGGGCGTGGCGTTGACTGCGGAGCGTATCACTCTGCCTGATGCGCCGTGGCTGGTGTGGCTAAGTAGCCCCCGCCTGTGGTTGCTGAGCGTCGTGTTGGTGGTGGCAGTTGCACTGCTGATACGGCCAATGTCACGACCGATGTGGTTTGCCTTGTGGCTGATGTGTGTGGGGTGGGCCGTGGCACTCGGTGTGGAGCTCATCTACATTCGTGATCACATGGACGGCGGCGATTGGTACCGCATGAACACCGTGTTCAAGTTCGGCATGCAGACGTGGGTGTTGCTTGGAATTGCCTTCGCAGTGATGATTGGGCAGGTGTGGGCGACCGTGCTACGAGCACCAACGTGGGTACGTGCGGTGGTCATTGGTGTGAGTGCCGTGCCGTGGTTGTTGGGGGCGATATTCCCAGTGGTGGCTATCCCCAATCGTACCGCCTATCGCATCAACGCCGATCAGGTGTGGACGATCAACGGCTTACAGTTCATGCAAACAGGATCTTACCAAGCGTACGATCGCACGATTGCGTTCGTTTCTGATTATGAAGCGCTCCAGTGGCTCCGCGCCAATGTGACCGGTGTGCCCGTGGTGCTACAATCGAGCAACGAATTCTATCGTGATTATGGCGTGCGTATTGCGGCCAACACCGGCTTACCGACTGTGGTGAGCCCGCTCCACGAAAGTGAACAACGTGATGGCAGTGTGGTCGCGCGCCGTGATGCGGATGTGGTGGAGTTTTATCGTGGCACGGACAGCGGTCGCAAGTTGCAGATTTTGTCACGCTACCGCGTGGCCTACGTGATTGTGGGGCTCATTGAGCGGGCGGTCTACGGTGCAGATGGCATTGCAGTGGTCGAGCAACTGCCCCAGCTCCGTGAGGTGGCGCGCTTTGGAGAGACGACCATTTATCAGGTTGCGCCAAACGTGATCGCCATTGCACCGGTGGGGGCAAGCGATGACATTGAGGTGGGCGATGTGGTCTTGGTGCCACCTCCCGATGCGAATGAAAACCGCCTCAACGCGGACGAGTTACAGGCGCTCGAAGAAGCCTTTCGTGCTGATACGAGCAATATTGATGCGATGATGCTGCTCGCAGATGCGTATCGCCAATTGGGACGGGGTGCAGATGCGGCTACGACCATCGATACGACGTTGCAAGCCCATCCCGATGACGTCATGTTGTTGCACATGTACGCAGATGCTTCGTTGGAGGGTGGCTTGGTCGATCAAGGCATCCGTGCACTGCGGACTGCGGTCACGGTCGATCCCTCGCCGGGCAATCTCAACAAGTTGATAACCGGTATGATTCAAGTCGGGTTGTTCGAAGATGCGCTCCGAGAAATCAGCGATGCTCGGCAGGTGTATCCGGATTTCTTCGACTTCTTGGTATCACAAGGGCAGGTCTACGAGCTAATGGGCAATCTGGAGCAGGCGCGCCAGAGTTATCAAGAGTACCTCGCACAGGCGCCTGCAGACGCGTTATTTCGCGAGGATGTCCGTCGTGCACTGGCCAACCTCGAGCGTTAAGGAGCAATCATGATAGGCGATGTGGTGCTACATTGGGCGGTCATGCTCTTGCTGGGGGGAGTCGGTCTCCCGTGGGCCAAGTACGTGTTCGCCACGCTCCCGGCTGCCATGCTGGGCATGGCTCGTCTGCTTGGGGTGGCTCTGGTGGGGGTGCTGGCTTGGAGCGTGGCCATGTTGGGCATTTTGCCCTTTAGTGGGGGCACCGTGCTGGTGAGCATGCTCGTCATTGCGGGGGTGGGTTGGCGGTTGTGTGGTGGCATTGATCGCACGTGGCTCCGCGCGCATTGGCGCGCTTTGGTGCTCGGCGAGGTCATGTTTGCCATCGGCTTTGCCATGGTGGTCTACATTCGTGGACATAATCCCGATCCATGGGGCACCGAACGCCCCATGGACTTCGCTTTTTTGCAGAGCGTGTTGCAAAGCCCGAGTTTCCCACCGCTCGACCCGTGGATGGCCGGGTTCACCATCAACTACTACTACTTCGGCTATGTGCTGGCAGCGGTCCCCGTGACCCTAACCGTGGCAGATCCAGCGGTGGCCTACAACCTGGCGTTGGCGACGAGCGCCGGCTTGGCGGCGGTGGCGGTGGCTGCCGTGGCCGTGAGCATGGTGCGCTTGGTGGTCGGTGAGCGTTGGGTGGGCCCCGATTGGGCGGTGGCACTGTCGGCGGTGTTGGTCGTCTTGGTGGCCGGAAACTTGGGTGGCTTCGTGCAGGTGGTGGCTGGCTTCCCCGAAGTCCTCGCACTCGAGGGGCGAGACGTGGGGCGCGCCCTTGTCAACGGTGTAACTACCCGTGCGCCTCTCGAGCTGAGCCAGCCCTTCCGGGGCTGGGATTTCGACGGCATGACCACGGCTACTCCGCGCGACATGTGGGCCGAATTTAATTGGTGGAATCCGTCACGTGCGGTGTGGGATGACATTCCCACGGGTGCGGGCGGCAGTGAACGGCGCTACGCCATCACCGAGTTCCCGTTTTTTTCCTATTGGTTAGGTGACATGCATCCGCACGTGATGGCACTGCCGTACGGCGTGTTGTTGGTGGCGTTTGCCCTCCGGCGCGCCAGTCAGCCCGTCGTTCCATGGGTGCTCCCCGCGCTGCTGATTGGCATGCTCTACCCGCTCAACAGCTGGGATTATCCCACCTACTTGGCGCTGTACGTGGCCACCATTGTGTGGGCGTCGTTGCGGCACGGCAGTGGGTGGCGTGCCGTATTGCAAGAAAGTGCTCTCGTGGTGATGGCCTCGTATCTGTGGTATGTGCCATTCCACCGCAGTTTCCACTCATTGGTCGGGAGCCTCGAGCCCTTGACGAGCATTCCCGTGCTTGCGACGGCATCACGCTACTTCGGGGTGGCGCCGGCGCAGACCGAATTTCACGGGCTTGTCGTCATGTTTGGTCTGTTCCTCATTCCCATCGTGGTGATGGGGTGGCAACTCTGTGCGACCGTGTTTGAGCGCACGCTGTACGGAGTCATGGTAGGGATGGCGGTCATCGGGGCGGTCGTCGGTTTTGCGACCATCTTCGCCTTGCCCTTGGCCGCACTCTTCCTCCACATCGCCTTTCGGCGCACCACCGTCACCCCCGCACAAACCCTCTGGTTGGGGATGGCCGCCTTGGCGGCGTTGTTGCTAGTGGTGGTGGACGTGGTGTTCATCCGTGACGTCTTTAGCAGTCGCATGAACACGGTGTTCAAGTTTTATTACCAAGTGTGGGTGTTGTGGGGCATGGTCGCCGTGGTCGCCACGTGGTGGGTATGGGCGGTAGCGTCACCGCGAGTGCGCTGGACGCTGTTGGCCGTGGTAACACCCGTGCTCGCGGCTGCGCTCGTTTATCCAGCGGCCACTCTCGGCGGGGTGCCTGGGAGCGGGAGTAGCTGGTCGTTGGCCGGGCGTACGCCCCGCGATTGGGTGGCTGGTGGCGGTGCGTCGGTGGCTTGGTTGCGCGCCAACGCGCCGGCCGGGGCAGTCATCGTCGAAGCTGTCGGCGGCTCCTACGACATCGAGGGCCGCGGATTTGGGGCTATTTCGGCGGCCAGCGGGCGCCCGACGATCATGGGGTGGCCGGGCCACGAGAGTCAGTGGCGCGGCGGTCACCCCGAAGCGAATGCGCAGATTGGCCAGCGTGAACAAGATGTGGCCACCATTTATACCAGCGGTGACGCGACCACTGTCACGCAATTGTTGACACAGTACCGCGTCCAGTACATCTACGTGGGGCCCACCGAGCGCGCCACGTACGGCGAAGCCGGATTGGTCGTCTTGGCTACGGTGGCCGACGAAGTGTTCCGCGAGGGCGAGGTCGTCATCTACCAAGTGCGCTGATGACTCAGCGGTACCCTTGGGCCTGCATTTCGAATAGCTCGGCATACAGGCCTTGGGCGGCAATCAGTTCCGCATGACTGCCGATTTCCCGCAACGTGCCGTGCTCGAGCACCGCAATGCGATCGGCCATGCGCACGGTACTGAAGCGGTGGGAAATCAAAATGGCAGTCCGACCAGCGGTGAGTTCACGGAAGCGTTGAAAGACTTCGTACTCGTGTTGGGCATCGAGGGCGGCGGTAGGCTCATCGAGGATGAGAATGCCGCCGTCACGCATGAATGCGCGGCTGAGAGCGATTTTTTGCCATTGTCCGCCCGAAAGCTCACGCCCCTGTTGAAACTGGCGCCCCAACGTGGTCTGGTAGCCGTGGCTGAGCTGATCGGCGATTTCATCGGCGCCGCCGTGTGCGGCAGCCTGCTGAATGCGTGCGGTGTCGTTGATCGCAGCAATGTTGCCGAACCCGATGTTGTCGTTGAGGGTCATCTGGTAGCGCACAAAATCCTGGAAGATGACGCCCATGCGTTGGTGCAGATCGGCGGGGTCGATTTCACGCAGGTCAATGCCGTCGATGCTGATATATCCCTCGGTGGGGTCGTAGAGCCGAGTGAGCAGTTTTACGAGGGTGGTTTTGCCTGCCCCGTTGAGCCCCACCAACGCGAGCGTTTCGCCGGCGCGAATGTGCAAATCCACGTGCCGCAGTGTCCAGTGCGTGTGCTCTGGATAGCGGAACGACACGTTGTGGAAGCGGATGCCCTCACGCATGGGTTCCGGCATCGCCACCGGGTGCGCACTCTTGGCCATAATCGGTTGGAGTGCAAAAAACTCCACTAACTGCGTCATGAAAAGGCCGTTTTCGAGGAGCCAGTTCACGCTGTTGAACAACCCCTGCACGGTGTTTTGGCTTTGGCGCAAAATGGTCACATAAAACGTCAATCCGCCGATGGTTAGTTGGCCTTGAATCGTCGACCAGACCACCCAAGCATAGGCCACGTAAAAACTCAACGTGGAGACGATCCCCCAGCCGACGCTCATCCACGAGCGCCGCCGTGCAATGGCTACGTCTTCGTCGTAGTAGGTTTGGAAGGTCGTTTCGTGGCGGCGTATCATCGTGTCGGCTAAGCCGAAAAGCCGGACTTCGCGGATGCTTTTGTCGCTGGTCATCAACTCCTCGAGGTAACGGAGCTGGCGAAACTCGGGCGCCCGCCAGGTCAGCATGCGAAAAAACATGCGGCTGTAGCGTCCTTGTGCGATGAAAGCGGGGATGCTGGCCCCGAAGAGAATCATGGCAATCCAAGGCTCAAACGCGATGACGAGCACCAAAAACGAAATTAACGTGATGCTCTGCTGAATGATCGCAAAGACGCCGGTGACCAGCGAGATGGCGCGGAACTCCGCTTGGCGCTTGGCGTTTTGGAGCTTGTCATAAAACGCAGGGTCTTCGAAGTATTGCACATCGAGCTCATCCGCCTTGTGCATGATGCGCATCGCGATGTAGTGCGTGAGGCGGGCGTTGAGGGTGTGTTCTGCGAAGCTCCGTGCTTGTGCCACCGCAAAGCTGAGGGTAATCAAGGCAAATTCGAGCACAATCCACGTCATACTCTGCATCAGCCCCTGCCACGGATCGCCGTGTGTTTGCATGGCATGTGTGATGCTGTCGATGATTTGACCGGCCGCATACGCTTGGGCTGGTGGCATCATCGCATTCACCACGGTGCTGATGGTCAAAATAACCGTCCCCTGTGGGTCGGCAGCACGCACCATGCCGAACGCGGCTGGTATGGTGCTCACCGCTTCGCGGCTCTGGGTGAGCCAGGCCTGCCAACGGGTACGCCAGGTAGTGTCGCTCATGTGTGTGGGGTGTCCTTCACAAACAGGTATTCGGTCCGTGCGCCTCATTATACGAGATGCCGTACCCGAGCGGGATAAAGAAACCCCCCGCTCTGCCCACGGTGGGGGGGAACAGAGCGGGGGTGGTGACGGGTGGGGGAAGCACGCCGTCACCGGGGTATGAGCGGTCGCCGCTTGGCTATTCGAGAGTGATAGAGGCGCGTTCTTCGGGGGACATGAGCCCGAGTCGGTCGCCACGGTTCAGGTAGACGAGTGCTTCGTTTTTCACGTTGACAATCATGTCGGTGAGCTGGTCACCGTTGACGTCGCGGAAATCAAGCAATACCGGGGTGCGGTCTTCGTCAGCACCAAAGAGATACGGCCCATTGATGACGCGCGTCTTGCCCGTGTCGCCACCCGGGATCTGCATGATGACGACTTGGCGATTCAGGTTCATGGCCACAAAATGGGTCGGATTCAGGACGGAATCCTCGATGCCGATGACGGCGTCGGTGTGGAACGTGCGCGTCGTGCCGTAGCGGACGTCGTCGTAACGCTGTAGCCCCCATTGCACCACTCCGCTCAAAACGAAATACAACGCAATTGCAGACAAAAGTGCACCAGCGATGTACAATGGGTTGAACGAAATGTATGGCATCTGCAGTCGCCGCAACCAAATGGCGCTCTGCTTCGGACGAGCTAAACGCATGGTGGGATTGCGCATTTCTTGTGTGCGAACGGCCATGGTGTCCTCCTCGTGTTTGAAGTGTGGTACATATGTTCGGAACATCTGTGCTAACTATATACGAACATTTGTTCAATGTCAAGTGGGAAGTTGGGGTGGATTTTGGGGTGGTGGCGTGGGGCAGATTTCTACTCGCGAGTGTTTGGCGTCACACCACGTGCAAGGGTTCTTATTCGGTCAGATGACCACCGCAAGCAGGGATAACAGGCATGACGGCAACGGCGCAACGCCAGCAACGCGTTTTTCGGCTGGCAATGCCAGCGGTAAGTGAGCAGGTGCTCAACACACTGGTCGGGCTCATGGATGTGGTTTTGGTGGGACGCTTGTCGGTCGCAGCAGCGACGGCGCTCGGCTACGGTAGTGCCACCGCGCTAGCAGCGACCGGTCTGGCCAGCGAGATGTTTTGGACGATGACGTTGCTGTTTATGGCCACGGGCACGGGGTGTACGGCCCTCACGGCACGCGCCAAAGGAGCCAATGACGGCGCGCTGGGCAACGGGGCACTCCGGCAGGGTCTGCTGTTGGCGCTCATCTTTGGGACGGTGATGGGCGCGTGTGCGGTTGCGTTCGCAGAGCCGGTGATGTCGGTCTACGGTGCCAACGCACAAGTGACGCAACTCGGGGCGGACTTTTTGCGCATCCTCGGCTATGCCTTTGTGCCTACCGCGATTAGCATGGTCGGCATGGCAGCGCTCCGTGGCGCTGGTGACACCAAAACCCCGCTGTACATCATGATTGGTGTCAACATCATCAACGTGGTCATCTGCTACTTCCTCATTGGTGGTGCATTTGGGCTGGAGCCGCTGGGAGTCGTTGGAGCAGCCATCGGTGCCGGCACCGCCCGCACGGTGGGCGCAGTGGTCGTGGTCGTCATGTTGCTCCGCGGGCGCGCAGGGTTGATTCTTGATCGCGCACTCTGGCCCGATCGTGACATGATCCAGCGGATTGTCCGCGTCGGCTTGCCTTTTGCGGGTGAGCAGATGGTCTTCCAAGGCGCGTTAATCATCTTCCTTGGCATGATTACCCAACTGGGCACCGCCGCCTATGCAGCGCATAACTTGGTTATTCGCATTGAATCGTTGTCGTTCTTGCCGGGCTGGGGCTACGGGATTGCCGCATCTGCGTTGGTCGGCCAAGGGCTGGGTGCCAAAGACCCCGATGAAGCCCAATCGGCCACCTACGAAGCGTTGCGCCAAGCCGCGCTTATCATGGGCGCACTCGGGTTGATCATGGTGGTGTGGCCTGCGTGGTTGCTTGGGCTGTTTGTGCACGACATGGAAGTGGTTGCGATTGGCACGGTGCCTCTGCAAATTGCCGGTGCCTTCCAAATCGCCATGGGGGCCAATTTTGTGCTGTCTGGCGCACTCCGTGGCGCTGGTGATACCAAGTGGCCGCTGTACACCAAGATTATCAGCACGTGGGGGATGCGCCTGCCCATTTCGTTCTTGATGTTGCGTGCTGGTGGTGGTTTGAACGGGGTGTGGTTAGCCATGGGAGTTGATTTCATTGTTCAGTCGTTGCTGGCCTACTGGCGCTTTCGTCAGGGGCAATGGCGCAGTACGGTGGTGTAAGTATGTCGATGATTAAAACACAAGATACCGGTGATGCACTCCCCATGCGGCGGATGCACGTGTCCATTGCGGGCAACATTGGGGTCGGCAAAAGCACCTTGGTGGGGATTCTGGCCGAAGAGTTGCGCTGGCAACCCTACTACGAGTTGGTGACCGACCACCCCTATCTCGATGATTATTACCGCGACCGTGAGCGCTGGGGATTTCATAGCCAAATTTGGTTTTTGACCCAGCGCTACGAACAACACCTCGAAATCGCCGATACCCCGGGATCGGTCATCGAAGACCGCAGTATGTACGAGGATTACGAGATTTTTGTGAAAGGACTGCTCGAAGAAAATATCCTGTCACAACGTGATTTTCGTACCTACCGCCGGTTGTACACCACGCTGGTGCAACGCATTCAACCGCCCACCCTGTTGATTTATTTGCAGGCCTCGATTGAGACCCTCCAAGCGCGCATTGCGGAGCGGGCCCGCCCAAGTGAAATGAACATCCCGCCGGCCTACTTGCGCCGCCTCAATCAACGCTACGACGAGTGGATTCGTCGCTTTGAGCGCTGCCCGGTGTTGATTGTGCCCACCGATGAGCTCGATTTTGCGCATACCGTGGATGGACGTCGCGAAATCGTTGACTTGACGCTGCGGGCATTGGGGGTGAAAGCCTCCACCCAAGAGCGTTTTTTGACGGAGGAGATGCTGAAAAAACGTTCGTAAAAAATAACAAACAAAAACAAATCGCTTCATGTTATGGTGAAAAAAGATGCATCGTTGAAATCGTTGAGGGATGTGAGATGCCCAAACAGAGCAAAAAACCCCCGCTACCGAGCAAAGTGCGGGTGATTGGTTTGATGAGTCAAGTGAAAACGCGGTTAAGTGCCCTCGATATTGACCTCGGCGTCGGTAAAGACGAGGGCACGCCGCAAGGGCAAACGCTCATTGATCGTATCAATCAACGCAATCCGCAGATTAAACTGTCGGGTGGGCGTTTCGACGACATGTTTTTGTCGCGCCCCGAACGCATGGTCAATGCTCGCCCTGACGAATTAGTGGCGGTGTTTGAAGCCGTGTTGAAAGTGAATCCCGTCGTGTTGCCGGCGAGCGAACTGCTCGAATTGTGTGCACTGATGCGCTTGCCCATCAACGAAATCCAGCGCTTCGTGGTGTACTACACGGGGGACGAATGGCGCGAAGCCGTGCGCCCCTACCAGTTCCTTGGGCAGTTTGGGCAAGACCAAGTGTTGGTTGGGCGTGAAGTGGTCATACAGCAAATCCACCAGCTGATGCTACAGTACCTCTCGGGTACCGCCGATCCGGAGGCGCGCCATGTGGTGTTGAGTGGACCATCCGGAGTGGGCAAAAGCGCCATTGCGTTGCACTTGGTGGCCCAGATTTCGCCGGCACTGCGTAATCAGGTGCGCATCGTGTACCTCGATGAACACGTTGCGCACATGGAGGATGTATATCGGGCAATTGGGATTGCCTACGACATTCGACCACGCGGCCGTGAAACTTGGCAGATGTTGCTGGCAAATAACGTGCAAATCCGGCGTGCCATCATTGTCATCGACAACATTCTTGATAGCGCACGTTTATCAGCAGAAGCCATCATGTCTGATCTGCGGCGTACGCTGTTTGACTCGCATTTCGTGGTGACCACCCAGGTCTCCGGGTTGGGGAGCCATTTTGCTGATGTACACGAAATCAGTCTGCCGCCCCTTGATGAAGACGCACAACGTGTCCTTTTTTGGCGGGTACGTGAGCAGGTCAACAGCGATTATTTGGCAGCGGAGCAGGTCGATGTCTTGCTTGCGAAAACACACGGGTATCCCATGCAAGTGATTGCGGCCGCTAACGGCATGCAGTTGCGCATGCTGCAGTCTGGTGAACTCGCACAGACGTTCATCGCGGGAGTTCCTGCGGATGCACTGCGCATCATGGAGCTGTTGATGCTGATGTCCCACCCGGTGCGTCCGGCCATGCTGATGATGTACAAGTCGTTGTTGCAGATTGATGACGAAATCGCTCTGCGCAACGGAATTTGGCTTCTTGAGCGCCGACAGCTGTTGTTGCGCCGCCCGCAAGGGTATCTACTACACGATGCGGTCCGGCAAACACTGCGTGCCTGGATGTCAGCAGACGCGTATCAAACGCTCCTCGGTGCTACGGGGCGGCATATCGCGTTTTTCGCAGATTCTGACGAACTCGAAGAACACGCCGCCGTCAATCAACTGCAATCGTATGAAATCCATGCGCTCTACGATGTACTGATGCTCCTCTATGCAGCCAAGGAGCATGCGTTAGTGGCCTCGTGTATCATCGCATGGCGCTTCATCTGGATTCGGCACGGCATGACCGCCGAGTTACTCGCGTTGAGCAACGACTGTTTGCCACACATTACTGCCACCGACCCCAATTATGCGGCCTTGCTCTTCGCCATGGGGAGTTTTTACGGGCATCGTGGCATTGTGGATGGCACGGTGCGCTCGCTCCAACTCGCCATGACGAACGCCGAACGCCAGTCGTTGTCGTTGATATGGGCGAAAGCGGCGCTCGAAATGGCGTTGCACGGATTGCAGGCCATCGGTTGGCGTGAGTCGGAGCGGTTGCTGACCCATGCACGCACGACTTTTGAGCGGATTGGGCGCCGGCAGTTTGTGGCGCGTTGCTACGACACATTGGCATATATCTACCTGATTGGTGGCGAAATCAAACAAGCGCTCCAGACCAACGATTTGGCGCTGTACCACTATGCCGAATCACCGCCGTCATTTGGACTCGCAGATGCGTACGCGAATCGCGGGTTGATTTACATGGCGATGGGCGACTACGAGATGGCCCGCCACGAACTCATCAAATCGGAGTCCATATTTCAGCACCTCAACGCGCCGGCCAATCTCGCGGCGGTCCATTTGCGCATTGCAGCGGTGCATGCGTTGGCGCATCATGCGGTGGATGCCCGTTTTTACTTACTCCAGGCCTTTCGGGTCATCGAGCGAATTGGCGGCCTCAACGACGTCCTCTACGTCATCGATATTTTTGCTGGTGTGGTGTTGAGCGAAGGCAACGGAACGTTGGCGCGGCAGGTGAGTGACGCATGCAGTCAAGCCCGGCAACACCACGGTTTACCGCGTGGGGCAGCGCTCGATGCAATTGTGAAACGGCAGCTCGAATATGCTGGGGTATGGGAGGGTGACAGCGTAGCGCCGCCGCTATCGGCCCATGTCGCTGATTTGCTCGACATCGTGCGACGCCACTTGGTGGGCACGCCAGGGTAAGCGTTAGGCGGGTGGCATGCAGGAGCGCACACAGGCAACGAGGTGTTCGTCGTCGCTGGGCAACACGGAGCGCACATCGAGCCAAACGGCTTGTTCGGCGATGCGTGCTACGACCGCCGGGCGTTGTTGGCGGAGCACGGCGGTCAGCTGCTCGGGATGAGCGTGTGGGTAGACGAGCGCCCACGACGGCAACGTTTCACCTGGCAACGAGCCGCCGCCCACGGTGCTTTGACACGCACGGACGCACCACGGTTGGCCGAGGCGTTGTTGCAGGTGCTGGGCGCGCTGATGCAATTGATCTGCGTCTGCGCTAATCATCTGCCAAATGGGGATGTCGCTGGTAGCGGTGCCGTGCGCATAACTTAGGAGCGTGGCGTGCAACGCTGCCATGGTGGTTTTGTCGATGCGAAACGCGCGCATCAGGGGATGTGTGGCGAGTGGACGGATGGCCGCTACGCGCCCAACGATGATGCCGGCCTGTGGACCGCCAAGTAATTTGTCGCCGCTAAAGCAGACGATGTCGGCTCCAGCCGCCACCTGCGCTTGTACGAGTGGTTCCGCGCTAAGCCCGTAGCGGGTCACGTCGAGGAAGGTGCCGCTGCCCACATCATCGACATGCAAAATGCCGTGTTCGTGAGCGACCGCACTCACCTCGCCCATGGCAGGCTCGTGTACGAACCCTTGTAGGCGGAAATTGCTGGTATGCACGGTCAAAAGCATGGCAGTACGGGGGCTGATGGCATGGGCGTAATCACGGGTGTAGGTGCGGTTGGTGGTGCCCACTTCTACGAGGGTGGCGCCACTTTGCCGCAGTACGTCGGGGATGCGAAAGCCGCCGCCAATCTCGACCGCCTGCCCGCGTGAAACGATGACCTCGCGACCGACCGCATGTGCCGCCAAGATGAGCAAAATGGCAGCAGCGTTGTTGTTGACCACGAGAGCTGCTTCCGCACCGGTGAGATGACACAACAACGGTGCGAGGTGCTGATTGCGCTCGCCGCGTCGGCCACCTGCGAGGTCGTACTCAATGCTACTAGCGGCCGCATTGGCTTGCATGGCCTGTTGTGCCGCCACGCTGAGTGGCGCACGTCCGAGGTTGGTCTGCAACAAAACCCCCGTGGCGTTGATGACCGGGCGCTGGGTGCTCGTCAAGAGCTGCATGACACGTGCGTCTAGCTGGTCGACGAGATCGGCCAGTGCCGGGATTGGTCCGGTGCTAGCACGTAGATCTGCGCAGAGTTGACGCGCTTGCGCCACGACGAGTGCACGGGGCACGTGCGTGCGGGTGTGACTCGTAGCAACGAGTTGGTCGACGGACGGGATGAGACGGTTGCGGTTCATGGCTGCCCAGTTGGTGTGGCCGGCATGCTAATCGGTGCCGGTGGAAGCTGTGGGATGAGTGGCTGGGCGGTGAGCATGCGCCCAATCAAAATAGCCGCGAGCAGGGCGACTGCAATGCCTAAGACGGCAATAATCGAGCGCACCCAACGCCATGGATCACTCGGAGCCTCGAAAATAAACAATTGCTCGGTGGTGGGCACAATGCGTAATTGGGGCAGACCCCAGTCATCGCGGTAACGTCCCCCTACGAGGGCTCGTCGCCCCCGCACCACGGCGAGGTCGATGGGCAAATCGTCAATGATGGCGTTGTAACAGGTGGCCCCAAAGCGCACGATGGCCTCGGCATCACAGATACCACTAAACGTAATCGCCGCATTGATGGTCTCACTCATCAAGAGTGCTGCAAAAATCTGTGGCATGGCGCGGATCTGCGCATCGCCATTGTGCATGGCCGTCACACACAGCAAGCCGATGTCGGGGAACTGCTTCAACACGTCGTTTAAATCGAAGACGTTGATGGGCTCCGCAAAGTGAATATTGAGGATTTCGTCACGGCTGAGGATGACCTCGCCGACCAGATGCACCACATGGAACAACTGACTACTCAACGCTTGCTCGATGTCGTGAATGTCTTTGACTTCCACAATCTGAATCGCGATGCGCTGATTGGCAATCTCGCTGTGGAGCAGGGTGTGAATGGAGCTAAATTGCGCAGTGTGGTTGGGTGGCACACACAACAACACTTGGAGCGCTCCATCAACGAGAATCGGCGGGGCTGGTTCAGCCACCGATGAAACACGCACCACTGCGTAGTCTTCGTTAATGGCCGGTGCCCACTGCCGTGCTCCTTCGATGACTGCCCATTCCCACGGCAGTGCCGCCAATTCAGGCACTGCGATTTGGATCTGGATTTGCAAGCGGTCTTCGCGCTGTTGTGCTTGGCGGGCACTGCGGGTCAACAATTCGCGCACCGGCTCCGGATACAAAATATCGCCCAAATCGCGGCCGAGCAGGCTGCCATCATCTAGGTATTCGATGTGCCCGGGCTGGAGCAGACGGGCACCAAGTGCGGTCATGTCTTCGTTGATGAAAATAGGCAACGAAAGCTCGTCGTCGGGTGTGGTGACAAACAGGGTCAGCCCATTGAGTTCGTTGCCGTTGATTGACATGTGAAATGGGACGATATTCATCACGACTTCATTTCGTTGGGCACACACGCACAAACTCGGTTCACCTGCCCCGGTGTGCCAAGGCCTGGTGGTAGGCGTGGAGCGTGCGCTGAGCAACTACCGGCCAGTCGAAGTGTTGGCGTACCAGCATGGCCCCTGCATGGCCCCATGACTGCCATTGTGGCCGGGCTGCCAGCATTTCGAGAAGACCGTGGTAGAGCGCCTCGCCATCTCCTGGTGGTACTAGTATACCATTGACTCCCGGGAATACTTTATCGGGGATGCCTCCTGCGACGGTGGCCAGCACTGGTCGTTGATGAATCATCGCTTCGAGGGTGACCAGAGATGAGCCTTCGTAGAGCGTCGGATGTGCAAAAAAGTCGGCCGCCGCATACAGGTTTTGTAGCTCTGCATCGCTGAGTTTGCCCGCAAACACCACCTGCTGTGCGATGCCGAGTCGGGTCACTTGGGCTTGGAGCGCGGCGCGCTCTTTGCCGTCGCCGACGAGCACCCACCGCCAGCGCGCCGGCAGTTTTTGCTGGGCGGCGGCCCGGGCAAGTGCCTCCGCGAGCAAATGATATCCCTTGTTGCGTTCGAGTCGACTCACGCTGAGGATGAGCAGATCCGCGTCGCCGCCGAAGCGGTGGCGCATGCTCGTGCGTATGGTGTCATCGAGCGGAGCGAGGTTTTCTGCCACATCAATGGCACTCGGGAGCACCACCACCTTGGCCGGATCAACGCCGAGGTAGTGCGGTACATCGGGCGCAGTACAAGCGTCGGTAGCAATGGTGTAATCGGCGAGACGATGCCCTGTGCTGTACATCCAGCGAAAGGGTGCATACGCCGCCCATTTGCGCCAATCGGGCGTGCGGTACTCTTCGAGGCCATGCGGGTTCGCAAAAAAGGGCACCCCATTGGTGTGGGCGTGGGTGCGCCGTTGCCACGCATAGCCGAAGGCGCACAGTCCTTGACTGTGCACGATGTCGTACCGGCGCTGGCGCATGTCGGCGATGACGTGCCGCCCCAACTGCCACGTGTACCACGGGTAGTTGATTTGGCGCCCCACAATTGAATTGGGCCGCATCCACGGGCTGGTGTAGTCGTAGCGAAGTGTCACGAGTCGCATCTGATCGCTCAAGCGGGCGGTGTCCGCGTGCGCCGGTGCTTGTTGGACGTAGAGGGTAAGGTCGACACCGAGCCGCGCAAGATGGGTGGTCAGGTGGAAGACGTGCCGCTCAATGCCACCGTAGCCGTGAAGCGGCCAGACCACCCGTGCGAGCATGGCGACCGACAAGGGTTGACTCATCGATTTCCCTCAATTTCATCATACAGCGCCTGCACGGCACGTATCACTGTTGCTGGACTAAAGTACGTTGCCGCTTGCTCACGGGCTCCCTGCGCCAACGTGGCTCTGAGGTGTGGATCATGGTGGAGTCGGTGCGCAGCCTGCACAAAGTGCGCGCTATCGTGGGCCAATAACCCGCTCGTGCCCGCTTGGATGATTTCGGGAGTGCCCCCCGTGGGCATGGCCACGATGGGCGCGCCACACGCCAACCCCTCGAGCAGGGTGCGGCTGAGTGGCTCGTCCCACGACGAGGGAAACCAGAGGGCTTCGCAGCGGGCCATCAGGCGCAAGACGTCGTCGTGTTCCACCCAGTCAAGCGCCAGACACGGCACACCGGCACGTGCGGCTGCCTCGGTAATCTGTGTTTGCAGGGCTCCACTGCCAGCGATGACAAGTGCTGGTGGACGAATGCGTTCGATGAGCTCCGGCAAGAGTTCAGCGCCCTTGTTGGGTTCGAGTTTGCCCACAAACAGGGCGAATCGCTCCGGGAGCGCGATGGTGGCTGGTTGCGCCAAGATGCGTGCAATCTGCGTGCCATCCACCATGTTGGGGATGGCGTGTACGCGTGCTGTGGGCACGTGGCGCTTGATGCGCTCTGCCATGTGGCTCGAAACGGCGATGACCGCATCTGCATCGGCGAGAAGCTGAGCACGCAGGCGCATTTCACGCACATAGGCTCCCGCCAACAGGCGTTGCCTGAAGGGCGCTTGCCGCGCCGCCAGCGTGGCCTGCATCCCAGCCCAAGTGCGCTGATCCCCCTGCATCTGCATGCCCGTGGCGCGCATATCCCACGGCCAGTGGTCGCGCACCGTGATGATGACCCGTGTGTGCGCATCGCGGAGCGCCATGGCCGCTTGCGCAGACACAATGTGTTGTGCGTGAATGATGATTTTGTCATCCGCAGTCATGTTGTTGCGGTATTGTTGCAGGGCACGGCGCAAGGCTAGCACGCGTAGCGGCGCTTGCACCATGCGCAGTGGCGCCGTGGGCACGCCGACTTCCATGGTGCGTATGTCCCCAACCGTGGTAATGCGTGCGGTCTGCTGCCCACGTGGGACGAACGCCGTCACCTGTTCACCGTGTGCTTGCAGGGCAGAGGCGAGTGCATGGGCGCTCCACCCTGCGCCGCCGCATCGGGGTGGGAACACGTCGCTCGGCAGCCAAATCTGCCGTTGACTCATGGTGCGCTCCGGGCGGCATCCACGAAGCGGCGCACGCGTTCCACATCCACTGGCTCCGCAATGGCACCGTCGTACTTCACACTCGATCCCACGATGACGCCATCAGCGACCGACATGAATGCCGCAATATTGCTGGCATCAGCACCACTGCCGATAATCAAGGGGCGATCTCCAGCGAGCGCCTTGGCCTCTTTGACTTTGCCTAAATCGGGCGCATCACCGGTCATGCGCCCGGATACGATGAGCGCGTCAGCGCCGAAAAAGCGCGTCCACTCGATGTGGGTGGCCAAGTCAATGCCCGGGAAGCGGACACTGTGCTTTTTGTCGACATCGGCCAAAATTTTGATGTGGTCGGCGTGTAACTCGGTGCGGCGGCGCATCAAATCGGCGGCACACCCCTCGTCGATGCTCCCTGCGTCCCACACCCCCGCTCCGGTGAACATGCACACGCGGATGAAATCGGCTCGGGCTGCAATGGCAATCGCCAAGAGTGCCACGCCACCGTTGTGGACCAGATTGATGCCCATGGGCGCCGGGCAGACCGCTCGCACCGCAGCGGCTACCACCGCGTGTGACGCGATACTCTCGGGTGGGATGTGTGCGCCGGCGCGAAACGGGATATCCCACATGTTTTCTACAATCAGACCGTCACATCCACCCGCAAGCAATGCCTCTGCGTCAGCGACCGCATGGTCAATAATCGTTTGCATGCCGTAGCCGGTATAGCCGGGTGCGCCGGGCATGGGCCAGCAGTGCACCATGCCGATGACCGGTTTGGGGGTGCGAAAAATGTCTGCCAAAGAGTCGATTTGCAGGGCATCGAGCCGTTGTTTCCAGGCGGGAGTCATAACTATCCTTGTCTGGTGATGAAATACATGGATGATGGTCAACGTACCGTTATCTTACCATTTTTACCCAAGCTGGGAGGGAGATCCCGTGTTGCGCATAAAAGGCGTGGACGGTGCCTGCGTCCGGGATACTCGTGGCTCCGCCGCGTTGACTCGCCGTCAAGGCGCCGACCGCATTGGCTAGGGTGCAGGCCACCGTGTGCTCGGCACCGTGTGCCAAACTCCATACAAAGGTGCTCGCAAAAGCGTCACCACAACCGGTCGTGTCTTGGGTGTCGATGACAAAGCCCGGAAATTCACGATGACTGCCGTCGTGCTGGGCGATGTGTGCCCCTGCAGCCCCACGTTTGGTGACAATGAGCTGAGGTCGCGTGTCTTGGTGGAGGTGTGGCTGAGCCACTGCCATCTCCTGTTGGTTGCCAAGCAGGCAATCGAGCGGTCGCGGGAGTTGCGCCAAGATCGCTTCAATCTGTGGTGCAAGCGGGTCGCATAAATCAATGGACGTCCGCCATCCCTGCTGTTGTGCCTGTTGGAGCGCACGCACGCTGTTGCGCCGTTGTGGGTCTTCGAGGAGCGCATGCCCGCAAATATGTAGCCACTCCGGTGTCGTTGGCCACTGTGACGGGTACTGCCACGCCACATTTGCTCCGCGAAAGCTCAGAAAGGTGCGTTCGCCGTCTGGGACCACGGGAATCACGCACAACCCGGTTGGAATGGTGGCATCGACTTGTAACCCGCTGATATCAACGCCTTGCGTCGTCGCCCAGCTCGTCACCCCCGCGGCTACGGCATCGGCCCCGACCCGCCCCCAAAGTCGACATGTGCCACCTAGATTGACCACCGCAATGGCTGCGTTGAGGCCGGTGCCGCCATGGCTCCAAGTGGCCGTATGTGCACGGGTGTCACCTCCCACGGCCGGCCATCCGGCCACGGCAAGGCTCAAGTCAACGTTGATATCCCCTACCACTGTTAGCATGCACCACTCGCTTTCCCTGTGCATATTCCGCCATATCACTCCATTGTACGGCGTAGAAATGTCAGTGCGCACCGTTTTGGTTTGACAAATCAGTCATCATGCATAAAATACCATTCACGTAAATATGTGAATCAACAATATGACGTAATCAAGGAATTCATCGGGGCATGGAATGCTGTGGCACATGCAGATGACAACCATCTCTTGCGTGTGCTGAATGGAGGCACGTATGCGGACATGGATGACCTACTTGGGAATCGTAGTATTGCTCATTGGGATGCACATGAGTGTGCCAACGGCGGCGCCGATTGCACAGGCCGGTGCGCCCAAACCAACCCGGACTGCCACGTATGTGGCTGCCAAACAACTCCTTGGCTACTACCGCTTCGATCAGTCGCTCCAGGGCGATGCATCCGGCAAAAAGAATCCCCTTCACTGTAGTGCATGCCCAGCACGTGCCCATGTCCAAGAACACTTAGCGCATGGTGTCTACTACGCAAAAGGCGCCGACCCGTTGTTGTTGACCACCTCCAAAAAACTCACGTTCGACAAAAAATCGCTCAGTATTCATGCGTGGATCCGCCACGAAGGAGACGCCGTTGAGCGCGTCATCCTCAATCACGGGGTGGTCGGCGATGTGACCGTTCAGCTCGGTTTGACCGCCACACAACACCCCTTTTGTCAAGCCCAAGGAGTACGGGTGCTTTCCCCACAATCAATCGACACCCAGCCACACATGGTGAGTTGTGTGGTAGATGCCAAGTCCAAGAGCATGGCATTGTTGGTGGATCGTGTCGAAATGGCGACCACCGCCATCATGTTTGTGTCGAAAGCAGGTGCACAGCCGTTGAGCATTGGCGGACAAGCCTTGTCCGGCAAGACACGCTTGACTCCTACGCAGTGGGTGCAACAATATGCCGGCTACATCGATGAAGTGGTGCTGGTCGATCGCGCGTTGAGTCGTGCAGAAATAGATGCCCTCTATAGCCAGTCGCTGGCGTATACGGTGCCAACATGGACCGCTACACGCACGCCCTCCAAAACACCTCGCCGTTCTTTTACCCCCTCAAAAACGCACACGGCAACGGCGACGCACACGGCCACGGCCACGGCGACGAGCACGGCCACGGCAACGAGCACGCCCACGGCGACGAGCACTCCCACAGCGACGCACACTCCCACGGCAACGGCGACGCACACGGCAACGAGCACGCCGACAGCAACGAGCACGCCGACAGCAACGAGCACGCCGACAGCAACGAGCACGCCGACAGCGACGAGCACGCCGACAGCAACGAGCACGCCGACAGCAACGAGCACGCCGACGGCGACGGATACA
>Ga0172373_10001779_pt1 | contig 34325 bp, 34 predicted proteins | sample Lak10m_2_FD_114546 | JGI IMG/M metagenome (GOLD analysis project Ga0172373, IMG submission 114546) | Freshwater microbial communities from Kabuno Bay, South-Kivu, Congo - kab_092012_10m | ecosystem: Environmental > Aquatic > Freshwater > Lake | place: Democratic Republic of the Congo...
AAAACGGCTTTGCGTTTTTCAGCACCTGCTAGGTGTTGATCCGGCCTCGTCGGAGACGAGGCCCAGAAGTACCTGGCAGGGTTGCTGAAAAAGGCCCAAAGCGGCCTTTTTCAGCAACCTGCTGGTAGAGGCCCTCGAGCCACTGGTACTGCCCGGGCTGGATCACCGCGTTGTACTTCACGAACTTCTCCTCGTTCGTGCGGATGTCGACGCGCAGCGGCTCGCCGGTGGGCGCCATCGTCCACTTTCATGGGCCAGAACCTGGACACGCCACACCCCTGCGGGCGCCGCGCATCTCAGGGGCGGAGGTCGCCGTCGAGGTAGCGCCAGCCGCCGTCGGCGACGGCGAAGCGCGAGGTCTCGGCGAAGCCGGCGGGGCGGCCGTCGACGAAGGCGCGGACCGTGAAGGTGACGGTGGCGACGCCGGCCTCGTCGGGCGGCGTCGACGCCGTGATGGTGAGGCCCATGAAGCGGGTCGTGCGGCACACGCGGCCCAGCTCGCGCTCGACGACGACGCGATCGCGCTGCCGGTCGGCATGCTGCGGGTGCAGTGTGCGCCAGAGATGGGCGACGTCGCCGACGGCGAAGGCTGTGAAGCGCGAGCGCATGAGGGCGGCGGCGCTGTCGGCCTCGGCGCCGCGCAGCAGCGGCCGGCAGCAGTCACCGAACGGGCGACCGCTGCCGCACGGGCACGGCGACGACGACGGCGGCGTCCTGGATGACGACGACGACGGCTTCATGGCTCCCCTGCCCTTCAACGCTGCGCGAGCGACGACGACGATGACGACGGCGGCAGCGCCGCGAGGGCGTGGCAGGCGCGGCAGCTGCGGGCGAGCATGCGGGCGGGCTCGGCGTCGGGGGGCTGCTGCTGCAGGGCGGCGCGGGCGGTCTCGATGTCGGCGACGAAGGAGGGCATGCCCTCCTTCACGAGCGGGTGGGCCTTGCTCGTCCCCTCGAGGGCCTTCGCCCGCACGCTCAGGCTGTTGAGCGAGGCGATGGCGCGCTCGACGGCGGCGGCGTCGAGGGCCGACACGGCGAGGGTGTCTTCAAGGCCGCCCAGCTCGGAGGCGAGGCGGTGCATTGTCGCCGTCGTCGGGTTCTTCTTCGTCTCCAACGACTCGGGCGTCGTCGCCTTCGGGCACCCGGCCACGGATGCGACGACGGCGGCGGCGGCGGCGACGACGGCGAGCGGCAGGGCCAGGCGGGCGAACGTGCTCATGGGGACTTCTTCTGGCGCGCCTGCTCGGCGACGGCAATGCGGCGCCGCGTCTTCAGGAAGGTGTCCGGGTTGAGCGAGATGGAGTCGATGCCCTCCTCGACGAGGAACGCGGCGAAGTCCTCGTGATCGGAGGGGGCCTGGCCGCAGATGCCGACGGTGGCGCCGACGGCGTGGGCGCGGTGGATGACGTCCTTGATGAGGCGCATGACGGCGGGGTTGCGCTCATCGAAGGTGCTGGCCAGCAGCTCGCTGTCGCGGTCGACGCCCAGAGTGAGCTGGGTGAGGTCGTTGCTGCCGATGGAGAAGCCGTCGAAGCGGGCGGCGAAGTCCTCGGCGAGGATCACGTTGGCCGGGATCTCGCACATCACATAGACCTTCAGGCCATTCTTGCCGCGCTCGAGGCCGGCCTCCTTCATCGTGGCGAGGACGCGGTCGGCCTCGTCGAGGGTGCGGCAGAACGGGATCATGACGATCACGTTGTCGAGGCCGATCTCCTCGCGGACCTTCTTGATGGCGGCGCACTCGAGGAGGAAGCCCTCCTTGTAGCGGGGGCTGTGGTAGCGCGAGGCGCCGCGGAACCCGATCATCGGGTTCTCCTCGACGAGCTCGAAGTCCCGGCCACCGAGCAGGCCCGCGTACTCGTTGCTCTTGAAGTCGCTCATGCGCACGACGACGGGGCGCGGGTACTGCGCCGCCGCGATCATGCTGACGCCGCGGGCCAGGCGCTCGACGAAGAAGTCGCTGCCATTCCGGTAGCCATGCGTGCGCTTCGCGATGGCGGCGCGGGTGGCCTCGTCGGTGACGCGTTCGGGATGGATGAGGGCCATCGGGTGCACGCCGATGTCGTCGGTGATGATGAACTCGATGCGGGCGAGGCCGACGCCGTCGGTGGGCAGGCGCCAGTGCGACAGGGCCGAGGCGGGATCGGCGAGGTTGATCATGACCTTCGTCGCCGTCTTCGGGATCTCATCGAGGACGGTCTCGCTCTTCGTGAAGGGCAGGGCCCCGTCGTAGACGACGCCGTCTTCGCCGCCGGCGCAGTCCATCGTGATGATGGCGCCGTCCTTGACGGCGGTGGTGGCGCCCTCGGCGCCGACGATGGCGGGGATGCCGAGCTCGCGCGAGACGATGGCGGCGTGACAGGTGCGGCCGCCGTGGGCGGTGACGATGCCGGCGGCAACGCGCATCGCGGGCACCCAGTCGGGGTCGGTGCTCTCGGCGACGAGGATCGAGCCCGGCACGAAGCGCTCGAGGTCGGCGACGCTGCCGATCACGCAGGCCTTCGCCGCCGCAATGGCCGCCCCCACGCTGCGGCCGGTGCAGAGCACCCCGGCCTTCGAAGCAGCCTTGTCGAGGGCGAACGACACCACCGTCGGCGCCTTGCGGGACTGCACGGTCTCGGGGCGGGCCTGCACGATGTAGAGCTGGCCGTCCTCGCCGTCTTTCGCCCACTCGATGTCCATCGGCGTCTTCTGGCCACGACGCGCCGTGATCTCGTCTTCGATCTGCACCGCCCAACGGCCGAGCTGCAGGGCCTCGTCGTCGGTGATGCACAGCCGCCGGCGCTTCTCCTCCGGCGTGTCGATGTTCTTCGTCGTCGCGCTGCCGCCACGGGCGAGCACCATCGTGCGCTCCTTCTCGCCGACGTGCGTGCGCAGGATGGGCCGCCGGGCGGGATCGCGGAGGAAGGGCTTGTAGAGCAGGATCTCGTCGGGGTTGACGCTGCCCTTCACGACGTTTTCGCCCAGGCCGAAGGCGCCGGTGATGAGGACGACGTCGGGGAAGCCCGTCTCGGTGTCGATGGTGAAGATGACGCCGGCGGCGCCGGTGTCGGAGCGGGCGAGCTTCTGCACGCCCACCGACAGCGCCACCTTCATGTGATCGAAGCGGTTCTCGTCGCGGTAGGCGATGGCGCGATCGGTGAACAACGACGCCACGCACTGGCGCCAGCTCTGCACGACGTCGGCCTCGCCCACCACATTGAGGAAGCTCTCCTGCTGGCCGGCGAAGCTGGCCTCGGGCAGGTCCTCGGCGGTGGCGCTGCTGCGCACGGCGACACTCAGGCGCGGGTTGCCGCAGCGCGCGGCGAGGGCGCGGTAGCTCGAGACGATCGCGGCCTCGACGTCGGCGGGGATGGGGGCCGCGCGCAGCAGGTGGCGGATCGCGTGACCGGCCTCGTGCAGCGTCTTTTTTCCCGCCTTCCAGTCGGCGAGGTGCGCGGTGATGGGCCCGCGCAGCGACGACGCGTCGAGGAAGCGCCAGTACGCCGTCGACGTCACGGCGAAGCCCGGCGGCACGCGGATGCCCTTCGGCACGAGCGTCTGCGTCATCTCGGCGAGGGAGGCGTTCTTGCCGCCCACGGCGCCGATGTCCTTCGCGCGGACGTCATCGAAGGCAAGGCACAGCTCGGTCGTCGTGGTCATGGCAGCTCCCGGGGACGCGCAGTCTGGCACGACGCGCCCTCGCGATGGGTCGTGGCGAAGGGTCAGGCCGCGGCGGCCTCGGTCTGGACGGTGAAGTCGAATGGCAGGCGGATGACGTCCTTGCCGTCGGTGAGCAGCGACAGCAGGTCCGTCGACGTGACGAGGCCCTTCACGCCGTCTCTGCCGTCGGTGATGACGATGGCGTCGACCTTGTGGTCGATCATGGTGCTCGCGAGGAAGGACACCGGGGCGTCGACGTCGGCGCGCAGCACGAGGCTCGTCATCACCGCCGAGACCGGAGCGACGTCGTCACCGAAGGTGAGGGCCGAGCCGTCGGGCCGCGGCGCCCCCCGCAGCAGCAGGTCACGGTCCGACACGATGCCGACGAGGCGGCCGCTGTCGACGACCGGCAGATGCCGGATGCGGTGGGCCTGCATGAGGGCCCAGGCGCGGGGCAGGGGAATCGTCGGCGGCACGACGATCACGTGGCGGGTCATGGTGGCGGCAGCGCGCATCGGAACCTCCGAGGGACGCCAGACCCTCGCCAGCGGCGTGCCAACGCGATCGCGGCGGCGCGATGCGATGCCCATGGGCGGTCCCTGTGTGAGGTGGCCCCGCCGGTGGTGGCCTCACACAGCGCGTCGACCGGTGACAGCCCGGTCGATGGCTACGGGGACGGGCCGCGGAACACCGGCAGCGTGAACACCGACCCGAGGTTCACACCGGGGACCTCAGCCCGGGCTTCCAGCTGCCACACCACACCGGACCCGTCGTCGGAAGGAGCCGAGCTGGACTCGGCGTTCGCCGGGATGTCGACGGCCACCGCCACCACGGTCGCGTCGCCGCGACGACGCCACGACGACGGCGGTGACACCATCGCCGTCTCCCACAGCGTGGCCTGCACCACCTGGCGCTGCTTGCCGGTCCCGCGGACCTCCCGCCCCACGCACCGCACCACGAGGTGGACGCCGTCGGCCGCGTCGAGGGCCATGGGCACGCGCAGCTCACCCTCCATCCGTGCACCCGGCACCACCGGCATGCGCGCGAGCTTGAGGACCGTGCCCCCGAACTTCAGCCTGCGGATGACCCGGAAGATGGCCACGCCGGCGAGGAGCACCCCCGTGATCGGAAAGAGCATGAACAGCAGCGCGCCTCCCGTGAGCGGCCCGGCCGGGGCCAGCACCAGGTACAAGACGGGAAACGACACGCCGCACCAGACGGCAGCGAACGCCGCCAGCGGCGCCACCGACGTCGTGGTGTCGTCGTGGACCTCGCCACGCTCCCAGTCGGGGCGCCAGAGCCATGGTCTGCCGGGGTGGCGGGTCCGGCTCGCGGCCAGCGCCTTCGCCTTGCGCGCGCCGACGAACACGGTGGCGAGGATGCCCGCCCCGAAGCCGCCAAACGCGAGCATGAAGAAGGTCTTGAAGACCACCAGCTCCGCCCGCAGCTGCCGGGAGAGCACCGCCGACGTCGGGTCGGCGGGGTCGACGTACGCCGTCACCGGCGTCCCGGCTTCGCGCGCTGCGTCGAGACGGCGGAACTGGTCCTCGTGGAAGGAGCCCACGTTGTCGAAGCCATCATGAAGCGAGACCCGCTGGCCGCGAAGGGTCCGCCCCTGCCAGCTGTAGTGGTACGCCGCCACGACGAGAAACGTGGTGCTGCCCTTCGACCCGCGCTGCGTCTTCAGCTCGACCCGATCCAGCGTGGCGGGCACCTCGACCCAGGCACGCGCCTTCCAGGTGTCCCGCACCGTGGCGAACACCATGGTCCCCATGATCACGCCGATCAGCAGGAAGGGCAGCGAGAACAGCAGCGCGAGGCCGTTGCCGGATCCGGCAGTGTCTGAGGACCCGGACATGCGCGCCTCCTGATGGACGCCGCCGATGCTCGCACGCTCATGGGCCAGGCCACCAGCACCGCCGACGCGCGACCGCCCTGCGTCCGCTGGCGACGACGACGGCAACGGCGACCCGGACCGCAAAGGTCGATCCGCGGCGGCTCAAAGCCTGCTGCGGAGGATGTCGGCGGCGACGAAGCTGAAGGCCATGATCGTGAGGCTCGGGTCCATCGACGGCGGCGTCGGCAGCACGCTCGGGTCAGCGACGTAGACGTTGTCGCTGCCGTGGATCCGGTGGTCGACGGCGACGACGCTCGTCTGTGGATCGGGCCCCATGCGCGCAGCCCCGCCGGGGTGGGGTGCCGCAAAGACGTGCCGGGCCGGGCGCAGGTCGAGGCGGGCGACGGCGTCGTCGATCTGCTCGGGCCGCGTGAGCCGCGTGTCGTGGACGTCGCCGAAGAAGACCTCTTTCGCGCCGACGCGGAACAACAGCTGCGCCTGCTTCTTGAAGGCGTCGCGCAGGCGCTGGCCATTGCCGCCGTCGAGGGGCACATGCACGCGACGACGATCGCCCTCGAGCCACACCCGGCCCTCGCAGTCGGCGTCGGCGTCGTCGATCCAGGCGATGGTCCCGCCGAGCTTCTTGTAGCCGCGCATGATCTCGCGCTGGCGCGGCCCGTCGACGAGCAGACAGGCCGCCAGCGTCGCCGGATGGAGCTGGTTCGCCATCAGCAGATAGCCACCCTCGACGTAGCCGCCGTCCTTCATCGTCGCCAGCCGGAAGTGCTCCACACCCCACGCCGCCGGGATGTTGCGCCACTGCACGATGTCCTCGTCAAAGACGGCGTGCACCTGCGCGCAGGGGTTGCAGAAGAAGTGCTCCCCGAGGTGCGGCAGCCGCGCCTTGAGGCCCGGCTGGCGCAAGAGCAGCTCGGGTGTCGCGAAGCCACCGGCGGCGACGACGAACGCCTTCGCCCGCACCGTCAGCCGCACCCCCGTGGGCGCGCCGGTGGCGCGATCGACGACGACGCACTCGAGCTGCTCGGCCCGGCCGGTGAGGGCCGGCCCCGTCGACGACCAGCGGGTCGCCCGCACGTCGGCGAAGAGTTCGGCGCCCGCCGCGAGGGCCCGCGGGATGTAGGTCACGAGCTGCGACTGCTTGGCGTCGTAGGCGCAGCCCTGCATGCAGTGGCCCGAACGCACGCAGCCCTTGCGGGCCTGGGGCACGCGCTTGACGTCCCAGCCCAGCGCCGTCGCCCCCTCGACGAGCTTCCTGTTCATCGTGTTGACGTAGCCGTCGTCGGTGACGTGCACGTGCAGGTCGCGCTCGATCTGGTCGAAGTGGGGCCCAAGCTCCTGCAGGCCGTGGCCCGTCACGCCGAAGCGGGTGGCCCACTGCTGCAGACGATCCGCCGGCGTGCGGTAGCTGTCGGCCCAGTAGTGCACCGACGCGCCGCCGACGTTGTTTCCGTAGGTGAACGCCGCGCCACCGTCGGCGCTCGTGTCCAGGCCACGGCCGCCGTCGATCTTCGCGAGCATGTGCAGCTCGCGCTGGTCGAAGTCGCGGCTGCCCCAGTAGCCCCCCTGCTCGACGACGACGACGCGGACGCCGGCCTCGGCGAGGCGACAGGCGAGGCTCGCGCCGCCGCAGCCGGAGCCGACGACGCAGACGTCGGTGTCGACGGCGCGGTCGGCCGTGAGCTGCGCGCCGATCGTGATGGGCAGGTCGTTGCTGCCGCTGTGTGCCGTCGCGTCACTGGTCGTCATGCGCCCCTCCCGGCTCGAGCGTCCACGAGGCGGGCGACGGCGGCCTCATACGCCGCCTTCGACGGCGGCGGCTTCGGCTCCTTCTGCCAGGGACCGTCGTAGCCGATGGCCTGCCAGCTGCGCGCGTCGCCGAAGGTGAAGACGCCGACGAGCTGGCGCAGCGACGCCGCCGCCTGCACGACGACGTCGGGACCGCTGGTGATGAGGCGCGCAAAGGCCACCGCGCGCTCGGCGACGGGCAGGGCGCTGAGGCGACCGGCGAAGCCCATGAGCGGCGGCGCGTGCTCGAGGAGCTGGAGCGCGGCCCTGAGGTCCTGCTGCATCGCCGCCGGCTGCGCGAAGAGCTCCTCGTCGATGCGGCGATGGACCTTGAGGGCGAGGCCCGCGGGCAGCTCGCCGTCGCCGGGGGCGAGCACCTCGACGATGGCCCGCACGACGCACAGCTCCTTCACCGACAGCACCACCGGCGGGTCGTCGTCGACGGCGAGGGCGTAGCCGCGGGTCAGCCATGACAGCAGGCCACCGCCGCCCAGCAGCGCCGCCCCCGCCACTCCTGCTCCGAGGATCCGTCGGCGTGTCGTGGTGAGCATGGACGTCATCGTCGGTGGGGTGTCAGGGGAGCTGCAACAGGAAGAGGCCGGGGCCGTCGGCGCGAGACATCCGGGCGTGGCCGGCGCCGTCGACGAGCAGGGCCTCGCCGTCGTCGCCGAGGTCCCACAGGCTGCCGCGCAGCGGCGTGGTGATGGCGCCGCGCAGGCCGGCGGCGCGCGCCCGCGTCGGGATCGCGTACTTCTCCCACGCCTCCCGCTCGGTGAGCCGGTCGATGTCGGCGGCGTCGACGTCGGCGGGGGCCTGCTGGCCGGAGTAGCCGCCCCACGGCTTCTCCCAGATGTCGTTGTGGGAGTGGAAGGTCGGCACCGCGAGGAGCTCGGCGCCCGCCTCCACGAGGCGCGCGTACGATTCCGGGAACCACGCGTCCGCGCACACGAGCACGCCGAGGCGACCGGCGGGGGTGTCGACGACGGCGATGTCGGCGACGGCGGCGGCCGAGAGGAAGCCGTGCTCGTCGGCGGTGGGAAAGACCTTCTTCGACAGGCCGATCGCCACGCCGTCGCGGTCGTAGATGACGGCGACGTTCTCGAGGGGCGCGCCGGGGGCGACCACGAGCACGCCGTCCTGCAGGCGGGCATCGGGCAGGATGATGGAGCCACCGACGAGTGTGACATCGAAGTCGTCGGCGAGGCGGCCCATCGTGTCGTCGTAGGCGGCGGCCATCGCCGTCGCCTTCTGGGTGAAGGCCGCGAAGGCATCGCCGTCGTCGACGTCGGCCGTCCACGACGACCACAGGAAGCCCGGCAGGTGGGCGGTGGCGAGGCCGGTCATGGCGCCGCCGAGGGTGTCCTCGCTGTAGACGGAGGCGCTCTCGTCGACAGCGACGAGCCAGGTGCCGATGTACTCGGGCAGCACGACGACGGTGCGTTCGTGCAGCAGGCCACGACCGCGGGCCTCGTCGAGAAAGCCGCGCAGGCGGGCCTCGAAGCGCTCGGCGGTGGCGTAGTCGGCAGGCTGCATCCAGGCCTGCACCGCGAGCAGGCGGGGGCCGTCCCCCTCGCCGTGTACGGCGACCTCCAGCGGGGGCAGGGGCCCCGGCACGGGCAGCTCGGCGCAGCCCGTGAGTCCCACCATCGCCACCAGGGTCACCAGCTGCGTCCGCATCGCCATGCGCCCATCATTTCAGAATCACCGCTCTGATATCAAGCTGGATCTGCATTGGACCGCAGCCGACCTCATCCCCCGGCCCCTTCTCCAGCTTCGTGGAGAAGGGGGGCGCGATCACCAAGCCTGACCTCACCCTCGGCCCCTTCTCCAGCGACGTGGAGAAGGGGGGCGCGATCACCAGGACGCTCAAGCCTGCCGACCTCATCCCCCGGCCCCTTCTCCAGCTTCGTGGAGAAGGGACACACAAGCCGAGGTGCGGCAGCCGTCGCGTGCGAGGCGGAGCGGAAGCGGAGCCGGAGCTCGGCCACGCCACATCGAGTCACGAAAGCGGCAACGACGGCGCACCTCGCCGTGGCTCCAGCCCACGTCGCCTTGCCCGGCAACTTCGTCGTGCGCTGCGACCGCGGCGACGTGCCTGGGAGCCCGAGCGCCGGAGCGCGCGGAGCGCGTCTCGGGCGCGAGCAAGCTGGGGGTGCGGGGGCATGCCCCCGCAAGCAGGGTTGAAACGCGCACTCACGCAGGGCCCGGGGGGTCCAGGGGGGCCCTGGCCCTGGAGGGCCCCCCTGGTCCCGCCGAAGGCGAACAACGCCGCGTCAGCGAGGACGACGACAGAAAAAGTCAGACGAAGTGACGAAGCCAGAAGAAGAGCGAAGTCAGACGCGCACCGCGGCGCGAGCCGCATCAACGAGGCGCAGGGCGCCAGCGCCGAGCACATTGAGGATGACGGCGCCGTTCCACCACGACAGCGCCGTCGACGACAGCTGCCCGATCTGGCCGGCCGCGATCATGCCCGCCACCAGCACGAAGGCGAGCGCCATGTCGACGGCAAGGCCCAGCTCCCCCTGACGCTCCGTCGCCGACGGCGACGGCGACGGCGACGACGACGACGATGACGCGAGCCGGCGGGCGAGGCCATGCAGCAGGCACAGGGGCAGGAAGGGCCGGCCGCGGACGACAAGGCCGACGGCGTTGCCGACGTTCATGACGAGGTCGATGACGCCGAGGGCGAGCAGCGGCCAGCCGAGCGGCGTCGCCGCGATCAGGTGGCTGCCGACGACGAGCTTGAAGGTCGAAAACGGCAGCCCGACGGTGACCACCTCGAAGAGCTGTCGGCGCGGCGAGGGCAGGGCGCTCACGACGTCACCGTCGGCACGGTGGCGCGGCCGAAGCGCACGCTGCCCAGCAGCGGCCCGACCGGCAGGGTCGTGCGGCCGTCGACGACGACGTCGAAGCCGGCGTCGCGCAGCAGCTGCTCGGGATCGCGGTCGAGGTGACAGCCCCCGGCGAGGGGCCGCCACAGCGGGTTGAGCCGATGCTGCCAGGCCTGCGTCGTCGCCCGGGGCGCGAGGCCATGCTCGAGGAACAGCAGCTGGCCTCCCGGGGCGAGGACGCGCTTCATCTCGCGGATGGCGGCCATGACGTCGGGGATCGAGCAGAGCGTGAAGGTGACGACGACGGTGTCGAAGCGGCGATCGGAAAACGGCAGGCGCTCGCCGGAGAGCACCGCGTGCTGCGCCGTGCGACCGGCCTTCTGCAGCCGCGCGAGGGCGAGGTCGTTCATGCCCGGGTTGTCGTCGATGACGACGAGGTCGACGGCCGACGGATAGTGCCGGGCGTTGAGGCCGGTGCCGAAGCCCACCTCGAGGGTGCGTCCCTTCGCCTGCGCGAGCAGCGCCGCGCGCAGCGGATCGATCTCCGGCCCGCGCATCGCGAGGTCGATCAGGCGGGGCAGCAGCACCCGACCATAGAGGCCCATCAGCGCCGCCCCCCGACGGGACCGAGGTCGACGACGCTGGCGTCGACGGCCTCGACGGGCACCGCCGCGGCGCCGCCGGCGGTGTACTCCTTGAAGACCTGGGTGATGAACGCGCGGTCGGCGGCCGTGCCGGCAAGGGTCGTGAGCAGGCCGACGAGGCTGCGGTCGGCGGCGCGCGGGTGGCCGTCCTCGTCGATGACGACGAACACCGGCCGGCCTTCGTGGCGCGCGAGCAGGGCGAGGCCGTCGTCGACCTCGAGCAGGGGCACCACACCGTCGCCGAGGGGACGGGGCAGTGGCACGCCGGTGGGGTCTTCGACGAGGACGATCGAGAGGTCGCCGAGGGTGAGGCTTCTGACCTCCGGCTCGGGGCCCAGCCGGGCGTCGTGCCCCAGCAGCATGCGCCACAGCCGCACGACGTCGTCGGGGACGACGCCATCGGGACACGACGGCGCGAGGCCAGCGACGCGGTCCTGCACCAGGGCCTCGATGGCGGCGTTGCGGCGCGCGAGGGTGGCCCGCACGTCGTCGCGCGCCATCAGATGCATGAGGTCGTCGTCGGCCACGAGCAGGTGCACGCTCGCGTAGCCGGCGGCCACGGCCTCGTCGATGGCGCGGGCCGCGTCGTCGTCTCTGCCGGCGCGGGCAAAGACGCAGGCGACGTTGTGCAGGATCGAGGGCAGCTCCGGCCCGAGCGCGCCGACGCGCTCCACCATCAAGAGGCCGTGCGCATCGTCGCGCTCCTGCAGGGCGGCGTAGAGGCCGTTGTTGAGGGCCTGCAGGTACTGACGACGACGTCCCGGCGGGCCGAGGGGCACCGGCCCCCGGGTGAGCCAGGCGTTGATGGCGAAGGCGTGGCCCGGCCGACCCATCATCGCGATGCCGAGGTTGTAGAGCCGGGCGACGAGCATGTCGTCACGAGCGTCTCCCAGCCCGGCGAGCACCGTCGCCACGCCGGCCGCCGTCGGTTGCTGCTTGAGGCGGGACTCGAGCCGCGCGATCTGGCCCGGCGTCCACGTCTGCTTCTTCGCCGGCGTCTTCTTCGCCGGCGCCTTCTTCGCCGTCTGCTTCTTCGTCGGCGTCTTCTTCGCCGGCGTCTTCTTCGCCGGTGTCTTCTTCGCCGGCGTCTTCTTCGTCGGCGTCTTCTTCGCCGGCGTCTTCGTCGATGTCGTCGTGGCGATGGGGCTGCGGCTGGTGCGGGTGGCCATGGCCGCACCATAGGGTGGGACCGCCAGAAAACGACACAGCCCCCTGCGGGGGCTGTGTGTCGGGGGCGGATGCAGCGGACGCTGCGCCCGGTCAGCCGCCAGCGGGCGCGGGAGCGGCACCGGCGGCCGGCGGGGGCGTGGCGCCGTCGGCGGGAGCGGCCAGCGGCGTGCCCTCGGGAGCCGGCGGCGTCGCGGGCGCCTTCGGGGTGGCGCTGACGTCGAGGAAGAGGTCGACGTGGTCCTTGATGAGGTCGTCGGCCTTGCCGGGGTAGTTGATGTTGAAGGCCTTGCGGTCGAGGGCGAACGACGCCTTCAGCGTGACCTTCTCGGGCGACGTCGACAGCGTGGCGGGGAAGGCCACGTTCTTCGTGACGCCGTGCAGGGCGAGGTTGCCCTTCACCGTGTGGGTCGCGCCGCCCTCGCCGCCCGCCGTGATCGACGTCGACGTGAAGGTGGCCTGCGGGAAGGCGCCGGCGTCGAAGAAGTCCGGGCTCTTGAGGTGGCCGGTGAGCTTCTCGTTGTCGCTGGCGACGCTGGCCATGTCGATCGTGAGGGTCACGCTGCTCTGCGCCGGATCCTTGCCGAGGCGGACCTCGCCGGAGAACGTGCCGAAGGAGCCGGTGTGGGCGCCGGTGACCTTCTTGCCGGTGAAGCCGATCTTGGACGACGTCTGGTCGAAGCCGAGCACGACGGCATCGGCGGCTGCGGTGGCCGCGGGGGCCTCGGCGGCGACGACGGCGACCGGCAGGCCGGGCTGCTCTGGTGCCTGCTCGGCCTTGCTGCAGCCTCCGAGGGCGACGGCGGCGGCGACAAGACCAGGGGCAAGGGCGAGGGCGGAGAGACGCTTCATGGCGGCGTCCATGCCACGCCCCCGGGAGCGGGGGAAGGCCGCCTGGCCCATGATGGTCTGATGGCACGGTCCTCGCTGAAGCGGAGGCATGAAGCGCCGTTCCCTCCTCGTCGCCGGCGGAGCGACCCTGGCCGCCACCCTCGCCGGCGCCTGCGTCCCCGTCGCCACCGTCGTCGCTGCGCCGCCGCCGCCGCCGGACCTCGAGCCCTTCTACGAGCCGCTGTCGGCCCATGGGGAGTGGTGGTGGAATGAGCACCACGGGTGGGTGTGGAGCCCCACTGTGGGCCCCGGCTGGCGGCCCTACACGCACGGCCGCTGGGTCTGGACGGTCGAGTACGGCTGGCTGTGGCAGTCGACCGAGCCCTTCGGCTGGGCCACGTTCCACTATGGCCGCTGGCTCTGGCTCGACGACGCCGGCTGGGTCTGGGTGCCCGGCCGCGTGTGGGGCCCGGCCTGGGTCGTCTGGCGCCATGGCCCCGGCGTCGTCGGTTGGGCACCGCTGCACCCCGACGTCGTCTGGGTCCCCGGCCGCGGCTTCGCCGTCGTCGATCTCGAGCTCGGCGTCGTGCCCGGCGCGTGGGTCTTTGTCGAGGAGCGGCATGTCACGGCTCCCGACGTCGTCGTCGTCTGCTGGCCGGCGCCCCGCAGCGTCGTCGTGCTGCCCGCCACCCGGGTCATCCATCGCCCGGCCCACGACCGTGACCACGACGGCCCCCACCACGACGGTCCCGACGTGGAGGCCATTGGCCGCGCCAGCGGCGCCCCCGTGCGGCCCCACCGGGTCATCCACACCGGGGAGGCCCGCGACGAGCGCGACGACCACGCCGGCGACGACGTCGTCGTCGTGCCGCGGCCGCGAGCCGTGTCGCGCCCCCGCGACGACGAGCCCGACCTCTACGGCACCCGCGGCCGGCTCGAGCACGAGGTCGAACAACGGCCGCTGCCCGCCCCCGACGACGCCGAGGTCGACCGCCACTGGGAGGACGTGCGCACGCGGGTGCAGAAGACCCACGAGGTGGAGCGGGCGACGCCCCCGCCGGAGGTGCGCCGCGAGGATCTCGAGCATCGGCAGCGCGAAGAGCTCGACGCCGTCGAGCGCGAGAAGGCCCGCGAGAAGAAGAGCACGGCGGCCCGCAAGGTGACGCCCCGCAAGGTCACGAAGAAGAAGCCGACTGCCACGCCGCAGCGGCGCTGAGCGCGGCGGCGCGGCGGCGTCGGCGAGACACCGCGCGGGGCCGTTTCCGTTTCGACCCGGCCGCGTGGCAGCGTCGGCCTGCCCCGGGGCGTGGCGCCGACGGTGGCAGGAGGAGCGGCCATGGCGCGCTGGGCTGGTGAGATGGAGTTCGAGTTCAACGCCGGGTCGGAAGCCTTCGTCGCGACCGACAAAGTACTCGTGTTCCTGCGCACGCACCTCGCCCGCGGCGAGGTCCAGCAGGCGGCCCGCCTCTACGAAGACAGCGGCGCCAACTGCGCCAACGATCTGCTGCAGGAGGCCCGCTCGGCGTCGTCGACGACGCAGAAGGCGATGGCCGAGATGTTCCTGCTGGCGCGCGACTTCAAGAGCGCCGCGGTCGTCTTCGAGCTGGCGCGGCAGATGGAGCGGGCGGCCTCGCTCTATGAGCAGGGCCTCGACTTCGACAACGCGGCGCGGGCCTGGGAGGCCGTGGGGGACCGCCTGCGTGCCGCCGTCTGCCTCGAGCGCACCGGCAAGATCGACGCCGCGATCAACCTCTACAAGGCTGCCGGTCCGTCGCAGGCGATGGCGGAGCTGCTCGCCCGCCAGGCCCGCTACTACGACGCGGCGATGGTCTATCGGCACATCTTCAACCTGAAGGCCGAGATCGAGATGCTGCGCATGGTACCGGCGACCGCCGAGAACCGTGTGCCGGCGGTGCTGCGGCTCGCCGAGCTCCTCGAGCAGTACAACCACCTGGACCAGGCCATCGGCCTGCTGCTCGATACGATCCGCACCATCGAAGCCGCCCGCTTCCACCTGCCGATGTACAGCCAGCTGGCCCGGCTGCTCGAGAACTCCGGCCGCCTCGCCGAGGCCGCCCAGGTGCGGGCCCGCATGCAGAACCAGCTCACGCCCGGAGCGGCGACGGCGACGGCGACGCCCGCGGCCGCCGCGCCGGCCCCCGCCGCGATCGTGGCGACGGCGCCGGCGGCAGCCCCCGCGGCCCCCGCAGCGCCGGCCGTGGGCCCGGCGACGGCCCCGGCCCGCGATCCCTTCGCCAGCCTCGTCGACCCTTTTGGCGGCAAGGGTGGCGCACCGGGCGCGCCCGCCCAGCCCGACGCCTACACGTTCCTCAAGGACATCCCGATCTTCGCCGAGCTGCGCGGTGAGGACATGCGCGACCTCTATCGCGCCTGCGAAGAGGTGAACTACGGCTCGGGCGAGACCATCGTCGAGCAGGGCGTCCCCGGTCGGGGCCTCTACGTCATCGTGCAGGGCGACGTGCAGGTGCGCCGCGTCGACGTCACCGGCGACACCGTGCTCGCCCGCCTGGCCCCCGGCAGCTACGTCGGCGAGCTGAGCCTGCTCGATTCGTCGCCGACGTCGGCGCGCGTCGTCGCCGTCGGCCCGGTGTTCTGCCTGTTCATCTCGGCTGAGCGCTTCGGCCAGTTCATCATGAGCCACGACGAAGCGGCCCGCCGCATCTACCGGCTCTTCGCGCGGACCCTCGCCGAGCGGCTGCGCACCGCCAACCAGAGGAAGTGAGCCCGTCATGACCGATCCCACGACGCCCGCCCCGCCGGCGGCTCCGCCCCCGTCCGCGCCGCCTCCGTCTGCTCCTCCGCCGACGGGTCCGACGCCGCTCGATCACATCCCGCTCTTTGCGTCGCTCACGCCGCAGGTCCGCCGCGAATTGGCCGCGTGGATGCAGAAGCGCGTCGCCAACGCCGGCGAGGTCATCTTTTCCGAGGGCGACGTCGCCGACGCGATGTACGTCATCGAAGATGGCGCGGTGCAGGTCTATGTCACCGACGCCGCGATGGGTCTCACCGTCGACGTCGCCACCCTGGGTCGGGGCGAGGCCTTCGGTGAGATGGCGCTCGTGACCGGCGAGCCGCGCAAGGCGAGCGTGAAGTGCCTCGAGCGCACGGCCCTGTGGGTGCTCGGCCGCGACGTGTTCTTCCGCCTCGTGCAGGCGGCGCCGCAGATGGGCATTGCGATCGCGGCGACGCTGGCGCGGCGTCTCGATCTGGTGAACCGCACCCAGCGGGTGGCGTTCGGCACGCTGCGCGGCGCGACGATCCCGCCCGAGCTGCGCGACGCCGTGCCGTGGAACGTCATCCAGCGCCACAAGATGGTGCCGGTGGCGACGGCGGCGGGCATCGTCACGATCGCGGCGGTGGACCCGCAAAACCGCGTCGGCCTCGACGAAATCAAGCGCCTGCTGCGCGGCGTCGACATCAAGCTGATGGCCGTCACCGAGGACGACTTCCTCAAGTTCACGGTGGCCCAGCAGAACGCCGGCATGAACCGCGTGCTGCAGGCCCAGGCGGCGGCACCGAAGAACTACGCAGCGCTCGCCAAGACCGCCGTGGCCTACCTCGGTGTCGACGATGCCGAGGCCGAGAAGCTCAAGCAGGCGGCCTCATCGAAGGACGTCGTCGAGCTGTTGAGCCAGCTGCTGTTCGAGGCCATCGATCGCGGCGCCTCCGACATCCACATCGAGCCCGAGCGCAACACCGTCGCCATCCGCTTCCGCATCGATGGTCGCCTCGTGGTGCGCAGCGGCGGCGAGATCCCGCTGGCGGCGCTGCCGGCCCTCGTGTCGCGCCTCAAGGTGCTCGCCCAGCTCGACATCGCCGAGCGGCGCATGCCGCAGGACGGCCGCATCAGCCTGAAGGTGAACAACCGGCCCTACGACCTGCGCCTCGCGACGGTGAACACGAAGTACGGCGAGAAGGTCGTCATGCGCGTGCTCGACCCGCAGGCGCTGCAGGCCGACCTCGGCTCGTTGATCCTCGCCGACAAGGTCGCCACCGTCATCCGCAACCTGTTCTACCGGCCCAACGGCCTTGTGCTCGTCACCGGCCCCACCGGCTCGGGCAAGTCGACGACGCTGTACGCGGCGCTCGCCGAGCGGCGCAATCCCGAGCTGTCCATCTGCACCATCGAAGACCCCATCGAATACACGATGGACGGCATCACCCAGGTGCAGGTGAACGAGGGCATCCATCTGGGCTTCGCCGACGTCATGCGGACGTTCCTGCGGCAGGACCCCAACATCATCCTCGTCGGCGAGACCCGCGACGCCGACACCGCCAAGCTCGCCTGCAGCGCGGCGCTGACGGGTCACCTCGTCATCTCGTCCTTCCACACCAACGACGCCGTGAGCGCCATCCAGCGGCTGCGGGCGATGGAGGTCGAGAACCATCTCGTGGCGGACTCGCTGCTGGGTGTCGTGAACCAGCGTCTCGTGCGTCGTATCTGCGCTGCCTGCCGCACCGAGACGGAGTTCGGTCCGCTCGTGCGTCAGAACCTCCAGAAGGCCGGCGTCGTGCTCGATCCGACGGCGAAGCTCTACAAGGGTGCGGGCTGTCCGAAGTGCAATGGCGAGGGCTTCAAGGGCCGCACCGGCGTCTACGAGGTGCTCGTCGCCACGGCGGCCGTGAAGGACGCCATCGCCGACGGCGAGGCCTCACACGACATCCGACGCATCGCCGGCGAGGGCAGCTACGTCACGCTCGCGCGCTACTCGTCGTTCCTGCTCAATGAGGGCCTGACGGTACCGTCCGAGATCCTGCGCATCCTGCCCAAGAGCGAGAGCATCGCCTCGACCTGAGCGGGAATCACCGTGCCCGAGTTGCCCGACGTCGTCGTCGTCGTCGAACGCCTCGCCGGACTGCTGTCGGGCGGCCGCGTCGTCGGCGTGCGCCTCGCCTCACCCTTCGTGCTGCGGACGGTGACGCCGTCGCTCGCCGAGGTCGCCGGCCGCCGCATCGTCGGGACCCGGCGGATCGGCAAGCGGGTGGTGCTGGCCCTCGAGGGCGACGTCTTCCTCGTCGTGCACCTCATGATCTCCGGCCGGCTGCAGTGGCGCGAGCCCGACGCGAAGATCCCCGGCCGGATCGGGCTGCTCGCCATCGACGTCGCCTTCGACGACGACCCCGCGAGAAACGGCACCCTCACCCTCACCGAGGCCAGCCCGAAGAAGCGGGCCTCGCTGCACGTCGTCGCCGGCGAGGCCGCCCTCGCCGCCCACGACCCCGGCGGCACAGACGTCTTCGCCCTCGACGACGATGCGTTTGCCCGTTTGCTGCGCAGCGAGCGGCATACGCTCAAGCGCAGCCTCACCGATCCGCGCACGTTCTCCGGCATCGGCAACGACTACTCCGACGAGATCCTGCACGAGGCCAGGCTCTCCCCGGTGGCGATGTCGACGTCGCTGTCCGACGAGGAGTGCCAGCGGCTGCTGGCGGCGACGAAGGCCGTGCTCACGCGCTTCACCGACCTGCTGCGCGAGAACACGAGCACGCCGCTCGGCCCCGAGAAGATGACGGCCTTTCGCCCCGAGATGGCCGTGCACGGCAAGGCGGGCCAGCCGTGTCCGCGCTGTGGCGACCCGGTGCAGAAGATCGCCTACGCCGACAACGAGACGAACTACTGCGCCACCTGCCAGACCGGCGGGCGGCTGCTCGCCGACCGCGCCCTCTCACGCCTCTTGAAGGACGACTTTCCCCGCACCCTCGACGAGCTCGAGGCCCTCAAGCGCAGCCACCGCGCCTGAGGGCCCATCAGGGCATCAGGGCACGCAGTCGCCAATGCCCTGGATGAAGGTGCCCTCACACACCGCCAGCAGGGGATTGCCGGTGATGCTGACCGTGCCGGACTGCAACGCCGGCAGCGACAGCGAGGTGAGCGCGGCGTTGTTGCGGACACTCAACGTCGTCACGGTGAGGAGCTGCGGCATCGACAGCGATGGCAGCACCGGGTTGCTCTGCACGTTGCCCGTCACCACGGCAACGAGGCTGGCCAGATCCACCGTCGTCAGCGCCGCGTTGGATTGGATGTTGAGGGTGTCGGTCACGGTCGTGACACCGCCGAGGTCCAGCGTCGTCAGCGCCGTGTTGTTCAACACCCTCACCTCGGTCGCCGTGGTCAGCGCCGCCATCGACACCGTCGTGACCTGGGGATTGCCGGCGATGAGCACGGTGCCGCCGACGGTCGAAAGCTGCGGGAGCTCGAGGGAATCGATCCCCATCGACGTGACGCCCAGAGTGCCGCCCACCGTCGTCAGCGCCGGCAGCCCGAGGGCGCCGACCCCCTCCACCGTGAGATCTCCATCCACCGTCGCAAGGCCCGTCAACTGCAGCGACGTCGTCGTGAAGTGGTCGACGTCTTCGAGACCCCCCACATGGATGAGGCGCGGCAGCGCCACCTCCTCGGGCGTGCCGCCAAGGAAGCGCAGGACCCCGCTGATGTCACAGACATCCGCCAGGGCCGCGAGCGACAGGGTGTCGTCGACGGCGACATCGCCGGTGATGGTGCGACACGGCGGTTCGCCCTCGCCCTCGCCTTCGCCTTCGCCCTCGCCTTCGCCTTCGCCTTCGCCCTCGCCTTCGCCTTCGCCTTCGCCTTCGCCTTCGCCCTCGCCTTCGCCTTCAGAGGCGACGGTCTCGCTGCAGTTCGGGCACGCCGTGGCCGTGACGGTCATGAGGGCGAGGAGCGCAGACGCGGAAGGATGGGAAGAGCGCATCGACCGACAATAGGCACGATGGACCTTGCGGCCCTGGCTGCGGCAGCCGACCGCGCGGCGATCCCACCACTGGCCACGCACCCGCCGGAGAAGCGACCCTACGCGCATGTTGTCGATCGCCGCCACCGTCGCTGCCTTCTACGTCGGCTGCACCGCCATCGGACTCGCCATCGGCACCCTCGCCGAGCACCTCGGTCGGCGACGCATCTGGCAGGTGCCGGTGCCTGAGGGCCAGCGCGCCCACGAGGTGCGGGGCAACATCACCTTCGTGCTCGTCTGCATCGTGACATCGACGGCCGCCCTCGCCGCCGACGTCGCCCGCTTCGGTGACGACGGCGCCGGCCGCGTCGTGGGCACCTTCGTCGCGATGTTCGTCGCGTTCCAGGCCTACTACTACCTGCTGCACCGGGCCCTGCACCTGCCGGCCCTCGTGCGCTTCCACCGGCACCACCACGAGTCGCGGGTGACGTCGGCGTGGTCGGGCCAGTCGACGAGCCTCGTGGAGGCCCTCGGCTGGATGGGCGGCTATGTGGCCCTGCCGATCCTGCTGTCGTTCCTCACGCCGCTGAGCTTCGTCGGCGTCGTGGCCTACCTGGCCTTCAACGTCGTCGGCAACATCGTCGGCCACGCCAACGTCGAGCTCGTGCCGCCGAATCCACTGCTGCGCTGGAGCTCCCTGTCGTCGACGGTCTTCACCTACCATGCGCTGCATCACGCCCGCTGGACCGGGCATTATGGCTTCGCCTCGACGTGGGCCGACCGGCTCTTTCGCACCGAATGGCCCGACTGGATGACGCTGCACCGACAGGTGTGGTCCGGCTCGCCCATGACGAGCCTCAAGGCCCGGGGCGAAGACGCCGACGTTCGTGTAGCGTCGGCACCATGAACCTGCGCGCGACCTTCATCCTCGCCACCCTCGTCATCGGCAGCGCTGCCCACGCCGACATCGTCGTCCCCGAGCAGGCCGCCTGCAACGGCAAAAAGGTCGGCGACGCCTGCGACGGCGGCGTCTGCGCCAGCGCCGGCTTCGAGTGCCAGGCCGGCATCTGCCGACAGTACGGCGACGAGGCTGCGTGCCGGACCAACGGCTGCTCGTGGGAGGAGCAGATCGTGTGCGCGCCGACGCCCACCGCGACGTCGTCGACGACGACGCCGGCCGTGACGCCCCCGGGGGGCTGTGGCGCCGGCTGCAGCGCCGCCGGCCTCGAGCTCGGCGGGGCCGCCGCCCTGCTGGCCCTGCTGGCCCTGCGTCGTCGTCGTCGCGCCTGAGGCGACCTCACCCCCCCGGCCCCCTCTCCCTGAAGGGAGCAGGCACTTCGCTGACAAGAGGGGGGTGCCTTTGGCGGCACCGATACCGCCTCGAACCTCGACAAGATGCTCGGCGTGCTGTTGTCGCGCACCCTGCGTGGCCGGGCGGGCCGACGCCCCCGAGGTGGAAACGATGGCGCAGCGCAGCGTGCACGGCCTCACGACAGGCCGAGGGCGCTTGTGGCAGCGTCGGCGCCACTTGACCGATGCGACCTGCGGGCCGCGACGGCATCCCACGTGTTCGTTCTTTCCTGGAGTGGTGTCCATGCAGCAGATGAAGCGTGTGTCGAAGGCGATGACGGTGACGGCGGCGGCGGCGGCGCTCGCGGGCGGCTGCACGACGACGCCGGAGAGCAGCGGGCCAAAGGCGTCGACCCCCTCGATCACGATCACGGGCCTGGCGACGCCGGAGTCGGTGCTCCACGACGTCGCCCGCGACGTCTACCACGTGTCCAACATCAACGGCGCGCCGACGGCCAAGGACAACAACGGCTTCATCTCGAAGGTCTCGCCGACGGGCGAGGTGCTGGCGCTGAAGTTCATCGGTGGCGGACAGGATGGCGTCACACTGCATGCGCCGAAGGGCATGGGCCTCGTGGGCGACCGGCTCATCGTCGCCGACATCGACGTCATCCGCTCCTTCGACGCCACCACCGGTGCGTTGCTCGATGAGCTGCCCGTCGACGGCGCCACCTTCCTCAACGACGTCGCCACGAGCGGCAACACCGTCGTCATCTCCGACACCGGCATGAACCACGACGGCGCCGCATTCTCGCCCTCCGGCACCGACGCCCTCTATGTCCTCGACGTCAGCAGCAACGCCCTCAACAAGATCGTCCAGGGTGGCGAGGTGCTGCCCCGCGCCAACGGCGTCGCCATCGTCGACGACAGCATCTTCGTCGCCTACTTCGGCGCCCCCCGCATCGACCGCTTCGACCTCAAGGGCGCCGCCCTCGGCCAGTGGACGCTGCCGGCCGGCGGCCTCGACGGCCTCGTGAGCGACGGCGCCGGCGGCTTCTACGTCTCGTCGTGGGAGAGCCAGAGCATCTACGCCGTCTCGGCGACCGGTGGGGCGAAGGTCATCAAGGAGGGCCTCGCGGCCCCGGCCGACATCGGCCTCGACGCCGGCCGCAAGGTGCTGCTCGTGCCGCGCTTCATGGACAACATCGTCGAAGTGCATTCGCTTCCGTGACGTTGCCGATGTGGCGGAGGAACCGCCACATCGGCAACGTCACGAAAGCGAATGATCTGGATTGACCTCGGGCGCAAGCGCCCGAGGTCACCGCTGCCGCGCGCTGCGAGCGCCCGTCGCGGTGGCGCGCTCGCGCTTGCTCCGCTCGCGCTTGCTCCGCTGCCTCAACGGGGACGGGCGCGGTCCCAGACGTCGCAGGCGTCGGCGCCAAAGTCCGTGACGACGTCGGGGACGGGGGCGAGGCGCAGGCGCCGGTCGGCGCTCTCACTCCACGCGGGCCAGCGGCTCGAGGGGGCGCCCGTGTCGGCGATGCTGCGCCACTCCTCGCCGAGGAGCGCCATGACGTCGCTGTCGATGCCGCGCAGCAGGTTCGCGCTCTGGGCGTCGCGCACCGACTGGAAGAGCAGGGGCAGCTCGGTGCCGTGCGAGGCGCCGGCGAGGACGCCGGCGACGCCGGGCAGGGCGTGGTCGTAGACGTAGACGGAGACGGGCTGCCCGCTGCGGGCGGCGGCGCGGGCGGCGCGGCGGGCGGCACAGGTGAACTGTCCGTCGGTGGTGGCGCGGATGTAGCTCTCGCGAGCGTCGGCGTCGCTGGTGCCGGCGGGGTAGAGGGCGGCGAGCTCGCTGCGCTCGGGTTCGGCGAAGGCGGCGAAGGTGAGGGCAAGGCGCCCCGCCGTCACCGTGCCCGGCGGCACCGACAGACGGGTCTCCTCGGCGTTCGAGCCCACGACGAAGGGCACCGTGATGTCTTCGAGGGCGACGATGGGGTCGGCCGCAATCACGTCGCCATCGAGGACCGGCCCGAAGGCCTGGCTCACCGTGCCCCCGGTGAAGGGGTGCTCGATGACGGCCTGCAGGTCCGCGATCGACACCCGGGCCGGATCGCGCAGGCAGGCCAGCACCGCGGCGTCATCGCCGCTGCAGCCAAGGGCGGCGGCGACGTCGTCGGCCTCGTCGCGGGCCTGATCGAGGCTGCGCGCGAGGCAGGCCCCGCTCTGCACGAGGCTCGCTGAAAACAGCCCCCGGGCCTCGGGCAGGCCCGCGATCACGCAGGTGTCGACGGCGCCGGCCGACTCGCCAAAGAGCAACACCCGCTCCGGGTCGCCGCCGAAGGCCGCGATGTTCGCCTGCACCCAGCGCAGGGCCGCGAGCTGGTCGAGGATCCCCGCGTTCGCCGTCGCCGTCGCATCGGCGGCGAAGCCACGGTGGGCGAGGAAGCCGAGCACCCCAAGGCGGTACTCGACGGTGACGACGACGACGCCCTCGCTCTCGGCGAGGCGCCGCCCGTCGTAGAGGCGCGCCGGCCCCTCCCCGAGCAGCTCGGCCGTCGACCCACCCACATGGCCGCCGCCGTGGATGAAGAACAGCACCGGGTGCGGGCCCGCCGTCTCGGGCGCCCACACATTGAGCTGCAGACAATCCTCGACGCCGGCCGGGGTGCCGACGTCGCTGCCGATGGCGAAGTCCATCCGCACGCAGCCCTCGGGAAAGGCGTCGGCGTCGACGACATCGACGTGGCAGGTCGGGGCCGACGGCGGCGTGAAGCGGACGGGCGCCGATGCGTAGCGCACGCCCAGAAAGCCCCGTACCGCGCCGAGGTCGACGCCCCGGATCGGGCCGGCGGTCGTGTTGACGACGAGGTCGGGGAAGGGACCCGCCGGCGGACACACTTCGCCTTCTCCTTCACCCTCACCCTCACCCTCACCTTCGCCTTCGCCTTCTCCTTCTCCTTCGCCCTCACCTTCGCCCTCCCCCTCACCTTCGCCTTCGCCCTCCCCCTCACCTTCGCCTTCGCCCTCCCCCTCGCCTTCGCCCTCCCCCTCTCCTTCGGCGACGTCGTCGGGGCAGGCAGAGACCGACAGGGTGGTGAGGGCGGCGAGGACGATGAGGGGGGCGCGCATGTGGGGAGCAGACACTGCAGCGGCCCGATATGGAAAGCGCCGCCGATCAGGTGTCCGTCGTCGGCATCGCCGGCGCCCGTTTCGCGCAGGCTTCAGCAGGGGACTGAGTGGCGAAGGGACCGCCATCGACGCTACAAAGGTCGGCGAAGACGCTGTTTGCGTCGTGTGGAGGAACGCCATGGCCAAGGGTCAAGAGAATCCCGGCAAGAACAACAAGCCGAAGCTGACGACGAAGGAGAAGCAGGAGAAGAAGAAGGCGAAGAAGGAAGGCAAGTAGCCTCCACGCCTCCCTGCCGACCCCTCGGGTCACCCCACGCAGCCGTCAGCCGACGGCTGCGTGTTGTTTCAGCAGGACCACGACGACGACGACGGCGGCGCCCACCGCCAGCAGGGCCACGACGCCGAGGGCCGCCGCGAGGCGACGGGTGCGGCGCACCTCGACCCGCAGCGCGGCGAGCTCGTCGAGGGCCTGCAGCGGCGCCTGCAGCGCGAGACCGCCGCCGGTGGCGGGGGTCGCCTCGATGACGTCGGCGGCCACGATGGGCGACCACAGCCCGGTCTCCGGCAGCGGCGGCGGCGACGACGGCGACCGGACGTCGGGCTCCGCCCGCGTGGGGGAGCTGGCGACAGCCCCTTGAAAGGACGGTGACGGCAGCGACGACCCCGCTGGGAAGGCCACGGGGGTGAGGGGCGGCAGCGTCATCGGCGCCGGGAAGCCGTGGCCCGCGTCGGGGATCGGCTTCTGCCACAGGCCCGTCGGGGCGAGGCCCGGGGCGCTGACGGGGGGCGGCCGAAAGCGCAGGGCCTCGGGGGCCGGGGTGGGCACCGGCGACGTCGTCAGCGGCAGTGTCGCCGGCTGTGAGGTCGTCGGCGACAGCACCTGCTGGGTCGGCAGGGCCGGCGGCGACGGCGACGACGGCGCCGTGTCTTCGAGGAGCCGGCCGGTGATGACCTCGAGGCCGCGCAGGGACTCGCGGCTGTGCTGCTCGCTCGTGGCCCAGGCCCGTGAGAGCGAGCGCTCCATCGACGTGAGGCGTGCGGCGTAGTCGAGCAGGCCCTGGGTCGGCGTCGTCGGCGTGCTGACGACGTCACCGGTGGCGCTGGCCGAGGCCGGGCGACCGGGCACGGTGGGCGGCAGCGCAAATGCCGTCGTCGTCGCCTCCCGCGATGACGGCTGATGTCGGTCGGTCGGCTGCGACGCGAGGGGCTGATCGTCGATCTGCAGACCGCAGGCGGCGCGGACGTCGATGGGGCCGGTGCCGAGGGCGGCGTCGACGCTGCGGGCGAGGGCATCCTTGCCGTCGTCGGCGAGCTCGCGCTGCACCATGGCGAAGAGGGCGGCGGTGTCGCGGGCGCGGCGGGGCCGATCGCCGGGGCGCCGCTGCAGCAGGCGGGCGATGGCCCGCACGAGGCGCGGATCGGGTCGCTCGCCCTCCTCGAGGGCCATGACGTCGCCGACGCAGATGCGGCCGACGGCGACGGCGTCGGAGCCCTGCACCGCCGGACGACCCAGCAGGGCCTCCCACAAGACGACGCCGAGGGCCCAGAGGTCCGACTGCACCGAGTGCACGCCGACGTCGAAGAGCTCGGGGGCGAGGTAGCGCAGCGTGCCGCGCAGCATGCCGGTCTCGGTGCGCAGCGCGCGGCTGTCGCGGGAGCGGGCGATGCCGAGATCGATGAGGCGGGCGTCGCCGGCGCCGTCGACGAGGACGTTGCCGCCGGTGACGTCGCGGTGGAGCACCCCGAGGGGGCGGCCATGCTCATCGCTGCACTCGTGGATGGCGGCGAGGGCGTCGGCGATCTGCCGACCCATCCGCGCCACCGCCGCCGCCGGCAACGGCCCCCGCTGCCGCAGCTCCAGCACCGTCGCGCCCGGCACATAGACCGTCGCCAGCACCGGCCGGCCCTCGTGCTCGAAGCAGTCGACCGTCTCGACGATGTGCGGGTGGGCGAGACGCAGACCGACGCGGGCCTCGTCGCGCAGGCGCTCGTCGTCGTCGGGATCGCCGGAGAGCACGGTCTTCAAGACCACCCGACGGCCATCGGGGGCCGCCGCCAGACGCACGCGACCCATGCCGCCGGCGCCAAGCTCTTCAAGGACGGTGTAGCGGCCGATTCGCATGGCGCTCGCCTCCGGGCTTTCGCCTTTCACGGTACCGACCGGTGGCGCGATCCGGAGCGACGACCCGGGTCGAGACACCGGGACGAAGCGCTTGACGTTCTGTGGAGGCCATCAATTGAGGAAGGATGTCGCCGTCGTCCCCACATGTGGGTCGGACGGCGTCGTCGACATCGGGGATGCGATGTTCGTCGCGATGGGCAGGGTGATCATGAACGTCGCGCCCTTGCCTGGCGCCGTCACGAGGGACATCCGACCGCCGAAGCGGACGACGATGGACTCGATCGTGGAGAGACCAAGACCGGTCCCCTGACCGGCTGGCTTCGTCGTGAAGAAGGGCTCGAACGCGCGGACGCGGACGGCCTCGCTCATGCCGCACCCGGTATCGCGGACGATCAGGCGCACCACCTCGCCATCGCGCTCCGTGGTGCGATGGACGTCGATGTAGAGGTCGCCCTGCTCACCCATGGCGTCACGCGCATTGATGGCCAGGTTCAAGAGCACCTGCTCCAGCGGCGAGACCGCGGCGACGACGGGACACGGCTCTGCGCCCGTCCGCAGGTGCACGGTGACACCGGCGCCCACGAGACGACGGAGGAGATCCTGCAGCCCGTTGACCACATCGATGAGGTCGATGACGGAGACGTCACTGGAGTCCTTGCGGCTGAAATCGAGCAGCTGGCGCGCCAGGGCCGACGCGCGGATGACGGCGGCGTCGAGGTCGTGGAGGTCGGCGCGGATCGCGCTGCCTTCGGGCAGCTGCTCGGTGGCAAGGGCAGACGCCGACTTGATGATGGTGAGCAGATTGTTGAAGTCATGGGCGACGACGCCGGCGAGTCTTCCGACCGTCTCCATCCGTTGGCTGTGCTCGAGCTGCGCAGCCAGGGAGGTCGCGCGGAGGTCGGCGTCGCGCGCCACGTGCAGCACGGTCTCGAGGTCCCGCACCATGGCGTGGACGCTGACACTCGTGCCGATGGCCACCGCCCCCACGATCAGCAGCAGGAGGGTTCCTTCGGCGTAGACGCTCGCCACTGTGTGGAGGGTGGGCGTCGAGTGGGGCCACCAGGCGATGAAGGCCCCGGCGACCAGGGCAAGGGTGAACACCGCGGCGACATCGCGTGGCGGCAACACCATGGCCGACAGCAACACGCCGACGGCGAGGAAGAAGCTGGCGAAGCCGGGGTTGCCGTGGGCAATGGCTCCCCCCACGACGGCGGCGATGGCGAGGCAGCCGAAGGCGTAGCCGGCCACCCGCACCGTACGCCGGACGAGGACCATGCTGGCGACCGTGGTGCCCGTGGTCACGAGCAACACCCCCACGAGCGCCCAGCGCTGCAGTGAGGCCGCCCAGATCAGAAACACCACACTGGCCACGAGGAGGATGCCGCCCACCGCCATCGCCGCACGGGCGCGACGACGTCCTTCAGCCTCCTGGATCGCGCCCAGCAACATCACTCCGTAGCGTACCGCCATGGCGCTCCGGCATTGTGATGCCACGCTCGTCCGAACGGTCCGACGCCGATGCGAACCCGACCGTCTGGTCGTTGATGGACACGGTGTCGTGGGCAGGGCTGCCGCTCGACGACGCGCCGCTCGACGCGCGAGCAGCGAACTCCACAGCCATCGACGGGACACCCGGGGCCACGGCACACTCCCCGGCCCATGCGTGTCCTGCTCCTGCACCTGACGGCGCTGTGCCTCGCGACGCCGGCCGCTGCCCTGCCGCTGCACTTCGACTGCTTCCTGCCCGACGTGCCGGGCGACTGCCGCGAGCTCGAGACGGCGCTGGTGTCGTCGGTGGAGTTCCTCGAGCGCAGCCCCCGCGAGACGGCGAAGATCGTGATGACGGTGCGCGGCGTCAGCGTCGACAGCGGCACCCGCTACGTCGTCGCCGTCGACGGTGCCGACGCGGAGGACGCCAGCGTCACCGTCTACGACCGTGTGCCGACCGCGCTCCCCGACGACGCCCTCCTCGTGCGCCTCACCGGCCTGATGCAAAAGGCCCTCGCCCCGGCCCTCGCCCTCTCCCAGAGCGCCGGCACCGTCGACGGCGTCCTCGCGCTCGAGCTCGTGAACCCCGCAGCGACCCAGCTCGCCACCGCCCGGCCCGACGCGTCGTCGCTGCGCTGGTATGTGCGCCCCAACGTGTCGTTCGACTGGGCCATCGACACCACCGAGCGCCTGAACCTCTTTGCCGGCGGTCGCGCCAACTACTCCGACCCGACCTGGCGCTTCACCCTCGACACCTTCGCCGGCTACGCCGCCGTCACCGACCCCGAGCTCGACGCCGAGCCATTCACGGCGACGTTTCTCGGCTTCGTCGCTGCCGGCGTGCACTCCCTCGGCCACGGCTTCTCGGTGCAGACGTCGGCGCTCGTGGCCCACGACACCAACGACAACCAGCTCGTCACGACGCGCCCCTTCGTGGGGCTCGAGTGGATCCGCTCACCCTTCCTCGACGCCAACACGAGCAACTTCGGGCTGCGCTACCAGCTCGGCGGCGAGCACGTCGTCTTCCTCAAGGAGAACCTGCGGGGCCGCCTGCAGGAGAGCTTCCTGCTGCACGACGCCAGCGCCTTCGTGTCGTGGCACTTCGACCGCGTCGACCTCGAGGGCAGCGTCGCCTTCCGCTCGATCCTCGATGACCTGCGTTTCTCGCGCCTGACCGCCAGCGGCGCGTTCATCTGGCGGGCCACCGACGAGCTGAACGTCTCGCTCTTTGGCACCGCGCAATACCGAAACGCCCTCATCAACGCGCCGGCCGAGGCGAGCGACGATCCCCTCGAGCAGATCTTCGGCGGGAACTTCGGCGCCGTCGCCACCGCCGTGAACATCAGCGTCGCCTGGACCTTCGGCAACGCGCTGCTCGATCGGCAGGACCGGCGCTGGCGGGTCGAGTGAGACCGGATCCGGCGGCCAGATCTGCATCCAGATCCACGGTTCGCTGCGTCAGCTTTTCATGGAGACCGCTGTGACCCTCCCCGAACGCCGCGGCCTGCCCGCGCTGCGACGGCTGCTGCCGCTCGCCCGCCACCCGGCGCCGCCGGACTTCGCCGACGTCGTCCGCGCCCACCAGGGCGTCGTCCGCGGCTTCCTGCGCCGGCTGTGCGACACCGACGCCACCGCCGACGACCTCGCCCAGGAGACCTTCCTGAAGGCGAAGCGGGCCCTGCCCGGCTATCGCGGCGACGGCAGTCTCGCCTCGTGGCTGCTGCGCATCGCCTATCGCGAGTTCCTCTCGTTCCGGCGTTCGCGCGCCGGGCAGACCACCCTCATCGATATCGTCGAAGAGGTCGATGAGGGGAGCCAGCGCCGGACCGATCGCACCCTCGAGCGCGACGTGCGCCGCGCCCTCGCCGGCCTCAGCGACGACGAGCGCGCCTGCATCGCCGCCTGCTTCTTCGACGAGCTGACCCACGAGGAGGCCGCCGCCGCCCTCGACATGCCGCTCGGGACCGTGAAGAGCCACATCACCCGGGCCCGCGAGAAGCTGCGCGGTCCGCTGTCGGCCTACGCCCCGAAGGCCGCCGCCACATCATCCCCGTCGTCGTCGACGACGCCCGATCCCGTTGCTGCCGCCGGAGGTGCCCGATGAACGACTGGCTCGACGCGACCCTCAAGGCCCGCCCCGTCGACGACGACGGCTTCGCCGACCGCGTGATCGCCATCGGCCGCGCGCAGGACCGCACCCGCCTGCTGCTGCGCCTGCTGCTGGGCGTGCTCGCCCTCGGCGTGGTCGCGGCGGCGGTGGGCGGCTTCGCGCTGCACACCATCGAGCGGGTCGCCGGGACGGACCGGCTCTTTGGCACCTTCGCCACCCCGGCGATGCGCGAGGAGGCCTTCGTGCGGGACTGGCAGCGCCTCGCGGGGCATCCGGCCCTGCAGCGGTCGCACGGCGGTGAGGCCGCCGACGCCCGCCTCGCGCCCATCGCCCGGCGCCTCGACGATCAGGTCGCCGGTCGCCCGTGCCGGCGCAGCCCCCTCGCCGACGACTGCGACACCGCCTTCCTCATCGGCATGGCTCACTTCTCCCACATCGAGGTGCTGCCCGCCCATGTCAGCACGACGACGTGGGGCACGATCGTGCGCGGTCATCTGGCCCGCGCCGCCGCGGTCGACGGCGCCACCTTCGCCGCCGCCGTCGACGACGCCCACGCGTTCGCCCGCATGCTCCTCGCCCATCGTGGCAACGCCGCCGGGCTCTTCGCCGGCATCACCCATGAGATCGAGCAGGCCCGCGCGAGCGGAAGGGACACCGGCGGCGCCGCGCCCCTGTTCTCGACCGCCGACGCCGACCGCCTCGCCGAGCTGTGGTGGGAAGGCCCGGTCTTTCTCGGCGCCGAGGCGAGCCCCGCCACCCGCGCGCTCGTCGCCGACAGCCCCTCGGTGATCGCGTGCGGCGCCCGCCGCGATGCCCCCCGGACCCTCGAGACCGCCATCGCCTTCGCCACCGATGACGCCCACCGCGCCCTCCTGCAGCGCGTCGCCGACGACGCCGACGGCTGCGCCGCCCGCGAGCCCCTGCCGGTCAAGACCGCCCTGTGCGAGACTCCCGACGGGGCTGCGTGCGCCATCTACGTCGCCACCCTGCAGCTCCCCGGCGTGCGTGGCCTGTTTCTGCCCCTGCTGTCGCCGCCGCCGCGCCACTGGGAGGTGAAGGAGTGACGACGACGACGACAACGACCGCCACCGCGACGACGACCGCGGCGACGACGGCGGATGCCCCGTCGACGTCGATGGCGGTGGTGCGGGCCGGTCACGCCCTGTCGGCCGACCTGCTGCAGGAGCTCGCGGCGACGGTGGCGACGACGGCGCAGCGGGAGCGCCTGCGCAAGCAGGTCATGACGGTGCTGGGCGTGGCGGGCGGGCTCGCCGCCTTCATCGGCATCACGGGCGGCTCGACGCTGCCGGCGAACCTGCCAACGATGCTCTTCGCCATCGTCTGCATCGCGCCCATCCTGCCCCTCACGCTCGCCTGGGGCGTTCGCAACCGCGCCCTCCTCAACGCCGCCGCCGACAACGCCGCCGTCGACCACACCGCCCTCGCCCGTGCCGTCCGCCTCGTCGAGAAGCGCACGCACGGACCGTCGGCGGCCCTGCAGGTGGCGTTGCAGGGTGGTCGGGCGCTGCCCGGGGCCCGCCGCTGATGCGCCGCGCGTCCCTCCTGTGGCCGCTGCTGCTGGCGGGTTGCGCGCCCGAGGCGCCGCCCGCGGGCGTCGTCACCGTCGCCGTGGACCCGGCCTGCACCGAGGACGGCTGTCTCCGCGGCCTGCTGCACATCGTCGACGTCGACCAGGCAACGCTGCAGGCGGCGGTGGCCCCGGGCCTGTTCATCGAAAACGGCTACGCGGTGTGGGTGATGGCCTACGCCACCGGCGGCCGCGCCGCGACGGCGACGCTGACGACGCCCCTCGACACCGCGCCGCCGTCGGGGGGCTTCCCCATCGTCGTCAACAACCACGGCACCGTCGGGCTCGACGATCCGTGCCGCGTCTCGGGCACCATCGCCGGCGCGGCGCTCGCCGGCCTCTTTGGCGCCCGCGGCAGCATCGGCGTCGCCCCCGACCACCCGGGCCTCGGCACGCCGGGCCTGCAGCCGTATCTGGTGGCCGACGTCACCGGCCGAAGCGCCCTCGACGCCATCCGCGCCGCCCGCGCCGCCGCCACCCTCCTCGACGTCGACACCGACGGCCGCGCCGCCATCGTCGGCCTCTCCCAGGGCGGCCACGCGACCCTCGCCGCCGCCGCCGTCCACGCCCGCCACGCCCCCGAGCTCGACGTGCGCGGCTTCGCCGCCGCCGCCCCCGCCTCGATGTTCCTCGAGCACTGGCAGCAGGGCGCCGCCGTCGACGGACCGCACCTTGTCTTTCACGCCCTGCTCGCCGAGGCCTGGGCCGAGGTCTACGGCGAGGGCGGCACCGACGTCGCCGACGTCGCCTTCGCCGACGGCTTCGACCGCACCGTGCTGCGCACCACCTGCACCTTCGACCCGGGCCTGCGGGAGGGCACCACCGTCCTCGCCGACGTGGTGCCGACATCGGCGGCGGCGGTGTTCTCGTCGACGTGGCGCGACGCCTTCGCGACCGGCGACTTCGGCGCGCTGCCATGGATGGCGCAGGGCTTCGCCGACAACCGCCTGCAGCCCTTCGAAGCGACCGCGCCGGTGGCCATCTTCCAGGGCAGCGCCGACGAGGTGGTGCTGCCGTCGCAGACGCGCGCGCTCGTCGACAGCCTGCGCGCCGGCGGCACCGACATCGAGCTCATCGAGGTCGACGGCGGCACCCACATCGACACGGCCTTCGGTTTCCTCGGCAGCGCCGAGCGGGCCACGGAGGCGAGCGTCGCATGGGTGAAGGACGTCCTCAGGCCGTAGTCTGCCGGCCCGCCGAGAAGCGCAGCGCCACCCGGGTGCCGCCCCCGGGGCGCGGCGTGATCCCATGGGTGTCTCCAGAGCACTCACGATCCAAGAACCACGGCGACGTCGACGAAGCGCAGGCCATGGTCGAGCCACCGACGCCGTGAGCGGGCTCAGCCAGGACTCGGATACAGAGAAGGGGGCGGCGTCGACGACAAGGTCTCGACCACCGTGTGTGCTTCGAGCTCGGTGAGGCCGGCGGCGATCCAATACCCGGCCCCCGGCGTCGTCTCGCACCACACACCCCACGGCCGCCAATGATCTCGCCACCGACGCGAGGTCAAGAGCTCGAAACGGCGGACGCTCAGCGAAAAGGGTGCCGAGATCACGCTCTCTTTTGTCCACACAAACAAGCGTGTCACCCGCCGCGTCAGCTCCGTGCCGCGCAGCGCGATTTCGTAGCGAACCACCGAGCGCAGCACCGCGAGAGCGAAGCCGACGCAGGCAAGGACGATGAGCCCAAGTGTGATCCCGGGAACATGCCACGACGTCACAAAGGGTAACGGCTTCGAAGACGGCGGCCCGCCGTCGCTGACGGCGCGATTGCCGAGCCAGGCATCGACGGAGACGGCGGTGGCGCGTTCGACGGCGATTCTCTCGTCGGGCTCACGCAAGACGAGGGTCCAATCGGTGTGACGACGGCGCTTTCCGTGCTCGTAGCTGCGCGTGGTACGGGTGTGGTGGTCGACGGCGACGATGCGATCGGCCGAGCCCACATGAAGGCTGCGCGATCGAAGGAGCGTCTCTTGTCGGAGCCTGCAGTCACCGTCGGCGTCGCAGACCAGGCGCTCGCCGGTCGGCACCAAGACGGCAAGCGCGCTCATCGCCACGACCGCGATGAGCGCGCCCAGTTGCACCCGCCACGAGGGCGACGACGTCACGCGCACATTGCCGGGGATCGAGATGAGGTCCATGCGTTGACTCCTTTGCGCCAAACATGGTTCCCCGCCGATTCCACTACAACGGCGGTGATCGGAACCGCTGCGCGTCAGGGCGCGTCGTGGCACGCGCGCTGCTGGAGGTGCCGGCGGTCTGCGCGGCGGCGCAACGCCGAGGGAGCATCGCCGCCGTCATCGACGTCGACGGCGGCCTCGAGCGCTCGACGCTGTCGCGCTGTGGTGTCGACGCCGAACACCTCGTCATCGCCCGGCCCGACTCGGGCGAGGCGGCGCTGCAGGTGGTCGATGAGCTGCTGCGGGCGAAGGCCGCCGAGGTCATCATCGTCGACAGCGTGGCGGCGCTGGTGCCGCGGGCGGAGCTGTCGTTGCCGACGGGGACGGCGCCGGCCGGTCACCTCTCGCGCCTGATGAGCCAGTCGGTGCGGCGCCTCACGCTGCAGGCGGCGAAGAGCCGGGCCGTCGTCGTGTTCGTGAACCAGTTCCGGCGCAACCGGGGCGAAGACGGCCGCGGCTACGACGTCACCACCGGCGGCAACGCCCTCGTCTACGCGGCGGCGACGCGACTGTTTCTGACCCGCGGGCAGGGCGACGTGCGGGTGAGGTTGCCGAAGGCGCGCTTCGGCCAGGAGGGCCGCAGTGTCGCGCTCACGCTGCCGAGTGGGGGCCAGGGATGACGTCGATGGCGCGGACCGGGCCTCGTCGTGTCGTCGGTCTCGTCGATGTCGTCGGTGTCGTCGGTCGAGCCGGGGCCGCGCCGCCATGACTGGCAGCGCAGCCGGGCCGAGGCGTGCGCGCCGCTGCCCCCGGGCTATCGCCCGCGTGACGTCGAAAACACCACGCTGCACCGCGCGGTCCGCCATCACCGCGCGGCCTTTGCCGTCGCCGTCGCCCGTCGCGGCCATCGGATGCCCACGCTGGTGGAGCGCGAGCTCGACGGCTTCGTCGACTGCGGCGTCCTCGCTCGCGGCTTTGCACGCGTGCGCTGTGGTGCGTGCGGGCATG
>Ga0172373_10001781_pt1 | contig 34301 bp, 35 predicted proteins | sample Lak10m_2_FD_114546 | JGI IMG/M metagenome (GOLD analysis project Ga0172373, IMG submission 114546) | Freshwater microbial communities from Kabuno Bay, South-Kivu, Congo - kab_092012_10m | ecosystem: Environmental > Aquatic > Freshwater > Lake | place: Democratic Republic of the Congo...
CAGCCAACAGACGCTTGAAAGCTTCCATCTTCTCCAACACCTCGGGCCCCATATCCTGCCACACCGGCTGCAGGACAACGGGGATGCGGCCGTTGAAAGGCGCCAGGATGACAGACGAAGCGACGATATCCTGGGTCTCTGTCGATAAACCGACGACGATCTTGACAAAGGTATCTTTGACGGCGGCAAGCTCCAGGAACCTCTTGTGCTCCTCCCAATAAGGCTTCTGTCCGCCGCTGGAAGGCAGTTTGATGTCCATGGCCACGATATCCACGTCGTCGCGCAGCCGCGAGAACTCCCGCCACAGCGTACCGTTCGTCTCCAGGTATATCTTCGGCCGGTCCTGACGCAACAAAGGTAAAAACGAAACAAGGAACTCCGCCTGGACCAGCGGTTCACCCCCCGTCAAAGATATGGAATGGCGGCCGTCGTAAGCGGCGATCTGGCGGCGTAGACTTTCCGCCGTATATTCCCTATATTGCGTCAAAGGCGTATCACAAAAGGAACAGGACAAATTACAACCATAGAATCTGATAAAGACCTGCCGCTCGCCCGTATAGAGGCCTTCCCCCTGGATACTCTCGAATATTTCAGCAATCTTTGCCTTCATGACAACGCCGGATCCTTCATCCCGGCCTCTTTGAAACCTTTGGCCCTCAACAAACAACTGTCACAGCGGCCGCAAGGCCTGGCCGCGCCCCGGTAGCACGACCACGTCAACTGGTAAGGAACGCCGAGCTTCGTCCCCATCCTGATGATCTGCGATTTTTTCATATGCAAGAGCGGCGCCTCGATCCTGATGGGCGCGCCCTCCACCCCGCTCTTGGTCGCAAGCCTCGCCAACCCCTGCCAGGCCCGGTAATACCGCGGCCGGCAATCCGGATACCCGGAATAATCCAGGGCATTGGCGCCGATAAAGATATGGCGGGCGCCGATGCTTTCGGCAAACGACAAGGCGAAACTCAAAAAGATCGTGTTGCGCGCCGGCACGTATGTCGACGGGATGCCATGCGTCGTCTTACCGCCCTGCGGCAGCGGCTTTGAGCGATCCAGCAACGCCGACCCTCTCCAGGGCAATCTGATCCCAAGCACCTGCGCAGGGCAATCCAGCCGGCGCACGATCGCCAGCGCCCGCCTCACTTCCTTGTCGTGGCGCTGACCGTAGTGAAAAACGAGGGCGCAAACGTCGTAACCTTTCGCCTTGGCCAGATACAGTGTCGTCGCGGAATCAAGTCCGCCCGATAACAGCACAACGGCTTTCTTCATGGTTCGCGGTAGGAAGCAAAGCTCGTCTCCGTCTCCCAGACCTTGACGGCTTCCAGGGGGACACAAGAACCTCTCATGCGCTCTTTCATCTTGCCGTAAATGACCTTGGCGATGTTTTCCGACGTCGGATTCTTCTTTTTAAAATACGGCAGGGTATTGAGATATTTATGGTCGAAAAGGGCCAGGACCTCTTTGAGTTTGCTCTTGATGAGCGTAAAATCCTCCACCATGCCGACCTTGTCCAGGAGCGCCGAACGCAGGACGACCTCGACTTTCCAGTTATGGCCGTGCAGGGCCTCGCACTTTCCCTGGTAGCCCCGCAGGTTGTGCGCGGCGCTGAAATTCATGGAAACGGAAACTTCATACATGGGTCAGCTCCTTAACAGACTCCCGCCTTCTTGACGTCCTTGAGCTTTTCGCCCAAAAAGCGGCTGGCGACATTGGCAAAGATCGCCACCTCATCGCTGACGAAATATTCGCGCGTCGATCTCTTCTTTACGTTCCTGCTCAAAAGCCCTTCCTGGATCAAGACCTGACGCACCTCCTGCGCCACCTGCTGGGCCGAATCGATCAGACGGACACTGCGGCCCATGATCGTCTGGATCTTGGACCTGAGCAGTGGATAGTGGGTACATCCCAAAATCAAGGTATCGATATTCTTCCCCTTTAAAGGCGCCAGATATTTGTGCGCGACATGCAGGGCGATATCGTCATCCACCCAGTTCTCTTCGACGATCGGCACGAACATGGGGCAGGCCTGGCTAAAAACCCTGATCTTATTATCCAGACGCTTGATCTCCTGTTCATAGGCGCCGCTATTGATCGTGGCGCGCGTGCCGATGACGCCGATCCTGCCGTTCTTGGTGGCGTAAACCGCCTCTTTGGCGCCGGGAAGGATCACGCCGATGATCGGGATCTTAAAATGCTGGCGGATCACGGGAAGCGCCAGGCTCGACGAGGTGTTACAGGCGACCACGATCATCTTGACGTTCTTCTGCAGGAGAAAAAGCGTATTCTCCAGGGAGAACTTGATGATCGTCTCGCGGGACTTGACGCCGTAAGGCACACGGGCGGTATCGCCGAAATAAACGATGTCCTCATGGGGCAGGAGCTTGAAAAGTTCTTTGACGACGGTCAAGCCGCCGATGCCGGAATCAAATACGCCGATCGCTTTGTCCATTAATTTTGCCCCTTCTTTTAGGTTATTTCCTCGCAAAATTAGGCCCTCCGCTATATGAATTACCCGGCTCAATCGGATGAGCCATGCGGAGGCCTACCCCCTTGTGGGGTTAACTCCGAGCTTCGGCAAAACTCTGTTTTTCCAGGCAGAAAATTTTGCCGAGCGGCCGGCTAGCGAAACTAGCCAGGCCCTCCTGGCAAAAATTTACAAGCGCCCGCCACCACTGCGTCGGCGGGCGTCCGCCGAAGAACTAGTGGCGGACGTTTAAGCGAGGAGTAACGTTTATTCCCTAACTTTGCCCTTCCGCATAAATCTTGAATCTCATGATCCCTGTTGCGATGCTCTCTGCCATGCGCTTGCGGTATTGAGGATCGCGCAGTTTCCTTTCGCCTTCCCCGTTGGAGAGATACCCGATCTCCACCAGAACCGACGGGATGTAAGACCCTTTGAGAACAGCAAACCCAGCGCCTTTGACACCAAGCATTTTCAGGTTCATGGAAGCAGAGACGACATCGCCGAGATGCCGGGCCAACTCGATCGACTCCTTGCGATTCTCCGTCTGGATCATATCCCACAAGATCGCCTTTAAAGACATGGATTCGAAGAAATCCGCACCGTCCAACTCCAGCGGCGCATTCTCCGCCGCCGCCAGCGCCCTGGCATCATCGTCAACGGCAGTGCTCAAATAATAGACCTCAAATCCTTCGATCCAGCGGGACCTGGTGGCATTGGCGTGAATACTGACGAAGATATCGGCCTTTTTGCGCGCCGCGATCTTCGGCCTTTCGGCAAGGAGGATGAACCGGTCGTCGTCGCGCGTCAAGTAGACCGCAACACCGCACCGCTGCAGTTCTTTTTGCACTTTTTTGGCGACATCCAAGACGACATCTTTCTCGCGCAGGCCGTTCTTGCCGATGGCGCCGGGATCCTTGCCGCCGTGCCCCGGATCCAAAACAACAACCCTGACCGGCCTCAAAAAAACCCCCTTTTCCTTTCCGGCCTTCGCTACGACAGGACAAGACACGGGGATCAGATAGGAGCGCACTTCAACAGGCGCCCAAACAACGCTGTCCTTCAAGACCACAGGCCGGGAGAGCCGGACCGGCGCGTTTCCCAAGACAGCCCGGTCGCTGCCGACCAAAAGCTCAAGCGTCTTGTTGTCTTTCTTGAGGATAAGGACCTGGCTCAAAGGGTCGTAATCCCACGTCACGCCGTCTGTCTGGCACATCTCCATCACCGGGAAATAGACGGCATTGTGAATGACTTGCGTCGTATAAGGAAATTTTGACGTCGTGGTGCAGCCGCTCGCCAACAAAAGCAACGCGCACACAAAAAAGAATTTATTCTTCAAACCGTTCTCCTTCATTTCGCCCGTCAAGTTTTAAATCTTCCGAGGGCCGGCGGATCCAGCCGAAAGAAAAAATTACAAACGTTCAAACAAAGAAAAACCTTCATCTCAAAAGAATATCTCTGGCGATACCAAGACGGTGGCGCAACGATAGGCTTCTATAGATGCACATAGCGTAATGCAATATCCAGCCCACAAAACCCAAGACAGGAACGCCCAGGACCGTCCCGCAGGCGCGAAAATTCGCCATCGGCACCAGATACCCCAAGTCCAACGGTCTGTACGCTTTAAGTTTCTTGCGGCCCGCGCACAACCGCAGAATATTCTCGGCAGCCAGATGTCCTTCGTTAAGGGAAAACTGGACGGCCATGCGCAAGGCCCTGCCTTTTTTCATAAAGGCCGCCGCGTCACCCGCGGCAAAAGCCCCTTCGGCAAAGCTCAAGGTCTTGTCGACCTTCAGGCGCCCCTGCGGGTCCTGCTCAGAAGGCAGGCGGCGCACAAAGCCGGGGGTCTGCACACCCGCGGCCCAGACAAAAAGACAATCATCGATCCGAAGACCGTTGGACAACGTCACGCTGCTCTCTGTCCTCTGGCTGATGGAGGCGCCGACATGAAGCTGGATGCGCAAACGGCACAGGTTGAGACGGCAATAATCCCTCATCCACTCCGGCAAGGCCGTAAGAATATCTTCCTGGCGCTCGATCACATGGATGTTGTACTTCCTGACCCTGTGCCGCCTCAAAAACCTGGCGATATTCGTGGCGATCTCAATGCCCGTATAGCCGCCTCCGACGATCAAAAACTTCTTCTGCGGATATGTAACCACCGTATTCTGGATCATGGCGGCATCGTCGGCCGAATCCAGCTTCAGGGCGTGCTTTTCTATTTCGACGGCGCCGTAAAAATTCGTCACAGACCCGCAACACACCAGGAGATATTCGTATCCCAGCGCGTGACCGTCTTTGAGACGGACCTCGCGGGCCGCCATGTCCACGGACGCCGCTTCGCCATTCTCAAAATTCACCCCCAGTCTTTCAAGGTACTCCGCCACATCAAGGACCGCGTGGTCGCGGACGATGCGGCCGCCGATCATATCCGGAAGGATGGGCAGAAAATCAAAAGTCCTCTTGGCGTCAACGAGGATGACGCGGCGGCCGCCCAGGGCTTTTCGATGTCTGGAAAAAACCCTGGCCGCCGCCAAACCGGCGAATCCGGCCCCTATAACAACGATATCTCCCACAGAAAACCTCCCAAACCGTTTGGGTTGTGGAATCCTGCCCTCCATGAACCGCTGCTTGCTCGGCGGCTGGAACGAGGCAAGCTATATGATATTATACTTCCCATGGCTTTGCAAGAGTCTTGCGGATGCAGGCCTTTTGTGCTACATTGAGTCCCGCTAGAGACACTGAATACAGGTCTGCCTTCGAAACAACGAACAGAAAAAACAAAACATTGCGTGGTTTGAGATGGAGCCTCCGCGGGCCTTCTGGCTGCAGGGTAAAAATTACGTAAACGTTTCGATAAGAATTAGTTAAATCCGTTCAAAGCGTTTCCTGCCCCGTTACAAATCAAGATCTCTAACGGGATGAAACATCCATAACGGTCCACATACGTCACTAAAACCATGATAGAAGGATACTTAAACAAAATCAATGCGGGGATCCGGCGCGTGCTGGATGAGGCTAACCGGCGCTACCGCCTGCGACAGGTCTCGGACCATCTTTTTGCTTTCACCAAAGAATTCGTCCTGCGCAAAGGCAAGCGCATCCGGCCCCTCCTCTTTGTTTTAAGTTACAAAGGATACGCCGCAAAACCAACGCGCGACGAAAATTCCCTTTTTACCTCTGCCGCCGCCATCGAACTCCTGCACGATTACATGCTGATCCACGACGACGTCATCGACAATTCCAGTTTGCGGCGAGGCAAGCCGACGCTCCATAAGATGTTCGACCATAAGCTCTGTCTTCCCAACCATGTGCATATCGGCAAGGAGCTCGCGATCGTGACAGGAGACATCCTTTTCGCCCTGGCCATAGCTTCACTTACCTCGGTCAAGGAAAATCTGCGCCGCAAAGAAGAGACCCTGAAAAAACTCGCCGAAACAGCGGCCTACACAGGCGCCGGAGAATTCATCGATATCGTCTCCGGACACGAAAAGATCGACGACCTGACAGAAAACAGGATCCTCTTGAACTACACCCTCAAGACGGCGCGCTATACCTTCGAATGCCCGCTTCTCATGGGCGCGATCCTCGCGGGCGCGCCGGCATCGGAACGAAACAAACTCTCAAGACTCGGCTTGGCCGCGGGGCAAGCCTTCCAGATCTACGACGACATGCTCGATCTTTTTGCCACGCAGGACGTTATCGGCAAACCCGTCCTGACGGACTTGAACGAATCCAAAAAGACCCTTCTGGTCTTCAAGGCCTACCGCAACCTGCATGGAAAATCCCGCCTCCAGCTGCGCCGCATCCTTGAAAAAAACAATAAGACGCTCGCCGATCTCGACGCCCTGCGCCGCCTGATCGTCGCCAGCGGCTCTTATACTTGCTGCCTGGAGATGATGAACAAACTGCAGAAAAAAGCCGGCCGTCTTTGTGAAGGGCTAAAAATGAAAAAAGCATACCGGAAGACGCTTCAATCCGTGATTGAAAAGCTCTCGCCTTCCCGTATGCCTCTCGAGTTACCCCGTTCCTGATCTCCGAAAATGCCTCTAAAACACTCTCTATGCTTTCCTGGAGCCCCACGAGGCTATGCCCGCGGGGTCTTTTTTGATTCGTCCTCGCCCGCCGCTTGCGGCAATCAGGGAATCCTGGCAAACGGAATTGATCTTGCGGGGCTGACAAAGATACCGGGGTCCCAGCGCCAACCGGCCGCATGAGTTACAGATGTAACTCAACTTCTTCGGCTTGGCATCGCACATATGCCGCGCATCCATGATCAGCGAACCGCACCAATCGCATGTCTCATCTTTCGCCTTCAGGGGCGCGCACAGATGGCCGTGACCCCTGATAGTCTTGCCGCATGTCTTACCCTGCACCAGTCCCGTATAGCGGGACGGTGCAGGATTTCGCTTTGCACCGGCCAAAAAGAAGCCGCCGGCTGGCCTGCTCGCTTATCTCGGCCTACCGAAGGCAAGGCCAAAAAGACAGACGTGCCAGCGAAGCTTCACATTCCTTCTTGGCAGTTGTCGCCGCAACAAACCCCTTTGGTCCTCTCGCCCAATGCCCCTTATGCAACAACGGGCAAGAATAACATCTCCTGAGAACCTGTGTATTCGATCTTGACGATCTTCCAGCCGGATGCTTCCTTACGCCAGGAGGCGATCACCTTTCCGGCATCATAATAGATCTGGTCGCCGCCATCGCTTTTCTTAAACAGACAACGATAAGCGACCTGCGTCGTCGCCTCCCCGCTTTCGATCTCTATTTTCAACGCCTTGATCTCGACCTTAAAAGGCCTATAGTCCCTAAAGGCATCGGCCGCGATCTTGAGGACCGAGACCTTGTCGTTACCATATTCATCTTCATACGACGCCGAAAGGACCCTTCCGTAGCGCGCCGGATCGTTTCTCTCGACGCCCAGCACGGCGGCATAAACCGCGCGCCGGACCCTCGCCTCGTCATTCTCCTGCAAAAAACTCACCAGCGCATAGCCGATCACAGCCAGGAGAGCGACGCCGAAAATAAAACGACCGGGATGCTTCAACACGGACACGCCTTTCTCTTCACCTGGAAATCTCAATGATCTTGTATTTCAAAATTCCCGCCGGGACCTCTATCTCGACGATCTCGCCTGCTTTGCGGCCCAACAGGGCACGGCCGATAGGCGATTCGATCGACAGTTTGTTCTGCGTATAATCCGCCTCGGCCGGAGAGACCAGCGTGTAGACGCTTTCTTCTTTGGTATCCTCGTCCCACAATTTGATGCAGGCGCCGATATAGACCTTGTCCGTCGGAATGTTCTCGTTCTCGATGATCCTGGCGCGTGACAACTTGTCCTCGAGTTCGGCGATGCGCTTTTCCAGATGGCCCTGCGCCTCTTTGGCGGCGTCGTATTCGGCGTTCTCAGACAAATCCCCCATCGCGCGCGCCTTGGCGAGCGCTTGAGAGATCTCCCGGCGCTTCGTGGTCTTCAAAAATTCCAGATCCTCGCGGAGCTGCTCATAACCTTTCTGCGTCAAAAAAATATCTTCCATCGCTTTACCCTCTGTCTCCCCGCCGGCCTCGGCAAAAGAAAGCCTTCACTCGACGACATGCCCCACCTTTTGCGGCGAGATGACGATCTCGATGCGGCGATTCAGGCGGCGGCCTTCCTTGGTCTCATTGGACGCCCTAGGCCGGTACTGACCGAATCCCGACGCCGACAGGCGCAAGGGATCCACGCCTTTCTGTTTAAGATATTCAACAACGGCCAAGGCGCGCGCAAAGGAAAAATCCCAGTCCGATTTCCACTCGAAGACCGCCAAGGACTGATTGTCCGTATGGCCTTCCACATAAATATAATTCTCCGGGAAATGCCCGGCCGCGACGCTGAATATTTTGTCCAGGAACGCTTTCCCCTCGTCGCTCAAGCTGGCGCTGCCGGAGATAAACAGTTTTTCCGAAGCGATCGTGATCACCAGCCCGCGGTCGGAAATCCTCAGCCAGATATTCCCGGCGGCAATGTCATCGGCCAGCGCCTTTTCAAAAATATCGGCCCCCTGCACAAATTGTCTGGCATCCAGATGCTTGAGGTTCCGATACAGCGTCAGCTCTTTCTTGAGCTCGGCGTTCTCTTTTTTGGCTAGCTCGAATTTCTGGGTTAGGACCTCGTAAGACCGGGCCCGGTCTTGTCCCAGCCGGCCATGAGCGCATCCGCCGCATGCCGCAAGAAAAACTGCAAGAGAAAAAAGAAATAGACGTTTCATCGGCCTCTCATACGGCTCTTTGGAACAAACGGTTCATCTTCGTCCCGAATGGTCCTGCAGGATCCCCTGCATGGCGGCCTCTTCCAGGCGCCGTCTGAACTCCTTGAGGTGCCTGCGGCCAAGGCGCTCGACGATAAGCCGCTCGACCGCCTTCAGCTTCAGACGCAAAAAAACATACTCGAACTTCAAGGACCCGGCTTCTGAAAACTTCAGCTTACGGGCGTCATCGGCCTTTTGCGCGATATATGTTTTCCACTCCTCGACAAAAGGCCCCACACCGCAACGCAAGTCCTTGTCCAACGACGTCACGTCCCGTTCCAGAAAAGCTGCAATCCGTTCATCCAGCACCAATTGCGTGAATTTCCTGTCAATGCGATCAGCATCTTCCCTGACGGTCTTATATAACCAGAAAAGATATCGTTTGTAAAGAGATTCCCTGTCCTGGACACTCGGTTCCATCGCTTGTTTCTTCATGGGAGCCGGATCACCTCCTCTTGAGTTTATATATTCCGCTCAACACACCGAAGCGATCATTTTTAAATGATGATACCGGCGGGCGATGTCCCGGTCCGTCACCCGGCAGCTGCGCTCCACGCCGAAGCCTTCCACATTGAACGACGCCATGATCGTGCCGTAGGTGATCGCTTTTTTGACGGCGACCGCGTCGACCTTGCGGCGGCTCGCCAGATATCCCATGAAGCCCCCCGCAAAGGTATCCCCCGCCCCCGTCGGGTCTATGACTTTCTCCACGGGATAAGCCGGAAGGCAATAAAGAAAATCCTTACAGAAAACGATGACGCCATGCTCCCCTTTTTTGATGACGACGATGGGTGCGCCCATGCGGCGCAGCGTCTTGGCCGCCGCAAACAGGTTCGTCTCTCCCGAGAGGCTGCGGGCTTCCGCGTCGTTGGCAACAAAGATATGGACATCTTTGAGCAGCCGAACAAGAGACCTTCTTTTATGGTCGATCCAATAATTCATGCTGTCGAGACCCACCAAGCGAGGAGAACGCATATGCGATAACAGATGCCTCTGGATGTCAGGGTCGACATTTGCCAAAAAGATATTATCGATCGACCGCTGGTGCTCGGCGATCCTCGGCTTGAAAAGTGAGAGCACGCCCAGCTCGGTGCTCAACGTCAGGGCGGCGTTTAAATCGCCGCGATACTCTCCCTCCCAGCGGAACGTCCGCCCTTTTTCGACGGTCAAAGACGTCAGAACCACACCCTTGCGGCGCAGGAATTCCATGTGTTTCCCGGGAAAATCGGAGCCGACGATGGCAACAAGGTTCACTTGCGTAAAATGATGCGCCCCCATGGAAAAATGCACGGCAGACCCTCCCAGCATTTCCCGACGGGCCCCCGAAGGCGTCCGGACCGTATCCAAAGCTGTTGTCCCCAAGACAAGTATGCTCATTAATTTTTCTCCTTTTAGAAACTTCTTCAATGATGCGCTTTCCGCTTAAACCTCAGCACCCAGCCGACCACCAGGGAAAAAAGGACAAAATTCACGATGCTGTAGGTTTTGAAAACAATGTCATCCGACCGCAAAGCCGCAGGCAGCATGGCGATCAAGCATATCCATACGCCCAATGCCCAGGAACGACTGAAATCCTCGGCCGATCGCCTCTTATGGATCTTGATAATCAAAGGAATGTTCCACAAGGGAAGGACGACGGCGGCGATCAAGGCTATCGTCTTCATGGATTCCTCTTATGCCTGCGGCCCGGGGCGTGATGACAAAGCAGATGATAATAAGGCGCCACCCGGCCGTCCTCCAGGGGAAATTCCCGGCAGTAACGGGGCCGGATCGGATAAATCCTGCAGCGCATATTCTTGTCTTGAAAAACGCACTTCTTGTCTCTGACGATCGTCGAAAAGACAAACCCGGATGGAGATCTCTTGTCGGCGCGAAGATAACGGAACCACGGTTTGACCGGACCCAACGGCCGGATCTGGAGCCGTTTTAGGATCCGCGCCACCTCGAATAGATCAACCTCGACGCCGTCACGGCAACAACGCCCAAAACCGCAGGCACGGCACATGACCTGATGCCGTATCTTGTGTTTCATCTTCGATATCCGCTTCATGAAATTATGCTAAAGGGACTTCCGTATACCCCTTATCTCCGATATTCATCAAAGAAATCCTGGAGGGCACAATGACGATCAGGATGAAGGCCGGATCTTCGGGCCCTGAAAAAAACTGCCTGAGCATCATCTGCTTATTCCACAACTCTTCCTTCAGTGCCTGATCCTGACTGACAGAGGCCTTGCCTTCTATGCGGCAGTGGCTGAGTTTTCTATCGACAAAACAAACCTCGACCTTGGGATTTTTGGCGATTTGGCCGATCTTCTTTGTAGACGGAAACGTCGCCGCCAGCAGTCTGCCGTCATCCCCCATAACAGGCATCATCGCCCTCACCCGCGGCTGGTCTGCATCGCATGTCGCCAGGTATCCCATCCCGGCCTCAAAGATCATTTGTCGAATAATGTCTAAAGACATACATAACCTCCTTAATTCCGCCTCTGGCGGAATTAACTCCGAGTGCAGCTGAAAAATTCTGGTTGCCCGTCCGAACTCTGTGAAGACTGGATGCAAACAGAAATTTTCAGCTGTTTACACGAGGAGTCAAAGTTAATTCCTTTATTCCTCGCCTCTGGCGAGATTAACTCCGCAGCGTATCTTGAGAATTTATGGCTGCACCTGGTTCCATCTGAAGAAACCAGTGTTCCGCTTTCTGCGGAACCCGCCTGAGCCCTGCGAAGGCTGGATGCAGACGTAAATTATCAAGATGCAAACGCGAGGAGTAACGTTTATTCCTTAATTTTGCCTACGCTTGCCTATATTCCTGTATCAATTCCGCTGCAATCGCAACGGCGATCTCTTCGGGCGACTCGGCGCCGATATCAAGGCCGATAGGTGTATGCACCTGCTTGAGCCGCGCCGGACTGAATCCCAGGCGGCGCATCCGGCTAAAGATATGCGCGATCTTGGCACGGCTGCCGATCATCCCGATATAACCGGCTTTGCTCTTTAAGGCCAGGCGCAACGCGACGGCATCATGAAGATGGCCGTGCGTCACGATCACGATGGCCGTCGTCTCGTCGATAACAGCCTTTGGCAAGGCGGCCTCATAACGGCCGCAAATGACATGGTCAACATGAGAAAACCGGCTCCGGGAAGCATATTCTTTGCGATTATCGACAATCGTCACTTCGTAACCCAGAAGCTTGGCGATCAAAGACAGGCTTAAACCGATATGTCCGCCGCCGGCGATAACCAAATGCCGGCGCGGAGAGACGACATCATAGTAAATGCTGACCTCACCGCCGCAAACCTGAAGCCCGTCGCCCTTCTTCAAAGAATAAGTCTTGAGAAACGACGTCTTATTTTTCAGAGCGGCCAAAGCATCACCGATCGCCAGCCTTTCAAGACTGCCGCCCCCCACCGTGCCCAAGGTAGCCGCGCCGTCACAGACAAGCATCCGCGCGCCGATCTTGCGGGGAGACGACCCCGAAGAGGCGACAACGGTCGCGACCACGCACGACCGGCCGCGGCGCGAAATCTCAAGAATCCTGTTGATTATCTCATGCATTGTTTTAGAATGAACCTATGGTTTCCTGTATTGTGCTTGCTGCAGGGGCCAGCAGCCGTTTCGGTTCTCCAAAGCCGCTCGCCCGCCTCCACTCCCGGCCGCTGATCTCATTCCTGTCGGAACAGCTGCTCAAAACGCAAATGGGAGAGATCCTTATCGTCCTCGGCGCCGATGCCGACGCTATCCGCCCTTGTGTTTGCAGCGATCCCAGGATCAAATGCATCTTCAATGAAAGCTTCACCCGCGGACAGACGTCATCGTTCAAAAAAGGATTGGCGTCCCTCTCGGCCGATACCGAGGGCGTCCTGCTGCTTCCCGCCGATGCGCCCTTCGTCCTGCCCGAAACCATCGACATGATCGTCGAGACGTTCCTGAAAAACCCTTTCCCGATCTTGGTGCCGACCTATAAAGGCCGAGGGGGTCATCCGCCCGTCTTCTCGAAAACCCTCTTTGCGGAATTCGCAAAACTGAGCGACGAAGCGCCCCTTTCGACCATCCAACAGATCCACGCCTCCGAGATCCTCAAACTCCCCGTCTGCGACGAGGGGGTCATTCTGTCTTTTAATACGCCCCTCGAATTTGAAAAGATCAGAAACAAATCTTCGCTCGGCGGCTGATTTCCGCCGGCGTCTTTCCTTAATGCCTGCCGCTTCCAGCCGCGCGTCCTATTCCTGCTTTCTGTTCTTGATATCTTTCAGGGCCGCCAGGACCTTCTGGGGCGTGATCGGCAGATCCTTGATCTGGACACCGACAGCGTCGTAAATAGCATTGGCAATGGCCGCGGCCGTCGGCAAGAGCGAAGCCTCTCCCATCCCCTTGGCGCCGAACGGCCCCTGGGGATCGTTGGTCTCGATAAAAACAGATTCTATCGGGATCATCTCCGTGGAGCGCGGGATACGGTATTTGGAAAAAGAAGGGTTGACGACGCGGCCTTCTTTGAACTTCAAATCTTCGTGGAGCGTATATCCCAGGCCCATCACGATCGACCCCTCGATCTGGCCGTGGACGCTTGCCGGATTAATGGGATAGCCGATGTCATGGACGTCATACATCTTGAGCACTTTCACCCGCCCCGTCTTCGTGTCGACCTCGACCTCGGCGATCTGGGCCTCAAAACCGTAACTGCCCGAGATATTTCCCTCCCCGGTACGAAAATCAATAGGCGTCGTCTTGGGATTATAGTTGCCCCGGCCGATGATCAGACGGCCATAGTTGAAGGAATAGCACAGGACCACCGCCTGGTCGAAAGAAAAAAGCGCCTTTCCGCTCTTTTTATTGACCACCTGTTCGTCCTTGATATCCAGGTCTTGAGCATCGAGCTTTAATTCCTGCGCGGCGACATCCAGGATCTGCCGCTTGGCGTCGGTGGCTGCGTTCTTGGTGGCATTGCCGGAGATGAACGTCACGCGGCTGGCAAAACTCCCCGTGTCAAAAGGCGTGATCTCGGTATCGGCCGCCTTGATGCGGATCCTCTCATAGGCCACGCCCAGCTCGTGCGCCGCGATCTGCGCCATGGCCGTGTCCGATCCCTGGCCCGTATCCGCCGCCCCGGTAAAAAGATACACCGAGCCGTCCTCTTCCACCTTGATGATGGAACCGGCGGATTCATGCGACTTGTACATCTTGGACCCCATGACATCCGCCGCAATCCCGAGGCCGATGCCGCGAAAGACCCCGGGCGCCTCCTCCTTCTTGACGCCGTACTTCTCTTTCCAGCCGGAGATCTCAACCGCCTTCCTGATGCAATCCTTGAGGCCGTTGGAAGAAAGGATCATCTTGTTGATCGTCATCGTATTCGGGTCCGTCGCATTCTTAAGGCGGAACTCGGCCGGATCCATGCCGATGCCGCGCGCCAGCATGTCCATGTGCGACTCGATGGCAAAACCGGACTGCACGCCGCCGAAACCGCGGATGGCGCCGGAGATCGGATTGTTGGTATAAACGCGCGACCCGAACAGCCGGATGTTCTTCAACTGATAGACCATCATGAAACGCATGATCCCCGCCGCGATGACCGTCGGGCCGTAGCTGCAATACGCCCCGCCGTCGGCAATGACCTCGCCGGTGATCGCCATGAGGGTCCCGTCTTTCTTGACCCCTGACTTCAGCTTATAGATCATGGGATGTTTGCGCCGCGTGCAGGAAAAAACCTCCTGCCTCGTGCACATCATCTTGACCGGTGCGCCGCCGCACTTTTTGGACAAAAGGCAGGCGCAAAAATCCATGGGGAACATCTCGAGTTTGCCGCCGAAGCCGCCGCCGACGTTCAGCTTGATGACACGGATATCCGCCTCCTGCATCTTGAGCGTCTTGGCCATGGCCTCCCGTATCTTGAAAGGCGCCTGCGTCGACGACCACAACGTGATCCTGTTGGCGGATACCTCGTACTGCCCGATGGACACATGGGGCTCCAGCGCCGCATGCGCCGCGCTCGGCAGGACAAATAAGTCCTCGTGCACGTAATCCGATTCCCTAAGGGCGCGGTCGGGGTCGCCGAAACAGACCGGCAGCATGACACCGATGTTATTCCTCGCCGTATGGATCTGCGGCGCCCCCGGCTTCATCGCCTCGACGGGATCAAACACCGCCGGCAGCACCTCATACTCAACTTCGATCAAAGACAAGGCCCGCTCGGCCGTTGCTTCATCTACGGCCGCGACGGCCGCGATCTCATCGCCGATATAGCGGACTTTCTCGAATTCCAGGGGATATTGGTCGACGGTGTAAGGAAAGAAATATTCATTGGAGCCAAACTTGATCTTCGGCGTGTCCTCAGCCGTCACGACCGCCCGCACGCCGGGGAGCTTTTCGGCTTTTGAGGTGTCGATCTTGACGATCCGGGCGTGCGCATGGGGGCTGCGCAGCATCTTGCCGGCAAGCATACCGGGGAACTTGAGGTCAAAGACATACACCGCCTCTCCCGTCACCTTCTGGCGCGCATCGATGCGGGGTACGCTCTTCCCTACGGGGCTCGTCGTCTTCATGGGGTCTTCTTCATCTTTTGGGCCGCAGACAAAACGGCATCAATGATGCGCACATACCCCGTGCAACGGCAAAGATTGCCGTCCAGGGCATGGGCGATCTCTTCTTTTGTCGGCAAAGGACAACTATCCAGAAGGGATTTGGCCGCCAGGATCATCCCCGGCGTGCAGAAACCGCATTGGACAGCGCCTTCGTCGATAAACGCCTGCTGGATGGGATGCAGAGATTCTTGCGCCAATCCTTCGATGGTCGTGATCTTTCGGCCTTCGGCCTCGACGGTCAACATCAGACAGGACAAGACGTTCTTTCCGTCCGCAAGCACCGTGCAGACGCCGCAATCGCCCTCCAGGCAGCTGTATTTCGTACCCAGAAGCCCCAAACGGTCCCGCAACGTCTCGATCAGGAGCTCTCCATCGGGAACATCCAGACAAAATACCTTGCCGTTAACATCCAGGGTTACGCTTTTCATGTTTGTTTGAATTTGTCGATCAGTGATTCCAGATCGGCGCAAAGACAATGCAGGCGGTAGCCATCGAGCTTGCTCTGCTGCAGATCGCCCCGAAGCGCCTCCGCCGCTTCCTCGGCCCTCCACTCTTCGATCTTCTTCGTCTCAAAATAAGACGCCGTCCCCGCCAGGCGCACAGGCCGTGAGAGCGTCGTATTCACGATACAGCGCACATCTTTGGCTGCTCCTGCCTGCCGCCGGGCCGCAAAGGCCATGGCAACAATAGGGACATCCACTTCTATGCTCTGTGTATGGCGGAAATAAACTCCGGTCAGACCGCTCTTGGGCAAAACGATCTCCGTCAAGATGCCTTTGGCCTCCCGGCCCGTCAGGACGAGGAAATCTTCAATGGTCAATGTCTTTTTTGTTTTGACGCCGGACCAGGCCGCTTTGCCGCCGAGCGCCATGAGGACGGCGGGCAGATCGACCCAGAAGAAACGGCTCGCCACGTTGCCGCCGAGCGTCGCCATATGGCGTAAAGGGGTGGTCGCCACGCGGGCCGCGGCATCGGCCAAAACCATAAAATGCTCCCGGATAACGGGAGACGATACGACTTCAGCCAGCGTCGTCATGCTGCCGATCGCCGTCTCCTTTGCCGTATCCCTGATGCCGTGCAGCTGCGCGATCTTCCTCAAACCGATGACATCTGTCGGATAAACAGTCGTTTTTTTAAGGGTATTCAACACAAAGGTCCCGCCGGCCAGGACAAGGGACTTTTCAGACTTGCGTAGAATCCCCAACGCCTCGTCAACACCGGCAGGTGCGTGATAATGAAAATCCTTTAATATCGGCATATCTCTACGACCTCATTTTGCCCCGTCAGGGCAGAAGAATTATAACAGAAATCGCCCTTGATGAAAACGACATCGGGTATCGCCGCTAGGCGTGCCCTTCGCCCCTCGCCATCGCCAGCGCATGAGGCACGAGTCCGGCAACGGCCTCAAAAGACTCGGCCGCGCCCTTAGGGCTGCCGGGAAGATTGATGATGAGCGTGCGGCCCCTTAATCCGCACACCCCCCGCGACAAGACGGCCCGCGCGGTCTTTTCAGCGCCCCGCGCGCGGATCCATTCGGCCAAACCCGGCGCCTCTTTGTCGAGAACGGACCGTGTGGCTTCCGGCGTCACGTCCCGCGGACCCAGGCCTGTTCCCCCCGTTGTCAAAACGACGTCGGCTTCCGGCGCATCGGCATAGCCTTTGAGCAAACCGGCGATCTTCGGCAAATCATCCGCCACGATCACGCAAGAAACGACGTCCGCTCCGAGAGATTCCAGGAGTCTTTTCAAAAAAGGACCGCTTGCGTCCTTTTTCGAACCGGCAGCGCATGAATCACTGACCGTGACTACCGCCACCCTGCAACCCGCCCACGACGCCTGCCGGACAACCCGATGTCCCGTACGCCTCATCATTCCACCTTGATCCCTTCCACCATGGAACTGACCTGTTTTTGGAGATAACGCTTGTTGCGCTCCGGCAGAAGATTGGAGAGCTTCTCCTTGAATTCATTTTTGAGCCACAGGATGCGCGGACTCTCGATATAAGAAGAAATCTTGAACGGAAAAGAGACAGACGGCTGGTCGTGCTTGATATAAGCCAACATCTTCTTGAACTGTTTCGATTCATTGAGGAGACGCGTGGAAATGACAACAGAAAGATAGCCATCCATCGTGTCGTAACTGGTGATATCGCCCTCCAGGAGGGCTGAAACATCGTCCGACGCCAGGGAAACCTTCGAGGAGTAATCTCCGCGGCCGCCGCTAAAAAAAACGGACAAATCCTTGAAGGCGATCTTTTTCAAGGAAGGCACACCCAGGAAATCCGCAACGGCATTCATAAGGGAATTCTGTTCGATCACGCCGTTTGTCACAAAAAACTGCCCCTTGAGCATATCTTTGGGCTCCGTTTCGAATTTCAGATCGCCGTCCAGGCGGCCAAGGATGAGCGATGTCTGTTCCGGTGTCTGCTCGACAAAAGTCTGAAGGTCCATACCGCGGACATGCCCTTCCGCATTGGCGCCAAAGGCTCCGGCCGTTGTCGAATAAAAGAAAAACCGGCCTTCCAACGTCCCGCCGTAACAGACGGCCTTCAAAGGTTCCAGCGCGAAGCCCTCTCTCTGTTTCCTGCCGATGGCCGAGACGTCCTTCAATATGAAGGTGCGATGGAAGACATCTTTGGTGTTGCTGTCTTTTCCGGATGTGACGTCGAAAGAAAGACGGACATCGTCCGAAGAAAAAGACAAGTCTCGGTCGATCCCCGTCTCCAATCCTTTAACGACAAAAGCGATATGATGGACAAGATCCTGGGACACATAGCGCCAGGAACCGCCCGCCTCCCCCCGCAGACGGCGGTCCTGCGTCCAATCCGCATCAAGCTTAACGACGAGATCGATGGGATCCTTCCCCTGCGGCACAGAGCTCAAATCCAGAAAAATGTGAGGCCGGGCCCTGCTGGTGTCGACCAAAAAATCTGCCCGAAAAGGAACCTGGTTGAGAAAAAAATCGATCCGGGAAGAAGAAATCCTGTCCTTCTCATAAACGACCGTGCCGTTCACCTTGCGTATGGACAGACCGTCCAAAACCTCCTGCTCGGCATTGTCGATCTTCAGCGTCGCGCGGATGTCCGGCCGTTTCAAGGGCCCGCCAAGATGAAGCGTAAATTCCGCCATGCCGCGCGTCTGCATATCCTTGCTGTTGATGACCGGCAGATCGTCCAGGATAAGACGGGACGCATTGAGCGTCATATCTATGGCAGCCTCGTCTGTCCCGACACCGTTGATCTTGCCTGAACCCGCGCAATGCAGGAGTGTATTATTGATCTCGAAACGCTGGATCTCCCCCGTCCCGTCCTTGACCTGTATATCCAGAAGATAATCCAGGGGTTCGGCGATGCCTCCGTTCAGGGCCGCCGGATCCATCTTTTGCAGAAAAGCAACGGACAAAAGGGTCAGCTCTCCCTTGGAAATATAAAGGCCTCCCGGAAGGCGGGAAAGATATCCTTGGATGGCGACAGCTCCGCTCTCTCCAAGGCTGAGGTGGTCGCATCCGAAATATGCCGTGTCAAAAAAACCGACATTCCTGTTCAGGCGATCGGTGATACGGCCCAAGTCGTCCGCATGCGCAAGAAGCCTTCGAGGATCGATACGGCTCTCCCCGAAAACAAGATTTTTGATCTCGATCTTGCCGCGCAGGACGGAGGAAACATCGAAGCCGATGCCTAGGCGCTTGATGCGCCACAGAAAACCGTCGCTGTCCTCGCAGTAGAAATTATTGATGACAGCGCCCGAGAAAAGATTGAAAATGGCGCGTTCATGACCAAGGGTCAATCCTTCGGCGCGGAAAAACGGTTTCAAGGCCGAAAGCTGTACATTGAGGATCGCCGTCAGCACAGCGCTTGCCGATGCCCAGAAAAGAAAAACTCCGGCGACGATAATAAGCAGGCGCCGCCACGTTTTATGGCGAAAGTTCGAGGAAGTTTTTATCATCGCGGAAAACCTTGATCTTGTCGACGTAGTCATAGACAAGATAGGAGTGATCGAAAATGGACTTGTAGGAACGCGGGATCTTCCTGTCATAAAAGATCAGAAAGAGCGGCTGAGAGAAGAGCTCTTTGCGGATCTCTTTGATCAAGGCCGCCTGTTCTTCGCTCAAACGCTCATCTTTTTTGATCCCGGTAATGATCTTGTAAATGATAAGTTTGGCAAAGACAACCCCCTTGTCCTTCGGATAGCGGCTCACGTAGTCCGAAAGGGTCTTGATGGCATTAAGCGTGTCCGCGTTATCGAAATAATACTCCCCGAGGGCAAATGCAGCCGCTGGCGCATAAGGAGAATCCGGGTCGTCTTTGACGATGGCCTTCAGATGCATGAAAGCAAAATAGGGCTGGTCATTCCGGAAGGCCTGGATAGCCGCCCGGTACCTGTCGCCTGTCTCCGATACCGTCGCGCATCCCGCCACAAACAGGGCCGCACCGCACAACAACCCCAGGACTCTTCTTCTCATCATGCCGCCTTTTGGTTCCTGCCTTTGGCCTTACCCCTGGCCCTGGCCGTAGAGTGAAGCCAAGGCTTTCTCTTATCGGAAAATCATCCTAATTCTGCCTCGATCCTGGAAATACGACCGTCGCGCACTTGGGCCGCAAACGGAGCTCTCACAACACAGCCCTCGGTCTCAAGGACGGCTTTTTCACCCTCATAAAGCCTGATCCGGACCACGCGCACACCGTTTTTGCCGAATGTATTCCTCTTTTTCGGGTTAAGATACGTAACGATCGTACGGCCGAGGAAGAGGAATGTATACGCCGACACAGGCGTCTGGATATCGCGCCGCCGTCCGTCGATATCACAACAAGTATCCTGCCGCGCCTTGGCGGTGAATAAATCCCTGGACAGCATGGGTTCCAGCCGCAAAGAAAGCTCTCCGGCGTTATCCACAAAAAAAGGCCTCTGGCCTATAGACAAGAGAAGCCACATATGGATGAATTCGGCCGTTGAACCGCTGAGGCGCGCGACAAATCCCTGACCGTGCACGGACGGATCGACATGGGCGCTGGATGCAATGAAAGACGAATTCTCCAGGATGCTGCGGCCGTAACGCTGCGGCTTCTGGAAACAAACCAGCGCTTCCGATGCGCTCTTATAAAATTCTTCTATCAAACCGTTCTTCAAAAGCTCCAGGAAATATTTGTATTCCATGTGAAGCCAGATAGACTCATTCTCAAGCCACCCCGGCGTAAAGGCCCTGGCGCGGCCGATCTCATAACTCTCTTGCTGAAGGGACGCATTCACCTTGTACATCCCGAGTTTTTTGTCCCAGAGGGGGCTTCTTTTGACGGCCCTGTGGATCTCTGCAGATTTGGAGTGTTCCGTACGCAAGGCATGCACGTAACCTTCCAAAAATAAGGGCAGACGCCTCTGGCGAAAATCGCGCACAACCGCACGATGCCTTCCGGCGACATCCGTATGGGTCTCATGGTGAAGGGCCGTGTAGGAAAAATACGTCGTCACCTGGCCTGTGGCCTTATCGCACCCTTTGGCAATGCCGGCGTTGATCTTCCTTAAAGCCAGCTCAAAGAAGGCCTTCAATTCGGCCACGGTGACGATCTTGGGGGCATCGCCGGCGACCCCGCGCCTCACCCGGGCGCGATAGCTTTCCTGGGCCGTATGGGACTCGTCCCAATATTCCTCATCGGAGAGCGTGCTCTCCAGAAAATCCCTGATCTGCCCCATGAAACCGCCGACTTCCGCAACGAGCTGAACCGTTTGTCCGTCGGGAATATGCAGCTCCTCAAAGATCCTCTTGAGAAAAAGGATCAGGCGCTTGATCTCGAATGTTTCGGAAAGCGACGACCCGAGAAGAGCTGGAAGACCATTGAGGGCATCATACCAATTCGGCTTGTCCGCCTCCATCTCGACACCGGCGCCATAAGGATCCAGGGTCGCCAACTTGTTCGTGATGAGGCAAACGAGCTTATCGATCAGCGTGGTTTTCAGGACTTCGCCATCGCCGTTTTGCGTGCGGACTTTGTTTTTGTAGTCATGACGCTTCTGGATGAGCTGGTTCTTCTCTTCGTCGACATAGACGGCATGGAACTGCCGCACCTCTCCATGCTGGACGCAGTAACGCTCCGAACGGGGTTTGACGCAGGCCGGAGAATCGAAATACGTAAAAGTCCTGTCTTCAAAAAGGAGCTGGTTCATCCGCTCCGGGTAAAGCGCGTAAAAACTCTCCAAAAGGTCCGTGTTGTACGTCCAGTGATCCGACCAATACCCTTCGCCGAAGAGGGCCTCCTCGCAGGAAGACGACAAAAAAAGGATGCGGCGGATAAGCTCATCCCGGGAGCAGGTTGAACGGATCTGGTTCTCGCTCAAATACTGGAAGACTTCTCCGATGCTGAAAGGCCTGCTGAGGATATGCGCCAGCTTTTTGGCGTCTTTTTCATGGAAGCAATCCGCCAGCCCGCCGGCCACAAAATCGTCGGGATGAACGACATGCCTCCTGCCTTTGTAAATCAGGGGATTGTAGCCGTCGAGCTGAATGAGGTTCAAAAAATCACGGACATTCTGGTCGCCGACCTCGGGATTGAAAAACACGTCACTGCGCCTGTTCTGGTTGACGTCCCGGTAGTTGCCCTCCCCTTCGCTGAAGTATGTGGCCGTCACCACAAACCTGTTGTAATCGCGTTCCAGATCGCCATGTTTGCGCGAAAAAACATAGACCGTTTTTTTCTTGCCGTCCAGCCCGAGCGTCACCGGAAGACCGCCCCTCAGGACATTATCGAGATATGTCTGACGCGCATACCGGTCCAGCAGGGGCTTGCCGCTGGCGGTAAAGATCCTGTCGGTGATATCCTCGACGAGAATGCGGTTCTCCCGGCGCTTGGCGCGAATGAATGCCGCATCGATCTTCTCCAATCCGTATTTTTCAACGTCTCCGGCATCAAAAACATGCCCAAGCAGGGAAGCATGGGAAGACGTCCGGGCTTTTTTCAATTGCCAGCGCATAAGAGAAAACGCACAGGCCATCTTATTGGTTGCCGCTTGGCGGACCGGATAGGCAAACGCGGCAGACTCTTCAAATCTCAAGGGACGAATAAGGTCCGTCTCCTGACCGAAGATCGCCTGCGGGTCGGCGATGACCTTGTTGGAGCGGCAGGTCTTGCCCTCCTCAAACCCCATGTAAAAGTGTGCGCCCTTCACAAAGGCCACCTGGGCTGTGTCCCGAGGGTCTGTCGATAGCTTATACAGCGGGATGCCGCTGCCGATATTCTCGACCGTCATCCATGCCTCGATGGTACGGCTCATCTCTTTTAAGAAGAAATTATTGACACCGTAAGGCACGAGGGCGGCCAGACCGTCTAAGACGACAAGGTCTTGGGGCTGGGACGATATATTTGTCACCGTCAGGCAACGCACCAGGGCCGCATAAGGTTCGCCGGGGAGACAAAAATAAAGGACTTCTGTCTTGAGACCAAGGACGGTATTGATCTCCGTCAGCTCCAATTCATACGGCCTGATGGTGAGCCTGTTAGAAATGCCTTCGGCCGCCCCTGCAACATGGGCAGGGGAAAACGGCTCATAAAAAATCTGTTTTTTACCTCGACGCACCTTGATGAACGTACGGAACCCCTGCGTCGGCGTCAACTGATATGCCTTGTTCGCGGGAAGATATTCCATCATGGCCTCGTCCTTGGTGCGAATGCCGGCAGAGGCGATACACTGGCCGCGATTGACGTAAAAGACCCACAAAGGAATGCCGTAAAGGCCGGCGATCCCCGGAAAAAAACTCGACCATGCCCTGGCGCGATTATAGTCCTCAATGACAAAATCGCCCGTCTTCTGAAAACGATAAGCTACAGACACTGTCTCGAACTCCTTGTTGTAAGATGATCCGGCTACTCGACTATTTCCAAAAACACCTTCACGACCCGGGCGTCAAACTGGGTATCCAGGCCCTCTTTGAGGATTTTGATCGCCTCGTCCTTGGAAATGGCCTTATGGTAGGGACGGTCAGAAGTCAGCGCTTCGTAGACATCGACGACGGCAATGATGCGCGCACCAAGGGGGATCTCCTCTCCCTTGAGCCCCCTGGGATACCCCTTGCCGTCAAAATGCTCGTGGTGGCACAGGATATAGGGAACGATATCTTTGAGGAAACCGGCGACGGAAATGATGTCGGCGCCGATCACCGGATGCTTTTTGACGATTTCGTATTCTTCGGGCGTCAACTTCCCAGGTTTCAGCAAGATGGCGTCCGAAATACCCAGCTTGCCGATATCATGCAGCATGGCGGCGCGGCGGACGTTGTCCACCTCCTGCTCGTTCATGCCCATCCGCTGGGCGATCTTCTCGGCGTATTCGACCATGCGGTCGCAATGCTCTTTTGTCCGGCGATCCCGCAACTCGATGCTCTTGGCCAAAGAATAAATCGCCTCCAGGATGCTGCGTTCACTGCGGACGGCGTAAAACGAAAGGCGCTGCTTGACTGAATCGATGAAGCGCTTGCGGTCCTCCTCCGGCATCTTGTCCAGGTTGTGCTCGGCCACGCCGATCTCGTGGCCGTAGAGGGCTACGCCGTCGCCGCCGCGCTCCTTGACACGATAAATGCACTCCTCGCCGGCATCGATCAATTCTTCAACGGAAAACAAAGGGTCTTCCGGATAACTGACGATGCCCATGCTGCACTTGAGCTTGATGACGTTCGCGACGTCCCCAAAGCTGCGCGTCCGAAACAACTCAAGGATCTTGTTCGTCACCGCCAGGCCATCGATGCGATTGGTATCCGGCAGGATGACGGCAAACTCTTCGCCGCCCCAGCGCGAGACCACGTCGTTGGTGCGCAATTCCGCCTTCAGGAACCTGGCGACCTGTTTCAAAACGCGGTCGCCGTATTGATGGCCGTAGGTGTCATTGATGGACTTAAAATAATCCAGGTCCATCATGACGATCGTCAAAGGCTGTAATGTCCTCTTGGCGCGCTCGAACTCCGAGGCGAGACGTTCGCGGAAATAGCGGAAATTATAGATCTCGGTCAAGGGATCCTTCAGGGCCAAGCTCTCGAGTTTGTCTTTAATCTCATTGAGTCTGCTTTCCGTCTCGACGCGGTCGGAAATATCCACATCCATGCAATAGATCTCGATGACCTTGTCGTTGTGCAAAATCGGAAACATCGACGAGTAAACCGTGATCTCCTTGTTGTTTTTGGTCCGGGCCTTCCATTCCCGCGGCGGCGTCGGCCGCCCCGTCTGCCCCATCGTCTCAAAAAGCTGCCGGAATTCCATCCGGTCCGATTCCCTGAGAATAAAATCTTCGCCCCGCTTGCCCAGGATCTCGTGCTTGAGATAACCATACAGGAGCTCGGAGGCATGGTTCCATTCCAGGATCTTGCCGTCGAGAGAAAAACCCTGGATCGCAATATTCGGGGTATTCTGGATCACCGCCTCAAAACGCAGGTAGGCCGAGCTCATCTCTTCTTCCATCCACTTGCGTTCGCTGACATCCATGGTGATATATTCGTAATACCGGAGCTCACCCCTTTCGTTCCTGACCGCCTTCGCCGACACAACGGCCCAGACACCGTTGCCGTTTTTCTTTTTGAGCTGGAGCTCTTTGATCAATGTTCCGCGATGATTCAGAAGCTCGCAGAATTCCCTGTAACTCTCCTTCGACATATGGATATCGACCGGTTTGAAGACAAACAACTCCTTCTCGCTCAGATCAAGCATCTTCAAAAACCCGTCATTGGCCTCCAGGAACGCCCCTTGGTCTCCGGGGGTCTGACGGCAGAATCCGACATCCAGGTTCGTGATGGCCGCGGCCAAATCTTCTTTTTCCCGGTACAGGGCGCGGCGCATACGCAAAAGATACAGAAAGAAAAATACAAGGGCAAAGCTGAAGATAAACTGGAGGATGGCAACGAAGGGGACGATCTCGGCGTGGATGTTCCACACAAAAGACCAGACGAGCTGGCGGTCCGGCCGATAATATGGCAAAAAGAAAAAACTCAAAAAGATGACGGCCACGAACAAAACCGCCAGGATCCTCTTGAACACATAGATGGCGTTTCTCTTATTGATCCTTAATGGCATCCTTACCCCGTTAGAAAGAGATCAAGACACTGTCCTTAACTCTTTATGAAACCAACAGCTCGATGTCAAATCACATCCCGTTATTGAAAAACAAAAGGTATCTCTAACGGGGGTTATAAAAGATATTCCTTTTTGATTCTCTGCAGACTGCGAAAAATATTGGATTTGACACCCGGCGCCGTCTTCTGCACATCGGCGATGATCTTCTTGACGACAGCTCGCTGCGTCCGGCCGGCCTGAGGACACAGGCAGCCGCAGACTGGAAACTCCATCAGGCGCGCAAACCGGCTGATCTCGCGTTCTTCGACATAGGCGAGCGGCCGGATGATGTAGAGCTCCCCCTCAAACATCTCCTGCTTGGGCGCCATAGCGCTGATCTCGCCTTCAAACAGAAGATTCATCAGGATCGTCTCGACAATGTCATCCTTGTGGTGACCCAGAGCGATCTTGTTGCAACCGTTCTTTTTGGCTTCTTCAAAGAGCACGCGGCGCCGATTCCAAGAACACCAGAAACATGTCAAAGGTACCCGCCCCCCATCGCCCGTAACTGCCTGGCGGCGCACCTCAAAAGGATATCCCCCTCTCTCCAGATATTTCCGAAAAGCCTCCTGTTTAGACCCGGTAAATCCCAGATCCACATGCAATGCCAACACATCATAATGGACCGGGACAAACGCCCTCCTGTCCCAAAGGATCTTCAAAAGCGTCAGGCTGTCCTTACCGCCGGAAACACCCACCAAAATCTTGTCGCCGTCCTCGATCATGCCGTAATCGGCGATCGCCCGGCCGACTTTTTTGGAGATGGCCTTCTGGCGTTCCTTTGCCCGGTTAGCATCTGTTTTCTTGAGAGCGGCCGCGGCGTGAAGCTTCACGGTTTTTTTACCATGGCGTCTTTATTCTTCCGGGTTCCGTGAAACTGAACCCCGCACCGAGGGCCGTCCATCCACGGGTGGACATCCGCGGCTTTCTGGTGCGCGGGTAAAAACCTACAACAGGTTGTTGGCTTTCAATTCTTTTTCCAAGAGCTCTACGGCTTCTTTGAGATGCCAGAAGAGCTTGACGTTGAGCGATATCCCCTTAGCCGTCGGCACTTTCTCCTGCCCGCCCTGGTTAAGCGCCCAAATACGCAGGTCGATCAGATCATTGCCCTGGTACTGCGTAATGCCGACACGGATCTCCTGGAACTTGTTTTTCTCAAATGTCTTGACGACTTTTTCCATCTATGCCGCCTTTCTGCAAACGCCGCGCCCCCGGGGCCGAAAAATCTTAACCCTCCCTCCCTACTTGACTGTCCACTCTCCGTTAAAGCACTGGATCGGTGTCTTTGCCGGAGCTTCTGTCTGGATCTTTCGGGTGAAAAACCTAACTGTTTCATTCACGGGGACCTTGTCCTTCTTTGCGACATACGCATAAATCACAGAACGGTCCTTGTTTTCCTGCTCCACCAGTGCGACCAGATTATTTTTTTTGGAAGCCCCCCGCTTGACGATCTCAACCTGCCCATGCATGTTTTCGCCGATCACACCCTTCTTTTCCCAAGACAGGAGTTCACTGCGGCGAGCGCTGCGGCGCTCAATCGCGTCACGGACCTCTTCGGGATAATCCCCATTTTCGCCTTTTGCATCTTTTGCTTTTACTTCTGCCTCTTGATTTTTCACTTCTGTCTCTTTTGCGTCTTCTCCCTCAGCCCAAGCTTCTCTGGTACCCGAGAAAAAACCCAGACAAACAGCCCCTCCTGACCGAGACTCCGAAGAAATCGCATCCCCAGGCCGGAGAGGCTGTTTTGCACCAACGCCTATGTGCGCAAAACCAAATAAAATGAATAAAATTAAGCCGTTCTGGAACACCCTCTTCCGAGAAATAACCATCGTACCCTCCCTGCGCCAGAATAATCCACGGGAATGGCGGCCTGCTCGGCCTACAGAACCATATCCATCCTTATGTCCTGACCCAAGTTGCGTCAGTGAAGCCTCCCCGGTCTAAAGACCAGAGCTTGCTCTTTTCGCAGAAGGCGAAACACCTGCGCCATTTTCCCACGAGGGAACACTGGTGCCATTCCTACAAAGCGCCAGGTGCCGATAAGCGCAGGGTGCCGCAGAAGGCGAAACACCTGCGCCATTTTCCCACGAGGGAACACTGGTGCCATTCCTACAAAACGCCAGGTGCCGATAAGCGCAGGGTGCAACAGAACTTCACAACTGCATTCATCCCACGGGCTTCCGCCCTGGCCATCAGCCAGACCGAGGCGCAAAAGGCCGGAGGGGATTTCTGCGAAGGATCAAATCTTCCTTAATATCATAATAGTAATTTTTTAAATTTTCAATCACAATATTTTGACTTTCTTTGGGTCCGAATCTTGGTCCAAAACGGCTGGGTCAAGCGCCACGGTAGCCGAATAAGGTTTGCGCCAAGCGCCCGCAATCCACTTCTCTATCACAGCAATGGCTTGACTCGCCTCAAGAATGAGCCGGTGCATGGGAAAAAAGTAACACGGGTAATCTTTAAGGATGACAAGACAAAGAAGGCGGGGGCGGGAAAAACAACACAACCAAAGAAAAAGACCCTCTCACTCGAAAAGAGACGGCCGCTTATCCATTTTCCCGGAATGTGGAAGGATCCGCAAAATAAAGGATTTCGATGTCGGCCGTAATGTCGTCATCTGAAGACAGTGCGCCTTGTTCGTCCGCAGCCTCGTCCATCAGCCAAGCCGCATCGCGAACCAGCGCTTCTTCCCGTGCCGCCGGAGAAAACACCCTCAGATGCGTGGCCACGGCGAACATAATGACCAAAATAGGAAGCGCGATGAGTGCCGGACGCCACATGGGCGCAACCCAAATGAACCGCCGGCCGGTGCGGGGGAGACGTCCACATTCGCGCTCGAAGATCTTCTTCTGCAGGCCGGCATCGAACTTCTTCCAAAAATCGTCGGACATCTGCGCTTCTCGATGCAAACCGACAGCCTGGAGGCCGCGACGGATCTCCGCCAACCGGCCGCGGCAGACCGGACAGCTCTCCAGATGGACACGCACCTGCACGGCCTGGCGTTCCGATATATCCCCTTCGGCAAAATCAAGCAGTTTCCGTTTTGCAAAAAAACACACACCCATAAAACCCTCTCTGGTTACGAACGCACGTGCATATACGGCCCCATGATCCTGCCGATATGGCGGACAGCCCGGAAAATATGCACCTTGGCCGTCGGAACCCCGCACCCCAGGATGTGCGCCACTTCTTCGGTCTTTAGCCCCTGGAAATAACGCAGCGAGAAAGCTTCTCTCTGCCGGTCCGAAAGTTCGCACAACGCCCTATTCAGCACACTCTCGCATTCATGCTCTTGCGCAGCCTTATCGGGCCTCAACGTCGCATCAGGAACGCTCTTGGCAGTCCCGTTTTCATCCTCTTCATCGAGCGAATAGGAAAAAAGCTTACGGGACCTCCCCCGTCGGCGCAACATATCCCGCGTCAGGTTGATCAATATCCTGTAGAACCACGTCTTGAATCCCGATTCTCCCCGGAACCGTCCCAGCCCTTCATAAGCACGCAGAAACCCTTCCTGGAGGATATCCGCGGCATCCTCGGCATTCCCAATGAGGCTGTAAACAAATCCATAAGCCTGCCGCTGATACATCCTCACCAGTTCATCGAACGCGATCTTCTCGCCTTCCTGAAAACGGCGCACGCATTCCAGGCTTCTTTGGACATCAGCGGACGTCGTCATATTCAGCGGCTTTCCGTTGCGGCTCTCTCGGCCCCGGCGCTCCGCGTCCCCGGCGGCCCGAAGTCATCCGCTCCTTGAGACGCGGATGTTTCTCAAGAAAGTCGCGGAAGGCCTCAGGGTCTTTCTGCCGCAGCTCCTGCAGATGCCCCAGCTTCTCCTTAAAAGCCATAACTTTCTCGTATTTCTGGGGGTCGGCCTCTTTAAGCCTGCTCAAACGCTTATCGACAGTTTGACGCCGATACTCCATGATCCGGCGGAATTTCTCTGGATCCTCAGTCTTGAGGCGCCGCAGCCGCTCAATCTTCATCTGCCGGATCCTGGCGACGACTTGTTCGTATTTCTGAGGGTCTTTTTCTTTAAGGTCCTGAAGTTTTCCGCGCAGCGCCTGGGCGCGGTCCCGCACCAACTGGTGGTATCTCTCAGGATCTTCCCGCCTTAAACGATCGGCCTTTTCGCGCAGGTCTCCGGCGCGGCCGGAGCGGCCAGGCGCCGATGATAATTCCTCTTCATCGCCCGCGGCCAGGCCTGCCGGGGAAAAACAAAAACATCCCCCCGCCAAAACCAGGATACCCAACCCGATCAACAATAATTGTTTGGCGAAATTTTTCATAGCATTCCTCCCTTTTGTTCCGCTTCCTTAACGTTAGACGAACAACGAAACAAAAGGTTTACCCCGTTAGAGATAACAGGACCCCAACCATCAGTTGGAAAATTCAATCTGTTAAAAACAGGGCTTTTCTCTGCAAACCCACATATAAAGACCCGTTGGAATTCTCCTTTCTAACGGAGGGAACCCCCTGTCATTCTTCATACAAAATCACTTCTTCATCCTTCTGCGGCATATAAGGATTCAGGTTGTATTCGCAAAACCGGTCATAAAGGCTCTTGGTCTGCTCTTCATCCCCGTGCACAAGAAAGACTTTTTTGAAAGGCGAGCACTCCTGGACATAACGCAGGAGGTCGTTGGAATCCGCATGGCCGGAGAGGGCGTTGATCACGACCACCTCGGCGTTCAATTCATACTCCAGGCCGTAAATCCTGACCATGCGCTCACGGTCCACGATCCGTTTTCCCAGCGTATTCTTGGCCATATACCCGACGACAAGGACCGTATTGCGGGATTCCGTGATGTTGTTTTTCAGGTGATGCAGGATGCGGCCGGCCTCGCACATGCCGGAACCGGCCAGAATGATCATCGGGCGCTTATCGTTATTCAGGGCCTTGGACTCTTCCTGTCCCTGCACGTAATGCAGGTGCACGAAATCAAAAGGGCTGTGTTCCTTACGGATCATATTTTTGGCCTTGGGATCCATATAGTGGACGTTGTTGCGAAAAACCTCCGTGATCCTGGTCGCCAGGGGCGAATCCACATAGATAGGAATCTCGGGGATCGCCCGTTCCTTCAGGAGCTCGCTGATGTAGTAGAGGACTTCCTGGGTGCGCTCAAGGGCGAAGGCCGGGATGATGATCTTGCCTTTGCGCGCAACGGTCCTGGTGATCGTCTCGCGCAGCTTTTCTTTGGCTTCCGAGATGGGGGCGTGCATCCTGCCGCCATAGGTCGATTCCAACACAAGATAGTCCAAGTCGCGCAAGACGGTAGGGTCATTGAGCATCGGCAGGTTTTTTCTACCCAGGTCGACGGCATATCCGAGGCGGACCGCCTTGCGGCCCATACGCACCTCGATCAGGATGACGCTGGCGCCGAGGATGTGGCCGGCGTCATAAAAGGTCAACGTCACATCATGGGCCACCTGAAACCTCTGGCCGTAATGCAAGGGCCGGAATTTTCCCAGCGCCCGGAGGGCTTCACGCTCGGTGTAGAGGGGCCCGTGGAAAGGCGGGGCGTTCCGCGGGCCGCGGCCTCCCGCCCCACGGCCTATTTTTCTCAAATATCTGAGATCTTCTTCCTGGACCCTGGCGCTGTCCGCCAGCATCTGCTTGCAGAGGTCTCGCGTGGCCGACGTCGTGTAGATCTTCGAACGCAATCCGTATTTCAATAACGTCGGGATATTGCCGCAATGATCGATGTGCGCGTGGGACAGCGCGACAGCGTTCACCCTCGAAAGATGGTAGGAAAACGTCGTATTGACCTTGTAGAACTCATCGCGGTGGCCATAGAACAATCCGGCATCGATCAAGACCTGCGATTTCGGCGTCGTCAACAAATGACTGGATCCTGTTACTGTCCTGACGCCGCCGAGAAATTTCAGCCTTACCTGCGGCCAGGCGCCCTTGTTCTTTTTCATCTCTCAAACACCTTTAACTTTCTTTTTCTCATACAATTCCCATTGCCGGGAATGCCCCTCCTCCAGAAGCATCTGGAGCATCAACTCGATGTCCTTCCAGGGAAGCCCGACGATAAATTGTCCCCGGATGTACCCTTTGCGGTCAATCAGGAACAAGCTTTCCCCGCCAAGATAATCATAGGCCACCCGCATCGTCCCCTCCGAATCCATGACGACGGGAAATCTGATGTCGAGCTCCCGGATCTTGTTTAAAACCATGGCCTCGGACACATTCAGCCCCCACCCCGAATCATGGACGCCGATCACCTCCAGCCCCCGATCTTTATAGCGGTCGCGCAGGGCATTGATCTTTTGCATCACCTCTGCCGAAACCAAGTCCTGACTGTCCCAAAAGATCAAAAGAATGACGCTTCCCCTCAGGGATTTAAGGCTGATATGGGGATATTGATCGACATTGAACCAGGTGGATCCCTTGATTTCCGGTGCCCGGCGCAGCGGTTCAGGGGACAAATCGCACATGCCGCGGGAAGAGAAGAACGACAGGGACAAGAGTGAAAAAAGAGTTATCCGCCAGAAGGCCGTCCTGACCGGTGTATGCATGTTCCTCAAGGGCATATGGAAACGGATCAAAGGGCGAACTTGGATTTCAGGCCGCCGGTAGAACTGATCTCAACGATTTCGAAAACCTTCACCTTCAGGATAACGAATTTTTCCGGCAGCGCAAGATCCACGGGCGAGGCCTTCCCTCCCGTCCTGACATTAAACAAAATGCGCTCGACCGTGAAATTTGTCTTGATCTGCTGGAACTCCTCGGAAAGCCTGTCGAATTCTTCCCCGGAGGCAATCACAATGACGGCGCCGTTCAACTGGTAACCCGTCAACGTCCTCTCATCGACGAACGAGAGGGAAACGCGCGGATTGGTCTTGAGATTCGCGTAGGTCGATCCCATGACGTAATCGACAAGATAGACCAGGTTATTATCGACTTTCGCGATCAACTTGGGCGCCACATTAGGCATGCGCTCCTCATTGCAGGTGGCCACATTGACGAATTTCCCCCTGGAAAGGAACGGCAGATAATCATGCAGCAGGTTTTCCTTCTCTTGCGGCGTGATCGGCTCGTAAACTTTTTTACGGCGTTCCATGCGTCTCCTTCAATGAGGCAGAACTTCCCGGAAAGAATATTTTTTTAGACGGGCAGACCGAAGCCAAAATGCATACCGGACACTTCGGCGCCCTTGCCATACATGTCTGGCGGCCATGCAGGATCAGGCGCAGGCTGAAATCCCCCCACTCGCGCCGCGGCACCCGGCGCATCAGGTCCTCTTCAATCCTGACGGGATCATCGTGTTCCGTGAGCCCCAGCCGCCGGCTCGTTCGCATCACATGCGTATCCACGGCGATCCCCTCGTTTTTGCCAAACGCACTGTAGAGGACGACGTTGGCGGTCTTGCGCGCCACGCCTGGGAGCGTCAAGAGTTCCGGCATCGTCCGCGGCACCTCCCCATGAAAGTCGGCAACGATCTTCTTGGCCGCAGAGATGATATTCTTGGCCTTATGACGGTAAAACCCCGTCGAGCGGACCTCCCGCTCCAATACCGCTGGCTCGGCCCCTGCGTAATCCTGCGCCGTCTTGTATTTTTTAAAAAGGCCTTCTGTCACAAGATTCACGCGCGCATCCGTGCACTGCGCGGACAGGATGGTCGCCACCAAAAGCTCCAACGGATTGCGGGCAGACAGGGCTATGCAGGCAGAGGGATATTTTTTCTTCAGACGCTTGAGGACTTCATCCGCCCTCGCCTTGTGCATGCCCGCCATCGCCAACTCCCGCTCCTCGTCCCCGCAAATCCCGGCCGCTATGCGGCGGTGGGAAGCCCAAACCTCCAAAGCACTCGGCGCCGCGTTTCGTTTTATATCACACAAAGAAAAAATGCCGACTGTCTGCAAAGCAGACGCGTCTGCGGAGTTTCACGGCTTTTTATCCTCCGGCAAAGACCCCGGAGAAAGCCCGCGGTGGGCATTGAGTGTTGCCTGCAAAACCTGCATCAACTGTTCAAACGTATAGTTTTTGGCGAAGAACCCCGAAACGCCGAGAGATCGGGCCGCAACGATCTTGCCTTCATCCCCGTAGGCCGATGTCAAAAGAATGACCGGCAGGTCCTGATCGGTCTGACGGATGGCCTTCAAAGTTTCCAGGCCGGTCTGGCCCGGCATATTGATATCCATAAAAACGATGTCTGGCCGGCGTGCAGCTATGGCCTCCAGGGCCCGACGGCCGTCCGACGCCATCGCTACATCATACCCCTTGGAACGCAGCCAAAAAGAAATGGGCTCGATAAAATCTTTCTCGTCATCGACGAGCAAAATATACTTAGGGGGTTGTTGTGCCATGGCTGTCCCCATCCGTGAATATGATGGCCCTGGCGGCAGCGGCGGCATTATGCCGCGTCGACATCAAGCGGCCGCAAAACCAGGCCTTGTTTTCCTTGTCCTCCTGGAAATTCATATCGATCAGCGCATCCGCCCCGGCCAGCCGCGCCCGCTTCCTTAATTCCTCCTCAATCTCCTGTCGGCCGGTCTTCGGCTGGGCAACGACCTTGACGACGCCGATCTCCGTGTAAGGACAATCGATTTGCCGGCCGGCCTCGTAGATGGGGATTTCGGCATCGGCGGCCTTCGGCGCAAAAACCTGGCCCGTCATGTCATAATATTCCGAACGCATGAGCATGCACTTGGCACAGCCGCTTGCCATAATAGAAAACACCAAACAGAACGCAGAAAACAAAAAAACAAAAAAACCGACCCGCCCCGGTCTCAACAATGAAATGATTTCACTTATCGCTTGCTTCTTTTTCTTCATGCCTCACCCCATCTGTTCTCTATATTCTATCGACTCATTTATTATATCCGCAAGACAGAAAAAATTCTAAACCTTTTTGGACATGCCCGCTGCCGCGGCAAAAAAACTAA
>Ga0172373_10001783_pt1 | contig 34286 bp, 28 predicted proteins | sample Lak10m_2_FD_114546 | JGI IMG/M metagenome (GOLD analysis project Ga0172373, IMG submission 114546) | Freshwater microbial communities from Kabuno Bay, South-Kivu, Congo - kab_092012_10m | ecosystem: Environmental > Aquatic > Freshwater > Lake | place: Democratic Republic of the Congo...
ATTAATATTAAATTTAATAGTAAATATAAATGGTTTATTAGTAGCCTCATTTTCTAACATAAATTTAACCTTTTTAATATGTTTAACAGTATCTTTACTATTATTTAAATCTATATAATTATAATTTAATCCATTCTGATTACTATTTAAAGAATTCATTTTAAAGTAAATATTTATAGGTACTAATAAAGAGTTTTTATCACCAGGTGAAATATTTTTAATTCCTTCTGTATTAATTTCAACTAAATTCTCTAATTTCTTAACAACTGGATGTATCGTAGTTAACAATTTAACAGTTGATGCTTGAGTTTGTGTTCTATCAATCCATTTAGTTTGATCTAGTAATGATTTATTATTTGCAACAAAACTTAAAATTGAATTCTCATAGTAACCAAGATTGTATTCAGTTGAACTTAAAATATTTGTTAATACATTTGTACCTTCCTTCTTAAAGTTATTGCCGATATTCTCACTCAATTTGTTAATAGTGTTTGTAGAAAGTGAATTATAATTACTCATCCATATATATTGACCATCCAATTGGGTTCTAGTTTGACCAGTATAGTCAGAAGTTATTAACTCATCCTGATCATTCACCCAAAATGTTTGTGGAGAATTTGGATTGTAGATATTAGTATTTGAAAAGTATTTTTTATTTGAAACTAATCCTAATGGTGAATCCATTGATTTATTTCTTACTTTAACAACAAAATCTTTTATAACATAAATTCCATTTTCATAAACTCTACCTTGTGGAATACCAGTTGCCTTATATGGTTTTAAATAGTCCTCACACTCAACATTAAATGTAATTTCACTACCATTTGATACAACAAACTCTTGATTTTTTCTAAGAATAACGACTTCAAGCTCACCTTTAGATCTTTTAATTTTCTCTTCAAGTGTTTTAATACGATCTTCTAATTTCTTTAAATATTCAAAAAGATCTAAAGCTACTCCATTCTCATCCTTAAATCCGGATAAAATCTTATCTGATTCATGATGAAAAGTTTTGTTATTTAATGTTAAAGTATCTGAAAGGTGATCATCCAATCCCTTAGAAGCTAATTCATTTGAAACGCTAGATTTTAAATCTTCTTTTGTAGCTTCTTGTAATATAAATTGATTTTCATTTAAAACATTATTTAAATCATCTGGGAAATCAACAGTTAAAACATCTGACCACTCAGACTCGACTGGTGACTCTGGCCATCCAACTTCAGAAATAGATTTAATTCTAACCTCTACTTTTTCATTTGATCTAATCGGAATATCAATTTGATTTATATTTGGCGTATCCGCACTTGATACATCTTCAATTTCCCAAGTGTATCCACCGTTCGCTTTATTATATACTCGTTTTCTGGCATCCGTTTTAAATTCATTCCAGTTTGAAAAAGCTGCAGTTTTTTGTGAGTTATCTAACTTAAATGTTTCGACCGGAGTTTCTTTACCATCTTTACTTAAATATCTATATTGAACTCGGAATTGAACAATCTCTTGTGGTTTTGTACTCCTAGTTGCAACTGCTTCTGGCATTGTCCAAAATCCTCTAATTCTAAAAACAGGATCTACTTTAGATAGTGTATTATTTGATAAGTCTAATATTTCTCTATTTGTTGATAATAACAATTTAGACATATTTTCTCTTTTTCTAATAAGTTCATCAACATCCATCATATATTGTTTTTTGGCAGAATCAGTAGCAAATCTTATAACTTTAGATTTTCTATTTTTATCAATAATAGATTCTTGAATTTGTGTAATTTCGGACTTTAAAGTTTGTTGATAATTGTGTTTTTGTTTTATTAAATTAGAATCTGGTGTATCCGTCAAATGTTTATTTATTTGAACAACTTTAAAGTTATCAACACTTAATAATGGTGAGTTTGGTGTACCAGCTAATTTATTTGGTGTTTTTTTAGCAACCAAATCTTGTAAAACTGTTCCATAATCATACACATAATCAACATAGAATTGTTCCATTGTAATTCCATTATCAGGTCCATTTGAATTAAATCTTAAATCATTTGTCCAATAACCAGTACCTAATGACCAACTTCTTGAAAGTAAATGACTATCAGTGTTTATAGCTTTTGCGAAAAGTACATTTCTCTCATTATAACCAACGCTTATCATAACATTCTTTTTATAAAGAATTGGAGAATATATCTTTAACATACCAACTCCAACTGGAACAGCATCCATTCCCTCAACTCTTTCTAAAGAAACTTTTGGATTATCACCAGACATAGATATCTCATTTATCCTATATTTAGTGGATGAATTAGGTCTATTTAATATAAATTCATTTCCTATTTTTAATTCAACCATTTGATTGGTGGATGTATCTAAATACTCTAAAGTATTTAAATGATACCATAACTTTCTATTAACTCTATCTTCCTCTATTTTTAGAACATTATAAACACCTTCATATAGAATTTCATTTGGTTCTAAATCAAATATTTGCTCATCTATTCTAGGATTGAGAGGATCAACTATACCTGGGGTAGTTTTATGCCAATTTTCAAACTCATCAATATTTATTGTGGAAACACCTCTGAATAATGTATTGAAACTATTAAGTGCTGATTGTCCAAGACTAGTTAAGTTACCTGAACTATCTTTAGCAAAATCAACAATATATCTCCTAGTAAATATCTTTCTTACACCATCTTGGATTTGTCCAGATAAATCAATCTCAATATTTATCATAGGATTTAACATAGAATCAAAAAACCAATTTGGTCTAGATTTAAATGTTGTTATTTCTCCAAGATTTGAAATTGTATTAGGTTCTCTATTTAAATCAACAGTTATTACTCTTTTAAAAGTATTTGGTGATGTTTGTATAAGAGATCCGGTATTATCAACACTATATAGTGAATTAATATTACTATTCAATCTATCAATCTCAGCTTTTAATGAGTTGATACTTGGTATATTAAAACTCTTTAATACCCCATTTTCATTATAAACCTGTAGGTTTACACTAGGTTCAGTGGTTGTTGTTAATGTATTTATTTTAGATAGTATGTCTATGATATTTTTATTAAAACTTAATATCTGATCAGCAACTTTAGGAAAAGAACTTTGAATCATATTTTCTTTTGATTTTTTAGTATATATTAAAATATCTTTTTTCTTTCAAATATTTTTTACTATATTTGTACCTAAACATTTTGAATATGAAAATCTGGACAGTTACATTTAATGATGGTATTTGGAACTCTTACCGACCAGAATTTACAATAGTCGCTGATAGTGGAGATGAAGCGATTGAAAAAGTTTTAGTTAAATATCCAAATTATAGAGATTATGATAGGTTTACTCGGGAGTTCAAAATCGAAGGGTATGTAATTGAAGTTTATGACGAGAAAACTTACAATAGAGAAAAAAAATTAGATAAATTAGGAATATGATATTTGAAGAATATAGAATTATATCTGATTTCTATGGTGATCAGATTGCCAAAAGAAGTGGTGTTCAACTAATGAACCATATTGATGAAGGTCTTTATATCTTAGAAAAGATCGGTGCTTCTGATTATGCAAAAAGAGCTTATTGCCTCCATCCAATTGTACAAGACGATCAATCACTTAAAGAAAACTCACATCTATTAAAAGATATAGATTATAGAGTTATTATAAACACAATCGAATACCGATCAGTTGCTAATGAATACCTATCTCGTAGAGAAATAAAATCAATTGATGAAGTTAGATTATCTCCACTTAAAGATGTGAATGATATGTTAATTGCTGATAAAATTCAGAATAGAAAAGATTTCGAATTATATCACTTAGGAGCTCATGATAGAAGTGAACAATTAGATAAATACTTTAAGAATTGGTTAGAGAGATTAGAAGTATCAGAAGATTTTTATAATGAAACTAAATCATTTTTAGTGGATAAATCAAAATAATTTATTATATTTGTATTATGATTGAACAATTAAGAGAAAAGATTAGAGTTGCTAATGAGGCATACAGAGTTGGTGAACCAATTATGTCAGATGGAGAATATGATATTCTCCTTGAAGAATTAGCAGAAATGTCACCTGATGATGAATTGTTATCTAAGGTAGGACATGAGATTTTAGATGAAGGTAGAAAAACTCGTCTACCTATCCCAATGGCTTCTATGAATAAGATTAAATCATTAGAAGAAATCAAAGACTGGCAACGTCTTAAACTCCTTCCAAATTCAGTTGAGATTATTTGTACACCAAAATATGATGGTCTTTCCCTTTGTAAAGATGAATTAAATGATGGTGATGCAATCACTCGTGGTGATGGTTTATTCGGCCAAAAATCAAATGAACATTATAATTTAATTGGTAACCATTTAGTAGGGGTTACTGATTTCGCATATACTTATGGTGAGGTTATTATGCCAAAATCAGTATTCTTAAACAAATACTCAAATGAATTTGCTAATCCAAGAAACTTAGTAGCTGGTTTAATAAACTCAAAAACAATCTCAGAACCATTAAGAGATTGTAACTTTATTAAATACGGAGCTGTTCCTACTTTAAGAAATTCATTTACAACAAAACAACAAATCTTAGATAAATTAAACGAAGGTCAATCTGTAAAAGTTCCTTATCACGTTTGTGGTATCTTAGACTTAACAGAAGAATTACTTATCTCTCTTTTCAAAGAATGGTCAGAAGAATACGAAATTGATGGTATTATCTTAGAAGTAAATAACTTAGCAACTCAAAATAGTTTAGGTAGAGAAACATCTACGGGAAATCCCGTCTATGCTAGGGCATTCAAACACCCAAGTTTTGAACAATCGGCTGAAAGTGAAATTATCGGTATTTCTTGGAATATCTCTAAACAAGGTCTATTAAAACCAACTTTACATATTAAACCTGTTAGATTAGATGGTGTTACAGTTTCCAATATAACTGGTAACAACGCTCGTTTCGTTAAAGATATGAAATTAGGAGTTGGTGCTAAGGTTATAGCGAAGAGAAGCGGAATGGTAATTCCCATTATAGCTGATGTTATTGAAGGTGTTGATTTTGTTCAACCAGTAATCGAAGGTGTTGAAATCGATTGGAATGAAGCTGGTATCGAGTTAATCACTTTAACTGAAACTGATGATCAAAAATTAAAAAAGAATATCGCTTTCTTTGAAATCTTAGAAGCTGATAACGTTGGTGAAGGTGTTGTTACTCAATTATGGGAAGCTGGTTATAAAACAATAGAACAAATCTTAAACTTAAAAGTTACTGACTTAGAAAAGATTGATCGTTTTGGTAAACGTAAGGCTAAGATTGTTTATGACTCAATACAAAAATCAATCACTGGTGTTCAATTATCTAAATTACAACACGCAACTGGTATCTTTACTGGATTGGGGTCACTTAGATTAGTTAAATTAGAACATTTCAAGACAAAGCCATCGGTTGAAGATGTTATGATGATTGATGGGTTCGCGGAATCTTCTGCTAAATCCTATGTTGATAGTTATGACAAATTCTTTGATTTTATCAAAGGTCTTCCAATTACTATAACCGAAAAAGTTGAGGTTGTTAAAGTTTCAAATGATTTGGAAGGTATGTCTTTTATATTCACTGGTGTTAGGAGACCGGATCTTGTAAAAATTATAGAATCTAGAGGTGGAAAAGAATGTTCTTCTGTTTCTAAAAGCACAACACATTTAGTTTGTGCTGATAAAAGCTCAAGTTCATCCAAAATGAAGAAGGCTATTGATTTAGGAATACAAATTTTAGATGTAAAGGATTTGGAGAATATTTTATCTATAAATAAATAATTAATTAAAAAAAAATTAAAAAAAATGAAATCTATAAATGAAAAAAAATACTTTGAAGTTGATTTTGGATTTGACGCTTTTTATGAGAAAGGTATAAATGATCAAGTTGAAGTTAATAGAGTTGAGTTATTAAAAACCTGTAATAGTATAAAAAATGGTATATCAAACAAAGAAACAATAGAGCTTATTAAAAAGATTGAAAGTGATAGACAACGAAGAAATATAAGTTATTCAGTTGTTAAAATAATTGAGAATATATTTACTGATGAAGTATATCAAGGAAGATATATGATTGATCCTAAAAGACAAAATGGTAAAAGTGTTGGGAATGAATACTTACAAGAACTTTACATAAATGATAAAATATCAAAATTTGGATGTGAGTTTAAGAGACTACCTAACAATGGAGATGAATCCTACCGTATTATTGACGGTGTATTAAAAAAAGGTGTGACAAAAGACTCCGAAACAACTAAGTCTCTTGATGGTGTAATCATAACACCTAATGAAAATAAGTCAATTTTCACCATTAATAAAATAACACATTCGTTAGTTGAAGATGTAAATGATACAGGTGGTGCACAGGGCAATCAATTTGAACTATCTCTCTCAGATTCAAAAAGAATAGATTTTGATAAATCATCGGATATATATGTAATTTACATTTATGATGGTAAATTTTACAAAAATAATCCACATTTAATGGATGCAATATCCAAAAATGATAGTATCAATGTTTATTACACAACATCAGATGGGATAGAAGAAGTTATTAGAGATATCATAAAAAAAGAGAGCTAAAAGTTCTCTTTTTTTATGATATAACTTATCAATTTATAAGCGACATCAAATGATATTCTTTTTCTAGCATATGAAGACGTTGAATTTCTAAAATTTGTTAAGAACATAGAATTGTACTTTTCTCTATTTGATTCTAAAATTCTATTAAACTCATTGCATATTTTAATCTCTTGTTCTTCCGTATATACTTTATCCATTACTAAAGTAGCAAAAGATCTATCACTTTCTTTACCATAGAAGTGTTCTTTTTTTATACTTAAAGCAATTCTTCCATCATTTGTACCAGTATCAATTGCTCGTAGATATAGATTTGAATTTGTGATTCCACCAATTCTCAATCTTTTTATTCCAATGTTTTCTACTCTGTCTATTATATCCAAAAAGTCAGATCCCATTCTCCACCCTGTTGATTTTTTTAGATCGTAATATTTTATTTCTTTATTGGGGAAAAAACAACACTCAATTGTATCATATTCATCATTTATATCTTCTTTCAACTTAAAAGAAAAAGAGCATATGGTATAAGTTGTATCATCAAATACGGTCTCTTCGAAAATATTTAGTCTAATTATATCAAATTTACTAAAAAATAAATCCCTTATTTTATTATCTTCATCACAAAAGAAATTCAAAGGAATTATCAAGATTCCACCACTACAATCCATAATGCTTTTTATAGCAGCTTTGTATAAATCTCCAACATCATATAAGTTATATAAAGTTTTATCTTTATTTTTGTTTCTAGCGAGAAATGGTGGATTAGTAACAACCAATTTATTTTCATAATCGGGTTTATTTAAAAGTGAATCTCTTTTCTCACATCCTTTAATTTTTGGATCTATATCGTATATTTCATATTCATTATCAAATATTAACAAATCACCTTCTCCACAAAATGGTTCTACCACTTTTAGATTTTTATCTAAATCTTCTAACAGATTACCTATTATATATTTTGATCTTTTTGTATAAAATTGTCCAAATTTAACTTTATTTTCCATATTTTTTATATTATTTTTTAATTATTAGTTTATATAACACCATTTATAACCACCACATTGTTTGTATATGCCTCTACAAGCTCTGGATATACCTGATCTATTTATATTTAATTCTTTAGAAGCTTCCATCATTGAGGACCACTCTTTAATGAAGTCCCCATTTAGAGATAATTGTTTTATTTTAATACTTTGATCTATTTTTATTTTATCTGGTTTTATTGGCTTATTATATTTCATACCTCTATGTGAATCTGCTACCTTTTTGACATGTTCTTCAGGTAGTTTTCTACCAATCAATTTATTTCTAATTTTTTCTTTTGATTCATCAGAGTGATTTTTATTTTGAAATGGGTGACCATTTTCTTTTAAATATTTACTAACGGATTCACTTATCTTTTTCTTAGTATGATCTGACATTGAACCCACTTTTCTTCCATATTTGGAATTACCACCTATTGTTAAATTATAACCGATTTCTAAATTATTAGAATTATAAAATTTTATCCAATATATTTCCCTTTCTTCTAAAAGATAATTATCAACTTCCTCCAATACCTCTCTATTGAAACTATCCAATCCGTATTTATTTATAGCTTCTTTTAGTAATTTACCACTACCATAATATTTATTTCTGAAGAATTTATCTTTATTGAATATTCTTTTACCAATATAGATTTTGTTATTTATTAAATTGGTTGTTTTGTATATCACACCCATAACTATAATATTATTTTTTCTAGATCTATTCCACTTTTTAATAGATCTTGCTCAATCAACCACTCAATATATGCTGATTTATTTTCAAACATTTCTTCCATGTAATCATCTAATTTTCTATCTATTGATATTGATACCGAAACTTTCTCCTTTTTATTCATAACTTCCAATATTATTTTTTATATAGTATATATTAAGTTATAAAAGTCAAAAAGTAATATTTTTAGATTATTTTTAGATTATTTAATAAAAAATATTTATATTTGCTAAAATGAATAAAAAGGCTGAGGAAAAAAAGAAGAGAAAGTTATCATTCTCAATGAACGAAAAATTACTATCTAAGTTAGATGAGTTTTTGGAAAATGAAGACCTGGGTAAAAGATCAAAGTATATTGAAAAGTTAATCAGAGAAGATATGGAAAGAAGAGGTAAAGATGTAACAAAAGATTTCTAATATGAGTTTATTAAAAAGGATATTTCAATTTTTCTATAAAGAGGAATTGATTAAAGAAAATATAGTTAAAGTTAATATTCACACCGGAGATAAATCTTGTATTTGTGAAAGAAATGCAAGAGGTGAGAATATAAGTGGTTGGTGTAGTAAACATCACGAAGATTGGTTATGAAAGAGTTAATTAATCTACTAGAAAAAGTCAGTGATGATATTAGAGATATTACTGACATAACAAAACGATCTAAAAAATGATGATGATATTCTTTTAGCTGAAATAAGAAAAAGATTGAGAGATAGAAAATTAAAAGAACTAGGAATATGATAGGTTTAGGTTTATATAATCCACCGAAAGGTAAAGTTATTACGATATCAGATGAAGATTTGAATAAAATAATCAATGCTCAATATAAAGTACAGAATTCTGGCTATTATAATGATTGGGTCTCATGGATTTTCAAAGAAGATGATGATAATTATGGTATTATACAAAAAGCCAATTTTATCTCAATGACTGCTAATATTAAAGATGAAGTTGCCCATAAGTATTCTAAATATATCAACATACATAAAATGTTACTACGTCAATTATATATTGAAGAAGGTGAATCAAAAAATGTTTTTTCAATGGGATATAAAAGACCATTTGGCAATTCACATGTAGAAGGTGATGTTAGATATATTTTAGTTCGTTTAGGAATTAAAGTATATGCTGATGAAGATGCTGAAGATAATGATGATAACTGGGATTTGGAAAATGAAATCTTGAAATCATTTTCAGAGTTTATAATTGATTTTTTCAATGGTGGATTTGAGTTAATAACTCATTCATTCGAGTCAAATCCAAGAGAAGATGGTAAATGGAGAGTTTCTGAAATAGTAGAGAAGAAATGGAGAGAAGTTGGATATCAAGATAGTTATTTTCACCCATACATGGATGAATGGATTCCTTGTAGAAGTGAGATAAGAAATAAAAAACTAGAAGAATTAGGAATTTAAAAAAAAATTACAAATATTAAAACTTTTAATACATAATAGAGTATAATATTACTTGGTCTCTTCATAGGGGAGATTAAGTTTTGAATAAATATAAGGCAAATGACGGCAGTCAATAAAAAACAATTAACGGCAATGGGAGAAAAATTAACATCTTTTAAAGAACATGAGAAGTTCTTTATTGAAAAAACTGGTAAAGACTTTACAGAACTTTACAAAAAATATTATCCAAAATTAATCTATTACACTTCTAAAATGTGTAATGATCCACAAAAAACTGAGGATATCGCAACTGATTCCTTTCTAACAGCTTTTGAGAAAATAAATAAGTATGAAATGGAAAAAGCTCAGTTTTCCACTTGGCTCTTTACCATTGCTAAAAATTTAGCTCTGCAAGCAATTAAAAATGATAAAAAAAGTGTGTCCTTAGATACAGAATATGATGATGAAGGAACGACTATGAAAGACTTTATCTCTGAAGAATATGGTGATTATAATAATCATCAATTATATGATTCTAATGAAATAAAAGCAAATATCCTTATCAATCATATAGGAAAACTTAAAGAACCTTATAGAAAAGTAATCGAGATGAGAGAAATTAAAAAAATGTCTTATCAAGAAATATCAGATGAATTAGGTGAAAATTTAAGTACCATAAAATCTAGAATTAGAAATGCTAGATTAATACTAATTAATGAAACTAAATCAGAGTTCTCTAAGATCGATGAATCTTATGATGGACGCAAATGGCGAAATTGTATAGATCATAATTAATATGACAACTGAATTAAATATTCAAATATACGGTGATGATTTAGAAGAAGTTTTTAACTACTTAAATAGTAATAAATTTCTAAAATCAGATGATAACTGGCAAAAATTAGAAACCATAGATTTTAATGGTAGTATTATCCGTATTATGGGTGAGTGTAAAAACTCACCTATTGAATATTTTTGGATAGAATTATCATTAAATTGTTCAATTTATATTGAATTTATAAATTCAATATCACAATCTGGCATTCTTCATATAGAAGGAGGACAGATTCTTAAAAAAGAATTATTAAAATATATTGAATATCTTTACTATTATGATAATGATTACTTCTGGAATGAAGTTGAATTTAAATCAGAAAAAATAGAAAAAGAAGATTTAGTGCAATATTTAGGAGAATTATATAACAAAATAAGTGAAGAAGATATAAAAACTATCGATGATATTTATTTTGAAAAGTTTATGAGAAGTCTTTAAAAAATAAAAAAATGGATATTGAAAAATTAAGCAGAGAAGCACTCAATAAAATAAAGTCTAAATGGGATTTACCCAAAAGAGGTTTTGTTGCTGGTGGTTCTTTAGCAAATATGATATGGGAATTAGTTTCTGGTAAAGAAGCTGTTATTAATGATATAGACATATTCACACTTAGAAATATAGTGGGGCAATTCAATCAATATGATAGAAGTTCTCTTTATAGATTTAAGAAAGAAGAAAAGACTTACCACGAAGATTATAGTGGTATCACCTTTTCTAGTAAAACATTAAAAAGTTTTTACTTAGTAGTTTCTTCAGAAAGAAATGGAATATTTAATATAGTTGAATATGATTCAAATAAATCTGAACCACAATTTATATTAGAGTCATTCGATCTAAATTGTGTTGGAGTTGGGTATTCAATTGAAGAAGATAAGTTTTACTGGACTGATGAATTCAAGAACTTCCTAAAAACTGGTAAAATTAAAGTGGTTAATGGTCAAACTCCATCACATACAACAATTAGAATTGCATCAAAAGAAAAAGATTTAGGTATTGTAGCTGATGAAGAAGAATGGATCATATTATCACATCTGATTCAATATGGATTTCATGATATAAATAAATTCCTTTTTAAGGAAAGATTTTATGAGAAGTTTTTATCTTGTCCAAGATTATCAGAAATCTTCGAAATAGAAAAAGATTCTACTTTCGAAGAATATGTTAAGAAAAAACATGGTGAAGATGTAAATCTTTGGAAATTAAAACCAATTAAATATTCTTTAGGTGAATCTCTTTTTGTAAAAGAAAATTATTGGAATGATGTTAACATAGAAACAATATATGATACAGCTGATTTTCTTTTTTATATCAGAAATGTAAAAGATAATCAGAAATTAAAAGATGCTTGGAAAGAACTTAAATTCAACAGAGTTGATTATATGGACGGTGCAACACCAGAAGATTTTCAATTTATATTCAATCTAACTAAGTGGACAACTGCTATGAATAGTTTAGAAGGATTAAAATTAGTTGAACAGGTTGAGATTGCTAAAAAATTAATTAATGAGTTTAGTGATGATCCAATTATTGCTATCTCTCTTCTAGAAAAGGGTAATTTTAAATTACCTGAAGAATTTGATGAAAGTACAAAACTCTTACTTGAATTATCAGTTAGAAAACAAATTGTAAATGATACAAAAGGTAAAGTCAGAAAGGTATTAGGAGAAAAAGAGACCATATAGGTCTCTTTTTTTATATTCTATCAATAATTTTTTTGATTTCCTCAGCTCCTAATTTTAATTTCTCTAAAGATTTATCCAAAGCTTCTTTATTAGTAAATTTTAATTTATCAATTTCTTTTGGAGATTTCTTATCTTTCATATACTGACTAAAATACCATCTATCATTAGTTAAGACATTATTTATAGATGTGATTTTCTGTTGAAGTAGTTCAGCATCTATAAGAGTTTCTACTTTACCAAATGATTTTAATTTATTGTAAATATGTTCACTCACATCTAAAACAACACCTAAAAGAGAAGATTTTGATTTCTTTATCTCGTCACTAATTATCTGATTTTCTTCAATAGATTTTCTAAATAAAGTTTCTAATGTTGATTTAATTAAATTAGGTATATCAGATTTAACATCAGATGTAGATGATTTAGAAATCTTTCCTTTAACATAGTTATCATACAAATATTTTAATATCTTTTCTGTTGGTACATCATAATGATTATTCTGATAGTATGTAACCATGTCTTTAAAATCTGATGTAATCTTATCTCTAAGATGTGTATTTTTATCCATAAATCTTATTAATCTAGTTCTATAATATTCCTCTGAATAATCATGATCATATCCATATTCTTCATTAACTTTTAACATCTTGAAGAAAGAGTTTATTATTTTATCAACATCACTTACTTCACCTTTGATAAACTTAAATATCAGATTTTTACCACCCAAAACTCTAAAGATATAATTGTCTAAACTCGCTAGATCACTCATCTCACCTTTAACTCCTTTACTTGCTAAAGCCTTAATATACTTATCTAAGTTTTGTTTTTTAATATCAACATCCTTAATTCCTAATTTACCACCAATTATACCACTTTTAACTTTATCTCTACCTTTAGTAATTTCTGACTTCTTTACATATTCAGAGTTTTTTAACTTACCAGTATCAAATACAATAGCAAAATTAGATCCTTCTAATTTATGAGGAGATGATGAGGTTTTACTAGTCTTAAAATTGAAATCTGTAACTTTATTATATTCATAGTAGTTTATTTCTCCTTCTGCAACCTCAGATTTTTTACACATCTGTATTGTTTGATAACTACCACCACCTACACTCCATGAATATTTACCATATTTTTTCCAATCTCTACCACCTGGTTCAGATCCATCTTTAGAACGAATGTTGTGAATAACATAGCATCTCCATTCACCACCTGGTTTATAAAAAGTTCCAATAGCTGAATTCGATTCATCACTCCATCTAATAATAACAGGATGAAGATGTGGTATATTATCTAAAGAATCGTTCGAATCATAAACTTTGCCAAATCCAACATAATCATCAGCAGCACCAGTTGAATCTCCTTTTTTACCATCAGTTAATGTTACAGAAATAATATCTTTTTCATTATTTATCCAAAACTTAATTAATTCATAACCTTTAGGAGCATCTGGATCCCCAACTTTAATTTTACCAGTTCCTAAACATTTTGGACAATCAACCGATCTAACACCCTTTCCCCATATTCTTTTTAATTTACCACCAGTACAAATATCATCACCAACGCTCTTATCACCAAACACCTCTTTAGAAGTTGCCTTACAATCTTCAACTTTATCTTCAGAGCTTATAACACTTTTAAGAGCCTTGTTATAGGCTAGATATTGAAAATAATCATCACTGATTTTAGAAAGTGGGAAATCTATTTTCTCACAATAATTTTTAATAGCTTTCATAAAATCCCCCTTACTCATATCTGATAAATAAGATAAGGTCTTAGATAAGATATTGGATTCAAAAGCCTCAAATAATTTTAAGTATTTCATATACTATATATAAAATAATATTTATGAAAATTTAAAAAATCTACCCTTAGTACTGGTAAAAATACCATTACAAACTCGACTTATATTACCATTGTCTATACCAGTTGATCTTGAACAATCCATTAATGAAGACCATCGACCAATTTCAACACCATTTTTATCAATCTCAACAACCATCTTTTTAATAGCATTTGGATTATCAACACCATCAACAATTACTTTATCATATCTAAAAATATATCCTTGTGTATGTTTATATTCACCATTACAACATCTAGATATATTAGCATGATTAGTATTTAAAGAAATAGCAGCATGTCTAGTGCTCCTATATTCTTTCAAAAAAATACCATTTAAATCATACTGATAAACTTTTCTACCAGATGACTCAGATTGTCTATCTAAAACCTCTCTTTTTCTATTTTTATTACCCTGACCAGTTTCATCTGAGTTAGTTAATCTATTACAAGAATAAATTTTAATATACTCAGTCTCATACTTTTCATACTCATCTGAAGAACATGCTCTTAAAAAGATCATTTTCGGTTTTAATCCAAGTGATGTTAATTTTCTTACCCATCTAGCTCTATGATGGACAATCTCTAAATCTTTGGATTCTGTTATATGACCAGATAACCTACTCTTTGGATTAACCGTTTTACCAACGTATCTTATCTCATCATTTCTAGGATCAATCAATCCATATATATAGGCAACTTCACAAGTTAAATTTTCCATATTTTATATATTAAAATAGTGGTGTTCTCCTTGTAAAATAAACTTTATATTATTTAAACAATATAAATAAAAAATAAAAATAAAATATGATAGCTTATATTACTGAATTAAATGAGCAAAACTACTCTGATTTCACTAACAGTGGTTTGGTTTTAGTTGATGTGTTCGCTAGTTGGTGCAATCCATGCAAGGTCATTGGACCTTTAGTAGATCAAATTTCTTTTGAGTATAAAGAAAATGGATTGAGTGTTGGTAAATTAGATGCTGACGAGGCTCGTGAATTAGTTAGAGAATTAGGTATTAGAAATATTCCTACTTTACTTCTTTATAAAGATGGTGAAATAGTTGAGAGAAATACTGGAAACGTAACAAAAGATAAAATTGAAGAATTAATTAATAATCATTTAAATTAATTAAAAATGAAGTCAATTGAATACTTATATGACTTAGTAAGTAAATCTAATTTTACAACAATAGGTTATAGTTCAATTTCTGAAAAAATAAAAGATGAATTTATTTCAAAATTACCACATTTGGTAATAACTGAAGAAATAGATTCATCTTTTTCTATTAGAAGAGAAATTAGAAATATCAGAATAAATTCTCTACTGAACGAGGAGAAGTTAGTTCTACCCAAATACATAGTGGTTGATTATAAATCTATTTCTTTCCCAAGGATTGATGAAATGAGTAGATATGTTAGAATAAAAGAAACTCTTGAAAATTTAAGATCAACTGGTGTAGAAAATAATATAAAAGTTATATTTACCTCACCTACTTATAAAACACCTGAAGGTTCAACTATTAAAGGTGGTCAAAGAGGTATTTATATTGCTGACTTGGTTTTGATGATAGAAGATGATAGTTGTAATATCATGAAGAATAGATTTGGTAGCTTTCTCAATAAACATAATCAAACTATTTCTTTATTCGGATTATAATACTTATATTTGTAATTATGATAGCAAAAAATAGAAAGGTTTATTTCAATTTTTCAATTATTGAAGAGTATGACTGTGGTATAATTCTAACTGGTTCAGAAGTTAAATCAATCCGAGGTGGTGGTCTTAATTTGGTAGATGCCTTTGCTTATTTTAAATCTGGTGAGATATGGGTTAAAAACTTAAAAGTTGCTCCTTATAAACAGGCTCATAAATTAGAAAAACATGATGAAAATCGTGAAAAGAAACTTCTTCTAAACCGAAAAGAGATTAGTAAGATTGATCGTCTTTTAGGTGATAAGGGTACTACTCTTATCCCATTAGGTGTTTTTGTAAAAAACAATCGTATAAAAATAAAAATTGGTGTCTGTAAGGGTAAAAAGCTTTGGAATAAAAAAGAAGATATCAAGAAAAGGGATATTGATAGAGATACAAAAAGAGAAATAGGATTTAGATAATGGGTGGTAGTTATAAAGAATATACTGATTTGTTAGAAGATTTAAAATCATCTTATACTGAAGAAGATATTATAGAAAAAATAACTAAAATAGTTAAGAGATTTCATTCAGATCTTTGGAAAGAAATGATATATAAAAATCCTTATTACAAATCTCTTTTTGTGGATATAAAAGAAGATATTTTAGAAGATTTGCAAAAAATTAAAAAGAATATCATAAAAGAAATCGACTCAATAGATAAGGAAATAAGAAGTGGTGAAGTTGATGTCCAAAAATTTATTCAGTTAAAAGTTGAATGCCAATTACTCTTAATGGAAGTTGATTTAAAATTAGAAGAATTAGATTCTATTTAAAGCTGATCTATCTGTCTTTCTATATGACTAAGAGCTCTTTTTACTATAGGTATGTCTGAAATTGCATTTGCGAAATGAAGACTATCATCAATATATTGAAATTCATTTAAACATTCTGCTGCATTATATGGAAGTTTGATGTATTCATTTGATGGAGATCTCATATTTCTCAATCTTTCAAATAAAATACTAGCATCATATAAACTAAGTAATTCTTTACTTCTAACTTTATCTATCAGTTTTTTACTCAATCTTTTAACTTCTTCAATAAACTCTTTAGCCTCTGATCTACCATTTTCTAATATATTATTGTAGGACATTTTATATTTTTCAACTCTTCTTAAATTATTATTTAATAGATCTTTATATTCAATTTTAATATGTTCTAATTTTTGTTTCATATATTGATTATTAGTCTCTGATATTTGTATAAACTCATACATAAGTGAAATTATTGATGTATCAAGATTATTAAATATTGTGAAAAGTGACCACTCATCTCTAAGAATTTTAATTATAGTTGATTTTAAATTTGTTATATGATTTATATCTTCAGATAATTCATATTTATCAACCAAGTAATTAATTCTCTTAGCAAAATTTTGTCTTTTTATTTCTTCATCATTCATTAAGGCGGTCGCATCTTTTCTAGCGTCTTTTCTGCCAGTTCTAATAGATTTCAAACTATCTTCATAATGTGCTAAAAAGTCATCTAAATAAAATATAATAGCAAAATCTGAATTATCCAAACTCTCTTTATCAATAGAATAACCTCTACTCTTTTTAACCTTATAGTCTCTTGAAGATGAATCTATTCTATATAAATAACTATCACCTTTTTGATTAGCCAGATTAAATGATAAAAAATCTACTCCTTCATCTTCTTTACTAGAAGACCCATAAACATGTATTGGTTCATCTGACTTATTATAAAGGTGTAAATCATCATGGTCAGTAGACTTTTCAAAATTTTCATTAGCTATAAACCAACCACCAATTCGATATAGGTTAAAATCGCATAACTTTGTAAATATGTTTCCATAAAAAGGTTCTGATGATTCAAATTTCCTACCTAAATTATTACCATTTTCATCATACCAAGAATAATCATCAGGCATAGATCCAGTAAGTGAATCACCTATAAAATAAATACTACGTAGATCACCACGTGATGAATGTGACACGAATATTCTACCAACTTTAAGTTGATCATTAATTTTAATAAAAGCCAAATCTCCTGTTTTTAATTTACTATAATCTTTAACAGTTTTCAATTCACCCTTTTCATATCCTAATTTTATAACATTTTCAATATCATTTTCATCAAAAGGCCTATTTTGATTACTGTTACGAGAATTTGTCTTTTTTACTTCATTTTTACTAGTTATAGTATATCCAGTATATCCTTCTTTAGCAGAAAACCAAAATTTAACATAACCCCAACCAGTTGGATTATAAACCTCTTCTGGTTTTTGAGAAAGAGCTTCTTTTCTTCTAACATTTACTTTGAAGAAACTGTCTTCTATATTAGATAAGGTAATATCATTACTTTCACATAACTGTTTTAAATCTTTTAAAAAGTCTCCTGGTTTTAATCCAGATTTAGATAACCAACCCATTGTTTTGGATAATGATTTAGCATCAAATGCCTCATTTAAAAATTGTGTTCTATATTTAAGATATTTCATAAACTATATATTAAACTTAATATCTCATTTTTAATATAAAATTATTATATTTGTAAAAAAATTAAAAATAATTATGTTAAAGGAACAAATTAATTCAGATTATCTGAAAGCATTCAAAGAAAAAAATGTTATTTCAAAATCTCTTTTATCTGTTATAAAGGGTGAAATACAAACATTAGAAAAAAATACAGGAGTTGATAATTTATCAGATGATGAAGTAGTTAAAATCTTAAAAAAGGTTCAAAAATCTTTAAAAGAAACTATTTCTTCTATTTCAAATAAGGAAGAGGGTGATGAACTTAGTGCTGCTACTTTAGAATTAATGATTGTTGAGGCTTATTTACCAAAAGAAATGAGTAGAGAAGATATAACTAAAAAGATTTTAGAGTTAAAAGAAAATGGCATTACCAATATTGGTCAAATTATGAAAGAATTTTCTAATTTACCAGTTGATAGAAAAGTTGTTTCTGAAGTTATTAAAGAAGTTATTTAAAAAAAAGCCTCAAATTATTGAGGCTTTTTTTTGACCATGTCATTAAATCTTTTACTAACATCTTCTGGTTTATGTCCTCTCATAACGAGAATAACTCCCCAAAATAAAAATATTATAAAAGATACTAAAAATGTTGTTAAAATAACACCAAGAGGTATCCAAATAGGTGAAGTTACCCACCACCAAGACCAATCAATATTATTTGTTAATTTTAGTGTTAAAAAAATTAGAAAGAGTATTCCTGTTATTCCTATACTATTTTTATTATTCATTTGTATTTTTATTTTTTAATCCAAGATCTATTAATATTTCATCTTTATTAAATAAGAAATTGGGTGGTGTTGCTAATTGTATCGGGCTACCCATTATATCATATGGGTCGTATAATGAGTTTCTTAATGAAGCTTCTTCAAATTTAGCCGATATATTATTATGTAAACCATATCCGAAAACCAATGGTGAATTACCTATCCAAAGAACAGTTGAACTCAAACCTAAAGCAGCAGAAGCATGTTGTAAATAAGAATCTATAAGTAATCTTTTATCAGAGTGTAATAAAGCTAGTGTTAATTCTCTTAAACTCAAAGAAAGAGATTCGCAATTATTTAATGGTAATTGATCTTCTCTTCTAACTTGTATAACTCTATAATCTTTTGAAGCTAAATCCACTATTTCTTGTGCCAAACTAGGTGGTATATCTCTTGCCCAAGAATATTTATTTTGTTGATTTGGTGATCCACCAAAAGGATTTATAAGAAATATAGGTTTATTTTTATTTAATAATTGTTGAACAAAATCATTTTCTAGTTGAGTAAAATATAACTCTGGTTTTTCACCATCATATGGTATATTATACATATTGCACCAAGTCTCTACAAGATGTAATTTTCTATAAATTGCATTATTTTCTCTATAAGGATCGTGAGCAAATATAATACTGTCTTTACCCTCTATAAAATCTCTATAAAAGTATTGTGTTTGTCCAAATTGATATATTCTCCAAACTCTTGGATTTAACTCCCATATATCTGGGTAAGCTGTTATAATTATAATCTTTCTTTCTGGGTAGTGTTTATTTAGAGCTCTAATAACGGCAGTCGCCATAACATTTTTACCAGCACCGCCTTCGATGTGAAAGATAATATACTTATCCATTAATTAAAATAAATTTTAATATTATATCTTAATTAATGGATAAAGTTTATTGCAGTTTTTGTAATCCTAATTTTGTAAGAATTGTAGTTTCAATATAATTATCATCAGATCCCCAATTATTATAATCTTCTCCAGATATAATAACATTTTGGATATTAATAACATTATCATTTAAATCGATCATTCTAACTGGAAATGTTGCAGATCTATTTAAACTTATAGTACCTTCTAATATCTCAATTTTAGATATTGTTTGTGTTGTAATAAATTCTTTATTTTCAATATTAACTATCATAATTTATTTTTATTTTTTAATTATAAAGTGGAATTTTATATTTTGTACCATTTAAAACAATACACATATATCTAGATACCTGAACCGGAACATCACCATTGGTGCCTGCTGATGCAGTTGTCCCTGTTAAAACGGGATATGTAGAAGATCCAACTAAGAATTGTCCATTTGCACTAGGTGATGAACAAGCTCCTATTGATATAACACATGAGTAGTTACCGGAACACATAGCATCACTACCTAAAATAACGTTACCTGACCCTGAAGTTAATCCCATAGCTGATCTATTCCCAATAAAGGTATTGTGACCACCAGTTGTATTTAAACAACCAGAAACTAATCCGATAAAGGTATTGCAAGATCCTGTTGTATTACTAAGACCAGAACCATTACCAATGAATGTGTTATAAGTACCAGTTGTATTATTTTTACCAGATTCATTACCAATAAATGTGTTATAACTGGAAACATTTAAACACCCTGCATATCGACCAATGAAGGTATTGTTGATACTCTGTGTACCAGAATAACCTGCATCTGATCCAATATAAGTATTATTACAACCAAATTTGTTACAATAACCAGATCTATACCCGATGAATGTGTTAAGGTGTCCGGATATTTCACTAGATTCACCACCAAATCCACCACCAAATCCATAATCTATTATTGATGTATTATTATATCCAGATGAATATCCAATAAAAGTATTTGATCTACCATATTTGTTTGCATATCCGGCATTAGATCCAATAAAAGTATTACATGAAGAACTAACCAAATTTCTAGTAACAAAAGTACCAACATTGGTTGCATCAGAGTTATAACCAGCATTATATCCTATAAAAACATTATCAAATGTAGATTTGGAATTATATCCGGAGTTATATCCAATAAAGGTATTTTTATAAGAATAAGATATTGTTTCTTCTTCGAACTGAAAATAACTGTAAGATCCGGATAAATATCCACTCTCGTGTCCAATATATGTATTATATACACCAAAACCATTCCTATATCCAGCACAAGTTCCTATAAAAACATTTTTTGATTCTTTGTTGAGTCCTCCGGAACTATCACCTATGAAAACATTAGAATTTGAAGATGTTCCGACCGCACCAGAAGCATTACCAATGTAGATATTATCATAACCATTTATATTAAAATTGCCACCATTAATAAAAATATTACCAGATCCGGTTGTGTTTGAACACCCAACTGCGGCTCCGATGAAAGTATTACCAGATCCAGATGTGGTATTATATCCAGAATCGCTACCGATGTATGTATTATTACTACCAGATGTTAATTTCCACCCAGAATTTATCCCAATTATTGTATTCTCTACACCAGATAAAGAAGTTGATGCGGTATTTGTTATGACTGTGTTATATGATGTTGTACTAAAGAAACCATATGGTTTAAGACCACCACTACCATTACTTAATTGAATTTGATTTATGCCAGATGTTGTAACGCCAGCATTCCCAACATCACCAGCTACACCAATCCACCAAGAAGTTGGAGTTCCAGTACCAACCACATAATCAATTAAAACGTCTATATTTTGTCCAGATGGTTGTGGATAGGACATTGTAGTTGAAACAATGCCTTCCATGTAAGATGTTGAACTATTCCAAAGTCTCAATCTAGTTCCTTTCTGCCAGCCAATAAATATTGTTTGTGTCACTGGTAATGAAACTGTTCCAGTGGTCAAATTAAATCCAGTTGTTTGGTAATTAATTGTCATATAAGGAGTTGCTCCTGAAGTTCCTCTTGTACCAGATGTTCCGGATGTTCCTCTAGTACCAGATGTACCAGATGCCGATGAATTACCAATAATAACCATTCCGTTGGAATCGATTCCTAAATTATTAATTGGTGTTCCACTTGGAAGTGTTCCTATGTTAAACTTATTCACATAAGTAGTATCACTATAAGTTGCAATTATATTAGATCCAATTATATGTGCATTACTGGCACTTGCTGTATTATATTGACCAGCAATAATAGATGAATAATCAGACCCAAGAGATATCTTGTTATTATATCCAGTTCCAATAAATGAGTATTCTGCCTGTGCTTTGTTATTTTTACCACCAACTATAGCTAAATAATCAACTGAAAAATTGCTATTATTTTGACCACCACCTATAAAACTATACCAACCTGATAAATAGTTATCTTGACCACCCACTATGACTGAATACGGCCCAACTGATCTATTTCCACTACCCGCTAATGTTGCTGAATAGTCTCCGGATGCGGTATTACCAACACCCTTTCTCCTGGTTGAGTTTAAACCGGTGTGTGTTTCATATGGCGATTTATTATCAACATACTCTTTATCAACAAGTGATCTATTGGTGTAGTTCTCTGAATAGTCGTTATCATAGACTATACCTTGGAATATAGTTGGAGCTAATGTCATTTTTTCCCCAGATACCCTTATGTTCTGGTAGCCTATGTTTAGGGATGTCTTCTGGTCATTACTGTAGTCAAATATGGATGCGGTAACGACCGGTGAAGTAGAGTTTCCTGCCTGAACCACAAACCCCGCCTGGTTGGATGTATTGTCATCTACACTCTCGGCGAATACGCCGTCTTCCCTACTGACTTGTAGATATGAGTATCCATCGACCACGGAGTTTCTTATGTAGGTCGAAGAGACGAATGGTGCCTCTGCGAAGTATATAGAGTTCTCCCCACTTGATGTCCTTATCTTTGTCCCAGTAGGACCAGGAGATGCGGAGCCTATTATTATCGAATGTGTCCCCGTAGAGTTTCCGATGGCAAGGGTCTGTGCAAGTGTCTGTGTAGAAGCTGTGGACCAAGATGCAATCCCATTAGCATCTGAAATTAAATATTTACCATTTCCTTGTGTACCATCAGCTATTTTAATTTGCGAAACTGTTAAACCACCAACTCTTAAATTAGAATATCCGGATATATTTAAATTACCGTATGTGGTTGATGGATTATTTGTTGAAATAACAGCAAATTCATCAGCTGATTCATCCCAGATAAATGCCTGAGTTGCTCCTGTACCTCTATTAATCATTATACCAGAATCCAAAACAGGTGTTCCCGATTGTGTGGATGATAATAAAATTAAAGGATCTTCTACTAATAGGTTAGTAGTATTTATAGTAGATGTTGTTCCACTAACTGTGAAATTACCAGTAGCAACTATATCACCAGTAACTGTTAGAGTGGAACCATCAAAAGTTAAGTTTGACTCAACTGTACCATTTGGTGCTGTTCCATTCAATGTTATTAAACCATTATTAGTTGTACCGGTTAATGTTAATAATCCACTAGTACCAGATGTACCTCTTGTGCCACTAGTCCCCGTACCGGATGTACCAGATGTACCACTTGTTCCGGATGTTCCTCTTGTACCAGATGTTCCTCTTGTACCAGATGTACCGGAGCTAACAGTTCCACCAATAACATCTGTTCTATATTTAACTACACCATCTGTACCTAAAACTAATATTTGGTCATCAGTAAAAGATTGAGATGCTGTTCCTATCGCAAGACCTTTTCTTGCAAAAAACTCATTACCCATTTAATAACTTTATTTTTTCACTTTCCAAAATAAGTTATAGTATATATTAAAAATTAATATTCTATTTTAGCAAGTTATAGTATATATTAAATTTTATATTTCTCGTCAAAGAAAACACAGAAGTCTTTACTCGTAGAGTAGCTTCTGTGATGAATTTGAAATTATTTCAGTAAAAAATAGTGAAAAAGTTTAAAGGGTACAAAGGCGAGATCTGGAAACACATTAGTATTTTAGCTAATGTGTAGTTCATATACTTCGAACCATGGATCTAAATTCCCAACCAGAAATAGATGAAACTCCTTGTAAAACAGCATTAGGTGATGATAAAACAACTGAGAATGTGAAAGCATTTGTACCAGTTGTTGTGTTACCAATATCCATAGTAGAAACCTCAGTAAATTGAACACTATTCCCGCTCCAAATTGCAGTAATTGTACCAGCTCTCAAATTAGAACCATTTTTAATATAATAATCATAGAAAACACTAGTATAAGAAGCAGTTGCTACTGAGTAAATATTCGTAGTCCCAGATCCAATATTCATACCAATTGATGTGTATAAAGATTGTGTTAATCCAACGATAAGATTATTAACAGATGCTGTACCATTAACATGTAAACTATATGAAGGTGATATTGTTGATATACCGACATTCCCCGAGTTATTTATAATAAATGGAGTTGAATCAGGATTTGTACTATCCTCAACAACAATTGAATTTCCAGTACCCGTTTGTGTTATTCTTACTAAATCTCCGGTTGTTGATCCAGATGCTATTATAGCTGGTGTTGATCCCCAAGTTGTTATATGTAATTTAGCTGAGTTTGAATATGTTCCAATTGATACTCCGCCATTTTCAGCTTGCATTATTATTGGTTTAGATGATCCTCCACGAGTAGCTGCATAAATATATGCAAAATCCATTTGTTGATCCACACCCATAATTAACAGATTACCACCAGTAGATGGACTACCAATAAGTAAACCATGTAATGCGTTCGTCCCAGCACTATATGAGGTCCCTAATGGTCCAGTATTTATAGTTAAATATGATGTTGGTGGGCTTGTAGGAACGCTTGAGAAATCTCCTATTCCAATTGTACCATCTGGTGATATTCTCATTCTCTCAACTACACCAGTAGATACATTTGCCCTATCACTAGATGCTGTTTCATTAGCAGTTCTAAATACAATTGATCCAGAAGTTGTTGATCCACCGGTTACAAATGCCATTCCAGATACAGCATAGGTACCATTGACTCCCTGTATCATACCGATGTTTGATATCCAAGAAGAATCTGCTGATGTTCTAGATAAAGATATTACGGAATCACCAGAAGAATCATCAACGTGTAACTTAGAAGTTGGTTTAAATGTTGATGTGCTAAAATTACCAATACCAACATAATTAGTATCACCATCAAGAGTCATTAATGTATTTGAATTATCTCTAAATTCTAGCTGATATGAAGCTGATCCACCACCATCATGAATATTCCAATATTTACCTTGTGAATTTGAATTTATATAAACTCTCTCAAATGATGGACCTCCATTACTAACTGGAAATTGTGATCTTGCTAACCAATCAGAACTATTTGTATCTAAACTCGGATAAAGTGTTGGTGATAATATAGATGATGTGTAATACCAATCATAATTATATCCGTGTAATTTTTGGACGTATAGTCTAGGATAATGGTAGTTGTTATTACCAGATAAAAATAATTCCAAATAAACCAATTGATCTGTATCATTTTTAATCATCCTCACCTCTTTAATGTAATTACTAATACCAAATTTCTCTAAAGAAAGTGTTTGTCCTAGTAACCCCCAATCTTTAAAAGCTGTAATTACATAAGTAGTGGGTGCAAAAATACCACCTGGATATGTTAATACAAATCTAACCGTTCCTCTACCAGGTGCGTAAGAAACTGTACCCAAAATAAACCACCCACCACTTGGGTAGTTTGCCAAAGAAACCGATCCACTAAGAGTACTAACAAGATCATTCTCTATCTCACCAGAAACAAAAAGTTTGGAAGTATTGATTTCAGATGAGGTCAATTCACCAACTCTTAAATTAGAGTATCCTGATATAGCCACATTTCCATATGTAGTTGATGAATTATTTGTTGAAATCATTGCAAATTCATCATTAGATTCGTCCCAGATAAAGGCTTGTGTCGCTCCAGTTCCTCGATTTATCATTAATCCTGAATCTAATGTCGGTGTTCCGGATTGCGTGGATGCCAATAAAATTATTGTATCTTTAACCAATAAATTTTGTGTATTAATTGTTGATGTTGTACCACTTATTGTTAAATTACCAGATGCGATTATATCACCAGTAACTGTTAATGTATTTCCATCAAATGTTAAGTTTGACTCAACTGTACCATTAGGAGCAGATCCATTTAAAGTTATTAAACCATTATTAGTTGCGCCACTCAGTGATAATAATCCACTAGAACCAGATGTTCCAGAACTACCGGATGTACCTCTTGTCCCGGATGTACCAGAGCTACCAGATGTTCCACTTGAACCAGATGTTCCACTTGTCCCGGATGTACCTCTTGTCCCGGATGTACCAGAGCTACCAGATGTTCCACTTGAACCAGATGTTCCACTTGAACCAGATGTACCTCTTGTCCCGGATGTACCAGAGCTACCAGATGTTCCACTTGAACCAGATGTTCCACTTGAACCAGATGTTCCACTTGAACCAGATGTTCCAGAACTACCGGATGTACCTCTTGTCCCAGATGTACCAGAGCTACCGGATGTTCCACTTGAACCAGATGTTCCAGAACTACCGGATGTACCTGAAGTCATTGGTGGTGATGCTGTCCAAGATGCAATTCCATTAGCATCGGAAATTAAATATCGACCATTACCCTGTGTACCATCAGCTATTTTAATTTGTGAAACTGTTAATCCTCCAATTCTTAAATTTGAATATCCTGATATATTAACATTTCCAACAACTGTGTGATTATCATTTGTACTAATTAGAGCAAATTCATCATTTGACTCATCCCATATGAAAGCTTGTGTTGCTCCTGTTCCTCTAACAAACATAATACCCTCGTCTAAAGTAGGTGAGCCACTTTGACTATGACCAAGAGCTATTATCGTATCACTAACAACTAAAGTAGTTGTATTTATAGTAGAAGATGATCCAGATATTGAAAAAGTTCCATTTACAAATAAACTACCATTAACATTTAATGTAGATCCATCAAATGTTAAATTAGATTCAGCAACTGCTGAATTACTAGTACCATCAGAAGTTAATATTCTATTATTTGCAAAATTTGAAATTGTATTAAATCCGGTACCGGAAGAACCAGATGTACCACTAGAACCAGATGTTCCAGAACTACCGGATGTTCCACTAGAACCAGATGTTCCAGAACTACCGGATGTACCTCTTGTCCCGGATGTACCTCTTGTCCCGGATGTACCTGAAGAACCGGATGTTCCAGAACTACCGGATGTTCCACTAGAACCAGATGTTCCAGAAGAACCGGATGTTCCAGAACTACCAGATGTACCACTAGAACCAGATGTACCACTAGAACCAGATGTACCGGAAGAACCAGATGTACCGGAAGAACCAGATGTGCCGGAAGAACCAGATGTGCCGGAAGAACCAGATGTACCTGAAGAACCAGATGTACCACTAGAACCAGATGTACCACTAGAACCAGATGTGCCGGAAGAACCAGATGTGCCAGAAGAACCAGATGTGCCGGAAGAACCAGATGTACCAGATGTCATTGGTGGTGAAGCTGTCCAAGATGCAATACCATTAGCATCAGAAATTAAATATTTACCATTACCCTGTGTTCCATCAGCTATTTTAATCTGTGAAACTGTTAATCCACCAACTCTTAAATTGGAATATCCAGATATAGTGACATCACCATATATATTTGAACTATCGTTTGTAGAAACTATAGCAAACTCATCATTTGATTCATCCCAAATAAAAGCTTGTGTTGCACCTGTTCCTCTATTAATCATTAAACCGGAATCTAATATTGGATTCCCGGATTGTGTAGATGATAATAAAATTATAGGGTCTTTTACAGTTATATTTTGTGTATTTACTATAGATGTTGAACCATTAATTGTGAAATTACCAGTTGAGTATATGTCACCAGTAATTTTAAAATCACCAATTAGGTCTAATTTGGATGATGGAGTTCCAGTACCAATACCAATATTACCATTTGAATCAATAACAAATGGTGTTGAATCCGGATTTAAACTATCCTCAACAACAAGAGAATTTCCGGTTCCATTTTGTGTAATTCTAACTAAATCTCCGGATGATGATCCAGATACAATAACTGTTCCATCCACATTTAATACTGATCCATCAAATCTTAAATTACTCTCAACATTACCAGTTCTATTACCGGAATAAGTTATTACTCCATTATCAGTAGATCCTGTTAAAAATATCAATCCATTAGTAACAACTCTACCAACATAAACATATAAATCTATTTTAGTTGGAATATCCGGACTAATAGTTTGTTGGAAAAATATTCCAGAATTATATTGAAATATCCAATCTCTATTATCATCAATTGGAATAGGATTTGAATTACTATATGGCTTAACTTCATACAAATGCCCATAAGATGTGGGAACAACATTCCTAACTCTATCACCAGCAGATATGGAAGATAATAGACCGGAACCATAAGAGAATCCAGTAGGTGCTGTTGTTGGCCATTGAGCAAAATAAGCATGACCATTTGAAGTATTATCTAACACTAAATCAGCACTTACTTTAATAATGAATCCATTAGTTTCAGAAACAGATGGATTTGCATCTAATATATCAGCCCAAACTTTATCGCTATCTATATTAAAAAATATATTTTCTTGTTCATTACCAATCTCTTTTAGAGGATCGGTATTTGATTTGCCGTATAAGTTTTTATAAGCCGTTGAAGCTTGGTTTGAAAAAGTTAATGCCATATTTTAATTTTTCTTTTATCTATATATTATATTTTTAATATCACTTATGAATTAAATCCAAATTCTATATTATTTATTTTACCCGAAAATGATTGACCAACAGTTATTTTAATTATGACATAGCCATTAGTATTAACTGTACTTTTTGTACCAATTGTTAATCCCCATTTAACACCAAATTCTCTACCAACTCCAATTGCAGCACTTCTACAACCATCACCATCACTCCACATATTTGTTTGAAAATCAGAATAACAATCCATCCAGCCCGTTTCTTGGAATAAATTACCAGGACATTTCATTTCAACCCAAATATTATCACCGGTTAATGGTGTAGTCTTAGAAACAAAAGATCCCGTTCCATTTATTGTCATGTAAAAATTACCAACAGTTGGACTAGTTTGTCTAAACCATCTAATATATGTTCTATCACCAGTTAATGAGGAATAATTACTCATAGATAATCCAAAATTTGCATTAGTTGCAGTAGCACCAATAACACTAAAATCTGTTATTGGATATATCAATTGACCACCGATAACTTGAAGTCCATCGGTATATCCAATTTCGCTTTTTAATGAATATGTTGATCCCCATGAATTTAAACCAATCTGTGAAAATGTGTCATAATTATTACCGGATTTTAACCTCCAGTTCTCAGTCTCAAAATATTCATTATAATTAGATGATGTTAATAGGACATTCTCCAAGAAAATATTGCTAAGTGAAGCAGTACCTCCGGTTATTGTACCCTGTACTGTCCTTTTAGCCGTTGTATTTATTGAAAATGTACCATTTATAATTCTTAAACCAGTTGGTATAACACTAAATGTTAATGCTGATCCACCACCTAAATCTGTTGATAGAACTAAATTTTTAATTTCTTCACCAAATGAACTTGGTAGAGAATGTGTTGACTGAATTATCAAAGATTGTGTAGGACTTATATCACTAAATGTAATAGCATCACTACCCCCGTAATATGTATTTCTGTATAAGTTTAGAACTTGTGTATCATATTTAATTGCACCACCTGTGTAATAATTTATACCGGATAAGTATTTGCTACCACTTAACAAACTAACCATAGAAGATCCCAAAAAATCAGTATCCATAGTATTATCATCAATTATAAATTCAACTCTAGATAAAATTCGATTGAATTCTGGTAGATTTTTATGTTGAACATAGATATAATTATATCCATTAACCAAATTAACATCATCACCATTTACTCGCCAAGTTCCAGTTCTATTTTGAAATAAATCATAAGTCCCTCCTAATGGAAATTTAGATGATGTTGCTGCTGATATACTCATACCAGTTGTTGTCTCACCAGTTGTTGTGCTTTGTGCAGATAAATTTGTTAAATTCATACTAGTTAATAAAGATCCATTAACATACAATTCCAATGTTCCTTTATTTGCATCTCCAAATGAATTAGCTATATAAGCTGGAGTCGGAGTTGCACCATCAGCTGGAACGTTAAAACTAAGAGTACCACTTATCGGCGTTATATCAGATTTTGGATAAATACCCAATCTTTTACCATTTATAATCCATTGATCATCTGCTACAATTATAGGTGTCATAGCACCACTGATATCAGCTCCGATATATGTTGATCCACTAATAGTATTAGTTTTATCAAAACTTAATTTACCATCAACACCGGTTGATGATCTAAAAACACTCCAATCACTTAATGCTGGAGCAGTTTGTGGTGCTAAATTTTTCAAAACTTCATTTATTCTATCAACTGCATCACCAATTGCCGTAGAATTTTGAAAATCTGTGAATAAACCGTCAGTATATGTGCCATCACCAGCAACTCCAATAGTACCAGTTCCATTACCACCAGTACCATCTGGTTCAACCATATACTCATCATATGGTAATCCCTTTTGAAAATAAATACTATCCAAATACCAATTGTTTATATCATCACCACCTATCATTCTAAATGATATTGTTTTAATATTTTCAACATCAGTTCCAAATTTTGAAACTGGTATTATTATATGTTGCCAACTAGTAGAATTATTATCAACTCCGTAAGAGCTAACATTTAAAATATTACTAGATACTGTCCCAGATATAGTGTTTGAAGTTCCTGATAAATAAGATATTATCGATTTGTTGTTTGTGATTGGTGTTGAAAATCTAACTCTAAGTGTAATAGTTCCATAATCAACAATACTAATTGTATCAATTATCTTTGTGAAAGATATTCCGGTTCTATAATCGGTATTGATATTGAAACAAAAATCACCTGGTCCACCCTGAGGATTAACCGTTGATTTTGAATCCCATGTTCCATTAATAAATCCAGATGTCTGATATGATGAAATATCCCAACCATCATCACCATCATGATAAACCAATTCTTTGTTAATTTTGACAGCATTATAATTAACATAAACATATTGTAATAGGATTTGATTTTCTTTAAGCTCTGGCTTTTGTGGATTAGAAGATGCTATTCCTGTATTAACAGAAACATATCCCTCTTCATTTATTACGATGGAATCAATTCTTGGGTTATTTGAATCCGCAGCTTGTAATACTATAGGAGTGGAACTAGCCGGAAGTGATAATATTTCGCCAGAAAATGAATAAACTAAGTTATTATAAGTAAAAGATAAATTTGAGTCAGAAAACTCAACTCCACCACTTATCAATCTCTTTGTTGATTTTATAAGAGAATCCACATAAAACTTATCAACTAAAGAATATTTAGAATAAGTTCCACTATAATTAGTATCATAAGCAACTGGTGAATTAAATGGATATCTTAAATATTCATTTTTTATTCCGGTTTGTCCATATTTCGATTTTTCCATTAATATATTTTATTTTTTAAAAAATTGGTAGATAGAAATTACTATCATATATAAATCCACTAGGTGAGAATAAATCATCAACTAATATATTATTGTCTTTATTAGATCTAGTATTATGAATACCAACATTCAAATCGCTACTCGAATCTATAAAATATCCAGATGTTCCCTCACTCCAAGCACCTGAATTATATAGTTTTATTTGTGAGAATGTATTCCCAACCCAAATAATATTAGAATCGTTAGTTAAATTAACAATATTTGTATTTAGTATGTATGTATCCGATTGACCATTAAATATCATAGAATATGTTGCTGATAAACCAGAGGTGATTATCAGAGGTGAATTTAATTTTAAAGATATTTTTGTCGTATCATTAAAAAGTGCTTCTACACTACTATCCAAATTACCATTTATGGTAACTTGTCCTAAACTATTACCAGTAATTATTGTGGAATATTCAGGACCACCTGAAATATTACCATTTATAGTAAAATACCCTGATGAAATTCTAACAGCAGAATTTGTTTTTTGTGTTGTTGTATATGTCCCTAAATTCTTAATATTGGAATTTATAATTACTTTACCAGTAACTCCATTATTTGTATTAACACCATATATAACAGATGTATCATATACATCTGATTTAGTTATTATATTATTTGAATTTATTGTACAATTACCAGTATATGTTTCAAAATAAACCGCCATATTAGCACCAACAATATCTTCTGAAATATTGATGTTAATATTTCCATCACCTTTAAGGCGTAAAGTTCTAACACCACTCGATTTAATCCTATTACCCTTTATATTTGCAGAAACACAATTGTTAATAATTATAGCTTGATATGAATTCATCATGGTAATTTCATCAAATTCGAAATTAATATTAGATTGATTATTAATAGTTAATGGTTTTAATAAAATTGAGTCTCCGACAAATTTAGCAAATCCGTAAATATCACAATTAACATTTAAATCATAATCAGTAAAACCACCACTTTCGAATATAACACCCGGTTCGCAATAATATTTTAAACCATCAGTTAAAACACACATCTCATTATAAATACCAGATTTTAAATAAACTAAACCACCAATTGTGGATATTGCTTGAGAAGCTGAACCAATCGTTAAAAATGGTAAATCTCTTCTTAATATCTCACCGGTTAAATCACTACCATAATTAGAGTCAACATAAACTATTTTATTCTCATAGTGAGTTTCTATATTCAATGATGATATCAAATCATCAACATATCTTTTTGAAACCAATGATTCTGGTGTAAAATTTTGAGAATAATCACTACTGTATTTAATACCGTTTCCATCGTTTGTAGTAATGTTTATCTGACCACCTGGTGTTAGATTAATTACAGAGTTGGAATTTGATAGTAAAATATTATTAGATTCTTGGTAATCTAATGTTAATATTGACGAGTTTAACAAACTCTTAATAGAGTATCCATCATTAACTTGAATATCATTAAGACCAGTAGAATTGGATGTATTTAAAACAGAATCAAGTCCAACAACAAAATTATTTAGATCAACCCACTCTAAATTACCTGAACCATCAGTTTTAATAATCTGATCAGCTGAACCATCTGATAGTGGTAAATTATATGAATTATTTATATTAACATTTGCCAAATAAACAGTGTTTGATTGAGACGCTGTTAAACCAGATCCACCAATAATAACTGAATTTTTAACACCAATATTAGTTATGGAGTTTTTGGAATTTAAATGTAGTGATGCTTTTGCAGTACCATCGATAATGTCAGAAACATTCTTAGCCTCAATAACATTAACATATTCATTAGCTAAGGAATTATCTCTAAATTTTAATGACCAAGTATTATAATCATTCTCTATATTTGTGGATATTATATGACCGTTTGATTCAGTACTAGTTATTTGTGAATAAATTCCACCAATTGATATTTGAGTAGAATTATCTAAAAATTTATTAAATAGAGATACGGAATCCGGTTTTAAATTTATTGAAGAAGTTCCTGATGTGCTATTCACATAAACCAAAACACTTTGCGTACCACCATCTGATAGTTTAATTTTACCACCAGCAAATGAGTTTATCTCACTATAAGTACCCATTACGATTGAATATGTTGCGGTATTATTACCATAACTCAAAACCGTTCTTAAATCTTGTGAACCCCCAATTGGACTTAAAACTCCATTAGGATCTTTTTGTTTCATTATATTGTCTAAATCATATGCAACCGCATACCCTGTTGATGGAGTAGCAAGTATTAACATATCAATAGTATTACCGAATAGAATATGACTCATTTGAAAAATATATTTTTAGGTATATATTATTTTTTAAATATCCTTTTTAAACAAAAAAATAATTAATTTATAAAATAAAAAATATAATTATTTAGTACTAAAGATTGAAAATGAAAAAGATCTTTTAGATTATGAATTTAATGAAGAATTAGATTATCTATTCTCTAAACATTTTGCATCTATGAACTACACTTTAGCTAAAGACTAACGTGTTTCCGGAGACGTAAGCTCCTTCTTTTTAAACACTTCGACGCTTTTGCCAGTTTTAACTGGTCTTATTTGAGCTCCATGTCTGTAATCGTCTGTTCCGGACGATATTTTAATTCCTTCTTTAAGGATATTTTTACTTG
>Ga0172373_10001786_pt1 | contig 34211 bp, 32 predicted proteins | sample Lak10m_2_FD_114546 | JGI IMG/M metagenome (GOLD analysis project Ga0172373, IMG submission 114546) | Freshwater microbial communities from Kabuno Bay, South-Kivu, Congo - kab_092012_10m | ecosystem: Environmental > Aquatic > Freshwater > Lake | place: Democratic Republic of the Congo...
GTCGCCACGGCCGACGATGTAGGTGCCCGTCCCGAAGTAGGTGAACTTCGACGGGTTGCGGGCGATCACGCGACGCACCAACGGCGAGACCTGCACGGCCTCCCCGTAGCGGGGATCGTCGAGGGTGACGAACGGGATGGCCATCAGGCGCTCCGGAGGTCGAGGGCGCGCACGGTGCCGACCTTCTGGCCGTGACCGAGAATCCGCTCCTCGACCTGAGGCGCGATCTCGGTGACGTCGAGACCGAGTGCGGCGAGCGTCGCGACCATCACGGGCGGACGGGCACGATCGCCACCGTCAGCGATCTTCAGTGCCACGGCACGGCCATCGGGAAGCGCTGCGGCGAACACTCCGTCGGCGCCATCCTTGGCCATCATCCCGGGGAAGGCACGCATGAAGGCGGTGACGTCGCGGCCGTCGCCACCGACCATGTCGGGGTGACCGCTCATCGCCGCGTGCACCTGCCGCGACGAGTCGCCACCGACGCCGAGAGCGATGTTGCGAAAGGCCCGAGCGAGGCCGATGAGCGACATCGCGTGTGCTGGCGCGCCACACCCGTCGACACCGATGTGCGTGTGTTCCTCTTCGCAGAGCTCGTCGATGACCGAGGTGGTGAGCCGCTGCAGCGGGTGCTCGAACGCGAGGTACGACGCATCGGCGTGCTCCCACCCGTTGTGGACACAGGTCGCCAGCATCCCGCTGTGCTTGCCGCTGCAGTTCATCTGCACGCGGGTCGGTCCGCCACCAGCTCGCCAGATCGCTTCGGCTGACGGAGCGTGCAACGGCATCGCCGGTGTGTTGCCGAGGGCGTCGGTCGACAGCCCGGCCGTGGCGAGGATCTGACCGGCTGCCTCGAGATGCATCGGCGTGCCGTCGTGGCTCGCGCAGACGAGGGCGAGCAGACGCGGCGGGAGCGAGAGTCCGGCGCGCACCATCGCGGCGGCCTGCATCGGCTTGTTCGACGAGCGGGGAAAGACGATGACCGAGGGATCGCCCACCGCCACCTCGACCTCGCCCGACGGGCCGAGTGCGACCACGGCACCGAAGTGCACCGACTCGTCGTAGCCGTTGCGTGAGGTGATCGCCAGGGGTCGGAATGCCTCAGGGGTTGCCATTGCTCTCGTGTCCTCGTGTTCCGGGGTGTCGTGCCGCTGCACGCCGCTGCGCCCGTGTGAGGCGCGACGACGATTCGAGCAGAGGGTGGTCGATGAGTCCGAATCGGATCCCGCGGTCGGAGAGGACGGCCTGCAGCATCGCCGCACCAGGAATCGCGAGCACCGCACCGACCGGGCCCAGCACCGCTGCCCCCGCGAGTGCCGCACCGAAGGCGACCGCCGGGTGCAGGTCCATCGTCCGGGCCGTCACGCGCGGGGCGACGACGTAGTTCTCGAACTGCTGGTACACGAGGATCACGATCACGACCGCCAGTGCACGAGACGGCGAGTCGATGAAGGTGACGAGCACGGGGAGGGCCCCGGCGATGTACGTCCCGACGACCGGCAGGAACTGGCTGACCACGCCCACCCAGAGCGCCATCGCCAACGGAGCAGGGGCGCCGATCGCGGCGAGGGCGATCCAGTGGACGACAGCGCTCGCGCCGGCGAGCAGTGCCCGCGAGTACAGGTACCCGCCGGTCTTGTCGATCGCGATCTCCCAGGTGTGCATGAGACGTTCTTGGCGGTCGTGCCGGAGACGGCTGCAGATCAGGCGACGCAGCTTCGGCGCGTCGGCCACGAGATAGAAGGTGAACAGCAGCACCGAGAAGGTCTGCAGCAACACCCCGAGGGCGGCGACCGACAGATCGATCACCTTGCTGCGCTGGTTGCTGATGAACGACTGCACGGCGCCGTTCGGATCTTCGATCTCGGCGATGACGGCGCTCGCGTCGATCTTGGTGCCGAGGTTGTCGTTCAGGAAGTCGACGGTGCGCGTCACATACTTCTCGGAGTCGCTGAGCAGGTCGGCGACCTGCTGGCCGACCTGCGCGCTGATCGCCACGACGAACAGCACGACGATCACGAGCGTGCCGAGGAGGAACAGCAACGTCGCCGTCCCGCGGCGCCAGCCGCGACGCTCGAGCCGGTTGACACCGGGCTCGATCGCGAGCGACAGGAAGAGCGACAGGAGCAGCAGGACGAACAGCCCGTAGAGCCCGTCGATCGAGCGATCGAGGCGGACGGCGACGAGGTACCCGAGCCAGAAGACGGCGGCCCCTGCCCACACCCAGCGCGGCATCCGCGACGGCGCCGGCGACGGGGAGAACTGCGGCTCGCTCACCTCGGGGAGCGTACCCAACGGCGGTCAGGCCCGCGAGCGGGAGCGGAGTCGCAACGCCGGGGCGAGGTCGCCCCGATCGTGGATCTCGACCGACCCCAGACCGAGCCACTCAGCCATCCGCTGGAGTTCGGGCCACAGGTCGTCGGCCACGGCCGCTGCTGGGACTCCGGGCTCGGTGAACGACCCGAGCACACGCAAGACCCCGGCCGCACGGTCGGCCTTCATGTCGGCGCGACCGACGAGCGAATCGCCCCAGAGGATCGGCAGGACGTAATAGCCGAACTTGCGCTTCGGAGCGGGTGTGTAGATCTCGATGCGGTAGTGGAACCCGAACAGCCGCTCGCTGCGGTCGCGGTACCAACAGACCGGGTCGAACGGGCTCAGCAATGCGCACGCCCCGACCGAGCGCGGCGTCCGGGCCTCGGGATGCATGTAGGCCGGTTGGTCCCACCCCTCGACGCGCACCTCACGCACCCGACCCTCCTCGACCAGTTCGGCGATGAGGGGCTTGCACGGCGTCAGCTTCTGGCGGTGATAGTCGACGAGGTCGGCGAGCGTGCCGACACCATGGTGCTGCGCCGCCAGGACCAGCATCTCCTTGCGGGCGTCGCGTTCGGGAAGCGCTGGACGAGCGAGCACTTCGGCGGGGATGACCCGCTCGGTGAGGTCGTAGACGCGGGCGAAGTCGTTCGGCCGGCGGGTCGCCGTGACGATCCCCTTCCAGAAGAGGTGCTCGAGGGCGACCTTGGCGTCGTCCCAATCCCACCACTGACCCTTCTTGCCCACCCGCTCGCTCAGGTCGCCGCTCGTGACCGGGCCCTCCGCAGCGATTCGCGCCAGCACTTCATCGAAGTACTGCGGTCGACGGCGGTGGACGTCCCAGTACTTCGACCACTTGTGCATGCTGTCCATCTGCCACCGGTGCAGCGGATGGTGCTCGGTGGGGACGTGGCACGCTTCGTGGACCCAGTACTCGAACAGCTCACCCGCCGCCGTGGCGTCGGCGATCAGCGAGCGCGGATGCGGGCCGAGGCGGGCGAACAACGGCAACTCCTGCGAGCGCACGAGCACGTTGACCGAGTCGATCTGGATGAGGCCCATCCGGTCGAGGGCGCGCCGGAGGTGCCGGCGATCGACACGACCCGACGGGCGCGGTTCGGCGAAGCCCTGCGCGGCGAGGGCGACCCGACGCGCCTGGGCGAGCGAGATCTGCGAGGGTGCCATCGACCCGGCGACGGGTCAGTCGGCGACGGTGATGGTGACCGAGTTGATGACCACGGGGGTCAGCGGGCGGTCGCCGGGGCCGGTGGCGACCTTCTCCATCGCGTCGAGGACCTCGAGGCCCTTCACGATCTGGCCGAAGTGGTTGTACTGCGGCGGGAGGCCGACGCCGCTCGGGCCGCTGATGAGGAAGAACTGGCTGCCGTTGGTGTCGGGGCCGGCGTTGGCCATCGCGACCGAGCCGAGCTCGTAGCGACGCTTGACCGGCTCGTCGACGAAGCGGTAGCCGGGGCCGCCGCGACCGGTGCCCGTGGGGTCGCCGCCCTGGCACACGAACCCCTGGATGATCCGGTGGAAGATCACGCCGTCGTAGTAGTGGTACCCGGCGAGGAACACGAAGTTGTTGACCGTGATCGGAGCGTTGATCGCATCGAGAGCGATGACGAGCGAGCCCATGCTCGTCTCCATCGTCGCCGTGTAGCGCTTGCTGGTGTCGATGCCGAACTCGGGCGACTGGTCGAACTGCTGGGTGACGGGAGCGGAGCCGTCAAGAGCGGGAAACGCATAAGCCATACCCCGACCCTACCTTCCGATGAGAGATGAGTGGCTGTGCCGACCTCATCTCTCATCGCAACACGACGCCCGTCCCTCCGATGAGAGATCGGGTCGCCGGAGCCACTCATCTCTCATCGGAAGGGGAAGGGTTAGGAGTTGCGGGCGTTGTAGTCGGCGATCAGGTCGTTCGACTGGGCGGCGGCCTCGTCGAGGGCCGTGGCCGGATCGGCGCCGGCGAGGACGGCCGCCACGGTGGAGGCGAGCACGGTGCGGATCTCACGCAGCGGGCCCACGACCGGACCGGCCGAGGTCGGTGCGTCGGGTGCCGAGAGCAGCTGCTCGTAGGCCACTGCGAAGCGCGGGTCGGCGGCGAGGGTGCCGGCGAGAGGCTCGAGGTCGCGCGCATCAGTCCGCACCGGGACGTACCCAGTGGCCACGGCCCACTCGGCCTGCTGCTGGGCGCCCACGAGGTAGGCCACGTAATCCCAGGTCGCCGCAGCGCGCACCGGATCGTCGTGGTTCATCATCCAGAGCGCCGCGCCACCGATGAGCGCACCGGGTGCACCGTCGGGGCCGGGCATCGGGCCGACGCCCACGTCACTCGCCGAGATGTGCGGGTAGGTGCCCTCGCCGAGAACGGTGAGCACCGGGCCGAGCGACGCCGAGGTGGCGATGGTCATCGCTGCCGGCTGGGCGGCATCGGCCATCTTCAGCAGATTGTCGTAGCCACTGGCGCTGTTGTCGCCGACGTTGACGGCGAGTCCGTCGGTGACCATCTGCTGCAGCCACGTCATGACCTCGACGCCGAGGGCATCGTTGTAGAGCACCGAGGTTGCGCGACCCGCACGACCGTTGTCGGCGTCGACGTAGAACTGCTGGGCCTTGGCGAACCACTGCTCGACGTACCAGCCGCCGCCCGAGTCGAAGCCCGACTCGACAGCGATGCCGTACGTCCCCGCGCCCGAGTCGACGATGGCCTGGCTCATCGTGCGCACGTCCTCGAGCGAGGCCGGCGGCACCTCAGGGTCGAGGCCGGCGGCCTCGAAGATGCGCTTGTTGTAGAAGAGCACAGGGTTCGAGACGTTGAACGGCATCGCCCACTGCACGCCCTGGGTGGCGTACGCGCTCATCGCCGACGGCAGGAACGCCGAGGTGTCGAAGCCGGCATCAGTGATGCACTGACCCACGGGGATGCTCGCATCGGTGTCGACCGCGGCCTGCACCATGTACTCGGGCATCTGCACGAGATCGGGGCGGCTGTCCTGATCGCTCTGGAGGAACTTGTCGTTGGTCTCCTCGTAGCTCGCCTCGACGAGCGACACGACGACCTTGTCCTGCGACGCGTTGTAGAGGTCGGTGAGCCGGGTGAGTTCCTCACCGAGCGGCCCGCTCATGCCGTGCCAGAACGTGATCTCGACCGGTCCACCTGCCGACTCGAGTGCGGCCGTGTCGCAAGCCGGGAGCGTGTCGACCGGAACCGTCGTGGTCGACTCGGCGACCGTCGTGGTGACCTCGCCGGCTCCCGTCGAGCCCTCGGTCGCCGCCGAGGTCGTGGTGGCGTCGGCGCCCGACGACGTGATCGAGCCACCGCCGCTGCACGCCGCTAGGAGGCCGGCCGCCGCGATCGCGACAGCTGCACCTCGATGGCTGGTCCGAGTGATTCGTTGCATGTGGATCATCCCTTCACTGCGCCTGCGGTCAGGCCACGAACGAGCTGGCGCTGGAAGGCCACCAGCATCACGAAGATGGGCAGAGCGGCCACGACCAGACCTCCCGTCACGAGGTTGACCTTGCTGATGTCCCCGGGCGTCTTGAGACGCTCGAGGCCGATCTGGATCGTACGGTGCGCCTCATCGGTCACCACCTGCGACGGCCAGAGGTACGCGTTCCAGCTGCCGAGGAAGGTGAACAGCCCGAGGGCTCCGAGCGTCGGCCGGCTGAGGGGCGTCGCCACTTCCCAGAGGAACCGCATGTGCCCCACACCGTCGAGCGCCGCGGCCTCGCGCAGTTCGCCCGGGATCTGGAGGAACACCTGGCGCACGAGGAACACGCCGAAGGTGCTGGCGAGCGACGGCACGATGAGGCCGAGGTAGCTGTTGATCCATCCGAACGAATCGGCCGTGCGCTGGTTGATGACGACCGTCACCTCGGCGGGCACGAGCATCGTCGCGAGGAAGAGGACGAACACACCGTCGCGACCGGGGAAGCGGAGGAACGCGAACGCGTAGGCGGCGAGGACGCTCGTGACGATCACACCCAGCGTCACCGCTCCCGAGACGAACAGGCTGTTGAGCATCAGGCGCCCGAGGTCGCCCGAGGTCCAGGCCGAGCGGATCGTGTCGAGGGTCAGGTCGACCGGGAGCAGCGAACGCGGATGGTCGAGCGAGTCCTTGCCCGACTTCAGCGACTGCAGGAGCACCGCGTAGATGGGAAACAGGACGATCGCGGCGATCACCGTCAACAGCGCGTACCGCCCGGCCTTGCGCCAGCCGCGGGTGGTGCCGAACGAGGCTTGGGTCGTGACGTCAGCGGCCATAGTGCACCCGCTTGTCGAGACCACGGAACTGGACCACCGCGAACACCAGCGAGATCAGGAACAACAACACGGCCGCCGCACTCTTCAGCCCGAGGTCGTTGTGGATGATCGAGTTGCGGCCGTAGATCAGGAACGGGATCGTCGTCGTGCTCTTGTCGGGCTCGGGCCCACCCGCCGTCAGCAGGGCCACCTCGCCGTAGGTCTGCAGCGCACGGGTGGTGAGGACGACCGTGACGAAGAGCATCGACGGGGCGAGCATCGGCAGGGTCACGTTGGTGAACCGCCGCACTCCGCCAGCACCGTCGACGTAGGCGCTCTCGTAGAGATCCTTCGGCACGCTCTGGAGACCGGCCGTGATGACGATGAACGTGAACCCGAGGCTCGCCCAGATGCTGCTCAGCGCGACGGCCGGCAGGGCGGTGTCGGGGTCGCGGAGCAGACCGGGGTTCTTGAGCGCAGGGATCCACCCGCTGAGCAGGTCGCTGAAGACACCGATCTCGGGCTGCAGGAGCACGAACCACACGAGGCTCGCCACGGCCACGCTCGTCGCCACCGTGCTCGAGAAGATCGTGCGGAAGACGCCGATGCCGCGCAGGTGCTTGTCGGCGAGCACGGCCAGTCCAACACCGAGCACGAGTCCGGCCGGAACGGTGAGCAGCACGAGCTTCACCGTCACGCCCAGAGCGTGCTGGAAGTCGTTGCTCATGAAGACGTCGGAGAACTGACCCCACCCCGCGTCGCGACAGCGGCGGCCCGTCGCGTCGCAACGGAGATGACCGTTCTGGATGGCGCGGACCAGCGGGTAGACCGTCCAGACGCCGAGCAACAGGACCGATGCCCCGAGCATCGCCACGGCCGGCGGGAGGTCGCGCCAACGACGGGTCACGCCAGACGCATCCCGCTCGTGGCGTCGAACCGGTGACGCCGACCCTCGGGGACGACCAGGCCGATCGACTCGCCGCCGGCCGGCACACCACCGTCGGGCGTCGTGCGGACGACCACCCGCGCCCCGTCGACATCGGTGACGACGAGGATCTCGTGTCCGAGGTTCTCGACCTGACGGACCACGGCCGAGAGATCGGCCGGCTCCGCCGTGAGCGCGACGTGCTCGGGTCGGACACCCACGCGGACACCCGAACCGCCGAGCACACCCTCGGGGAGGACGTTCATCGGAGGCGTCCCGATGAACTGGGCGACGAAGACGGTGGCCGGGCGGTCGTAGACCTCCGAGGGCGTGCCGACCTGCTGCAGTCGACCCTGATCGAGCACCGCGACCCTGGTTCCCATCGTCATGGCCTCGACCTGGTCGTGGGTGACGTACACGAAGGTGCTGTCGAGCCGACGGTGGAGGTCGACGAGCTCAGCACGCGTCTCGCCGCGCAACTTTGCGTCGAGGTTGCTCAGCGGCTCGTCCATCAGGAAGACCGAGGCATCGCGCACGATCGCGCGGGCGAGAGCCACACGCTGACGCTGGCCACCGCTCAGTTGCCCCGGCTTGCGCTTCATGTACGGGGTGAGCCCGAGAACCTCGGCCGCCTGCGCAGCGGCCTGCGCACGGGTGGCCTTGGCCACGCCACGAGCCTTCAGCGGAAACTCGATGTTCGCCTGCACCGTCTTGTGCGGGTAGAGCGCGTAGCTCTGGAAGACCATGGCGACGTCGCGATCCTTGGGTTCGACATCGTTCACCTGGCGGTCGCCGATCACGACCTCGCCCGCCGTCGGGGTCTCGAGACCGGCGATCATCCGCAGGAGGGTGCTCTTGCCGCACCCCGAGGGTCCGAGGAGGATCATGAAGTCGTGGTGCCCGATCTCGAGGGTCACGTCGTCGACAGCGACCACCTTCTCGGCCCCTTCGCCAAACGCCTTGGTGATCCCGGACAGCCCTACGTTCGCCACACCCGCACGGTACGCCATCCGTGGCCGTGCGCACCACAACGACGCCTCGCTAGGGTGAGACCGATGGAGACCGGCACCCCCGACGAGACGACCGACGCCACGAGCGCACCTGCTGCCGCAGCGCCCGCGGCCGACGGCGCGCCGAACGACGCCACCCGACTCGACCTCGACGCGATCGAACGCGACCTCGCGGGTGTCGAGGTCGCGTTGTCGCGACTCGACGCCGGCACCTACTGGACCGACGAAGTCACCGGCTCGACCATCGCCGACGAGACCCTCGCGTCCGACCCCATCGCCCGCCGCGCCTGACCTCGGGCGCCCGTCGAGGCACCTGTCAAGGCCTGTCCGCAGCTCGGCTACTGTGCGCGTCACTGTCACCTGACGAACAGCGGGGTTACCCATGGACGAGCAGTTCGAAGCACACCCTGAAGGCCACGATGCCGAGCACAGCCGACGTACCTTCTTCAGCCGTACCGCTATGGCTGCGGCCGCAGCTGCCGTCACCGGGGTCGCCATCGCCCACGAGGCACAGGCGGCCAACGGCGACACGATGTTCGTCGGATCTTCGAACACGGCCACCAGTTCGACGACGATCAGTGGCGGAAGTTCGTTCGTGGTGACGGGAGGGTCGAGCAACGTCGTCCACGGGTACGCGACGTCGATCAGCGGAGTCACCACCACTGGTACCGGGGTTGCGGGAACGTCCACGGTCGGAATCGGCGTTCTCGCCACGACGGACGGCGGCATCGGTCTGCAGGCCGAGGCCAACAGCTCCTTCGGTTCCGCCATCCAGGCACAAGCTCTGGGCGAGCAGGCCACAGGTGTCGGCGTGTACGTGGCCGGAACCAGTGCTCGCGGAATGACCGCGATCAGTGACGGCGACAACGCCGTGGCCGTCTACGGATGGCACTTCGGACCGGCAACCCCGGTACGGGTGTGGTCGGGATCTCCGATACCGGCGTCGGCGTGGTCGGGTCCGGATCGACGGTCGACTTCCATGCCGACGGGACGGGGCGGGTCCTGCTGAGCAGCGCTGGCGCCGTCGGGCCGACCACCGTCGGCGACCGCGGCACGATCACCCGCGACGGCTCGGGCAACTTCTGGACCGCTGTCGCCGATGACACGTGGCGCAAGATCTCGGGCCCCGGCACGGCCGGCGCCCTTCACCTCCTCGCCTCCCCCACCCGCGTCTACGACTCGCGGGTCGGCAAGACGCCGGCGGTCGGAACCAAGGCTCCTCTCACCGGCGGGTCGCGCAGCATCGACTGCACGGCGAACTCGAGTGGAGTCCCGTCGACCGCACGCGGCGTCATCGTCAACGTGACGGTCCTGTGGTCGTCGGCCTCGGGCTACGTCGCCATCACGCCCGGAGGGGCCGGTGACACCGGGACGAGCAACGCCAACTCGCCCGGAGCTGGCGGCAAGACGGCGAGCCTGGCCATCGTGGCCTGCGGTACGGGTGCTCGTGCCGGCAAGATCGACGTGTCCGCGGGCCCGGGCGGCTCGTTCGATTTCATCGTCGACGTCACCGGTTACTTCCTCTGACCCGACCGGTCAGCCGGCGTCACAACAACGCGACCAGTCCGTGCTCGGCGCGGTCGAGGATCGTGCGACGGGAGTGAGGCCGAGGCGCCCACGCTGCCGCGCCCGCTGATCGCAGCTCCGCGATCGCCGCGTCGAGCACTGCGGAGTCGGGCAGGACACGGGCCATCTCGTCGGGAGAGGCGTTGACCCAGACGCGCACGACCGTGAGCAGCAGTGCTGCCTCCTCCGAGAGCCCTCGTTCGCGGTACCGAGCGATCATCTCGCCGAGCACCTCCACCCGACGCGTCGCCAGCTCGGCGCCTGCGATCGAGGCCCGAGTCGAGTAGTCGACGAATGCGCCCATGTCCATCTGAGACGCGTCGTACCGCTCACACGTCTGACCGGCCTGGAGCGCGGAGATGTATGCACTCCTCGTGAGCGACCACTGCTCCGCGATGCCCCAGTCGATCCGGAGCGGCAGAGCGGGTGCGGCCACGAGCATGTAGAGCGCTCGGGAGGTGCGCCCATTGCCGTCGATGAAGGGGTGGATCGACAACATCACGGCGGTGAGCCACGCAGCGCGCACACACGCCGGGGCATCCGACACCTGCGCGACCACGAGGGCTTCCCGGACGAGATCAGCGACGTCGCTCGCCTCCGGATGGATGAAGGTGTTGGCCTCGGGCCTCCAGGACGTCATCCCGACGCGCAGCATTCCGGCATTCGTCTCCTTACCGGACGGCTGAAGACCTTCGAACATCGAGTGCAGGGCGACGTGGGTCGTGTCATCGACCACGCGGTCGACCGCTCCCATCTCGAACATCGCCATTCGGCTGTCGATGTGTCCGAAGGCGACGCGCGCGCCGAGGAGTCTCAGCTCGAGGACATCATCGAGGAAGGCCCGCGGTGGAGGAAGCAGCAATTGCACGGACTCGCCGGGAAGGACCGACTGCACATTCACGAGTGCCTCGATCAGGATCCGACGCTGGATCGCGGTGAAGGCGCGCCTGACCTGAGGCGACGAAGCCTCGAGTGAACCGGCGAGTGCTGCGTGGGCCGATCCATGGTGACCCACGAGTGCTTCGTCCCACGACGGGATGGCCGGAACGGTCATGCGCCATCGACTGCGGTGACGACAACGGCGACCGACTGCCCCAAGGCTCCCGCCGCCGCCTCAGGAGTCACGTAGAACGCTGCGCCGTCGAGCGGGACGACTGCAAGTCCAGCTGCCACCGCACCATGTCTCAGGGACTGCGTCGTCTCCGTGCCGCTCGCCAGCACGATCTGGCTGAGTCTCGGCGTCCGCTCCGAGAGAATGGTCCCGTCTCCGGACGAGGCCGGCTCGAGCAGCGTGATCACACAACCTCCGGCGTCGACCGTCGCCATCTCGCCACGAACCAACGCTGATGGACCGCGCGAGAGCACGTCCATCCCCAGTACTCCGTGAAACAGCTCGACGGCCCGTTCGAGATTCTCCACGATGAGCTCTATCGAGAGCAGACCAACCGGGCTTGGCAAAGCGTTCTCCATGTGATTACTATCGCGCACGAGGCGGTCGGCGCCGCCATGTCAGGAGAACGTGATGTCAGAGCACACAGGTTCCACCGCGACGCCGGAGACCGGCCGCCGCGAATTCTTCAGCAAGGCCGCCATCGCAGCAGCGGCTGCGGCCGTGGCGGGGGTGAGCATCAGCAGCAAGGCGCAGGCCGCCAACGGCGACACGGTCATCGTGGGTACCAGCCACACGGGAACCACCACCACCCAATTCAGCGGCAGCACTGTCGCTGTGTACGACGGCAATCTCAGCGTCGGCGGCTATGACATCTCGGTCTACGGCAACGCCGGTTCCTCGACGTCGCAGGCAGCCGGCGTGATGGGCGTGAGCGGCGGATGGCCCGGACGCGGGGTCTGGGGTCTGTCAACGGGATCCGCTGGCGTCGGTATCTACGGTCAGCACTACGGTGTGAGCGACTTCACCACCTACCCGGGAACGGGCGTCACCGGCATCTCCGATGCGGGTGCCGGCGTGGTCGGTTCCGGTACGACGTTCGACCTCCAGGCCACCGGCAGCGGCAAGGTCGGCCTCGGGTCCGCCGGCACCATCACCTCCACCACGGCGGCCTCGGTCGGCACGCTCGCCCGCGATTCCGACGGCAACATGTGGGTCGCTGTCGCTGGCAACGACTGGCGCAAGGTCGCCGGTCCGCAGTCGGCCGGCACGCTGCACCTGCTGCGGACACCGACCCGCGTGTACGACTCGCGTGCGGGCAAGCTCCCCAACGTCGGCACGAAGGCACCGCTCAGCTCGGGCAGCCGCACGATCAACTGCACCAAGAACGCGAGCGGTGTGCCGTCCGACGCCAAGGGCGTCATCGTCAACGTCACCGTCCTCTGGAGCTCGGCGACCGGGTACGTCGCCGTCACCCCCGGTGGCGCCGGTGACACGGGCACCAGCACGGCGAACTCGCCCGGTGCCGGCGGCAAGACCGCCAGCTCGGTCACCGTCGGTTGTGGCGACGGCGCCAAGATCGACGTGTCGTCGGGCTCGGGTGCGACGTTCGACTTCCTGGTCGACGTCAACGGCTACTACGTCTGACCGGTCACACCTCCGGACGTGTGAGGGTCCGCTCCGCCTCGGCGGGGCGGGCCCTCGTCGCGTCAGAATGCCCGGCATGACCACCACCCAGCGCATCGCCACGAACGGGATCGAACTCGTCGTGCACACGGCCGGCGACCCGTCGAACCCCGCCGTGGTGCTCAGCCACGGCTTCCCCGAACTGGCCCACAGTTGGCGGCACCAGATGCAGCCGCTGGCCGACGCCGGGTGGTTCGTGATCGCCCCCGACCAGCGCGGCTACGGGCACTCCGACGCCCCGACCGCGATCGACGCGTACGGCACCGACAACCTCGTCGCCGACCTGTGCGGCCTGCTCGACCACTTCGGGAAGGAACAGGCGGTCTTCGTCGGGCACGACTGGGGCTCGATGGTCGTCTGGGAAGCTGCTCGGCATCGGCCCGAGCGGGTGCGCGCCGTCGTGGGTGTCAGCGTTCCCTACGTCGAGTGGCCCGGGCCGCCTGTCCAGCTGATGAAGATGGTCTACGGCGACCGGTTCTTCTACATCCTCTACTTCCAGCAGGTCGGTCCGCCCGAGGCCGAACTCGGCGCCGACCCGCGCACCACGATGGCCAAGGTGCTGTTCGGGGCGAGCAGTGCATCGGTGAAGGGTCGGGAGATCCCTACCGAGCTCCCGCCGATGGAGGGCACCGGCTTCCTGACGGCGATGCCCGAACTGCCGACCCTCCCCTTCCACGGCCCCGAGGGTGTGTGGATCGACGAGGCCGACCTCGACGGGTACACCGCCGAGTTCGCGCACAGCGGCTTCTTCGGGCCGGTGAGTTGGTACCGCAACCTCGACGCCAACGCGGCGCGGGCGAGTGGGCTGCAGGCTGACCGCCTCTCGATGCCGAGCTACTTCATCACTGGCGAGGACGACGTCGTGGCGATCATGGACCCGACGGGTATCGAGCGGATGCAGAACCTGCTGCCCGACTTCCGCGGCGCGACCGTCATCCCCGATTCGGGGCACTGGGTACAGCAAGAGACACCGGCGGCGTTCAACGTCGCCCTGCTCGACTTCCTCGGCTCTCTCGACTGACGGTCATCGGGGCGACCGGCCCCGGCGACCGCCGACGTCAGCGGCGGTCCTGCAGCTTGGCGAGCAGGCGCAGCATCTCGAGGTACAGCCACACCAGGGTGGTGAGCAGACCGAACGCGCCGTACCACTCCATGCCCTTGGGCCAGCCCTCGCGGGCGCCCTTCTCGATGAGGTCGAAGTCGATGGCGAGCATCATCGCCGCGAGGCCAGCGGCGACCACGCTGATGAGGATCCCGAAGTTCGAGCTCGAGTTCATGAACGACACGGCGCCGCGACCGGCGAACAGACTGACGATCCACGACACGAGGTAGAAGAGCATCAGGCCCATCATCGCCCCGAGCACGATGCGGCGGAACCGCTGGGTCACCTTGATGATCTGGGTGCGGTAGAGCACGAGCATCACGGCAAACACGCCGAGCGTGGCACCGACGGCCTGCAGAACGATGCCGTCGTACATCGCGTCGTAGGCACGCGAGATGACACCGAGGAAGAACCCCTCGGCGAGTGCATAGACGGGGCCGAGAACGCGGGCGACCGTGGGCTTGAACGACACGACGAGTCCGCACACCAGGCCGACGATCGCGCCCACGAGCGCCAGTCCGGGGAAGCCGTCGACCAGCGGATCGGTGGTGACCCACCCGATCGACGCGGTGACCAGCAACAGCACGAGCAGGACACCGGTGGCCGTGGCAGTTCCGCTCACGGTCATGGTGGTGCCGGCCGGCGCCCAGGCGCTGACGGGGCCGTCGGTGATCGGGCCGCGAGCGGTCGACGGATCGGGTGCCGCCCAGCCGGCGCGTGACGCCTCGGCGGCGGCCTTCTCGTTCAGGATCGGGTTCGCCATGGTTGCTCCCATCGGGACGGACGACTGCGGATGAGGCGCAGAGTAGTGGCACCGTCACTGCCATTGTGGCGCGGTCGTTCACATCGCTTGTGAAACTGTGCACCTCCGGTAGATGGGACTCAACCCGCTGGGTATCGTGACCGAAATCACTGGCCGAGTGAGTACTGGCCGGAGCGGAATCCGAGGAGCAACCGTGGCGAAAGATCGCGTCGAGCGCGACGAAGAAGACCTCGTCCGCCTCTACCTGACCGACATCGGCCAGTACACGCTGCTCACCAAGGACGACGAGGTGCGCCTCGCCAAGGCGATCGAGGCCGGCAAGGCCGCGGTGGCCGAGATCGAGGCCGGCGGAACGCTGACCCCCGCCAAGAAGCGCGAGCTCAACCGGGCCAAGCGCGAGGGCGAGGAAGCCGAGCGCGCGTTCGTGCAGTCGAACCTTCGACTCGTCGTGAGCATCGCCAAGAAGTACCAGGCGTCGGGGCTCCCGCTGCTCGACCTCATCCAAGAGGGCAACCTCGGCCTGATGCACGCCGTCGAGAAGTTCGACTGGCGCAAGGGCTTCAAGTTCTCGACCTACGCCACGTGGTGGATCCGTCAGGCCATCACCCGCGGCATCGCCAACACGGGTCGCACCATCCGCCTGCCTGTCCACGCCGGCGACACGTTGGCCCGGCTGCAGAAAGCACGGAGCCGGCTCGAGCTCAAGCTCGGCCGTCCGGCGACGCTCAGCGAGCTCGCCAAGGAAGTCGAGATGCCCGAGGACAAGGTGACCGAGGCCCTGCGCTTCGCCGCCGAGCCCCTCTCGCTCAGCGAGCCGCTGCGCGAGGACGGCGATGCCGAACTCGGCGACGTGGTCGAAGACCGCTCGGCCGAGTCGCCGTTCGAGTCCGCGGCCATCGCCCTGCTGCCGGAGGAGATCGCCCGACTGCTCGCACCTCTCGACGAGCGCGAGCGCGAGATCCTCAAGCTCCGCTTCGGTCTCGACCGCGGCGAGCCGCGCACCCTCGAGGAAGTCGGCGAGCACTTCAACCTGACGCGCGAACGCATCCGCCAGATCGAGGCGAGGGCGATGAGCAAGCTGCGCCACCCGTCGAGCGACACGGGCGCCCGCGACCTCCTCGCCGTCTGACCCTGACACCGCGCACACCCGACGGAGGTGCGGATGGAACTGATCGATCTCGTCCCGAACTCGCTGTCGTTCCGCGTGTTCGTGACGATCGACGTCCGCGACGGTGACGAGGTTCCGGCCGGGTTCTCGGGCCGCGTCAAGGTCCACGAAGGTGAGCCCGATCGGGTCGTCGCCGTGGCCTGGTACACCGACGGCCGGTTGCACAACCCGGGCCGCCAACATCCGGCCTTCCGACGTTTCCGTCCCGACGGATCGCTGAAGTTCGAGATGTTCTACACCGACGGCGTCCTCCACGATCCGTCACCGACCCTCGCCGCCGTGCGCGGGTTGTACGCCGACGGCACCCTCCACTACGAGGAGCGCTACACCGCCGGCCAACGCCACGACGGTGCCGACGGCAGCCCCGCCCTGCGCAAGTGGCGCAACGACGGGACCGTGCGCCACGAACTGCACTACGAGCACGGTCGCCGCGTCGACCGCTGACCGCCGCGGCCCGGCACGCCGCAGCCGACCCGACAGCGTCAGTCGGCGGAACCGAGCCCGAGGGCGAACAGAACGATGTCGTCGTCCATGTCGTAGTCGGCGAACTTCGGCCACACGTGCGGGACGCCATCGAGACGCACCAACCGCACCGAGGTGCCGTCGCTGCACCCCGACCAGGTCGTCGTGTCGCGGATCCCTTCCGTCTCCTCGGTCGGCGGGTCGGGGCACGACACGACATCGGTCGTCCACATCGTGGCGACCTGCGTCGCGCGGGCCGAACCGAGCGACTCGTCGGCCGACCCTCCGAACACGAGGAGTGAGAGCGGCAGTCGGTCGCAGGCGATCGGAGCCCACCCGGCCACGCTGACCGCTGCATCGAAGAGGTCGGGCCGTCGACACGCGACCGAGATCGCCATGCCGCCGCCGTTCGACACGCCGGCCGAGAGGGTTCGCCGAGGAACGAGCCCGGCGGAGCGCGCGGCGTCGATGGCCGCCTCGACGTACGGCATGTCCTGGACACCGTTGGTGCTCGCCGGGTCGCAGCACGAGCCGTTGGTGTTCCAACTACGAGTCGGGATCGCCCGACCGCTCAGCCACAGCACCGCCACGCCCGACGGCGCGGCGATGACGTCGAGGTCGCTGCGGCTCTGCACGTTCTCGATGCAGCCGTTCTGGCCGTGGAAGACGACGACGAGCGGCGCGGTCGGATCAGCAGCGGGCTGCAGGAGAGTCGGACGGTCGTCGAACCCGGCGACAACGAGGGGCGTGCCGACGGCGAGGTCGCCGGTGTCGGCCGCACACTTGACCTGCTCGTCGGCCGGGATCGGGCCGTGGTGATGCCCCGGCACGTCCCACGGCGCAGGCAGGGTGGTCGTGGTGGGCGGGAGTGTCGTGGGCGGGAGCGTCGTGGTGCTCGCGACTGAACTCGTGGTGCTCGCGTCGACCACCGGAGTGGCGGTGTCCGAGGGCGCGAGCGTCTCGACTCCGGGAGTGGCCGCCGCCACCGATGCGACCCCCGGATCGTCGGATGCTCCGGTGCTCGCACACGCAGTGGTGCACAGGGTCGCTACGAGAGCGATGACGACGGAGCGACGCACGAGCGCAGAGTACGCGCCGGGTACCGGGTGTTGGCGGAGGTGGACGGGAATCGAACCCGCCGGACGAGGATCGCTCGTCCCGACCGTGTTGAAGACGGCGGCACCCACCAGGCGTGCGGACACCTCCGTCGCCGAGGGTACCCGCCAGCGACCACGCCGCCGCACGCCACGACGAGGGTGGCTACGATCCTCGGCCATGAAGCGACTCCTGCTCCTCGTGATCCTGATCGCCCTCGGCGCCGCTGCGGCCAAGAAGCTCCAGTCCTGAGCCGCACTCTGCTCTGCTCGGCCCGGGCGCTCGAGCGCTACGGCGCCGAGTGGCGCGCGGCCGCCCCCGGGCTCGACTTCCTCGTGATGCCCGACGAGCGGCGCGTCACCGACGAGGAGATGGCGTCGATCGACGCGGCCGTCGTCAGTTCCGACATCTGGACCGAGGGCCGCGTTCCGTCGTTCATGAAGGTGGTCGTCCAGTCGCCGAACCTGCAGTGGTTGCAGATGTTCTCGGCGGGCCTCGACAACCCCGTGTTCGCCATGCTGCGCGACAAGGGCGTCACCGTCACGCACGCGGCGGGGTCGTCGGGCATCCCGATCGCCCACACCGTGATGATGCACCTCATCGCCATGTGCCGCGGTGCGCGCGAACTGCACGTCGCCCAAGGCAACCACCGCTGGGCTGATCGCGACGTCGTCGACGTCGAGGGCCGGACCGTGGGCATCGTCGGACTCGGCGGGATCGGGGCCCACGTAGCCCGACTCGCACCGGCGTTCGGGATGCGCGCCATCGGACTGCGACGGTCGCCCACCGGTGACGAACCGTGCGAGACATGGCCGACGAGCCGCCTCCACGAACTTCTCGGAGCGGTCGACGATCTCGTGCTCACGGCACCGCTCACCCCCGAGACGCGCGGGATGATCGGTGCGGCCGAGTTGGCGGCGCTCCGCCCCGGGGCACACCTCGTCAACGTGGCGCGAGGCGAACTGATCGACGAGGGCGCTCTCGTCGACGCGCTCCGCTCGGGTCACGTCGGCGCAGCAGCCCTCGACGTGTTCGCCACCGAGCCGCTGCCGACCGACAGTCCGTTGTGGGACATGCCGACCGTCACGGTCACCCCGCACAGCGCAGGGGCAACACCACTCGCCGCCGACCGGGCGGCCGCCATCTTCCTCGACAACCTCGGGCGATGGCACCGCGGCGAGCCGCTGCGCAACGTCGGCCCCTGACACGGTTCGGCACACGGGTGAACACTCGGTGAACGCACTTGCCGAAGCCGGAGGACTCCGATAGGCACAGGGCCGACCTTGACGGAAAGGCCCTCGATGGCCGGCGGTGCCGAGATCGAACTGAAGCTGCACGTACCGGCCGAGCGGTGGCGCGCCGTCGAAGCGTTCGTCCGTGGACGGGGCACTGGGTGCGAGACCATCGCGCTCCGGGCCGCCTACTTCGACACGCCGGACCACGTCGTGGCACGCGCGCGGATGGCGTGGCGCGTCCGGCGCGAGAACGACCGCTGGGTGCAGACGCTCAAGGGGCACGTCGCCGATGACGACGGGATGACACGGCACGAACACGAGGTGCCGATCTCGCGCACGGCGGCACGCCGACCCGACCCGACCCGCCATGCCGGGACACTGGTTGGCGAGCACCTGCTGCGGATCCTCGGTGCCGACGGAGCCGAGGCGCCGATCGAGCAGTTCCACACCGACATCACGCGTCTCGCCCGTACCGCACGCGGCACGGGTGGCACCATCCAGTACGCCCTCGATCGCGGCGTCGTCGCCTCGGGCGACGGCGCACACTCGCACGAGATCTCCGAACTCGAGATCGAACTCGTCAGCGGGTCGCCGCTCGCCGTCCTGCGCGCCGCCCGCACGGCCGCCACCCGCCACGGACTCTGGATCGACACCCTCAACAAGGCCCGCCACGGCGGGATCGTCAGCACTGGCGCCACCACTGCGCCGGTGACCAAGGGCGCCGTGCCCACCCTGACCAAGCGGATGTCGGCCGACCACGCGGTGCGCTCGATGATGCGCACCTGCCTCGTGCACGTCCTCGACAACACCAGCGCGATCGCCCACGGGCTCGACCAGCCCGAACACGCGCACCAGGCCCGAGTCGGGCTGCGCAGGTTGCGCACGGTGATCCGGGTCTTCGGCGACCTCCTGCCCGACCTCGACCCGACCTGGGAGCCGCGGCTCGCCGCTGCCTTCGGGTCGCTCGGTGACGCCCGCGACCGGCACGTCGCTCTCGAACGCTGGGCCGCACCACTCGCCAAGGTCGGCGCTCCGCACGTCGAACTCCCCGAGACGGAGGTCGACCTCGGAGCGCTCTTCCGCGGCACCGACTGGACCATCCTCGTGCTCGACCTGCTCGACGCCGTTCATGCCGGCACCGCGCTCGTCGACGACCCCGACAGCCCTCGCGTCAAGCCGATCGTGGCCGAGCGGCTCGAGGGTCTGCGGCGCTCGGCCCTTCGGGCTCCCCGCTCGTTCGCCTCCCGCGAGCCCGACGATCAGCACACGATCCGCAAGCGCGTGAAGCGTCTGCGCGACATCAGCGAGCTGACGGCCGACCTCTACCCCCGCACTCGCGTCCGACGCTTCGTGCGGCACCTGCCGCCGGCCCTCGACGCACTCGGCACCCTGCAAGACCTCGACGCCGCGTGCGCGATCTACGAAGGTCTCGTCGAGTCCGACAGCGATGCCCTGTTCGCCGTCGGCTGGTTCCGCGGACGCCGGCCGGCGGTCGTCAAGAAGTGCATCTCACCGCTGCGCGACGCAGCCCACGCCGACCCGCACTGGCGCTGACCGACCTCCGCGACCGCTCGCGTCGATTCGTCCGATCGCGCGTTGGGAGCACCCTGGTGAGGGGATAGGTTCCGCCGCGACTTCCCCCGGGCACACCTCTCCGACTGGAGCCCGGTCATGTACGTCTGCTGGTCGTCCAAGGGCGGGAGCGGCACCACTGTGGTGTCGGCCTCGCTCGCTCTCCTCCTCGCCCGATCGGGCCCCACGTTGCTGGTCGACCTCGACGGCGATGCCCCCGCCGCACTCGGGTGCCCCGAACCGGCCGGCCCCGGAGTGGTCGACTGGCTGCACTCCCCGCACGCCGATCTGGCCGCACTGACCCGCCTCACCGAGCACGTGGTCGAGGGGCTCGAGTTGCTGCCCCGCGGCAGCGAACGCGACAGCACCTCGAACAGGTGGGCAGAGTTGGGCGAGGCCCTACGCGCCCTCGACGCGCAGGTCGTCGTCGACGCCGGGAGCCGACCGCCGACCGCTGGGCTCGTCGGGCCCGACGACCACTCGCTGCTCGTGACCGAGGCCTGCTACCTCTCGCTGCGGCGCGCCGTGACCGCCAGCCACCGACCCACGGGTGTCGTCCTCGTCCACGAACACGGTCGGGCGCTCGGCGTCGGCGACGTCGAGCGCGCCCTGGGCGTGCCCGTGGTCGCCCATGTGCCGTACGACCCGATGGTCTGGCGTTCCGTCGATGCGGGTCTGCTCGCCTCGCGGGTGCCGAACTCGCTGACCCACGGCCTCGACCGCATCACCACGCTCACTCACCCCGGCGAGAGGAGCGACGATGACTGACACACTCCTGCCGCTGCCAGGGCTGCCGGTGTCGCCGCTGCTGACGCCCGACCTCGTCGCCGAACGATCGCCGCTCGGAGGCCTCGAACGCTGGCTCGACGACCCGGCCGTCGACGAGGTGATGGTCAACGGCGACGGCACGGTGTGGGTCGAGCGTCGCGGCGTCATCGCGCCCGTCACCGTGCTCGGGACCGACACGGTGCTCGCCGTCCTCGAGCGGATCCTGGCGCCCATCGGACGGCGGCTCGACCGCTCGTCGCCCACCGTCGACGCCCGTCTTCCCGACGGGTCACGCGTGTGCGCCGTCATCCCGCCGGTCGCCGTCGACGGACCAGTGGTCGCCATCCGCCGGTTCCGGCCTGCGCCGTTCCCGCTCGACGCGTTCGCCGACCCCGCCACGGTGGCCCTGTTGCGCCGGCTGGTCGAGCAGCGGCGCACCCTGCTCGTGAGCGGGCCGACGAGCTGCGGCAAGACCAGCTTGCTCAACGCCCTCGCCGCTCACGTCGGCGCCGACGAGCGGATCATCACCATCGAGGACACGGCCGAGCTCCGGCTCGACCACCCCCACGTCGTGCGCCTCGAGTCACGGCCGGCGACCCCCGAGGGAGTGGGCGAGGTCGGTCTCGACCATCTCGTGCGCACGGCGTTGCGACTGCGGCCCGACCGGATGGTGATCGGCGAGGTGCGCGGATGCGAGGCAGTCCCGCTGCTGCACGCCCTCCACACCGGCCACAGCGGTTCGATGGCCACGGTGCACGCCAACTCGGCACTCGACGCCCTCGGGCGTCTGGCAGCCTTGGTGACGGCCGAGGTCGGCAACTGGTCGACCCGGGCGGTGCAGTCGCACGTCAGCAGGGCCATCGACGTGGTGGTCCACCTCGGTCGCGACACCGCCGGGCGACGACACGTCGATCACATCGTCGCCGTCGGGGCGGTGACCACCCGCGGCTTCCAGGTCACCCCGATCGGCGGCCTTCCCGACGAGGTGGCGTCGTGAGAGCCGCCGACCGCGCACCCGACCCTGCGGCCGAACTCGCCGAGCACCTCGACCTGATCGGCCGCGAGATCCGCAGTGGCTCGAGCCTTGGCGCGGCACTCACACACCACGGCGACCCACGGCTCGCCGCCACCTCACTCGGCGCGAACGCGGCCGACGTCCGGGTGGTGGGTCACGCACTCGAACTCGCTACCCGACGGGGAGGCTCGGAGGCCGCATGTCTCCATCACGCCGCAGCCGCACTCCGCGAACGGGCGGCACTCGCCCACGAGGCACGTTCGCACGCTGCTGCGGCGTGGGCGAGCGCACGCCTGCTCACCGTCGTCCCTGCGGCCTTCGCCTCGTGGGGAATGCTCACCAGTGCGTCGCTGCGACATGCGGTGACGACCCCCGCAGGTGCCGGGTGTGCACTCGTCGGCGCAGGACTCAACGCCGCCGGGTGGCGCTGGATGCGGTCGGTGGTGGGCGAGGTCGGCAGATGAGTTCGCTCATCGCTGGGGTCGCTGCGGCGGTCGTGGTCCTCATCGTGGCCCATGCCCGCGCACCGAAGGCACGGCGGCCGCTCACCCCGCCGGTGGTTGCTGACCGACACGAGCCACTCTCGTCGCGACGCGGCATCCGACGGCACCCACGCCCTCCACCGACCGCCGACATGGCCGACACGGTCGATCTTCTGGTGCTCGGCCTCCGCACCGGCCTGCTGCCCCTACCCGCACTGCGCGAACTGCTCGACGACTGCCCGGAGAGTGTCCGACCTGCTCTCGCTGCCGTCCTCGCCGAGGTCGACGACGGGGCCCGCCTCGGTGACGCCATCCGCCGCTTCCCGACCCTCGTCGCCTCGAATCATTCGCCGCTCGCCGGTCTCGTCGCCGACCAACTCGTCGCCGCCGAGATCCACGGCCTCCCACTCGCCCCGGTGCTCGACCGCCTCGCGTCCGACACCCGCGATCGGCGTCGACGCGACCTCGAGGCCGCCATCCGCCGACTCCCCGTCCGGCTCGCACTCCCCTTGGTGCTGTGCACCCTCCCGTCGTTCGTGCTCGTCGCCGTCGTACCGCTGCTCCTCGCCGCGCTCACGTCGCTGCGGCACTGACCGTGCCGATCACTCGCCTCTCCAGGAGACACCATGTCATCCGACTCCCACTCGGTCCCCTCACGCATCTGGTTCGACGCCCGCGGTGCGTTCGCCCGCCTCCACGCCCGGCTCTTGTGGCACGAGGAGCACGGTCAGGCGACCACCGAGTACGCCCTCGTCATGCTCGGCGCCGCACTCGTCGCACTGCTGGTGGTCGGCTGGGCCACGAGCGGCGGAGCTGGCGGCAAGATCGGTCGGCTCTTCGACAAGGTGGTCGATGCCGTGATCGACAAGTTGTGAGCGCGCCCCGCCGCGATCGCGGACAGGCCGTGGTCGAACTGGCGCTCGCGCTCCCCGTCGTCTGCGTGCTGCTGGCGATGGTGCTCCAGGTGGCGGTGCTCGGTGTCCATCGACTGGCGGTCGAACTCGCCGCACGCGAGGCGGCTCGTGCGGCGGCGGTCGCTGCCGACAGGGCGATGGCGGTGGCGGCGAGCTCGGCCGCCGAACGGTCGACCTCGCTCCGACCGCTGTCGGTCGACCTCCGCCGCGACTCGGGTCTCGTGGTCGTTACCGTCGGGTTCACCGACCCCACCGACGTCCCGCTCGCCGGGGTGTTGCTGCCCGACATCGTCCTCGAAGCGACCGTCACGATGGCGATCGAACCCGCTCCCGACGACCCGCGACCGACGGCCCGCGACCCAGCCGATAGCGTCGCCTCCGATGCGACTGGTGGCCCGTGACGAACTGATCGACGGCATGCCGGTCGTGGCGCTCGACGGCGACATCGACCTCGGCACGCTCCCCGTGTTGCGCGACCACCTGGCGCGGCTCGTGGCCCGGCACCCTGGCGCCGTCGTGGCCGTCGACATCGAGTCGGTGGGCGCCCTCGACGACTCAGGGCTCGGGGCCTTCCTCGGAGCCGCCGGCAAGGCACGCCAGGCCGGCGGCGACCTGGTGCTCCTCTGCGCCGGCGAACGCCTCCGCGAACGCTTCGCCGTGACCCGCCTCGACCGAGCCATCGACATCCGCCCACGCTCGGGAGCGTGAGTCTCACTCAGGTGAGCGGCTCACGACCCTGAACGCGGAGCGCGGGGGCGGCGAGCGCCTCGCTTGTCGAGAGCCTTCTCCTGGGCACGCTGTTCGGCCTCGAGCGCGGCCTCCTCGGCGACAAGGCGCTTCATGCTCTCGAGCCGGCGCGGGTCGAGCGCTCCTGATCCGACGGCGGAGGTCACCGCACACCCCGGTTCGGCGTCGTGCTTGCAGTCGCGGAACCGGCAGTCGTCCATCAGGTCGAAGATGTCGCGGAACGCGAACTCGATACCCCGACCACTGCTCCACAGGCTGACGGCACGGACGCCGGGCGTGTCGACGAGCCAGCCGTCGCCGGGGAGGCGGATCAGTTCACTCGCGGTCGTGGTGTGGCGACCGCGCTGATCGCCTTCACGCACGACACCGGTGGCCATGCGCGAGTGACCGACGAGTGCGTTGACGAGGGTGCTCTTGCCGACACCGCTGGCGCCGAGCAGCGCGATCGTCCGGTTGCCGTCGGCGTGGTGACGCAGCTCGTCGACCCCGATGCCCGAGATCCCGCTCGCCACGGCGATCTCGACACCCGGAGCGACGTCGCCGAGGACCGCCACGGTCTGCCGGGCCTGCTCGGCGTCGACGAGGTCGCCTTTGGTGAGCACCACCATCGGCGTCGCGCCGCTGTCCCACGCGAGCACCAGTTCGCGTTCGAGCCGACGCTGATTGGGCGGAGAGGCGAGGGCGTGCACGAGCATCACCACGTCGATGTTCGCGGCGATCGTGTGGGCCTCTGCCCGGTCGCCCTCGAACGACGCCCGCCGGGTGAAGGCACTGCGCCGTGGCAGCACCTCGGACACCCGTTCCTCGTCGTCGCTGACGACCACGAAGTCGCCCACCGCGACGTCGGCGCCGATGTTGCGCGTGCGGAGCGGAGGTCCGTCGAGCGACCGGAGCACGGTGCTCCAGCCGCGATCGAGGCGCGACACGCGTCCGGCCAGAGCAGGGCTCCCGAGGGCGCGCCACCGCTCGACGGCCATCTCGGGCCAACCGAGGCGCGGGTCACGTTCGTCGCTGATGGACCCAACGGTAGCGTTGCCCCGTCCCGGCCCTCCCCCGACGGTCGGAGCGACTCCCCCCGTCGCACATCGGAAGGTCTTCCATGCTCGCTCGCCTCGCGCGCTTCAGCCACCGTCGTCGTCGCCTCATGGTCTTCGCCATCTGGCTCCCGCTCACCATCGCGCTCACCGCCATCGGCGGCCGCCTCGGCGACTACAACACCGACTTCTCGCTGCCCGACAGCGAGTCGAAGCAGGTCGTCGACATCCTGAAGGGCGCCGGTCTGGGCGAGCGCGGTGGCGACACCGCGCAGATCGTCTTCACCGCGCCGCAGGGCATCGACGACCCCGAGGTCCGCCAGGCGATGGAGGCCGTCTTCGCCGGCGTCGCCGAGGTCCCCGGTCTCGTCGTCACCAGCCCGTACTCGGAGGAGGGCGCTCGCTTCGTCAGCGCCACCGAACCGATTGCCTTCGCCGAGATCGGCTACGAGATGAAGGGTCAGGCCGGCCGGATCGCCCTCGCCGACAAGGTCAGGGCCATCGGTGACACGGTCGCCGTCGACGGCCTCGAGATCGAGTACGGCGGCCAGCTCTTCGCCGAGTTCGAGTTCCCGCCCAGCGAACTGCTCGGACTCATCGCGGCCGTCATCATCCTCCTCGTCGCTTTCGGATCGGTGCTCGCGATGGGCCTGCCGATCGGGACGGCGCTGTTCGGTCTCGCCAGCGGGATCGGCATCGTCGGGGTCGCCAGCACGCTCATGGCGATGCCCGAGTTCAGCACCCAGATGTCGGCGATGATCGGCCTCGGCGTCGGCATCGACTACGCCCTGTTCATCGTCACCCGGTACCGCGAGGCGCTGCGCGAGGGCCTCGAGCCCGAGGACGCCGTCGTCAGGGCGGTCGACACCTCGGGCCGCGCCGTCCTCTTCGCCGGCATCACCGTGATGGTCTCGCTGCTCGGCCTCTTCGTGGTTGGCCTCTCGTTCGTCCGTGGCCTCGCCGTGGCCGGTGCCATCGCCGTGCTCGTGATGGTCGTCGCCTCGCTCACGCTGCTCCCTGCGCTCCTCGGGTTCGTCGGACGTTCCATCGACGTCACCACCCGCGCCGCAGCTGCCGGCGTCTCGGTCGCCGTCCTCTTCTCGCTGACCGCCGTCTTCACGGGCACCCTTTCGCTGATGGGGATCGGCGTCCTCGCCGGCCTCGTCGTGTGGGCCCTCCGGTTCGTCCCGGGGCTCGGTTCGCTCCGGATCGCCCTGCCCGCACGGGCCGAGAAGCCCCGCAAGGAGCAGTTCTGGTGGCGCTGGAGCCGTTACGTGCAGCGCCGTCCCTGGACGGCGTTCGGTGTCGGTGCCACCGTCCTCCTCGTCCTGTCGATCCCGCTGCTCAGCATCCGGCTCGGCTTCGGCGACACCGGCAACCTCCCCGAGGACTACACCGCCCGCAAGGCCTACGACCTGATCACCGACGGGTTCGGCGCGGGCTACACGGCACCGCTCACCCTCGTCACCGACGACACCACCGCCGACGCCGCTGCGCTCGCTGGGGTCACCGACGCGGTCGCCGCCACCGAGGGCGTCGCCTTCGCCAGCCCGGCGAACGAACTGGCCCCCGGCGTCCACCTCTGGCAGGTGTATCCCACGACCAGCGCACAGGACGCCGCGACCGGCGATCTGGTCGAGCGGCTCCGTGCCGATGTGCTCCCCACCACCGGACTCGACGTCAAGGTCGGCGGCTTCAACGCCGGCAGCATCGACTTCGCCGACTACCTCGCCAGCCGCCTGCCGTGGCTGATCGGTGGCGTGCTCGTGGTCTCGTTCCTCCTCCTGATGATCGTCTTCCGCAGCCTCCTCGTGCCGCTGAAGGCCGTGATCATGAACCTGCTCTCGGTCGGCGCCGCGTACGGCGTGATCGTGGCCATCTTCCAGTGGGGCTGGGGCAAGGATCTGATCGGCGTCGGCAAGGCCGGCCCCGTCGAGGCCTGGGCGCCGATGATGCTGTTCGCGATCGTCTTCGGTCTCAGCATGGACTACGAGGTCTTCCTCCTCTCGCGCATGAAGGAAGAGTTCGACCGGACGGGCGACAACGATGCCGCCGTGGCCGACGGTCTGGCCGTGACAGCACGCGTCATCACCGCCGCTGCGTTGATCATGGTATGTGTCTTCGCCGCCTTCGTCCTCGGAATCGATCGTCAGCTCAAGCTCTTCGGGCTCGGGATGGCCGTCGCCGTCCTCGTCGACGCCACCATCGTCCGGATGGTGCTCGTCCCCGCCACCATGAAGCTGTTGGGTGCCCGCAACTGGTGGATGCCGCGCTGGCTCGACCGGGCTCTGCCGCACCTCAACATCGAGGGCCCGGCCGGCTCGCACGGACCAACTGCTTGACAACCGACCTCGGTTTGCTCTAGCGATGACGCCCATGTCCCGCCCGCTCGTCATCGTCGAGTCGCCCGCCAAGGCCAAGACGATCTCCCGCTTCCTCGGCTCGGAGTTCGATGTCCGCGCCTCGGTGGGCCATGTCGCCGACCTCCCGTCGAGCGGCCTCCAGATCGATGTCGACAACGGTTTCAAGCCTACGTACGAGCTCACCAACAGGGGCAAGGACGTGGTCAAGGACCTCAAGGCACTCCTCAAGAACGCCACCGAGCTGTACCTCGCGACCGACGAGGACCGCGAGGGTGAGGCCATCTCGTGGCACCTCCTCGAGTACCTGAAGCCGAAGGTGCCGGTGAAGCGGATGGTGTTCCACGAGATCACCAAGTCGGCCATCCAGCACGCCGTCGACAACCCTCGCGGTCTCGACTACGGGCTCGTCGACGCCGCCGAGACCCGCCGCCTGCTCGACCGCCTGTACGGCTACGAACTCTCGCCGGTCATGTGGCGCAAGGTGGCTCGTGGGCTCTCGGCCGGCCGCGTGCAGAGCCCTGCCGTCCGCCTCGTCGTCGAACGCGAACGTGAGCGGATCGCCTTCGTCACGGCCGACTACTGGGACATCGAACTCACCACGGCCACCAGCCCCGGCTTCACCGCCACGCTGGTCGCCCTCGACGGCACACGTGTCGCCACCGGTAAGGACTTCGCCTCCACCGGCACGCCCAAGTCGTCGGTGGTCGTGGTCCCCGAGGCCCGTGCTCGCCAGCTCGCCGACGACCTCCAGTCCGCGGCCTTCGCCGTCCGCTCGGTCGAGGAGAAGCCGTACCGCAGCAGCCCCAAGGCCCCGTTCATGACGAGCACCCTCCAGCAGGAGGGCGGCCGCAAGCTCCGCCTCGGCGCCGCCCAGGTGATGCGTATCGCTCAGGGCCTCTACGAGCGTGGCTACATCACCTACATGCGTACCGACAACGTCGTGCTCAGCGACGAAGCACTCGCCGCCGTGCGCAGCGAGGTCGGTCGCAGCTACGGCAACTCCTTCCTGTCGCCGTCGCCGCGCCAGTTCAGCACGAAGATCAAGAACGCCCAGGAGGCTCACGAGGCCATCCGGCCCACGACCCCGCTGCGGTCACCCGACCAGCTCGCCGGCGAACTCAACGGCCAGGAACTCCAGCTGTACCGGATGATCTGGCAGCGCACCCTCGCCTCCCAGATGGCCGACGCCACCGGAACCACCGTCAGCGTGCGCCTCGGTGCCACAGCCTCCGACGGCGCCGACTGCGAGTTCGCCGCCAGCGGCACCACGATCACCTTCCCTGGCTATCGGCAGGTCTACGTCGAGTCGACCGACGACAACGACGGCGAGTCAGACGACCGCGAGGCGCTGCTGCCTCCGCTGGCGTCGGGCCAGCGCGTTCCCGTCGAGTCGCTCACCCCGCAGGGTCACTCGACCACGCCGCCCGCCCGATACACCGAGGCCTCGCTCGTGAAGCGGCTCGAGGAACTCGGCATCGGTCGACCGAGCACGTGGGCCAACACGATCCAGGTCGTGCAGGACCGCGGCTACCTCTGGAAGAAGGGTCAGGCCCTCGTCCCGACCTGGACGGCCTTCGCTGTCGTCGGGCTGATGGAACACCACTTCGACGAGTTGATCGACTACGCGTTCACGGCACGGATCGAGGAAGACCTCGACGCCATCGCCCGCAACGAACTGCAGAAGGCCGACTGGCTCCAGCGCTTCTACTTCGGCTCGGGCCAGTTCCACGAGGGCGACGATTCGATGCCGGGCCTGAAGCGCCTCGTCGAGCAGAACCTCGACTCGATCGACGCGGCCGAGGTCAACACCTTCCCGATCGGCGTCGATGCCGACGGCGTCCCCGTCGTCGTCAAGCCCGGCAAGTACGGCCCGTACGTGAAGCGCGGCGACGACACGGCGAGCGTTCCCGAGACCCTGTGCCCCGACGAGCTGACCCTCGACAAGGCGCTCGAACTGCTGGCCGCGCCCAAGGGCGACGAGCCCATCGGCGAGCTCGAGGGGTTGCCCGTGTTCGCCAAGACCGGTCGCTACGGGCCCTACGTCCAGTGGGGCACCGCCGACACGCCGCCTCCCGGACTCGACAAGCCGAAGATGGCGAGCCTGTTCTCGACCATGGTCATCGAGCGGATCACGCTCGCCGACGCCGTCGACCTGCTGCAGTTGCCGCGGACACTCGGTGTCGACCCCGCCGACGGCGAGGAGATCGTCGCCAACAACGGTCGCTACGGCCCGTACATCCAGAAGGGCAAGGACTTCCGGACCATCGGCAGCGAGGAGCAACTCCTCACGATCAGCCTCGAGCAGGCGCTGCAGATCCTCGCCCAGCCGAAGGTGTACCGCCGCGGTGGGGCCAGCCCTGCGTCGCGTGGACCGCTGCGCGAGTTCGGCACCGATCCGGTGAGCGGTCGTCCCGTGGTCGCCAAGGACGGCAAGTTCGGCGTGTACGTGACCGACGGCGAGACCAACGCCTCGCTCTCCAAGGGCGACCGGCTCGAGGTCATGGAACCCGAACGCGCCTACGAGCTGCTGGCGCTGCGGCGCGAGGCCCTGATCGAGAAGGGCGGAGCCCCGGGCAAGCGCGCCGCGGCCACCAAGAAGGCGGCAGCGAAGAAGGCGGCCCCTGCGAAGAAGGCCGTCGCCAAGAAGGCTGCTCCGGCCAAGAAGGCTGCGGCGAAGAAGGCCCCGGCCAAGAAGGCAGCCCCCAAGAAGGCCCCCTGATACCGTGCCTCGGGCATGACGAGGGGTCGGTACATCGTTCTGGAAGGGGCCGAGGGCTGCGGCAAGAGCACGCAGGCCCAGCGCCTCGCGGCCACGCTCGATGCCGTGCTGACCCGTGAGACCGGCGGTACCGCGATCGGTCAGCGGATCCGCGGGATCCTCCACGACACCTCCGTCACCGATCTCGCGGCGCGGAGCGAGGCGCTCCTCACGGCGGCCGACCGCGCCCAGCACCTCGCCGAGGTGGTCGTCCCCGCCCTCGAATCGGGTCGCCACGTGGTGAGCGACCGCAGCGTGTACAGCACCCTCGCCTATCAGGGCTACGGCCGCCGGCTTCCCGTCGACGACATCCGTCGGATCAACGACTGGGCGATCGAGGGTCGGTGGCCCGAACTCGTCATCCTCCTCGATGCCCCTGCCGAGGTTCTCGCCGATCGGATGGCCGGCCGCGAGCTCGACCGCTTCGAGCAGGAGAGCAGCGAGTTCTTCGCCCGGGTGGCGCAGGGGTTCCGCACGATGGCTGCGGCCGAGCCCGACCGATGGGTCACCGTCGACGCCGCACTCGACCCCGAGACGGTCGCCACCCACATCCGCAGCGCCGTCCGCGACCGACTGGGGTTGTGATGTTCCCCGGCTACACACGGTCGGTCTGGGAGGGTGTGATCGGTCAGGAACGGGCGGTCGACGTCCTCCGGCACGCGGCCGAGCGTCCGGTGCACGCCTATCTGTTCGTCGGCCCTCCCGGCTGCACGAAGGCAACCGCCGCACGCGCCTTCGCCGCCCTCCTGCTCACCGGCGTCGACGATGCCGAGCAACGCGACGCACGGCTCGCCCTCGGCCGTCAGCACCCCGACGTCACCGAGACCGAGCGGGTGGGCGCGTCGATCCTCAAGGACCAGGTCTCCGAAGTGATCCGCATCGCTGCGTTGGCGCCGGTCGAAGGCCGCCGCAAGGTGATGATCCTGCACGACTTCCATCTGCTCGACGCCGAGGGGGCCGCTCGGCTGCTGAAGACACTCGAGGAGCCGATCAACGACACGGTCTTCCTCGTCCTCGCCGACCAGATCCCGCCCGAGCTCGTCACGATCGCCTCGCGCTGCGTGCGGGTCGACTTCGCCCCGATCCCGACCGAGGTGCTGCGCGACACGCTGCTCGCCGACGGACACGACATCGACCGCGCTCAGCTCGCCGCCGACGCCGCATCGGGCGATCTCGACCGCGCTCGGCTGCTGGCCACCGACGACGGGTTGATGGGCCGACGTGCCGCCTTCGCCGCCGTTCCCGCTCGCCTCGACGGCCGGGGTGCAACGGTCGTGCGCCTCGCCGCCGAACTCTCGACCCTGATCGACGACGCCGGTGCTCCGCTGCTCGCCCGCCAGGCCCGCGAGGTGGCCGACCTCGAGGAGATCATCGCTGCGGCGGGTGAGCGCGGGAGCGGACGCAAGGCACTCGAAGACCGGCACAAGCGAGAGATCCGACGACACCGCACCGACGAGTGGCGGGCCGGGCTCGCCGTCGTCGCCTCGGAGTACCGCGATGCGCTCGTCTCGGGCCGCCTCGCCCGCCCCGATTCGGCGGTCCACGCGATCGACCGCATCCATCGGTCGCTCGAGGCCCTCGACCGGAACCCCGTCGAGCCGTTGCTCGTCCAGGCGCTCCTCCTCGACCTGCCCGCCATGCCCGACGCGTGACGCTGACCGCTAACATGACGCCGCTGCCCAGGTAGCTCAGTCGGCAGAGCAACGCACTCGTAATGCGTAGGTCGCGGGTTCGATTCCCGCCTTGGGCTCCAACCCCCTACCCGAGTGTTCCGTGCGGCCCACCCCGCCCGGAACACTCGGGTAGGACCTTTTTCGGGACGAAGGGCCCTCTCCGCAGCGGGGGCCAGCGGCGCACGATCGCGTCGTGAACGCCATCGACACCTCCCGCATCCGCAACGTCGTGCTGGTCGGTCATCCTGGGGCCGGCACCACCACCCTCGCCGAGGCCCTTCTGGCCCGCGCCGGCACGACCACCCGCTCCACCAAGGGCGAGGCACCCGTCCGGCTCGACTCAGACCCCGAGTCGGCACGCGCCCGACAGTCGTACTCGCTGCACCTCGCGCCCTTCGAGTGGACGGCGTCCGACGGGCTGACCTACCGGGTCAACCTCATCGACACACCCGGCTCACCCGACTTCGCCGGGCAGGTCGACGCCGCCCTCTCGGTGGCCGATCTCGTGGTCGTCGCGGTGAGCGCCGACGACGGGGTCGAGACGATGACCGAACGGTGGTGGCGACGCGCCGTGGCTCTCGACCTGCCCCGCATGGTGGTCGTGACCAAGGACGACAAGGACCGCGCCGACTTCCACGCCGTCCTCGGCCAACTCGCCGATCGGCTCTCCGGTCGTTTCGTCCCCGTCGAGTTGCCCCTCGGCGAGGCGGCGTCGCTCCACGGAGTCGTCGACCTCATCCGCGAGGCCACGTCCGACACTGCCGTGCCGCAGCGAGCCGGCGCGATCCCCGCCGAGATCGCCGTCGAGGCCCACCAGCGTCACGATGTCCTCGTCGAGGAGATCGTGTCGGGTGACGACTCTCTGCTCGAGGAGTACCTCTCCGGCCGGGAGTTGAGCGTCGCCGATCTCGAGCAGACCCTGGCGCACGAGATCGCCGACCGGCTCGAACATCCGGTGATGGTCGTCTCCGCCACCACCGGTGCAGGGCTCGACCGGCTGGCCGACCTCGTGTGCGAGCTCGGTCCGGCACCGACGTGGCGGCCCACCCGCGGGACTCACGGCGACCTTCTCGACGCCGACCCCGCCGGTGTGCCCGTCGTGCAGGTGTTCGCGACGACGAGCGACCCGTACCTCGGCCAGCTCAGCGTGTTCCGGGTGCGCAGCGGCGTGGTCCGCACCGACGATCGACTCGTCAACACGCGCACGAACGCCGACGAACGGTTCCACGCCCTGTACCGCATCACGGGCGCCGAGCAGGTCGCCGTGACCGAGGTGACGGCCGGCGACATCGCTGCCGTCGCCAAGCTCGTCGACACTCGCTCGGGCGACACCCTCGGAGCGCGGAGCTCGACGTGGAGCGCACCCGTCCCCGACGACCGCCCGGTCGTCCACTCGATCGCCATCGCGCCCCACACCCGCGCCGACGACGACCGGATGAGCGCGGCGCTCGCCCGACTCCTCGCCGAAGATCCGAGCCTGCGGGTCGACCGGAACGACACGACCAACCAGACCGTGCTGAGCGGTCTCGGCGACACACACGTCGGTGTCGCCGTCGCCGTCCTCGCCCGCAAGTTCGGCGTCACCGTCGACACGGCGGAGGTCAAGGTCGCCTACCGCGAGACCGTCGAGACGACCGTCCGCGCCGAGGGCAAGGTCAAGAAGCAGAGCGGGGGTCACGGTCAGTACGCCGTCGTCGACCTCACCGTCGCGCCGTTGCCGAGCGGTGACGGCATCCGGTTCGCCGATGCCACCGTCGGAGGATCCGTCCCCCGTCAGTACATCGGTGCCGTCGAGGCCGGGGTGGTCGAGGCCCTCGCTCGCGGTGGCGTCCACGGCTTCCCCGTCGTCGATGTCTCGGTCGAGTGTGTCGACGGCAAGTACCACTCGGTCGACTCGAGCGACATGGCCTTCCGCACCGCTGCAGCGGCGGCGGTTCGCGAGGCCGTCGAACGGGCCGGCGTCGTCGTGCTCGAGCCGATCTCGCGGCTCCGGGTCACCGTGCCGTCCGCACTCCAGGGCGATGTGATGGGCGACATCGTCGGCCGTCGCGGTCGGGTGATCGGTAGCGTCACCGACGGCGACGGCGAGCAGGTGGTCGAGGCCCTCGTCCCATCGTCGTCGCTCGCCCACTACAGCATCGACCTGCGCAGCATGACCGGCGGACGCGGCACGTTCGTGGCGTGCCACGACCGGTACGAGCCGCTGCCGGTCCAACTGATCGAGGCCGCCAAGAAGTCGACGGCCGCCTGAGCCGCGCGCTGAGCGGCCGAATCGCTCAGCCAGGACACCGATGGCCGGGAAGCCACCAGCCCAGAGCCATCAGCCCAGAGCCGTCAGCGCAGAACCGTCAGCCGAGGACGATCGGCGGGAGCCACTCCTCGAGTCGTTCGCGGATCACCGCATCGCTCTTCGCCA
>Ga0172373_10001787_pt1 | contig 34211 bp, 36 predicted proteins | sample Lak10m_2_FD_114546 | JGI IMG/M metagenome (GOLD analysis project Ga0172373, IMG submission 114546) | Freshwater microbial communities from Kabuno Bay, South-Kivu, Congo - kab_092012_10m | ecosystem: Environmental > Aquatic > Freshwater > Lake | place: Democratic Republic of the Congo...
CTATTTTTTATATATAGTTGTATGAAGAAATGTAATTATTGTTTAATGAACAAGGATTTAATAGACTTTCCAAAAAAGGGCGCGAAGTGTAAATTATGTGCCAGTGAAAGCAGTAAAATTTATTATGAAAATAATAGAGATAAAATAAAAGAACGTGTTAGAACATTTCAATAATTTTATTATCAGATATTATCAAATTATATCAAAAATGTCATTTTTACACTTTTAAAATATAATATATATATTATGAAATTAAGTAAATGGGCAAAAGAAAGGGGTATATCATATCTAACAGCATATAGATGGGCAAAATCCGGTAAAATTCCAGGATGTAAGATAATGGAATCTGGAACTATTCTTATAGAAGATATCAAGGAATATACTATAGAAAATAATAATATTTTCGTATATGCCAGGGTATCTTCTAATAATAGAAAAAAAGAATTAGATTATCAAGTTAATAGAATTATTGAATTCGCTAATTCTAATGGCCTAAAAACAACCAAAATATTCAAAGAGGTTGCTTCTGGCATGAATGATAATAGAAAACAATTCTGGAAAATGATGGATTCAAACCCATCTATAATTATTATAGAAAATAAAGATAGACTGACAAGATTTGGTTATAACTATATTGAAAATCTAGCTAATAGACTAGATATAAAAATAATTGTAATGAACGAAAATCAAACAGATGAACAAGACCTAATAAAAGACCTTGTGTCTGTTATAACATCTTTCTGTTGTAGATTATATGGTCTTAGAAGGGGTCATAATAAAGCCAAAAAAATACATAAAGAAATTTATGATAACCATCAAGAAGCAACATAACATCGATGATCCTAAATTTATCGAATTATTGAATAAGTTCAATAACGTTGTTAGATATTCTTATAATCGAAAAGTTAAAGATAGTATCACTAAACTAAGTGATCTGGAAAATCATGTTAAGTCCAACATGAATAACATCGATTGTATAGATGCTTCTTGGATAAAAGCCGCAGTCAAAAAATCAACAGAACTCCAGACCGAAAAGAAGTTATACTTTGGTAGTAAATCTAAATTCTTCAAACGTAAATTCCATAAAATAAATAATTATAATAAAGATTTACCAATAGAAATGAGGGGTTCGTCAAATGATAAAGGTAATAGAAAAGCTAAATTAGATGGTAATACCTTTATTTTCAAACCATATAAAGGATTAGAATTTAGTATCGAATTGAAACTTTCTGGGAATGAAAAACGAATGTTAAATATAATCCAGGAAGAGTCTAAACTATCTAAAAACTACTTCAACTTCGAGATAAACGAGAAATATGTATGGATTTCCTTCAACGAACCGGTTATGGAAAAACACAATTTCAAAAAGGATAGATATCTAGGAATTGATCTAAATCCGAACTGGATTGCCATATCTATTATGGATAAAGGAAAGGAAGAAGTCTACAGAGAATTAATAGATCTAAGAAAACTGAATAAAAAGTCTAAGTCTAAAAAGGAATATGAGCTTTCTATTTTGAATAAACATATCGTCAATATCTGTAAAGGATATCACGTTGAATATGTTTGTATAGAAGATTTATCTATCAGGTCTAGTAATAAAGGTTTAGGTAGGAGATATAATAAATTGTTGAATAATGACTGGAATAGGAATTATTTGGTAAATAATTTAGTTAAATGGTTGAATATAAATTCTATAAAACATTTAATGGTTAATCCATTTTATACAAGTTTTGTAGGACAGGTAAAGAATATAGAAGATTATGATTCCATAGCAGCAAGTAAAGAAGTTGGTTATAGGGGTTATTTAATGAATAAAGGAATTAAAGTAAATGAATACGTTAATGACTTTTTAAGTGGTTTGGTGACCACCCATTGGAAGGAAATGTTACCAGACATTAACACTTTTAGAGAAATGTATGACTTCTTTAAAACCAAAAAGAAATCTAGAAACAGTTATAGATTTCTCTTCAATGATGTTGAAAAACTGAAATGGAGTTCTTTTAGATTGATGTCTAACAAGTCTACGATAGATTTGATTAGATTTTAGTTAACTGTGAGTATGTTAAAAATAGAAAAGATAATGATCCATTATATAAGCTGAGTTGTAATATAAGAACGCTTATATCACAATCGTTTAAAGGTCAGTTTACTAAAAAGGCAAAAAGAACAGTAGAAATATTAGGTTGTGATTTTGAAACATTTAAAGAACATATAGAAACCCAATTCACAGATGATATGAATTGGGATAATTATTCTTCTTATTGGCAGTTGGATCACAAAACGCCAATTTCTTGGTCAGAGTCTGAAGAAGATGTTTATAGATTAAACCATTATACTAACTTTCAGCCTCTTTTTTGGAAAGACAATATTTCAAAAGGCAATAGATGGGAAGATTAAATATCGTCTTCATCGCCCCAGTCTTGCTCGAAGCTCAGCATCAAATTAGAGTCTCCGTGCTTTATGAGCATGAAGTTGTCGAATATGTTGAAGACGACTTCTTCGCTTTCGTTAATGCAGCCAAGAAACCTCTTGTTTAGCATGAGCGTGGAGTTCCTTTCCGCTTCTATCTGGTCGATCTGCATTTCCCACGCGGCCGTCTCGGATATCACTACCTTTCCCCCAGAGATCGATATGTTCAGTATTTTTTCTCCGTTTATGGAAGAGAGCTTCTTTATGTCTAGGAAGTCCTGTCTGGATATCTTGAACGACCACCTGCTGTTCTTCAGGTTTAGGCCCTGGTCCAGCTGCTTTTTGCTGAGGTCTTTCATCTCGTAGTGCTCTCCTCCTATCCAGTTTACTTTGAGCTTTCCCCCCGCGACCTGTATGGCGCGCGCGATCATCACTTCGTCGCTGTCCTGGCTTTCTTTGTGGGATATGTCCATGGTTACCTTTTCCGATTCTTTGAGGAATGCCAGGTTTTTCACGAACTTCTTAGCGTTGAGTATTATTATGTCTATTCCGTATTGCAGGTCTTCTGTTCCTTCTAGAATTTCGGATGTCTTCATCAGATAGTTCTTGAATGCCAAGACGGTGGACTTTCCAAGCGTCGAATACGCCATCATGCTGTCGCCTTCTATCTTTATCCTCAAAGAATCGGATATCTTGGTGAGGTCTTCGAGCCTCGATATGAGCTCAGGCAGCATCTCCTGCCTTATTTTGAATTTGTCTTTTCCGGTCTTTGCCATATTTTCTCCTATATAGTCATGATATTTTCCGAATCTGCAATTGTTTGATCTGGAAATTTTATATATACGTAGTATGATAAAGAAATGGAATCAGTTCCTGCTGGAATTCGTAGAGTCCGGCGGATACATAGACGCTAGGATGCAGGAGATAAAGGACCTTCTAGACGGAATATCTTCAGACGAGAACAGCATAGTCTATGAATGGGAGAACAAAGACGACCATAGGGTTATAGTTAGCTTTTCGACCGGAGATCTTTCCGCCAGCTACGACTTCGACATAGACGACCTCATGCTCGTCAAGACAGCTGGCGAGTCCGTAGACTTCGAGACTCCTGTAGAATCTATAGAAGAAGGGATAGAGAGGATAGAAAGCGACATAAAATCGATACTCTCCATAGAAGAGGCGGTTCTTTTCGAGGCAAGGGCGAAGGCGCAGAGATACAAAGGAAGGAAGATTCCTGGAAAGTACCTGACGAAGAATCCCGGAAAGATGAAGAAGGAGATAGACAGGTTCGTCGGGAAGAAGGAATACAAGAAAGACTGGGATGCCGACTACGTTTCCGGCAAAGGAGGTGAAGGAAAGAGAGTCAAGACGAAGAAGTCCGCGGCCACGAAGGCATACCAGAGGATGTTCGGAAAAAAAGAAGATTGATATATGAAGCATTTATTCAGCTTTGAGGACCTGACAGAAGACTATTCGGCGTTCTTGGAAAGCGAGGACATGGACCTCGAGAACGATTTCGACGCGGAAGCGATCGACGAAGACGCCGAAGAAGGCGAGACTATGTACGAAGCCAAGAAGTCTGGCGTCACTGCTTCTCTGAAGAAGAAGTCTCAGGCTTCCGGAATTCCTATGGGAATACTCAGGAAGGTGTTCGCCAAAGGAATGCAGGCTTGGAACGCCGGCCACAGGCCTGGAGTCGCCCAGCACCAATGGGCTTTTGGTAGAGTCAATAGTTTTATTACTGGTGCAGGCGGTGCTAGGAAGGCTGACGCCGAGCTTTGGGCTAAGGCGAAGGCCGCCAAAGCGAAGAAGAGAAAGAAGAAGAAATGAAATACTTAAAGAAATATAGGATATTTGAGTCTGATGAATTGGATGATGAGTGGCAGGTTCAGTTTGATTATATGAGAAAAGACCAAAAGGAAGATATTTATCAAGAATGTCTCGATATACTAAGAGAAGCAGAAGATAATGGCTATGAAGTGACTTGTGTGAATTCTCTGTTTGACGAAGATCCTTCAATATCGTTCTTTATAGAAAAGTATGGAATAATGCATAGCCAGGATTTCTGGATAGGCATAAAAGACACATTCGAACGTCTAAAGGACTATCTTCATGAATATGGATTTTATACGGAAGAGTATTACAAATATAAAAAACTTGAAAAGCCAAGAATAGATACCTTTTGCGATGATGATGGGTATTGTCGCAGAAGGAAGATGGCTATAACATTTTGTTTAAAATAAAACATAAAAAATGAAATACTTAAAGAAATATTCCATTTTTGAGTACAATTTTTCTTTTGATAGAGAGGAAAAGATCGATTCTATAAAAAATTTACATGGTCTGCCAAAAGAACTGAAGGAAGTCGCCTATGATTTCATACAATTTGTAACATCTGCCAAAAAGGGCAAGGTTTTTGGATTGATGCTTCATCCAGATCTGAAAAGAAAAATTAAAAAAGGTGGTTATCCTGATGGCTATGATATGGGTATTGACAAAGACGGATATTTTCTACACACTCATAGAGGTAGAAGCAAAAGTCATAGCAAACCAGATGGTATAACCGCAAAGGAAATGAAGTTTATAGATTCTACAGGCTAGAATCCTTCTCTATTAAAGACTCAATATAAGACTTTAGAGTCATTTTACCATTCAGTTTTTCTTTAACATTATTTATCAATTCTCTATCCAATTGTACATTTATATTAGATTTATTATATTCTTCGGCGCAACATCGGAATATTTTAATAGAGTATGATGGTAGACAACACTTTGAAGTTGTAGATATATGGGGTGGTGAAGAAGGATTAAAGAAAACAAAGATAAATGACAATATTAAAAATAGATATTGTGAAAAAAATGGGATACCCTTACTAAGAATATCCCATTTTGAAAATGTTGAAGATAAATTAAATAAATATTTAACTAAGCATTGTATTTGAAGTCATGATTCTCTTCTATATTTAAAAGAGTTTGATAAATCAACTTAATAACATTCTTAACATCATCTTTATGTACGGTCTCCACCGTAGTATGCATGTAACGAAGTGGTAGCGAAATCAATACAGAAGGAACTCCTCCGTTCGAGTAAGCGAAAGCGTCCGTGTCTGTTCCTGTGGATGTAGAGCTCGCGGCAAGCTGAACCGGTATCTTCTTCTTGGCTGCAGTGTCCAATACCAGCTTCCTAAGCTTGTTGTGCACAGCAGGAGCTCTCGTTATGACTCCTCCCTGTCCCGCGACGTGCTCTCCTTCCTTGCTGGCGTTGTAGCATGGCGAAGAAGTCTCGTGGCATACGTCTGTGATTATCGCCACGTTTGGCTTTATCGCCTGCGTGACCATCTGCGCTCCTCTGAGCCCTATCTCTTCCTGCACGGAGTTGACGATATATAGCTTGAAAGGGAGCTCTTTCCCCTTTTCCTTCAGCTTTCTCGCCACTTCGGCAATCATGAATCCTCCGATCCTGTTGTCTAGCGCCCTTCCGGTGTAGTAGTCCTTTCCGAGCTTCATGAACTGGTCCTTGAAGGTCACCACCGTTCCTACGTTGATTCCCATGTCGATGACTTCGTCTTTGCTTGCGGCGCCGACGTCGATGAATATAGAGTCCAGGTCGGCTTCTTTCTTGCGGTATGATATATGTATAGCCGGATGGCCGAAGATGCCGTCTACAGGCCCTTTTTCGCCCCACAGAGACACTCTCATGGAAGGCGCGATAGTCGCGTCGGATCCTCCGTTCCTGATGACTTTGATGTATCCTTTGGAGTCGATGTGGTTGACGAACCAGCTGATCTCGTCCGCGTGCCCTTCTATCACGACCTTGAAGTCCGAATCTAGGTTTCCTGTTACCGCGTATGCCGTCCCGTAGTTGTCGAGCTCTACTCTGTCGACATATTTGGAGATGTAGTCCATCCATGCCTTCTGTCCCCCAAGCTCGTATTCGAATCCTGTCGGCGCGTTGCTGTTCAGGTAGCTTTCGAGGAATTTCTCGTCTATCTTCATTTGCTTTTGTTTTGTTTTTTTTTTATATCTGTTTTTTCGGACATTGTTTAAAAAACTTAGGATGCTATAGCGCATAGAATGTTTATGATAAAGTTCAAGCTTATAGAAGACTGGTACGTAGACGACTTCTTCGAGAAGGTGAAGATATACGACGCTGGCCATGTCTTTGCCCCGCATTCTGGCGGGGACCTCGACGGAAAGTACGTGATAGAGAACCGCCTAAACTCTGGAAGGATGGTCATGGACTTCGATCAGATGCTCGCCGCCGCGAATGGCGACAAGAAGCTTTTCGAGCCGGTGGACGAGCAGGAGATAGAGCTCGTGATAGAGGAGGTCAAAGAAGACAAAGAGCTGGAGATAAAGAGCTGGAGAATACAGCTGGACGTCAAGACGTCTCTGAGGAACCTCAAGAAGATAGAAGCTTTCATAAAAGAAAACATCGGCCAATACCTATGAATGGAAAGACCGCGAAGAAGAGCAGAAAGACAGAAAGCCGCCGTATAGGCGGCTTTCTTATTTGCAAAAATTATATTAATATATAATATATGAAAATAGTAAAATACTTCAAATTGTTCGAAACCAGGACTGCCGAGATCACAGACAGAGAGTTTGCGATGTTGGTAGAAGACAACTGCAAAGACTATTTGGCGAATCCTAAGTATATTCAGAGGATGAAGTCCGAATTCAACGGCGAGTATTCTTATATCGATCCTATGCTGCATCAAAGAATGCCTCTTATGGTTGATGATTGCGGAGTTCATTCCACGCATCATACTCTTTTGATGGATAATCTCCCATCATGGAAAGGATTTCCGAAAAGGAGCGAGTCTTTAATAGGAAATCTGAGATTCAGCGACGACACCGCTTTTGGATATAGGTGCTATTTGATTATCCCATACGACGGCGCGAATTTCGGCATGGCGCCTTCTTCGGATCTTTGGGGTTCTTATTGCGAGGTCGGAGATAGGAAATACGAATTCAACGATGTTTTTACATCAAGCCTTAGCGATTTGGGCGTGTCTGAGAATTCCTATGATGCGATGGTGAAAGACCTTCAGCATTGCTATGATGACTATCTTGTAAGAGAACGCGATAGAGAGCATAAAAGAAACCTGTCATACATAGACAACATATTCATGAGATTTTCTTCTGACGGAATAGGATCTGTCGAAGAAGGATTCGACAAGTATTTCGCGCCTCAGAAGTTTTCTTCGAGAACAGGCGCATTGGCCAAAGAGTTTAAGAATGTTGGCTATGAAGGGCTTGAATCAAATGACAAAAGAGAAATCTGGACAGATTCTAGATGTATTTTGGTATATCTCGGCCTTTATGACTCCTTTCTTGGAAGGCAATACAAAGATGAAGCTACTAAGAGGTTTGGGGAAGTTTTGAAGATGCTAGGCCTATCTGATGAAAAGATAGAATCGGCCATAGCTTCTGTCTAAAATCCTTATTTTCCTAAATAGTTCATCAGCTCTATCATGTTCTTTATCGAGAATCCGAAGGCTTCTAAGTTCTTCACCGTGTCTCTCAAGAACGTTATGTACGATTCTATCAGCTCCAGGCATCTGTCGTTCTCCGCGATGTGCGCGTCTATGAGAAGAGCCTTCTCTCCCATGTTGGTCTTTACCTGGAATCCGATCGCGTAGAACACGAACTTGTCTTGCCTGAGCTTCTTTATCTTCGTAGTCTCCTTGCTCCTCTTGTTTAGGAAGAAGTTGATGTTCTCGTTGATCTGCTGCCTGTATGAAAGCGCCATAGACTGCGCCTCGAGTATCGTCTTCGAGCTGGAAGGGTTGGACAGGTCTGTCGTCAGCGCCTTGAACAGCGGCTCTACCTGCTTGTTCCACTCGGCTCTCTTGTCGTTGAAAAGCTCTTCGAGCTTGTCGTTCGTCTCTTTGGTCTTCTGTATTCTGTCGAGCTCTTCTTGGTTATATAGATTCATCTTCGTCTGGTAGTATTTTTCTCATCGTCCATTCTCTATGGACGTCTTTTCGCCAGCAGGTGGCGAATGTCGAGTCCGCCATGGCTTTCAGGCCAGATCTTAGGCCAGCCGATATGTGCGCCTCAAGCTTCGCGCACCATTCCTCCAAAAGATCTCTATCCTCGAATATGAGGTTGTCATGATCGTCCGAATGTACCGATATGCAGGAATTTCTAGAGTCGAAATGGATCCTTAGCGAGCCTCCTATCATGTTCCAGCTGTTGTTGCCGGATTTGACGGAATGATTTGGCTCCACGTCTATGTCGAACGTCATCCAATAGTTTTTGTGGCCGTATTTTATCTCCTTGTGTATGCTGAGCCTGTCGTCGTCTTTTCTCGCGAACAGGAATTCGAAAAGCTCTGCGAGATCTGCTCTGAGTTCTGGATCCATGGCTTTTGTTTTCGTTTTCTATCAAGATATCGCGCATATGTTTGCTAAAAAAATCTCGAATTTCGATTTGGATGTCCTATTTTATGTCTTTTGATTCTATCAGAGTGTATGTGAAGGAGTTTCCGTGTATCTTGGCTGCCTTTTTGACTATCTTCATGAACTCGTCGAAGTCTTTGACTCTCTTGAACACCTGGCAACCGGCCGACCAGTTCTCTACCCATGTAGAGTCTTTCCCTGCCTTGTGTATGTTTATTCCATATACGCCTTCTGTGATCTTGTCTGTGTCGTATTCGAGGTCCAGGTCCGAGTCTCTGTATACCTTTACAGGGCTCTTCTGCCTGAGAGCCTCGTATTTTCCCTGGTGTAGGCCAATCATGTGCGATCCTCTGTATTGTCCAGGAACAAGCCTGGCGCATCCTCCGGATATGCCCATCTTCTTCCACTCGAGCATGGATTTCTTCCCTGGATCGGTCGTGTTGTTCCATTCGAAATACTGCCATGATCCCTTCTCGTCTTTGAACGATATTGTAAGGGAGTCGTCGAAGACGTTCGTTACTTTGCTGCCGGTTGATGAGTTTCTTACTCCGACTATATTCACGTCGAATCCTTTGTTAGATTTGTCCTCAAACCAGACATAGCCTTTGGCCTTTACTGCTTTTTCTATCTGTTCTCTAGTATATGACATTTTCGTTCTTTGTTTTTTGTCCGAAGGCTACTGAAAGTCTTCGAATCCCTTTACGCTGTCTTCTCTTTTCCCGCGAAAATTGGGCGCTGTCGCGTCGTGCGCGGAATGAGATGAGGCCGGTCCGCCCAATATCGGCCTTTCTTCATGCCCTTCGGATTCCTGTCCTGCCAGGAAGTTGAATACCTCTTCCACGTCGTCTTTGGAAGTGGCGATGTGGTCCACTGCCCAATTGTGTCCGTTGGATAGAAGGCTGTCTATTTTGGCTTCGTCCATTTGAAGCATCTCGTCTACGAGCCTTTTTATAGTCTTCAGGTTGCCGAAGAACATATAGTTCTGCTGCTCGGCATGCTCGTTGGTATTTTCGAATGATTCGAATTTTTCGATTTTCATCTTGTGTTTTTGTTTTTATATATAAAAAACAAAAAGGAAAATAGGGGATTTAGAAGATAGTTTGCTATATTTGTCGAACGACATACAAAATAGAAAAAAATTATGAAGAAGGTTTTCAGGATAATATCTAGCTATAGCAACGAGGCGACGGTCGAGGGCCTGAAGAGGCTAGACGATGAAGAGGCCGAGTTTTTCTATTCGCTGGAAAGCGATCCGGATGTCACTTTCTTGGCTTTCGACGGAAAGATATGCCATTGGGAAAACGGCGAGCTGATGCTTGGAATCGCCTTCTTCGACGACGAGAAGATCGAGAAGCTGGCCTATGTCGACAGAAAGATCCATTATGGATTCGAAGGATATACGGAAATATCCGAAATAACAGAAGAGGTTCTGTACACTATGCACGACACCTCCATATATGGATTCGCGGAGTCGAACTTGATACATGACTTCTATGTCTATAGAGAAGCGAATCTTTCAAAAGACGACGTTCTCGACAAGATAGGAAAGCATGGCGTAGACTTCCTGACCGAAAACGACAAGCTGCTTCTCCACGACAAAGAATCCATACATCCGCTTCAGCCATGAAAAAAGCCGTCTAGTGACGGCTTTTTTGTTTTTTCAAGTTTCGATTAGGTTATTTCCATCCGCCTTCCGCGCCGGTTCCTCCTTCGATTCCTCCGTATTTTCCTACGTTGTCCCATTCGCCTTTGTCGTTTTTCTTGACGACTTTGGCCTTCAATACGACTTTGGCGACGTCTTCAGGATTGACTTCTTCCGCGCCGATCTTCCCGCTTAGGAATTCTGCGACAGAAGGCGCTAGGCTTTTCGCCACGTCCGTCCTGTCTCCAAGGCTGGCCGCGTAGTCGTTGAATTCTCCTTCTAGGTTTTTTCTCTCTTTTTCGAGGTCTGCCAATATTTCCTTGATGACTGCTTGTCGTCTGAAAACGCCAAGGAATGTTTCGTCGATTTGCTGGACGGAGTAGCTTTCAAAAGTTTTCAAATATCTCATTTTAAATCTTTGTTTTTTGTATATATTTATTTTCATATCCAAAAACTTTTTGTTTTCAGACTTTATGTATATATTATTGGCGAAAATCGTTTTTTTTCTAAATTTTCTTGTCGAATAGGTATAGGTCGTATAGCGTGTTTCCCTTAACGTTCTTTATGCTCTTCAAGACCTGTCCTGTTATGGAGTCCAGAACTTTGAATACGCCTATCTGCTTGCCTTTTTCGTCTTGCACCTTGACGGTGTTTCCTGGCTGGCCAAGAGCGCCGAGTACGGCTAGGTATTTGTTGCCGTATATGCTTTTCAAAAACGAAAGCCTTAGTGTCGATGTGTCCTTTATGTTGTTTATATAGGCGTTTTCGGTGGCCTTTTTCAGGTCTAGCTGGCTTTCGGTATCTTTGACGACTATCGTGGCGAATTTTCCAGGCTCGCCTACCGTGACTTCTTCTCTGTCTTGGATCTTGTTCTGATTGACTAGGCTCGTCTGGTTCCTCCTTATCTCGTTGAAGTCCGCGCGCGCGATTATGCCCCCTCGCATTCCTTTGTCGTACATGTTGTATCCAGAAGGCGGCAGCCTGTAGAAAGATCCCGTGAATGTCATGGAAAGTATCCTGTCGGTCCTGAATAGCCTCCAGATCTTGTTTATGTGCCTCTTCTGAGAAACCGACCACCCGTTGAGGTGCCATCCTCTGAGAAGCGGCTTGCCTTTTCCAGACCTTCCTAGCACCATTGGGTATATTACCCTCTCGTGGCCGGCAAAGTGCGTGTCTTCCTCTCCTTTGTAGTTTATGAGGAATATCATTCCGTACTTTATGGCCTTTATCATAGTCTGCTCGCTGTATTTGATAGGCTCGTTGATGGGAATATTCGCGATGTCCTTGACGTTCTTCAGAGAGAACCTAGGAATGAATTCGTTGTCTTCTATCAGCTCGTATCTTTCCTTGACTACGAATTCGACTGGCTTTGTGTTGTAGTATGCTCTGGTCTGCTTTAGGTTCATATAGTATATATATTAATTGCGATATTCCTGGAAATGCAGAAACATTGCAGAAAAGAGAAAAAAGGCTTTGTTTTTTTTAATATATATCGAAAATATGTTTTTTTTAATATGGCCATAAGCAGCAGAGAAGAAGCGAACAGATACTATCAGCTTGTCAACGAGCTAGTAGACGAATACATGTCAAAAGGAAAGATAAGGCCTTCTAGCCTGAAGAGATATCTGCAGCCAGGTAGCGAGAGATTCAAGAAGTTCCTGAAAAGAAACAAGCTGAACGAGATATCAGGAATAGACAGGGTACTGGAAGATGTAATCGAAGACAGGGCCAGCATGGAGTCGGACGGAGTTCTTACTTTCGAAAGCTTCAAGATGTTCGAATCGGAAGAATTCAAGATCGCGAGCCTGAAGCAGTGCATCTACAGAGGATTGGAAAAGGCGGATGTGGAGATGGAGAAAGCGCTGGCTGACTACTTCGACACGAACCTTGGATCGATAGACGTAATAGATTCCGACAAGCACGTATTCTATATAGAAGACCAGAACATAGAAGCGGTGTGCCTTTCTCTCGAAGAGATGAAGATGGTCGAAGACAATATAGTAGAATACCTCTACGCCGAGCTGAAGAAGAAGGAAATCGAGCTGATAGAGAAGATCGGCGGGGAGCTTTCGATAAACATAGGAGATTTCATAGCCGAGAATACAGAAGTTTTCAAAGCGTTCGACGCGGCGATAAGGAAGAAGCTTGACGACGGAGCGCTTGCTGAGATAATAGAGAGCCTGCTCACCGAAGACTATGTAGGAATGGCTGAAATGGCGTCTATAAGAAGCTACTACATCTGGTACTGGAAGTAAAAACATGCAACATCATGATATACATATTTTATAATTCGGCTTCTGTCGAATTGTATAAAAAAAGAGAGAGTTTGTGGCCTCTCTCTTTTTGTTTATGTTAGCAGCTGCGACAGCTTTGCGTCTCTTATTATCTGTCTCAATCTTGTCGAGTTTCTTTCCATCGCGTCGAATATCTTCGATCTAGAGAAGAATCCTTTGTATACCGATCGAAGGCCGTCTTTCTGCGCCAGAAGATTGACATGCAGGTTTGGCTGTATCCTTATCACGAATTTTTCCAGATCTTCCGATTCGCTGTCATAGCTTTCTATGATGAAAGCCTGCTCCATTTCTGGTCCGTAGTTGAATTCGGAGGCCGAGAATCCCAGGTCTTTCAAGAAGGAAATCGCCAGCGCCATCTTTTCGTACCGGCATGTCTTTTTCGTTTCTGTGTCGTAGTATGAGAATCTCGAAGGCATCTGCTCGAAGTCTTCTTCTGTTCCTATGTGGTATGCGCCATTTTCCAGCAGCTCTTCTAGCTTCAGGTCTCTTTTGGCGGCGTCGCTGTAGGCGTATTTCTTCTTGATGTATCCGCTTAGCTTCGTATCGAACAGGAAGCGTATCTTTCCGCTTTCTTCCGCCTGCCTCTCGCATTCGTCTATCAGATACGATTCTATCTCGCTTCTCTCATAGGAGAATTCGTTTTCTTCTCTCGATTCTTCTCTCGATTCGTCCTCTATCTCTATCGCGGCGCTTCCGTCTGGAAGATTCACTTGATTTATTTTCATGCTTTTGCATAGTTTTTTTCGTGATCGAGCTCTTCTTTGGCGAATTTCGAAAGCTTGTGGCATTTCTCGTATTCTTCCAGCTCTTCGAAGAACTTTATCATCTTTTGCACGAATTCTATTCCGTACGGCTTGAAGGTCTCGTCGTATGGCTTGCCTGCCGCGATCCTTTCATAGTTGCTGTTCATCAGATATGAATAGCTTCTTAGAACCAGTCTTTCCATTATTTTTGGCTTTGCTTGTTTAGGAATTCCAATTCTTCTTTTGTGAGCTTCTTCATGCCCACTCTGTTTATCTTGTCCAATATCGCGTCTACGTCCAGCATAGATTCGTTTTCTCTTATTATGTTCTCTACTTCCGATATCTGCGCGTTTTGCGCGGTCTCTCCTAGGTTCATCGTTTTCAGCTCTTCTTCGAACCTCTTCACTTGAGATTCGAGCTCTTCTCTAGATATGGTCACTCCAAGAACCTGCACCACGTCGCTGATCTGGTTTCCATATTCTTCCATCATGGCCTTCTCTATCTCTTCCACTGCCTCTACTTTCATCCCTTCTGTGGTGTGAAGGCACTTTCCTTCTTTGAATATGCAGAATATCTTTTTGTCTATCAGGTATGCTATGTTCACTATTCCGTAGTCCGTCAGCTTCAGTTCTACCATTGCAGTCATGTTCAGCCGGCTTACGAATACCGACCTTCCTTCTTTTATGCACGCGACCGCTTCGGCAAATTGCTTTATCCTGTCTTTTCTAAGGCTGGCCGCCTTTGATATGGCGGAGACCTTCTTCATCAAGAGCGCGGCGACCACGCCGGCAGCGAACAGGCAGTATAGCTTTATTTCTTCCATAGTTTTTTTATCTCTTTGCTACGGTTCAAATATACGGAACCGTCTTTATAGATTATATATAATTTTTCTTATTTTGATCAGCATCTCGTCGACCATCTTGCTGTCTACGGATTCCGGAAGACTCGATTCCGCGAAAAGGCGGTCGATTTCCTCGATTTCGGCCTCTACTTCAGAGATTAGAGTCTCTAGGTCTACGGCTCCTCTCCTTATCGAGATAAGATATTCGGCGTCGCTTCTCCTCACGTTGATTCCCTTTCCTTCGGCGATCTCTCTCGCCATCGACATCAGCCTCTTCGAATGCATCATGTTCTTTCCGTCGATCTTCTGCCCGTGAGCCTGCACGTCTACCCATCTAGCCTCGTTCTTGTTCTCGAGCCATTCCTGGTATTCTTTATATTCTCTGCAGTGCTGCGAGTAGCCGTCTTTGTTATAGGCGATGTTGCATATCGGCTTTTCGCCTTTCGGTATGGAGGAGAGCCTCAGAGCGTTCGATTCCGCGATGTTCTGTCCTTCTCCGGTTTTGACCAATCCTTTGTAGCCAAAACCCATTGGCATGCGATTTTCTTTAACAAACCTTTTTAGATTCTCTCTATCTTTTTCATCAATATCTTCCGAAAACATGTTTCTGGCGAGTCCATCATAATAAACAGCATAGACATCTTTGGCGTTTGGCACATTTACGACTCCGCAAAATTTTTCGCTATATAGTTTTCCATCTGGCGATTCATCGTCTTCGTTCCACTTCTTCCATGGGATTGATTTCTCGCCCTCGATGACGTATACGAAGTCGAGCACGTCTTTTCGAGCCACTTTGTCTCTTTCCCAGTTCTGCTTCTTGTTCTGTCCCTTGGCCTTCTGTATCTGCATCTTTCCGTATCCGCCAAAGGACTTTGCGCATATCTTCGTGATGAACTTGTCTCTGCTTTCCAGCACCTCGTCGAATGCGGGATGCTTGTACACCACGCAGTCTTCTGGCGTGTTCAGAAGCTCCAGCACGGTCGGGTTGTTCGACGCCAGAAGGTTCAGGAATCTCTTTATCTCGTAGATGACGATGTCGTTGTTGTCGTCGTTTATCTGCTCTTTGTATCCGTTTCCCAATATGTCGTCGATGGATTGTATGAACACGCCTGCGTAGTCGGTGTCCGAAGTCTCGACGTTCGTCCCGTATGCGCGCGATCCTCTTATCACCAGCAGCAGCGGCGTAGCGCCCGGCGATTTTTCTTGTATCATTTTTTGCAGACTGTCTCTCATATGGCAAAGATATATAATTTGGTCTAATTTTAGAAATGGCGTCTTCTGTTTTTAATATATAACCAAAACTCAACAGAAAGACATGCCTACACAGAGCTATAATACGGGTAACCCAATATATGATTCTCAAGCTTCCGGCAATCCAAACGTGGTGGCGGACTATAGATACATATCTCTGCTGCTCGACAATATACCGGACAATACGGCCAACCTCATCGACGCGAAAGACGTCAGAGACGCCATATGGACTCTATGGAACAGAGTTGACGACGTCGTCATCGGCCTTTCCTCTTCGGGAATAAGCATAGACGGATCTACTTCTTCCGGCACTTTCTCCGCTGATCTTTCCTATAACAGGACCAGGCCTTCTTCGGCCCCTGCGGTAGGAGGCGTCCCTACCGGATCCACCTTTTCCGGGACAATACAGGACGTTCTCGACAGGATATTCTATCCTTATACGGCTCCTTCATGTTCTCTCTCTGGGGGAGGATCTAGGCTTTTCAACGGAAATACTTCGGTGAGCCTTAGCTTTTCGGTCAACAAGGCCGAGAAGCCGATAACCTATATGGCGGTCACCAAGCTGGACGGCGTTTCCGTGCTTGCGATTCCGGATTCCGTTAGCCAGAACAACACTTCGCCAGCCAGCTTCTCTAGTGGACCTTCGACCACTCCGCCTACCCAGGCTGCCTATGCCACGCACAGCACGCCTCCTGGCGGGCTTTCGGTCACCAACAGCTATACGCTGACGGTGAGCGATGGGGTATCAACCGTTACCGCGGGGACGTCGGTGACTTGGATGAACTATTTCTACTATGGTACTCTCGACCTTTCCTCGCTTCCTGGGAATCCGAATCCTGACCTTTCCGTAAGGCCGGACGGATCGAACGCCGCGGCCGTCGCTTCTTCCATACTGCAGGTGGGGACCTTCGTAACCGACGCGGTAATCAAGTCCGCCGCCGGATCGAACAGCAGGCCTCAGGCGCAAAAGCAGCTGACGACATCGCGCGCGCTTTCCCTTTCCAATTTCGCCGCGGCGGACAAATATCTATTCTTCGCGTGGCCTACTGGTTTCGGAAATCCTACGTTCACGGTCAACAACCTTCAGAACACGGCATTCACGAAGATAAGGAGCAACTCCGCGTTCGTCAACGAGAACGGATGGTCCGGAACGAACTATGACGTTTGGATAAGCAATACTCCATATGGAACGGCGACGGTGGTCGTAAGCTAAAACAAAAAGACAAAGAAAGAATATGCCAACACAGAATATAGGTACTCTAGTAGGAGCGGCGATAAGGCCGCTGAACGATACGATGCCGATCGCGTCTGCCTTCGCCTTCGAGATAAACGGAGGGCACCATCAGGTCGCGACTCTAGCGGAACGCGACGCCATCATGGTTCAGAGAAGGCAATGGGGAATGCTATGCACTGTATACAACGACTCTTCCGCGTCCAACAACGCGACCTACCAGCTAAAATATGGACATTTCAGCGCCGTCTCATCTGACAACCAGAACTGGGTCGTCTTTTCTGGCGCCGCAGGCTCCGGATCTTCTGCCGGGTGGCTTGATCCGGTCCTTTCTGTAAGGACCTCGGCTCCATCTTCTCCTTCTAACAAGGATAGGTATCTGGTCGGAAAAGACTCTTCGGCTGTGCTTTCTGGGGCTTTCTCTTCGCTGCTCAACTCTTCCTACTCTGGAACTCTTCCTGGAGGATTCGTCGCGGAGTACAGCTCTTCGATATCTTCCTGGACGACTACGCTCCCATTTGACGGAATGACTCTCAGGGTAAATGACGAAGACAATTCTTTCTATAGATACGAAGGCTCTTATCCTTCTGGAAAATGGACAAAAGAAAGGCTGAACCAGGTAAGGTATCTTTCCGCTTCTAGCTCTGACAGAGTCAGCTACTCTATATCCGCAGAAGACTATTTCGCGTATTCTACCGAAACGGTCTACATGGTGCAGTTCGCCACTTCCAATTCGGGGACTTCGGCGACTCTAAACATAAACGGGCTTGGCTCCAAGCCGATAAAGGTCCAGTCGTCCACCGGACTTTCCGACCTGTCGGCGCTTGATATAAATACGGACAGCGTCTATACAATGGTATATGACGGTACTAGGTTCAGAATATACCTTTCGGGCGGCGGTTCTTCTGGCGGATTCGACCTGAAGTATAGGATCGTGCAGAACGAGAAGATAAGCGTTCCTTCCTATTCGGAATATCTACTACATGGAGACCTAGAAGTCAATGGCACCTTGGATATAAGCAGTACTGGAAAGGTGGTCATCGTAAATGGCGCTCTGAACGTCAATGGCGGGACCGTGTCCAATTATGGAAACGTATCTTTCGTCAAGTTTCCGATGATGTCCGACGGGACTGCCAACTATGTTCCTAAATGGGCTTCCTCCTCGACGATATCCGCGACATCTTCTATATATGACGATGGTGAAAGGGTAAGCGTAGGATCTCTTTTGAGGATTTCTCCCGGGACAGCGCCTTCTTCTCCTATGGCAGGCGATATATATTTCGATTCTTCCAGCAGCAAGCTTAGATGCTACGACGGTTCTTCTTGGAACGACTTATGGTAGTTCGCTTAGTATCTCCTCGATGTTCTCGATGGAGAATCCGTCTAGCGGCTTTCCTCCTTTTTTGAGGTACTCTTGATAGATGTTGTTGTAGTCGTCTATGGTGTAGAATTTTGAGTCTAGATCGCAGTATATGACGTTTGTGTCGTGTGAAGTGACGGTCTTGTTCTGTGTCCTCGTTTCTCCATATGCTGGACCTATAGGCCCTACCAGCTCTGTTCCGCTTACTTCTTCCTTTATGAACTGGTTGAATGTCTTAATCGTCATCGCTTCCTGCTTCTATTTTCTCGAAATATTCGTCTTGTTCCTGAAGCGAATATTCGTCTTTTTTCGCGTTGTATATTATGTTGTATAGAAACCTGTCTTCAAGCGAGTGTTTTTCTCCTCCTTTCATATAAACGACGCATCTGTCTTCATCGAATATGTTTTCGGCCCCTGTTATCCTCAGCCCGAATCTTCCGTCTTTGTCGTGTAGGTCGCATACTACTTTCTTCCCATTCTTGAGCAGGTCTTCTATTTTGGAGAACGCCGAATTCTTGGAAAGGTACATGAAGTCTTTCATGTTCTCCTCTCGAGTGTGTTGGTACAGATTCAGGAAGCTTATCTCTTTTTTGCTGAGCTTCTTCCCTGAAGATATCTTGTCCAGTATCCTATTGAGCTCTATTTCTTTTATAGATTCGCCCATCAGATAGTATTTTATGAGTTTTTTGATCTTCATGTCGTTTTTCTCCTCTATCATATATATTAAAACAGGCAACAGGTATTTTTTTTATATATAGAAATGTAGCAAAATTTATATGTTTTGATGGATCAAAAGTTACTTGACGCGCTCAGCAATATGGCGGAAGCGCTTGAACAGATAGCCGAGGCACTTAATGATAAGGGTAAGAGCGGTGGTTCGGTCGCCACGTCCGAGGCACTCAAAGGCGGCGATTTCGTCAAGCAGATAAAGGAGATAAACATCGGAGTCAAGCAGCTTCAGGTGGATAGCAAGAAGATACTGAAGAACCAGGAGACCATAATTGCTCTTTCCAAAAAGTCTTCCAATGACAAGAAGACTCCGTTCGAGGAGGCGGGCGGCAACAAAAAGAAGGAGAGTGAGATGAAGAAAGGCATTGGAACGATACTTCTAATAGCCATTGCAGTTCTCGCTATAGGAATGGCGTTCAAGCTTATAGGCGGAATAAACTTCTTTTCTGTAATAGGGCTTTCTCTTGCTATATTGATACTTTCATATGCGTTTGAGAAAGTAGCTAAGCTCAATATGTCGCTCAAACAGGCTGCGTTCGCTTCTGCTACAATGGTGATGATGGCGCTCGCGGTCACGGTATCTTCTTGGATATTGAAGAAGATTACTCCCATATCTTTCGTTCAGTCGTTGACAATGATTTTGATAGGTGTCGGATTCAGCATGCTCAGCCCTGCCATAGGTAAGATAATAAATGCTTTTGGATCCATGAGCTGGAATCAGGTCATAAAAGCATCCATAGGCCTAATCGTGGTCCTGCCCGCCATAGCTCTCGGAATGACCATCTCGTCTTGGATAATGAAGAAGATAACTCCTATAACTTTCTCTCAGGGAATAACCGCGATATTGATAGCGGCTGTTTTCACGGTCATATCCTTCGGGCTTAAAAAGATGCTGAAGGCATTTGGAGGTGCTGGAATATTTGCTTTAGGAAAGGCCATATTGTTTCTTCCTCTCGTGCTACCTGCCATAGCGCTTGGTATAGTGCTTTCATCATACGTTCTTGGAAAGACTCAGAAAGTTGGACTTTCTGAGGCATGGAGCGCCATAATGATAGCTCTTATATTTACTGTGATATCCTTTGGATTGAAAAAGATAATAAACGCTATGGAAGCGGTTGATGATCCTGCTAAGATGATATTGATACCTCTTCTGCTTCCTGCCGTCGCCGTCGCAATATGGCTTTCTTCTATGGCGCTCAACAAAGTTCAGATGATGACTTTTGGTCAATTCCTGGTTTCGCTTGGTATATCTATATTGTTCATAGTTTTCGCCGTCGCGCTTAAGATAATGTCTCCTATAATAAAGAAGTTGAAATGGGAAGATGTGATAAAGCTTCCTCTTCTTATGACTACTATGGCCATCGCGGTTTGGGCATCCTCTCATATTCTGAAGAAGACTGCCGATATATCGTTCGCGTTGATGTTGAAGATATTGGTATTCTCTGTCGTATTCGCTATAGCCGTCATAGTTTTGGCAGCGGTCGCGTGGGTCATTGCCAAATTCTTCGGTGTCAAAAACGTTCTCAAAGGCGCTGTCGCCATCGTCGCGCTTGCAGCCACTGTAATGACATCATCTTGGCTTATAGCCAAAGGAAACTACTCTAAGTATCCTAGCTGGAAATGGTCTCTTTTCTCGGGACTCGCGATTGCCGCGTTTGGAATAATAGGATGGGTTCTGATGAAGATAGGTAGTGTTTCTACCTATATAAAGGGCGGTATTGCGATATTGGCGGTCGCCGGTACTGTGATGTTGGCTTCTCATATATTGTCGGCAGGCAACTACTCTAAGTATCCCAAGCTTTCTTGGGCGATAGGAGTCGCGGCCAGCCTGGCCGCGTTTGGAGTCGCCGCGGCGCTTCTCGGTCCGATGGTATTCGGTCCTCAGGCGCTTGTGTTCCTCGCTGGAGCAGCAGCCGTTCTCGGTGTCGCGGCGACTATAATGGCCGCGTCTCACATATTGGCCAAAGGAAACTACTCTAAGTATCCCTCTCTTGGATGGTCCATGTCGGTGGCTCTTTCTCTTGGGGCCTTTACTGCAGGAATGGTTCTTCTGGGAGGAATGATAATCGCCTCTTTTGGTCTTGGCGCCGCTGCGCTGGCTGCTGGAAGCAGAGCGGTGCTGGGAGTGGCAAAGACTATAGTTAAGGCTTCTTTCATATTGGCCAAAGGCAAATGGCTGAAAGGTCCTACCAAAGAATGGGCGAGCGGCGTCGCTATAGCGCTTGGCGCGTTCGCTCCTGTTTACAAAATGTTGATGAACAACGCTCCTGGACTATTCTCTAAAGGCGGAGGTCTGGGTCCTGAAGACTTCTCTAAGGGCATAGTCGCGGTCACGCGTGGCATCATAACCGCCGCGAACGAGCTCGCCTCGCCTAAGAATAAAGGGGTTTGGAAGAAAGGACCTACTAAGGAATGGGCTATTGGTGTGGGAATCGCCCTGGGCGCGTTCGCGCCTGTGTATAAAATGATGCTGGCCAACGCAGGGGCCAAATTCTTTGGAAGTGGTGGAATAGGCCCTGAAGACTTCTCAAAGGCGATACTCACCGTCACTCGAGGGATCATAACCGCTGCCAAGGAATTCGCCAAAAATACCGCGCCTTTCAAAGAGGGAATGTATCCTTCTAAGCAATGGGGTGAAGGAGTAGGGGCTGCACTCCAGGCATTCGCTCCTGTTTTCAAGGCGCTTAGCGAGGATACTGGCATTTTCACCGGGGGTGCTGAGGTTATAAGCAACATGGTCAACGGAGTGCTTAGCATAGCCTCTGCCATAGTGGGCGTTGCTAGGATAATGTCGGATCCGACCGTCAAATGGGACGCGTATCCGGATAGCAAATGGTCAAAAGGCCTATCTGCCTTATTTACGGGAATGAAGCCGGTATTCTCAATGATATCTGAAATGGATGGAATACTTACGAGCTTCGATGACATAATGGACGGCATGGTGAGGGTTGGTAGCGTAATGGTCGCTTTGTCTAAGAAGTTCGCCAATTCGAATACCTGGAAGACTCCTCCATTGGAATGGAGCAAGATAGTGGCGCAAAATGTCATAAGATATGTCGATCTTTCCAATTATATCACCAATAAGCTAGACTTTTTTGCCGGGACCGCCATCAAAGATGTGGTTGTCGAAATGGCGTTGACTGCGAGAATAATAAAATCAAACGACAAGTACTTCTCCTTTTTCATACCGGCATCGTTCATAAAGAACATAACTAATAATTTAAAAAGCTATGCTCATCTAGGCCTTTATTTGCTAGGAAAGACGAAAGGGTTCGGAAATGTCGTTCATGCTTCTGAATATCTAGTCAAAGTCGCCAAGATAATATCTTCTGGAACTAAGTATATGAGGGAAAGCGTCAATCCTAACTTCATGAAATCCATAGCTTCGAATCTTTTCTACTATATGGCAATAGCCAACAAGCTTCAGGAACAGAGAGGCGGCATCGGCGGAATGATAAAAGACGCGCTGATGGGAGATCCTATCGTTCAGATGGCCAAAGGCATGATCCTTCTCGCCAAAGCATACGATCGACTGGCCTCTTCTCTCGCCAAAATGGGTAAGGCGATGAACAATCTAAATGATAAAAAGATATCGCAGCTTGAAAGAATATCTAGAATAAGACCTTCTAAAGATTTGATCTCTACTGCTTCTGCTGTTTCTAATTTGTCAACCATGCCAAACGTTCCTCCGTCGATGCCATATGTTCAGCCATCTCCTTCCAAGACAAACCAGGAAAAGAAAAACGATATTTTTCCTAAAGGAAAATACGGAAACATCGCGAAGCAGCAGGACATGATAATCGATCTTCTGCAGCTGCTCAACGAGAAGCTGAGCATAGGATCCAACATAGATTCCGCGACTATAAAATACCTTAACGACAAGGCTTCTGCCAAGATGTAGGATTCAAAACAAATCCATGCATATTCCATATAAAACTCATGGCAGAAATATCTATACTAAAAAAGATGTCTCTTTTTAGAGTCTACAGGAAGTCGATCAAAAAATACGCATCCACTATCGAATCTATTGGTCTCAGAGTAGACAAGGCGAATCGCATGTATACCGTTCTGAACATTCCGGAAGAGCTTATAGGCGACGCGTATGGACTGAAGAAGTCAGACATAGACCGAATTTCGGAAAACTACATAAGAGAGTATATCTCAGAGGCTTCGAAGATATTCTTCGATTTGGATCTGAACGATTTGGTCTCGGTATACGAAGTGAAGAAAGTGGACAAATATTCATATCTTGTCGTCTTTGGATTTTCTCTCTTCAAAAGCAACGAATACTACGATCGACTCTATCTTAGGATATTGCCGGCCGCCTCCGTATTGTTGGTTTTGGGAATGGTCGCTATGTTTTTCTATTTCTAAACTTTATTTAAAAACGATTTATAAATATAAACTAAACAAAAAAATATGTCAAAAGAAGTAAAAGACGTTTTCTACAAAATCGATGAGACTACCGAAGAGTCTTTCATGGAAATCTTCAACAAAAAGTCGTTTCCTGTGAACGTGAGATTTCTTTTCCAGGGAAATTCCAAGCAGAAGCAGCTTATCAAGATCAAAAAGATCTCTGACGAATACGCGTTCGAGCTAGGCAAAGAGCTACTCGTTTCTATAAACGAAGATCTTCTCAACGTATTCGACGACGAATCTGTTAATATATTGTTCGAGCAGGAAATCGAGGCGATCAACATCAACATGGATAGCGGAAAGATCAAGCTTGTCGGTCCGGATCTGAAGACGCATTCTTCCATCGTCAACAAATATGGGGTAGACAAAGTCGCTAGAGCGAACAAAGTAGAAGAGCTATACAGCGAGCAGAAAGCCGACGCTGATAGAGACGAAGAATTTATAATCTAATAGATATGAGAACGAATATAACAAATAAATACCTACATGCGCTGAAGCTTCGATACGAAGCTCAGATCGCGGAGGCTGAAGCAAACATCCAATTGTATCTTTCTGGAACGAATCTTGCTGCGATAGGAGAGCATTCCGACCTGATGGAGGAGCAGGACAAATGGATAGAAAAGCTCGCTGCGGCCAAAGACAAGCTTGATACTCTGAAATCTATCGAATTTGAAGAGGATATCAAGAATATGCAGAAATCAATCAACAGCTAGTCTGTAAAAAACAAAACAACAAAATATGTCAACAATCGAAACGAATGTGGTTAAGCCTGAGGTTAGATTCTTTGAAAACGATTCTGAACACCTTCTAATCGAAGCGGCCAACGAGTCTGTCCTTGAAAACAGGATATCTACGATCGAATCTTTCATGTCTGAAAACGATGGAACTGGAAAGACCGATGCTGAAAAAGACGCGCTCTATGGAACAGCGCAAGATCTTTGGAGAGAATATACTTCTTCTCTTAAAGACGCTAAGTACAACTTCCACCTAAACAGGCCGCAATGGAAGTTTTTGACCGACCTTATCATCTCCAAGCTTGAGTATGATGTCAATACGGTTTTCTTCGCTATAGAGCTTACGTCGCTTCTCGGAACAATGAGAGACGTGAAATACGCGAACGATTCTGAAGTAATCGCGTTTCCTGTCAATGCTACGGAAATCACCTACATATATCATTTGATTTCCAAGCATAAAGTAAAGGGGCTTACTAAAGATTCTTATCTCTTCTCTGAAGTTTTGGTTAGAATCGGAAATATCAGCAAGATATTCAACTACTACGATACTTATGCAAAGAATCTATCTACTGAAATCCAGAACTGGATCGCATCCTTCGAAGAAGGCGTGACTGTAGAAAAGAGAAGAGGCAAAAATGTGGAAGAAGTAGAAGCTGTAGCTATCGAGCCTTCTAAATAAGAAGCTTATGAATAAAAAAAAAGAGAGCCATTTCAAAATGGCTCTCTTTTTTTTTTATATCTATCCTTCTATTGGCTTTATAGGTATGAAAGGCCCTATCGCGTCTAGCGGCCTCATCGGCTCTGTTAGGTCTTTCAGTCCTCTTATCTCATAGTTCTTCCTATCTCTATATACCGATCCGTATCCGTTTTCCGATGTTACTTCTATGGTTATGAAAGGATCTATGTTTGAGTCTATCGTGAAGTTGAACGGCGCTATTTGCAGAGGCTTGTGAGGTCCGTTTTCCGCCATCGTCATCACTGACTGAGTTCCGGACTGCGTTCCTCCGAATAGGACAGATGGAAGTATTCTCCTATACTCGTTTATTGTCTGCACAGGCTCGTAGTCTATCTCTATCCATTCTGTTATGTTGAGCCAGTTCGCGTCGTCGCCGTTGTCGAGCACGGGCGCCTTCGGATACGCAGACGATCCTAGTCCGCTGTATACATAAAGCATCCTGTTGTATTTGACGATTTCTCCCACTTCGTATATGTTGGTGGGGCTCCATTCTTCCGCGTCTTCTTGCTTTCTCGGGCTTTTGATCTTGTTGTTGTCTATGTTCGATTCGTATATCTTCCCGTAGTATATTACTTTGTCGCCTTTCATGTAGGTCGCGAACGGCGCCCATTCTCTATATGTCTTCCAGGTCCTTATCTTTATGGTGAAGTATTCTGGTAGCTTCATTTCCTTTCTTGCGTAGTTGTATGGCCTTGGTGGCGGGACAAGCCCGGTCGGATTCTTGTCCGCTCCTATTCCATCCATTATCGCGTAGAAGTCCAGAACGCAGTTGTATACGGTAGATCCGCTGTTCACTGGCATTAGATATACTTCGTTCAGCTTGCATGATATTGGAGTCATGTCTTCTTTTATGTCTATTATCCTTATGTCATGTACTCTATGCGTTATCTGGTTCCCGGTGCTGAAGTAGGCTCTTCCTGTTATGTCCAATATCTTGTGCGTGAGCGGTATTATGTTTCGCTTCAGCCATTGCTTCAAGCCCTGTAGCTTTATCGTGACTTCGTCTATGCTGTAGTTCAGCTTGTTGTTTCCTTCTTTGTCTGTTATGAAATATGTCAGGTTCAGCAGGTTTGTCTCTTCGAAGTTTTCGTTTGGAAAAGTATGCTTTATGAAGTCGTTGTCTGTCCATCCTTCTACCGTATTGTCGAATATGTCTGGAATCTCCACTTTGAACAATTTGGAGAAGTTTTCGGATTTTACGTCTATGTTCCTGTAGTATTCGTTCAGCTGAAGGTCGTTGTATCCGAAGAAGTTTATCGCGTTTATTATGGATTTGTATGATCCTATGTATGGATATATCAGATTCTTCATCATAAGAAGCTCTTTCCTCTTCATGTTGAGATATGTCCAGTCGACACCTCCTTCGTATATGTCGTATTCTTTGAATATGAATATCTCGTTCGGTCCTATCAGCTTACCGTTGTTGTTCAGCTCTGTCTTGAACCTTATGTCTTCTATTTCTGTCTGTCCCTTGAGCGAGAATCTTCCTATTTCTCTGTCTATGACCGATATTGTTATTTTGAGATAGGTCGTGTCTTCTTCTTTCGGATATCCTCTCACTACCGTCGATTCTGTCTCGAAGAAGTCTAGATTGTCGTTGAAGAATCTGACTATCATATAGTTGCTGTAGATTTCTTCTATTCTTACGTAGTATCCGTTGTTGTTCGAGATATATTTGTTTTTCGTGTTCGTTACGTCTTTTAGGTATATGGCTATGTATTGATCGATCTTGAATCCTTTTCCTGTGAAGTATTCTTCGGACATCGCGTTTATCTTTATCCTTCCTTTCTTTGCGCCATTTACATATATGGTTTCTAAATATACCGTCGTGTCGTTTGTCGGCGTGCTGGTTATGCTGTATTCTACCTCTTCTTTCTTGAACATCTGAAGAGTCGCCGAGTATGCGCCTTCTTCTTTTGCCTTGAATCCTACGAACAGCTGTAGTGGCGTAGGCTCTGTGGACACGTCGTCTTGATCGTCGATGTAGCTCAGCTCGTATTCTACCATGTCGAATACCGTCTGCTGGTATTCTGGCATGTCTGTCTTTTCTACATCTCTGTTTGGCATTTTGTTGAGAGGTACGTCTTTGAGAGGCTTAGGTCCGGTGTATGCATATTGTCCTGTCTTTTCCAGCATCTCTCCGCTTAGGTCGTATATGAAGAATTCTTCTGTAGGCTGCGCCCATTTCCAATAGTATTTTACCGCGGCATCGCCTTCGAAGTTCTCTCTCGGCTTTCTGACGCACTCGTATGCTTTTATCCATATGTCTGCTGGCTTGACGTAGTTTGGATCCAGCGTTCCATATCTTCCTTCGTCTATCAGCTGCGATTCCGCCTCTTGTATTTCGAGTATGCTCGTCACCGTGGATTCTATCTCGAATATGTTGCTTATGCTGGGCTGAAGGACCCACATGGACTTCTTTTCTGGGTTGTATATTATCTTGGAGTTTGGAGACGATGTGAGCTCTTCTCTTATCACCATTCCGTTTCCTGAGTCGATGACCGATATCTTGTTTGCGGCGCTTGCCAGGTATACTCCCCCATCGTATTTGTTCAGCGCCATCTTTCCGCGCGCCGATATGTTCGTGTTTATGGATACCTCTTCCGTGTCCAGCGTCAGCGACTTGAATCTGAATTCGGCGTCCGATATGTTCATCGTTCCTGTTAGATTGTTGAATATGACGTCTGATATTCCGCTGCCTGTTATTCCTGTTATAGGATGCGCCTCGCCGTTGTCTATCTTCCAGAGGTTTTGCGAAGAGTATGCATATATTGCCTCGAATACGGGCTCGTAGAATATTCCTGTCTGCATGAGTCCAGGTATGTCGTAGGATGTCTGTATGCTTCTTGTCGATCCGTTTATCCTTATCAGCTTCCCTGCGTCGGTGGTGATGTACATGTCTTTCTCGAAGTCGTTGAAGACCATCTTTCCCGTTCTGGTGTCCGTGGTTGGCGGAGTCGATAGGTTGTTCACGAGCGAGTTTTTGCAGTCGAATATGGTTATCGTCGGGCTGTCTGCGTATGTTACGTATATGTCTCCGTTTTCTGGATTTATGGCCATGTCCGCGGCTTCGCTTGTCAGAGATATCTCGGAGACCACCGTTTTCATCACTGGATCTACGGCGAATAGCTTTGTCTTCGAAAGGCAGTATAGATAGCTGTTGTATGTGTTGAACTCGACTTCTATGCTGTTCGAGTTTCCTGTTAGGTATATGGTCGATATGTATATTCCGGAGAGCGCGTCGACTGCTATCAGGTTGTCTCCCAGAACGAATACTTCGTTTGCGAGCTGTATGTATATCAGATCCACGAGGTTCGATACGCCTGGTTTTCCTGCCAAGGACAGGTCCGATGTCAGATATTCGTTTGGATTGTATGCCACTCCAAACATGTTTTTGTTGTGCTGTATCGGATTGAACGGTCCTCCGGTTCCGGGTTGGTCGAGCGGAAGACATGCAGTCTTCGCGAATCCTAGGCTGAATGCCATCGTTATGAAAGCGGAAGATTTGCATGGGGTCTTCTCTAATCCCCAGAACGGGCCTTGATAGCTAAGGCTCAGTATCTTCGGATCCACCATCAAAAGATTGTATTTTACGTCTTGAAGAGGGTGTTCGGTGTTGTTTATGGAGATCACTCTTCCTGTTCCAAAGCCCGCGTCCTCGAAGGACGACTCGGATTCCGCAGCAGTCAGCTTCGCTTCGTTTCCGGTCACTATGACTCCTTTTTTGCCCTTTATCCTGTCTGTCCTTATGAAGTCCGTCTGTCCTGGGAGGAGCACTTTTCCTGTCTTGACTTCGTATTCAAGCCTTCTGTCTGTTCTTTTGATGTCGAACTTTAGCAGGTTGTTTATGTTTTTGACTATTATTCCATATGTTTCCAATATAGGGGCGTGCTCTTTCGCCCATGCCTCTAGAGTTGCCGGTATGTCTGGAAGCTTCGTCTTCGCGTTTGGATCGCCTGACGAAACCTCGGTCCCGCTCGAGTCTAGATATTTGCCGTATATGGTCTGCATCTCATAGGACTTGCTGTTTATCTTTATGTTGATGTTCGCGCCTATCTCGTTGAACAGCACTTTGGAGTGTTCTATATGGTAGTCTGCGGTAGTTCCTACTTCTATTCTGTTTATCTCTATCGGGATGTTTGGATATTCCGTCCTTATGCATATCGCGTTGTAGAATGGCGATATGTAGCTCCCTATGTAGTCCAGCTCCGCCAATATGCCTAGGTCGTATAGCCTCTTGTAGTTTCTTGTCAGCCAGTTTCTCAGAGTTCGGTCTATCGTCCTCTCCATGTCTGGCGCCGCTCCCGAGTATAGCCATGCCACTTCCTCTTCATATGCATGCTTGTTTATCGTCAGCTTTATTCCGAACTCGTCTATGTCGGTGAATACTATGTTGTATTTGAAGTTTTCCGAATATTCATAGTTCATCTCTTGTCTGAGCTGCTCCTTGACTTCCACAAGCCTTTCGTTCGTCTGCCTTTTCGTTCCTATCTTGTATGAATTGCAGTCGGCGACCGCTTGGTCGTACAGCTCGGACATCTGCCTGTAATCCGCCGATGTCAAGATGCTGGTGGATATGGTGTCATTCGGATATCTCAGTATTTCTATGGCTTTCGCCAATATGAACGACTCTCTGTCTCCAAGTCCTGCTAGGCATGGTGCCACCGTGTCTGTGTGGTAGAAGTTGACTTCGGCGTACTCGCTCGAATACATTAGGTCTGCCTTCAATATTCCTTTTTCCGCGTAGAGGTCTATGTTTAGCGACTTCAGGTCTTCTCTGTATTTCTCGGCTGCCATCGCCAGCGTCATGGATCCTGTCTGCATGTATTCCTGCTCGAAGTAGAGCCTGTCTGTGGTGAGGTATACCTGGCATGCCGCCATGTTTTCGTCGAGAGTCTGCTGCTCTACCGTTATATAGTTTGGCTGGCCCCAGAATGATGTGTTTTCTGGCGTTATGGCGCCGAAGTATGGATCTGAGAAGTCCTGCACATATGGAGTCTTGCACTGGTATATCCTGTTTTTGTATATCACCTGCGATCCTTCCGTGAAAGTCGTCGTATTGGATATGCCCTCGAAGCTCATTATCTGTCCTACTGTGAGGAAGTTCGAGTTCAGCTGCGATCCTACTATCTTGAACTCTCTTCCGGGCTTTAGTATCCTAGGAAAGAATTGGTAGTTCGTGAACTTTATCTTTCCGTTCGATATGGATATTCCTCCATCGTATATTTTTGGGACGTCTGTCCTGGATATCGCCTCTATGATCAGCTTCTTTTCGCTGGGTATGCTCTTTGTCTGATATTCGAAGTGGATCGCGTCGGTTATTTCTGAATCTTTCACGGTATATGTCCCGTCGTTGCTCTCGCTGTTCACGACGTTCAGCTTCTTTCCGTTGTAGTATCTTTCGTAGAAGCTTGGCTCGTTCCATTCGGATAGGTTGTTTCTATAGTCCGCGTCTATGTAGTTGTATATCCCTATTAGGTTCGATCCTCTCAGATATATCTTGCCGAAGCTTTCGGAATCGTATTCTTTAAAGTACATTGATTCGAAAGTCGCGTTGTCAACGTCTGTCAGTATCATTACCGCTCCTTTCTTGCTTCCTACTATAGCATACGTCTTCTTGGTGTTCGTGAATTCTAGAAATTTGCTTTCGAACGTTATGAAAGTTCCTATGGGGAACAGAGTCTCGAAGTCTGGTCCGTATATCCATTTTGAATAGAAGCTGGGATCGTTGTTGACTGGCTCTATCCTATCCATTCCAAAGCTTCCCTGCTTTCCTTCGTAGAAATGCATTCCCCATTCGTTGAATAGCTGGAATTTGCTTATCGTCAAATCTTTCGGCATCGCGAACTCAAACTCTGGAAGGTATTCCATCGCATATATCCCGTATGTCTTGTAGACGTCCGAAGAGCTTTGGTGGAATAATATGTCTCCTTCGAACCTGTCGGTTGCTCTATTGTATTTGGCGTTTAGATAGTCTCCTTCTTTGTTGAAGAAGACCAGCGATTTATGGTTGGACATCTATATTCGAATAGTTTTCGGTATATATTAAAATACCGCTTCTCGGCAATAATATATACATCATAAAATAATACATTCGACATGGGCGATTCAAAGAAGGCCAAGAAGGCCAAAGAAGAAGAAATAAAATTCGACATAAAGCAGCTCGATGCTGCTGAAGACACAGAAACTACCGGATTCAGATCGAAGTCGGAAGAGATGCCGAAGGCTGCAGAGAAGAAGCTTAAGAAGGAGATACAGGCGACTACGCCTGGCTTGAAGAAGCCTATAAAGAAGTTCGAGGACTTCTCTCTGGAGATAGAGATTTCCGCGGATGGTGGCGAAGAGGAGAACGATGTATATTCGGGATGCGGATGCTGTCCGGTATGCACTGGAGAGCAGGACTGCGAATGCGGATGTCCTGAGTGCAATTGTCCTGCGGACGAGACTTCGGATGATGGGGAAATCGCTAGATTCTCCAATTTCGAAGGCGACAGCCTTATACTTTCCGAAAGCCTGAAATACCATATCAAGAACAGGAAGCCGGTGACCGAAAGCATATTCCGTCCAGGATCCGACGCGTTCTTCGAAGTGCTGAAAGAAGCGAGAAGAGAGTTCGACTCTATCAAATACAGGCTGCCTGAAGTAGACAGAGAGCTTTTCGAGTCTACCGAGATAGGCGAGTTCGCCTCTTTCAAAGGCGAGATGGTTCCTCTTGACCTTCCTATGGAATATGTCGAAGAGATAACAGAAGAGGCCGAATACCACGGAAGAGAGGTCGAGCTGAACCACCCTATGAGAGGCGGCACCAAGAAATACCAGGTATATGTCAGGAATCCGAAGACTGGAAAAGTCAAGAAGATCGCTTTCGGCGACGTTCATGGAGGCCTGACTGCCAAGATAAGCGATCCTGATGCTAGGAAAAACTTCGCTTCTAGGCACAAATGCTCTACGAAGAAAGACAAGACGAAGGCCGGATACTGGGCATGTCGTCTAACAAAATATGGACATCTATTTGGTGGTAAGACATATCCTGGATACTGGTAGAATGAAGCATCTGAAGACATACAGAATGTTCGAGGCGCAGACCGAGACGCACTGGGAGACATATGATATATTTCATGATTTACTTGACCGCTTCGGGTATGAGGTTCCCGAGCATGTCTATAAATATGCAAACATGCACGATTTGATGGCGCATGGGAAATATGGTAGCTTAAATATAAGCGATGCTTACCATTTTGGCGCAAAGTGTTTAAAGATAAGAATAACCGCTTCAGGCACGAATCGATCGATGATATTGAAACAGGGCTGCTTTAAGAATTTCGACGGAGTGGCAGACGCCGAATATTCGGAGATGCTTCAGGAGTGCCACCGCAGAATGGTCGACTTCTTGGATCCGGTCGATGTGGTCGTCGGCTCTCTCGGCGAGTATACTCGAGATTTGGACCTTCTCTATTTCTATGATAAGCCAGACTTTTCGAGATATTCCGGAGTGGAGATATACGGATCCAACATAGCGGTCCGATTGGAAAAGCTAGGCGTCGATCTTATGTCGAATTCTAGGCACGAAAACTGCTTTACCGCGTTCGAGAGAAACACGGTAAGAGGAATATATTATCTTATGGCACACTACGACGGATGGAAATATACAGGCAAGATATCGGAAAAAGACGCCGCTCGAAGAGACGGCAAAGGCCTTTGCGACTGGATAGACTCGGAGTGGAAAAAGGTATGCCTGCGACTGAAGATAAAGGATTTCCAAGCGGTAGGAGACAATCCTAAGATAACCGTCGCCGAGTTTATGTCTATATTGAAGAAAAATCAAGACAGCTATGCTTCCTTTTCAAGAGAACAAAATAGGAGATAACGTGTTTATCAGAGATTTCTCGCGGGATACGGATTCGGGAGATCTAATGTGGCATCGCGACCGCGAGGATCGCATAGTAGAGGCCATCGAAGAAACTGACTGGATGCTACAGCTCGACAACGAGCTTCCGAAGAAGATAGAAGGAGAGGTACTGATACCTATGGGCGTCTACCACAGGCTCATAAAAGGAACAGGAGACCTGAAGATAAGACTAACGAAAAAGCCGCTCTAAAAGCGGCTTTTCTATTCTCCTTTGGATCTGTAGTTCTCGTTGTATATCCTTATCACTTCGTCGTATTCGTTTATGACTCCGTTCTTGAAAGGCTCGCTGTCGTATTTCTGCCTCATTATATACTCTTTGATGTATGTCTCGTATTCTAGCTTTATCGATATGTCCATAGACTCTTCGTCTATCTCTATCGCTTCTGCTACCAGGTCTTCTCCGTCTTCTCCTTTCTGCACGATGTCGTCGATGTATTCTACCGACGCGAAGTTTCCCTTCTCGAGCATCATCTCGAGCTTTCTCCTTAGCTTCCTGTTGCTTATCAAGAGGCTGTTCGATATCGCGAGGTCGATGTAGTCTTTCGTGTCTTTGAGCTCGTCCAGCTTGTCTATGTCTTCTTCCGCGGTCACTCTGAACTTCCTGAAGATAGGCGATATATTGTTTGGAAAAAAAGTCTCTTCTTCATTGTCTGTATCTATGATAAAAATTCCTTTTTGATCGCCTATATCATTTCTATCCATTTGAAATATAGACCCTACGAAAGTGAAGTTATTATTGCTTTGTACGAGATGTATATGGCCTGATCTGACTTTTCTAAATGATTTGAAATTATCTATGTCAATCTTGTCGCTATTTCTGTGTGCTGCGGAGTTTAAGTGCATTTTGCAACCATTTAAGTCGGAGTGGCAGAAAAGATAGTCGCAATCTTTGTTTTTTTCTAGTATCTCTATTTGTTCGATTCTCTTATCGATATAGGGAAGCATCAATATCTTCAAATTGTTATACTCCAGAACTTTTGGAGAATCATAAATTTTAACATTCGGTATATATTTGAAAGGTCTGACTGAATTTATTTCAGACGTACTTTTTGAATATAAATCATGATTGCCTATTATTATGTGCAGAGGTGCAATCTTGGATATCTCTTCAACTATATCCATTCCATAATTCAATAGATTTATGGGTATTATATTTCTATTGTCGAATAAATCTCCTAAATGAACTATTATATCTCCATCTTTTACTTCTCTCTTCAAAAGCGGTATTAGAAATTCTTTGAAGTATTCTATATGCACCCGATGCCATTTCTCTGTCGTGTTTGGGTATCCAAGGCCAATGTGTGTGTCTCCTATTAAGAATATTTTACTCATGTGTAAAGTATGTGATATTTTTTAATTTATATTAAAAATCAATAAAATAGTTATGTTGTAAATAGGAAATAACATTGATAATATATATAACTAAAATAATTAAAATAATATATGTTATGGTTAAATTCAAAGGAATATTGTTCTAAATATAAAATATCCAATACAACTCTAAAG
>Ga0172373_10001789_pt1 | contig 34201 bp, 37 predicted proteins | sample Lak10m_2_FD_114546 | JGI IMG/M metagenome (GOLD analysis project Ga0172373, IMG submission 114546) | Freshwater microbial communities from Kabuno Bay, South-Kivu, Congo - kab_092012_10m | ecosystem: Environmental > Aquatic > Freshwater > Lake | place: Democratic Republic of the Congo...
GTTGTCAACCCTGAACAGTTCGGTCACGGGGTCAAGTGTATTCAGGGCTTTGGTAATTAGCACTACGGACGTAGTGGAAATTACTCAAGGCCTTAGGCGGCGCGAAGGGCTCGCCAGATAGCGCGGTAACTGGGGTATTCGTAGACGTCATTGACGTAACCCGACTTGCGCAATTCGGCGTGATATTTCGGCAAGGAACGAAATGGAATTCCAGCGTCTGTGTGATGAGCAATGTGCCAACCAAGGTTGAACGGCACAAACAAGAAACTTGCAATTGGGTGTTGGCGCACTGAATGGGTGGTCACTCGACGATCGTCGTCTGCACGTAGGCCGCCATGCTCTGCAATAGATCGCAGTCGGTTCATTACTCGCCACACCGTCAGCTGGGGAATGAACCAAAACGCTATGTACACGAGTGGGTGAGAAACAAGTGAAATCGAAACGAGCAAGACAAGTTGGGTGACGAGAATCTTCGCTTGTGTTCGCTTGCCGAATCCATCTTTCCGAAATGGATGTAGAAATTGATCCCGGATCATTTTGAAGCCTGTAATGCCCAGAGCGTCACGACGCATCTTGCGCCAGAAACTGTCGCTCGTGATTGGGTAGTTGGCATACAGCGGAATGTCGGGTTCGTTTGGTCCGAACTCTTCGCGATGGTGCGCCATGTGCACGTAGCGATATGCATCGGAATTAACAAATGAGAGATACCCGAGTAACCATCTTCCTGCAAAGTCGTTCAGTTTTCGATTGCTGAACAGCAGTCGGTGTACCGATTCGTGCATCATTGCCAGAATTTGCGCATGAGCACGCCCCATCAACACGAATGCTATGACGTATGTAAATGGGTTGTGGAGCGTTAGTGCAGCCCACACGATGGCAATGTTTTGAACATAAATACTGGCTACCGAAATTGCATTGCGAACATTTGGGATGTGACGCAACTCAGCACGTAATTCTGGCTTTGGGTGACCATTTGGCGTGATCCGCGAAGTAGGCGACACTTCGGTGAATGCAGATACATCAGGAACCATTCCGCCGAGGCGAGGTGATGTCGATGTGCTCATTGAGAACTGTTTACCACTTGCGGTCTACCCACTCCTGCAGATGCGGGCGTTCGTTGCCAATTAGGGTGTTAAGGCCGTGTCCCGGAAGAACGATGGTGTCGGCTGGAAACGTGAATAGTTTCGTATCGATGGAATGAATGATGGTGTCGAAGTCGCCACCTTCGAGCGCGGTGTTGCCGGGGCCGCCAGGAAACAATGTGTCGCCAGTGAATAGCAGTGGCGTATCGGCGACAGCAAACGAGATAGAGCCTTCGGTGTGGCCGGGGTTATGAATGGCATGCAATCGAAGTTTTCCCACTTCAATTACTTCTGCGTCATCAATGAACACGTCGTAGCCGACATCTTTCAACCGCGGTGCATCTAACGCGGTAACTGCAACTTCATAACCTGCTTCACGCATTGCAGGTACTGCTTGAATGTGGTCCCAGTGACCGTGTGTTTCAAGTACTCGTCGTACGCCAAGTGTGCGGCACAACTCCAAGAGCTGTTCGTGTTCGTTTGCTGCGTCAATGAGTACTGCTTCGCCAGTGGCTGTGCACCGAATTACAAACACGTTGTTGTCGTACGGCCCAACTACAACTTTGTGAACTTCAACGTTGGTGTCTCTCCAATGCAGCGTTGCGCTCATGATGAAACGACCTCGAATCCAAGTGAGAGCGCAACCGGTATCTGCGCTGGATCAAACGTTACAAATGAAATGGGTTGCGGGAGGCGTTGAGCAGCGGAAAGGTGCAGCGCATCGCTGATGTGCAGTGGCTGTTCGCGAATGAGATGAGATGCGTCGTCAAGACAACGTTGATCAAGTGGAACGACTGCCACATAATCCCAAGTGTGGCGAATGGCGTCTTCAAGGTCGCGGCGAAGAATTGGCTCTTCGGTCAGGCGGTCAATTGCTGCGAGTGCTTCTGTGAGAGCGATTGCGCTGGCGCACCAATGCGGGTCACTCTTCAATGCATCGTGAGTGATGTTTCTTGCAGGTCCGGAAATGTGCAATGCAATGAGCGCACTGGTGTCGAGCACAACGGTCATCCGCGCACCTCGCGAAGAAGTTGGTCAATACGCGCTCCGCTGTGAACTGAAACCGGTTCGCTCAATACGAAGGCATCCTTTCTGCGCGGGGCAATGAGCGCGGTCTTCGCGATGAGTTCCGTTATGGAAACTTGATTGTTTGTGGATTGCAGGGGTCCGAGCAGTGCAACGGGTTCACCACCCACCGAGATCACAATGTTCTCGCCAGCTCCTGCGCGCTGAACGTACTTTGCAGACTGTTCCCGGAGTTCGCGAATGCCGAGATGCCTTTCGGGAGTTGGCTTTGTTGGTTTGGCCATAAGGACAGGCTAGGCCGAGGTCGCCTATTTTGCGTACATAGGTGTACACACTTGAATTGGCGCTGGGATGGATGAACGAGTAAGGATGTGTGCATGAACTTTGCATTCACAGAAGAACAAGAAGAACTCCGTAAAACAGTCCGTGCGTTTCTCGACTCAAAGTCGCCAGAAACCGCAGTGCGCGAGCAGATGGAAACCGAAAACGGTTTTGACCCTGCAGTGTGGTCGCAAATGGGCGAGCAGATGGGCCTTCAGGGATTGTCAATTCCTGAAGAGTTCGGTGGCTCCGGTTACAGCTTCATCGAGCAAGGTGTAGTGCTTGAAGAAATGGGACGCGCATTGTTGTGTGCACCGTATTTCTCCACAGTTGTTCTTGCGGCAAACACGTTGTTGCTCAGCGGCGACGAAGCAGCAAAGAAGAAGTCATTGCCAGGAATTGCAAGTGGCGAATTCACAGCAACTCTTGCAACCACCGAGCCTTCGGGTAAGTGGGACGAAAAGGGAATCACCATGGAAGCCAAGGGCAGTGGAAGCGATTTCACGCTAACCGGCACCAAGATGTTCGTGATCGACGGACACACCGCAGATTTGATCATCGTTGCTGCTCGCACGGGCAAGGGTGTTTCGTTGTTCGCAGTAGACGGCAAGGCAAAGGGCCTTACCCGCACCGCACTTTCCACCATGGACCAAACCCGCAAGCAAGCAAAGTTGGAGTTCAATGCAACTCCAGCAACGTTGGTTGGCACGGAAGGTAAGGGCTGGGATGTATTGAGCAAAGTATTCGATCTTGCTGCTGTTGCACTTGCTGCAGAGCAAGTTGGTGGCGCTCAGAAAGTTCTTGAAATGGCAGTTGAGTACGCCAAGGTTCGCGTGCAGTTCGGTCGCCCAATTGGTTCGTTCCAAGCAATCAAGCACAAGTGTGCAGACATGTTGCTTGAAGTTGAATCAGCAAAGTCTGCAGCTTACTACGGCATGTGGTGTGCAGCAGAAATGAACGACGAACTCGCTTCGGTTGCTTCACTTGCTAAGGCTTATTGCTCAGAGGCGTACTTCCACGCTGCTGCTGAGAACATTCAAATCCATGGCGGTATCGGCTTTACCTGGGAGCACCCAGCACACTTGTACTTCAAGCGTGCAAAGTCGAGTGAGCTGTTGTTCGGTGATCCTTCGTATCACCGTGAACTTCTTGCACAGCGCATTGGCATTTAAGTGAGAAACGCAGCATGTCTGCGATAACACTTCTATTTGCAGTGCTTTCTGCAGTTACGACGTTTGTCATTGCTGCGGTCGTGATCGGTCGCGAAGCTCATCGTTTGGACGGTGTTGCTCCTCGCGCGGTGTACGACCCAGATGAGGCAACTCGGTACGTGGCGGACCACTTGCCAGCAGATACCCAGTCGCGCCTGACCTTTGACGAACTCCGCAAGTTGCTCGTTTTACACATGCGCTGGATGCACGATAAAGGACTGCAGCCTGCGGACGTTATTGATCGCAAGCAAGACATTGATTCGACGCTTGTTGTTGGAGAAGAAACGCTTACGGCTTATTTGATTGGTAAAGCCGAAGAGTCAAATATTGATGTGCTGGATGATGTTGACGTAGTACACGTGGTGCGTGCGCACCTCGACTATTTCGAAGCAATTGGGGCAGTTGGCCCGAGTGCTTCGACCAACGATCTCTGACCAAGCACGTTTTGCTCCCACACCGAGATGTAACGCTCGAGGTGTGGGTTGAAATACGGATCGTCATCTAATTTGTCGCGCCAGCGCTTGCCGATTGATGCAACTTCAAATGGACGCAATTTTGGAGATCGAGTTTTTGACTCAAAGTGGTACAGCCGCGCGTGCGGAGTCCACACGATTCGGTATCCGGCATCACGCAGCTTCAACCCGAAGTCAACGTCGTTGTAGTTAGATGGAAACAGCGTGCATAAGCCGCCTACTTCAAGGAATGCGCTGCGCTTAATCAGTACGCAAGCAGCAATGACGCCTGAAACCTCGCGCTGAACTCGCAGCATGTTCTGCGCACCAACATGCTGAGGTGAACGATGTCGGTAGAGGTCGTAGGGAATTGGATTCAAAATGTGGCCGGCGCTTTGAATGAGGCCGTCTTCGTATAACAACAATGGCCCAGCCATGGCAACTTCTGGATCTTCGAGAAGACCCATCAGCGTTTCAATGGCATCGGGCGAAATGAATTCGGTGTCGTCGTTCAGCAGCAGAATGTAATCACCATCAGAATTCACGACGCCGAGGTTCACTTTTTCAGCGAAGTTGAACTCCTGTTCGTACTCCACCACTTTGATCAAGTTTGAGCCAGCATCAAGAATTTCATTGCGCGACTCTTGAGAAGTTTCCTTGTCGAGAACAGCAACAATTTCGAGGTTTTTGTATGTACAGGTGTGACGCAGCGAGCGAATGGCGTGCGCTGCCATGACGATGTTCTTCCCGCGAATTTCCTGCACCGTTCCTCGCGTAGGCACAATGACACTGATCTTCGGCTTGCGAGAGACGTGTCGATTCACGCGCACAACTGGAACGTTTAAATCAATGCTGCACTCAGCGTTAATTCCTGTTCGTGTGCAATGTTCAGTGACTGCGTCAAGGCTCGCGGTTGGCTCTATGCGATCTTGCGTAGACAGGCACAGAATTTCGGCAATTCGGACAGCGTTCTTGCTGTGCTCGGAAAGGCGCAGTGATCGATCGTGGCTGTGCAGTTTGGAGAGGAATGTTGCACCCCCCGCAGAAGCCGCAACACGGGCACGCACTGCAACAAAATCGCCAACGTAGTTGTGTGAACGAAGGCGCTCAGGCGACCAACCAGGACGGCGCACATTCGTCACTTCTTCGAACCGGGATGGCCTGCCGTGCGAGGAATCTCCATAAACGAAGTCGATACCTGGTTGCTCGGTCAGTTTCTGGTCGATTAACGCCAAGGCATTGGGGGAGAGTTCGTCTCCTGCGCGCAGAAACACCACAACAGCGTGTTCAATTACCACGACGTCACTTCGCGCAATCACGATTGAGCTAGTGCGCATCTTTCGTGTTCGGGTGACTCGTTCATGGTCTAGAGATGAATCGCTAATGATCCAATGGTTTGGAGCAATGCTGCTTTCGAGCAGCGAGTTTGCAGTCTTGCGAAGTTGGCGAACCGAGCAATGTGCTCCGCTGGTCACCACAATAAACGAGTGTCTCAAGATGCTGCCTTCTTCACGGCGAAGCGAATCCAGCGTGGTGCATGGCGATAGGCAAAACGAACGGGACGCAACCAGCCCTGGTGCACCCAATCGATTTGCTGCGAAGCCTGGCTTTCGCGCGCGAAAGACTTACTGAAGTGGTAATCCTCCATTGAGGCGTCCTTGCCGTACTTGGCAACAACCCGCAGTTCTGCGCGGGCACCAAATTCGGCGTCTCGAGCGACAAGTTCTTCTAGTTTTGCGTTCACCGCAGGATCGTGTGACAACGCCATGTACCTAAGCCTAATGATTGAGAAAAGTCCTAGATCATCATGTTCAGTTGACTGACAATTCGCTGTGCGAGCGCATCGTCGCCAATGGATGTCCAATTCAACTCGGTGGATTGCTTCCTGCCAGTAGCGAGCGCTGTAAACACGGTGCTGTCTAACGATATTTCACACAACAGCTTGGCTGGGGCTGAAGCAACAATGTTTGCGCGTCCTTCGGTAACTGAAATGTAAATGGTGCGTTGTACGGCGCCAGTAATGGTGATTGATACTGACTCGCCCTCTGGGGTGGCAGCGCGCTTACCGACAACGATGGGAAGAGTGCGGATGAGTCGGTCAATGGTGTGTTCTGCACACGGCCCGCCATGATTGCCCACAATGTTCAAAGCACGTCGAATATCTTGATCGTGAATCCATAGGTCAAGAATGCGAATGTCGAGGAAATCTCCAAGAGTTCCAGGACCAGTTGGCATCATCATTGGCTTGGCGAAATAATCCGCATCTGCAGTTCTTAGTTGGTTCGCGCGCTCTGCTGCAGTTGCTTTCCATTCAGTAAACACTTCGCTTCCCGGAAGCGAACGTCGTGCATCAATTTCATGTTCGTTGTGTTCGCCAATTGGGTTTTTGATGTAGTCATACTTCGGCGACTTGTGAGTGGTTGGCGGTTTGCCAAGCAACATATTCTCGATGCCAACGAGGTGCGAAATGTTGTCTTGCACACTCCAACCGGGGCAATCTGTCGATGTCTTCCACTGTGACTCAGTGAGCGGCGTGCACAGTTCGGTTAATGCATCCATTGCTTGAATGGTTAAAGAAACTTTTTGTTCAATGCTCATGTGCGCCTCACAGTGCCGGGTTTTGAACAGTCTTCCATTCGCGTGCCTTGAGATACGGGTTGAAGACATTTCCGATGTGTTCAAGGTCTGCTTGGGTCTTTGGTGTCTTGATTTCGTACAAACCAGGGAAATGTGCGTACGACACCGTCAGGTCCCACAGTTCAATCGCATCGCTTCCTTCTGGTGCTGGAACGACAACGGGACCAAATACTGCACGGCCAGTTGCAAACTTCAGAATGGGAACGCCAAATCCACCAAGTTCCTTGACTGCAAATTCGTGATCGTTGCGCACATCGTCATGCGTGCTCGCATCAGCTAATGCATCGCTCCAAGCATTTAGTGGCGCACCAATGTCTGCAAGCAACTGCAGTGCGGTTTCCTCTTCGTATGGTCGCCGACCTTGAATGTGCAGTGCGTTGCCAATTGCTTCGTACCACTTGTCGCACAAACTCATGTCAATACGGCGTAGCCAAGCACCGATGCGCATCGGTGTCCAACCAAATGAAACTTCGCGCTCCCATGGGTGCTTTTTGCCTTCAAGTCGATTTGTTTCTTCCAGGCTGAAGAATTTCCAGTTGATAGCCACGCCGTTTTGGGATCGCACAGTGCGGACCCACAGCGAGGTTTGATGGGCCCAAGGACACATGGGGTCAAAATAGAAGTCCACGGCTGAAACTGCCTTCGGGTTGTGCTTCGAGGTCGTCATGGTCTCAGACTAGATTTATTTACTATGAAACGTCCTAGTCGGTTTGAACACACACGATTCCTTGGCGATAAGCGCACCCAACTGGTGTACGACCTAGATGAATGGACCGACGAAGATGTGGTCAATGAGATCTCGGAGAGTGGCGTGGGGCTGTGCTTTGGTCCTGACACGCTTGCTGAAGCACGAAATCGCGGCTATACCTTGGCCGCACCTGGCGTCTCGCGTCGCCGTCTTAAGCCGCGCGCATAAGTTATGGGCGCGATCGAAAGCGCTTCTCAAATGAATGGCTCGTTTCTTTCGGGCGGGTTAAACCTTGCGCGTTATTTGGTGCAACCGACCGGAAAAACCGGTGCACTACCTGCCATGGTGCTGTGTCACGGATTTCCTAGTGGCGGAATCGACGCGCGACATTCTGCCGGAACTTTTTCCGAACTATGTGATCGCGTTGCAAACGAACTTGGTTGGACTGCAATGACGTTTACCTTTCGCGGTTGTGCAACCAGCGAAGGCGATTTTTCAATGCAAGGTTGGATTGATGACTTGCGCGCTGCAATTACGCACGTAGTTGCAGAGTCATCGCCGAGTGGAATTTGGCTTGTGGGCAACAACACGGGTGGGTCGCTTGCCTTGTGCGTTGCTGCCGATGACCCACGCGTGAACGGATGTGCATTGCTTGGTGCACGGGCCGACTTTGATGACTGGGCAGAGCAACCGCGTCGCTTTCTTGAACACTCTCGCGAAATTGGTGCAATTCGTCGCCCGAATTTTCCACCTTCAGTTGAAGAGTGGGGTCGTGAACTTCGCCGCTTTCGTCCAACCGATGCGGCACGTCGGTTTGCGCCACGACCATTGTTTTTGATGCACGGACAAGATGACGACATCGTGCCAACTGCAGATTCGCGAGTTTTGGCACAGGCTCATGGTGCTGCGGAACTACAAATCATTCAAGGGGCTGGTCATCGACTGCGCCACGATCCGCGGGCAATGGCCGTATTGCTCGGCTGGCTTGACCGTCAGCGCACACTCGCAGCAATGTAGTTAGTTGTTCTCGGCTTTGCTGTGCCAATTCCATGCGCTTGAAATGATGTCGCGCAAATCGTGTGTTGCTTTCCAACCAAGCAATGCTCGAACCAGCGTTGGGTCTGCAAACACTGCAGATGGGTCACCCGGTCGCCGCTGTGTGATGACGTGAGGAACTTTTCGGCCACTTACCTGTTCTGCAATATCGAGAACTTCAAGCACCGATGTTCCTTTGCCGGTGCCAACGTTGCACGCGAGGCTCTTTCCACCAGTTGCTAAATAGTCGAGCGCCTTAATGTGCGCGTCGGCAAGGTCTTCAACATGGATGTAGTCACGTATGCATGTTCCGTCTGGTGTCGGGTAATCATTGCCGAAAACATTGAGTGGACCGCTAAAGCCAAGAATCGCTTTCATTACTAGAGGCACCAAGTTTTGTGACATGGACCAGTCTTCGCCAATGCTTGAATCTGAACTTGCGCCAGCAGCATTGAAGTAGCGCAGGCTTACCGTGCGCATTCCGATGGCCTCGCAGCTTGACAGGAAGCGCTCCATCACAGCTTTGGTTTCTGCGTACACACTTTCCGGCTGCATGGGGGAGTCTTCGGTAACGGGAACCGAACTTGGGTTTCCGTATACGGCAGCTGATGACGAAAACACCAAACGGTCAACACCATTGGCGAGCAAAGCGCGCACGAGGTTGATGGTTCCAGCAACGTTGTTGTTGTAATAGCGAAGAGGTTGCTCCATCGATTCGCCGACTGCTTTGTATGCCGCGAAGTGAATGACTTCGTCAATGTTGTGCTTCGTGCAGATCTTTTCGATCAGCTTTTCATCAGAGATATTGCCCTCGAAAAAGGGGACAGAACCGATTCGGCTTTTCGTTCCTAATTCAAGAGAATCGAGCACCACGACTTCGCGTTGCTGTTGTGCCAACAGGCGCACCGTGTGTGAACCGATATATCCGGCACCACCGGTAACGAGAACAGCCATGCAATAACCCTAACGACTAAATGACTATCGCTTCGGACGATCTTTTTTGTCGAGGTCGTTTGCGCGTTGCATTTGTTTGTAAGCACGCACTTTCAGCAAGGTTGCAGCCGAATAAATGTCGGCAACAGAACGGGGCTGATTATCGCTGAACTCACCAGCTTTGATCTTCCAACCTTTTGGTCGAATACCAAAACGCTTGCCGAGCAATGCGATAAATATTTCGGTCTTTTCTTCGCCGTAGCCGGGAAGTTTTCGCAGTCGCTTGCGCAACTCTTCTGCGTCTTCAACATCGTTCCAAATGTTTTCGGCTTTGCCTTTGTATTCAGCAGCGATGATGGTGCTCATGTCGTAGATGCGTTTTGCCATGCTGGCAGGGAAGCGGTGAATAGCTGGCTTTGTGCAGCACATGGTGACGAATGCATCTGCATCCATCGCTGCGATCTTCTTTGCATCGCAATGCCCGATGCGTTGTTTAATGGTGTATCCGCCTGTGAAGGCCCACTCCATGGGAACTTGCTGGTCGAGCAACATGCCGATCATGAGTGCAAGACCGTTGTTGTGTAGCAGCTTGTCAGCGTCGGGCTTGCCGGTGATGTACAGCGGTTTCGGGGTTGCGCTTGCAGCAGCCATGGCTACCAGTATCGCCTATGCGTACAGTGCGCCGAGAGTTTCGGTCTGAATTCCATAACGCGCAATTGCGTCGTCCACGACGGACTTGTTGATATGCCCAGAAAGAGCCAATTCATGAAGCACGGTTAAGACAACGTGTGGCATGTCCACTTCAAAGTGATCTCGCAAAGCTTCACGAGTGTCACTGCGGCCCATGCCGTCTGTGCCCAGCGGTGTAAATGTGCGAGCACCCACATATCGCCCAATCTGCTCAGGAACCGAGCGGACGAAATCGGTGACCGCAACGATTGGTCCACTTGATTGGCTGAGCAATTGTGTAACGCGAGGAACGCGTGGAGTTTCTGTTGGGTGCAACCTGTTCCAGCGCTCAGTGACGACTGCTTCTTCGCGCAATGTTTTGTATGACGTGGCAGACCATAGTTCGGCACTTACATCAAAGTGAGCGTGCAGTTCTTCGGCGGCTGCACGTGCAGCTGCATGAGCAGAACCTGAAAACAGAATGGTTGCCTTGTGTTGCGCAGGCTTTGCCTCGCTCCACTTGTACAGACCATTCATGATGTCTTGTTCAATGGTTGGACTCGAAGGACGAGCAGGCATTGGGTAGTTCTCGTTGTACAACGTGAGGTAAAAGAACACGTCGTCTGGATTTTCGCCATACATGCGGTCAATGCCGTGTTTGATAATCGTGGCAACCTCGTATGCAAACGATGGGTCGTATACCTGGCAGAACGGAATGGTTCCAGCGAGCACCAAGCTGTGTCCGTCTTGGTGTTGCAAACCTTCGCCTAGCAATGTGGTGCGTCCAGCAGTTGCTCCCATGAGGAATCCGCGAGCGCGCGAGTCAGCTGCTTGCCAAATGAGATCGCCAACGCGTTGGAATCCGAACATGGAGTAGAAGGTGTAAAACGGCACCATTGGTACACCGTGTACTGCGTAACTGGTACCTGCCGCAATGAAGCTGGCCATGCTGCCTGCTTCGGTAATTCCTTCTTCAAGAATTTGTCCAGAGGACGATTCGGTGTAGCTCAGCAGCAGTTTGTGGTCAACGGGCTCATATTTTTGACCTTGTGATGCGTAAATCTTGAGTTCAGGGAACAATGCATCCATACCGAAGGTACGACCTTCATCGGGGATGATGGGAACAACGCGTGAACCAAATGATTTGTCGCGAGCAAGGTTGCGTAACAGTCGGGTGAAGCCCATGGTGGTGCTTACTGCTTGTTCGCCACTGCCATTGTCGAATTCGGCAAAAGCCTGTGGGTCGGGAAGCGTGATTGGTTTGCGCACAGCAGTGGAGCGACGAGGAACCGAACCGCCCAACGTGCGGCGACGCTCCATCATGTATTGATATTCGACGCTGTCGTGAGGTGGGCGATAGTACGGAGGTTCGTCGGCAAGCAGTGCGCTGTCGGGGATTTCCTCTTCGAGGTGCAACGTGTCACGAAGTGTGCGCAGTTGCTCATCGGTCATCTTTTTGATTTGGTGAGTTGCGTTGCGGCCTTCAATGTCGTGACCCAATGTCCAACCTTTAACCGTTTTGCACAGGATTGCGGTCGGGCGACCAGAACCAAGATTTTCGGTAGCGGCCTTAAATGCTGCATATAACTTCCGATAGTCGTGACCGCCGCGAGGAAGTGTGCGCAACTGCTCGTCGGAAAGATGCGACACCATTTCGCGCAAACGAGGGTCTGGGCCAAAGAAGTTTTCGCGAATGTAGTTGCCATCTTCAACGATGTAACGCTGGAATTCGCCGTCAACAGTTGAGTTCATTTTGTTCAGAAGCACACTGTCATGGTCGTTCGCAAGAAGCTCATCCCACCGAGAGCCCCACACCACTTTGATGACGTTCCACCCAGCACCACGGAATGTTGCTTCGAGTTCTTGAATGATTTTGCCGTTGCCGCGCACAGGGCCATCAAGTCGTTGCAAGTTGCAGTTCACAACAAATGTGAGATTGTCTAAGTGCTCGCGGGCAGCTAGCGAAATAGAACCGAGCGTTTCTGGTTCATCGCATTCGCCACCGCCGAGGAATGCCCAAACGCGACTTTGCGAGGTGTCTTCAATCTGACGGTTCTGTAGGTAGCGATTAAAGCGCGCTTGATACAACGCAGTGATTGGCCCGAGTCCCATGGACACAGTGGGGAATTCCCAAAACTCGGGCATCAATCGTGGGTGCGGATAACTGGAAAGCCCTTTACCTTCTCTGCCAATTTCGCGACGGAAGTGATCGAGATCGTTTTCGTTGAGACGGCCCTCAAGAAATGCACGAGCATAAATTCCGGGTGCTGCATGTCCTTGGAAATAAATGTGGTCGCCAGCAGTGCCGTGATCCTTGCCGCGGAAGAAGTGATTGAAGCCAACTTCATACAACGATGCCGACGATGCGTAACTGGAAAGGTGTCCGCCAATTCCTTCCGCGTTTGCGTTTGCGCGCACCACCATGACTGCGGCATTCCAACGGATGTACGCACGAATGCGGCGCTCGATGTGTTCATCACCGGGAAACCATGGCTCGTGTTCTCGAGCAATGCTGTTGACGTACGGCGTCGAAACGGTTGCAGGGAAACTCACCTGAGCTTCGTGGGCCCGTTCAAGCAAACGTGAAAGTAAATACCGGGCACGATTTTTGCCGTGTGTTTCCACAACAGCGTCGAGCGAATCGAGCCATTCCGCGGTTTCTGTTGGATCAGCATCAGGTAACTGGTGTACGGAACCATCAAAGATCATGGGAACATTCTCGCAGACTTACCAGTGGGTACCTGATCGCGGTGCTCGCATCAGCAAGTATCTACCTGATGATTGTGATCTATACCGACGGCGCATGTTCAGGCAACCCGGGCCCAGGTGGCTGGGCATGGGCGACCGCCCCGACGGGCGAGCCAAGTGACACAGGCGGCGAAGCGCACACGACAAATCAGCGCATGGAGATTATGGCTGCCATGGAGGCATTACGTGCACACGTGGACCATGAAGGTCCAATAGAAATTCGCTCGGACTCAACCTATGTCGTTCACTGTTTCCGCGACTCGTGGCATGTTGGTTGGAAAAAACGCGGCTGGAAAAATTCGCAGCGTCAACCGGTTGCAAACAAGGATTTGTGGGAACCGTTTATTGAAATGGTGCTCGCTCGAGGCGACGTCACATTCACATGGGTGAAGGCGCATAACGGTGAGCATATGAATGAGCTTGTTGATGCGCTGGCTGTAGCCGCATCCACTGGTTATAAGACGAAATAGCAGGAATCGCTCGGTTTCGCCACGACCGACGTGGTTGCGTAGTCTTGACCCATGGATCTCAATGGAACAAGCGCAATCGTTACTGGCGGAGCATCGGGAATTGGTGAGGCATGCGTTCGCTTGCTGGCCAAGCGTGGTGCAAAAGTAGTTATCGCCGACATTCAAGAAGAAAAAGGCAATGCATTGGCCAAGGAAGTTGGCGGCGCATATTGCAAGGTTGATGTCACCAATACTCAGGACATCATCAACGCCACCGAGATGGCGAAGTCGATGGGTCCTATTCGCGCTTTGGTGAACTCGGCTGGAATCGGTTGGGCACAGCGCACAGTTGGTAAGGATGGCTCGTATGAGTCGGCAGCCAACTTGGATGCGTTTAAGAAAGTTGTAGCCATCAACTTGGTTGGCACATTCGATTGCATTCGCATTGTTGGAACTGCAATGAGCACCAACGAGCCACTTGCTAACGGAGAGCGCGGTGCAATTTGCAACATGGCTTCGGTTGCAGCATTTGACGGTCAAATTGGTCAAGCTTCGTATTCAGCTTCGAAGGGTGGAGTTGTGGGAATGACCTTGCCAATCGCTCGCGATCTTTCAGCAATTGGTATTCGCGTGAACACCGTTGCTCCAGGATTGATTGACACACCTATATACGGTGAAGGCGAAAACAGCGAGCTGTTCAAGCAGAACCTACAAAAGGGTGTGCTCTTCCCGCAACGCCTCGGTTATCCAGAAGAGCTTGCATCAATGGTCGTTGAAACCATTACCAACAGTTACATGAATGCCGAGACGATTCGCGTCGATGGCGGCATTCGCATGCCGCCTAAGTGATGTAGCGAGCAGCGTGGCAATGAACCACGTTCTGCATCAGCACCCATTTACGCCATGTGATCAGTTGCCCAACGCTGACGTTTCTACTTTTCGCGCTTTCGCGATCCCTGAAGAAATATTGCCATTTGAAGTTGGAGATCAGTTTCGTCATCGAATGGGAACGAAGCCGTTAGAAGTGGCTCAATGGCTGCCGAGCGATGAGGAATCCGCGCCGACCATTGCAATGAAGCGCGAACTGTTGCGCAATCGTCGGGATGAAGTGGTTGGTCTGCTCGATGGTGGAGGTGAGGCAGCAGAAGAAGCAGCACTGCTCATCGCCGAGTTCTGTGATCTGCCATTGCATGCACGGGGAATTGAAGCTTTGGTCGAGGCCTCGTTGCTTGTTGCCGACGACATCGTTGTGATGCAGCCGAAGAGTGTTGAGGGTGGCGAACAGCAATTAGTGGTTGTTGCTGGTGTGGTGTGCTCGCCAAGTCGTTGGAGCATTCAAACAAAACTGGGTAGCAGCATGATGACTGTTCATGCACCGGTCCCGCAATACGCAGAGCACGTTGGAAAAGCCGTTGATACAACGCTGCCGAGGTTGCGTGTTGACCAACCAATGGTGCGATCGAATTGGACGATCGAGGATCATTGCGCGTTGTTCCAACCTGTTGCACCAAGCAAGCCATTGGTGCAAGACCCAACGCAGCTATGGATTCGGATGGAGCGACAAACGCTTCGCGCACTGCCACAAACTGGCGGTTCGATGTTCACTATTCGCACGTATCAGCAACCAATTACTGAATATGTTGCACGAGGAAAAGATGTGGCGACAACGCTGTATTCATTGGTGAAGCGGTTGCCCGATGATGTTGCAAAATACAAATCTTTGTTGCATTACCGCGAGGCGTTGCTTGCCTGGCTTGAGCCAATTGCAAAATAATCAGGTGGTGTAGTCGGCGTTGATGCGCACATAGCCGTCGGTGAGGTCGCAGCCCCACACCGTTGCTTCAGCAGACCCAGTATTAAGGCTCACATGTATTCGAACATCGGCGCCCTTCATGTACGCGCTGAGTTCATTTAGGCCTTGGTCGTTTACTTGCGTTGGGTACACCTCTTGGGTGCCGAAGCGAATGACCACTAGTTCCTGGCTTATATCGGTGTATTGATTGCACTTTCCAATAGCCATTGCCACGCGACCCCAGTTTGGGTCGGCGCCATGCACGGCAGTTTTTACGAGGGGAGAGTTGACGATGGCCTTGGCAACGGTTTTGGCTTGATCGTAGTTACGGGCATTGTCAACATGGACTTCAATTAGTTTCTCCGCGCCTTCACCGTCGCGGGCAACTTGCTTGGTGAGTGATAGCGCAACTTCGAAGAGCGCAGATTCAAATGCTGGAATGTCAACATTTCCTGCAGCGCCACTTGCAAGCACAATTGCCGTGTCGCTAGTTGAAGTGTCGGTGTCTACTGAAACACAATTAAACGTTTGTGAAATGACACGCTGGAAAACGCTATTCAATTCGCTCGGTGCAATATCGGCATCAGTAAACATCATGGTGATGAGCGTTGCCATATTTGGCTCGATCATTTCAACACCCTTTGCAACACCTACCACGCGTGCGCTTGACCCGACCACAACACAATCGGCAACCTTGCTTACCGTGTCGGTGGTCATGATGCCACGGGCAACGTCATCTGCTGAGGTGCCCTGCGGCTGAGTGGGAAGTGCGGCAAGTCCTGCACGAACTTTGTCCATTGGGTATTGACGGCCGATAACTCCGGTAGATGCAATCAATACGTCGTGCGAATCACAGCCCAATGCAGATGAAACTCCTGCGACTACCTCGCGGGCGTTACTCATCCCTAATTCACCCGTCGCGACGTTGGCGTTCTTTGAAATGACAACTACTGCCTTGGCTTTGTGGCTGGCAATGTGTTCGCGGCTCACTACAACGCTGGGGCCGGCAAAGCGACTTTGCGTAAACATGCCGGCAGCAGAACACACTGTGTCGGCTACTACAAGCGTGAAATCATCTGTGGAATCTTTAATGCCCACATTTGTTACGTGAGCACTAAATCCTTGGGGAAGCGAAATGGCCATGGCTATGCGGCGAAATGCTTCTCGATGTTTTCAAGGGTTTTCAGCATGGCGTTTTCGTTGCTCTTCATTGAGCCGCGAAGTTTGAGAATGAAAATTGATTTGCTTCCGTTGTAATCAAATTGTTCAGTGACTTTTGTACCACCATCAACAGGTTCAAGGATGTAACGCCAGATATGTCCGCCGAAATGTTGCCAAGCAATACGGCGATTTTCGTCAAACTCCACAACAGTGTTGGTCATTTTGTACGGAACACCGATCTTCATGTTCATCGCAAACTTTGCACCCAGAGATAAGCGTGGTGGAGCCGAAACTTGAGCAGCTTTCACGCTTCCTGAGCCATCAATCTTTGAGTGTTGGCGTGGGTCAGCAAGAATTTCGAAAATCAAACCAGGAGCTGCAGGAATAAAGCGCTCAATGGAGACGATTTTGCTTTTTGTGTCGTGAGTCATGCATTCAGGCTAGGCGAGGGACCGAACAACGGCTTCACCACAGCGTCGCCCAGAAAACATCGCACCTTGGATTGATCCTGTATCTCTGTGGTCACCACAAACAAATAATACATTGCCAAGATTGATGCGTTGCTTAGGCGAAAACGGTGGTTTCTGAACTGGTCCGCCGTGGTTGATGACGTATGTGCGCAAATGCTTCCAGTCATCTACTTGCGGCCCCCACCATGAACGAAGTTGTTTGCGGCTCAATGCTTCTAAGTCGCCATCGGTAACTCCCGGAAGTGCCGCAACAATGAGGTGCTTATCTGCGGGCGCATACGACGGTGCAACATTGCTGATAACAGCAACATTGAGAACTGGTCCACTTCCAGTGCCATCGAGAACTACGTACTTTTCTTTCGTTGGGGGAGTATCTGCTGAAAAGTAGACACACCCAACTTTTCGTGATTCAACAATCGGAATACCAAGCAGCGAAGAAGCAGTCGGTCCGTCAGTGGCGACGACAACTGCGCGTGCTGAAATGTTTTCTCCGGATGCAAGCGTGACCTTCGTGCCGTCAACAGAGGTGACAGAAGTGTTGAGGTGCACGGTCCCTTCGGAAAGTCTGCTTGCCATTTGTAATGGGAGTGCGTGCATTCCACGCGATGGCAGCACGCTTTGACCTTCACTCAGTGATCTGAAAATTACGTCAAACATGCGTCGCGACGTTGCGAGATGCGGATCGAGTTGTATACCTCCAAAGAGCGGCCTGAAAAATCGATTGATGATTTTGGTCGAGAAACCAAAAGCACGAAGTGCTACATCTGTAGAAACATCTTGTCCGCCGAGGAGAGCCGCAGGCTTACGGCGCATTACACGTGTGCGCAACAACACAATTCGCGCCTTGTCGAACACGTTGCCAATGGGGGCTAGGGCAGTTGTCGCAAGGGTTTGAGGCTTACGGAAAGGGTCAGAAACAGCGTGTCCTTTGCCGTTTCGCCATACCAGAGCACCAGGATCAAAGGGTCGAAGATCAAGTGCGCGCATGTCAACTTGTGTCTGCAATTCTGGGTACGCAGTAAGCATCACTTGGAATCCGCGGTCTAGTTGAAAACCATCAACGATGTCGGTGCGAACTCTTCCACCAACCGCATCACTGGATTCGAGCACGATGACAGAAAGCCCGTGTCGCTGAATCTCGCGCGCTGCAGAGAGTCCTGCAAGGCCAGCGCCGACAATTACTACGTCACATTGTGATGGAAGGGACATTACTTAGAGAGTAGTGAGCGAAGCGCACTTTCTAGAGTGGTGTGCTTAAACGTGTACCCGCTCGCATTCAGTGCTGCTGGAATTACGCGCTGGCCAGTGAACAGCAATGCATCTGCACGTTCGCCACCAAGCAAAATCTTCGGTGCAAAAGTAGGTACTGGAACAATGGCCGGACGCTTTAGAGCTGATGCAAGCACTTTCGTAAATTCAGCATTCGTCACTGGGTTTGGTGCAGTGAGATTGACCGCTCCACTGACGTTTGCAGTGAGCAAGTATTCAATCGCACCAATTTCGTCATCCATGGAAATCCAGCTTTGCCACTGCTTGCCATTGCCGAACTTTCCGCCTACACCCAGCTTGAAGAGCGGAAGCAATTTCTTGAGCGCTCCACCTTTCGGAGAGAGAACAATTCCGGTGCGCAAATACACCGTGCGAACGCCTGCATCAACTGCCGGCTTTGCGGCAGCTTCCCACTGTTCGCACACTTCGGCAAGGAAACCGGTTCCGTGCGTACTTACTTCGGTGAGCTGCTCGTCGTTACGTGCTCCGTAAATTCCGATAGCGGAACCTGAAAGAAACACTGAAGGCTTGCGCGAGAGTGATGCGATTGTTTTTGCAAGAAGGGCTGTTGTATCGGTGCGACTATCGAGGATTTCTTTGCGATATCCGGTTGTCCAACGTTTGTCTCCAATACCAGCGCCAGACAAGTGAATGACTGCATCGGCGCCTTCCAGAGCTGCTGCATCAAGCGTTCCTGTTTTTGGATTCCACTGAATTTCGCCTGCCTTCGGCGATCTGCGAACGAGACGAATTACTACATGCCCACCCTGTGAAAGATTGGCAACAAGTTGTGTACCGATTAACCCGCTGGCTCCTGAGATAACGATCTTCATGCCCTAACCTTATGACGCTTTGACCCCTTTGGCGAGGTTGTGCGCCGACTACGGAATGACGATCGGTACTGAAGTGACTACGGTATTTGGGCGGAACAAGAGCCGCGCCTTAATGGCGAGAGCCGACTGGTTGTGTAGCCATTGCGAACGAATGCTGGTAACGAATTCGGGGATGATAACGGTGATTAAGTCATCGTTATCCATGTCATCAAGTTGGTTAATTCGGTTGAGAATTGGTTCAGTAAGGTCGCGGTACTCGGAAACAATCGTGTCAAGCTCGATGCTGAGACCGTGCTTGTCCCATTGCTCTTGCAGTCGTTGGCGGTCGTCAGAGCTTTCAATGACAGAAAGCGCAAGAAGTCTGTCGGGGCGAAGGCTCTCGGCGTATCGGACTGCTTGCAATACTCCTTGGTTTACGGAGCCCACAAGCACTACAACCGTGTGCGTTCTAAATGGAGCGACGTATCCCGCCGTTGGCTGCAGGTATGAACGAACTCTGGTGTAATGCCGATTTACAGCGTTAAATGAAAGCACGAGTGCGGGAATCACTGCCGCTGGAATCCATGCGCCATCGGTGAATTTCACTACCACCACAATTCCGGCCACAAATGCTGTTGTGGTGGCACCAAAACCAGAAACGATGGTTTTAAACAGCCATCTAGAGTTCCTTAATTTGTAGTTTCGAACAGCCATTCCTGTTTGACTGAGAGTAAAGCCCGTGAATACTCCAACTGCATAAAGTGGAATGAGAAGTGTTACTTGTCCGCTGAAGACAACAATTAGTGCAATTGCTGCGAGTCCAAGGAATATAACTCCGTTTGAAAAAACTAAACGGTCGCCACGATTCATAAATTGGCGTGGCATGTAGTTGTCTTTAGCAATAATTGATGAGAGCCTCGGAAAGTCTGCATAGGCAGTGTTCGCTGCGAGTATCAAAATTCCAAATGTGGCGAATTGTGTAACAAAGAAGAAAATGTTTCTTCCTCCGTAAACATGCTCTGCCATTTGCGCAAGCACTGTTTGCGAGATGTGGCCTTCTTCATCGGCAAGTGGTTTTAAGTGTTGCGCAAGAATGCTCAGTCCAAAAAAACTTGATCCCAGAATTGCAGCCATCCAGATCAGCACTCGTGAGGCATTTTTTGATTCGGGTTTCTTGAAGGCGGGAACTCCGTCGGCAACTGCTTCTACTCCGGTAAGTGCAACGGCACCAGACGAGAACGCTTTCAGAAAGAAGAACAGGGTTACCGAGTTTGTTCCACCTAAGAGTTCATTTTCAAAAGGCTCTGTATGTGGAATTGGACCTAAGTCTTGAATGAACACTCGAAATAGTCCATAGACAATCAAACCGAAAAGGCAAATGATGTACAGGTACGTGGGTGGAGCAAACAGCGACCCGGACTCTTTAAGTCCTCGAAGGTTTGCAAGAGTAATGAGCAGAACAAAGCCAACAGCCATGTGCACGCGGTAAGGGGCTAGGTGGCTAAATGCCGAGATGATTGCTGCAACACCTCCGGAAACGGAAACTGCAACTGTCAGGATGTAGTCGGTAAGCATCGAGCCTCCGGCAACAAGCGAAGGGTACTTTCCGAGGTTTTCTCGTGAGACAACATATGAGCCACCGCCGGTTGGGTAGGCATAAATAGTTTGGCGATAACTAAAGACAACAATTGCCAGTAGTCCAATAACCATTAATGAAATTGGAACCAATCTGCTATAGGCAGCAGTTCCCACAGCTGCGAGAGACAAAAAGACAATCAGAATTTCTTGAGTCGCATACGCTGTTGACGAAATTGCATCACTTGCAAAGACTGGAAGCGCAACTTTTTTTGATAAGCGTTGATGGGAGTCTTCAGAGGTTGCGATCGGCGCACCGATGACAATTTGTTTTAGCCAGCTTGAGTTTTGGGATTTAGTAGCCATATGCGTCTAGAAGCCTGCCACATTGGCTACCTGTGAGGTGCGTTGATCGCCTACGCTGTTGACTCGTAGTACTACGTAGGCAATTCGGGTGGTTTGTGCCCATGCCGTAAGGGAGAAAACAGTGCACGTCGTAATTGTCGGATGCGGGCGAGTTGGTTCGACGCTCGGTCGGGAACTCGTTGCTGCCGGCCACACGGTTGCTGTCGTGGACCGAAAGTCGGAAGCATTTTCTCGACTCGGCGAATCATTCAGCGGTCAGAAAATTGCAGGAATTGGTTTTGACCGCGAAATTTTGATTGAGGCTGGGATTGAAAAAGCAGGAGCACTGGCTGCAGTTACCAATGGTGACAACTCGAACATTTTGATTGCCCGCGTTGCGCGTGAGGAATTTGGCATTGAACGAGTAGTCGCACGAATTTACGACCCAAAGCGTGCAGAGATTTACGAACGTCTCGGAATTGCCACGGTTGCAACAGTGAAGTGGACATCGGAACGAATTTTGCGTCGCATTCTTCCAGATCTGCCAGCAGTTGAGTGGACGGACCCGAGTGCAAAAGTGGTGCTTGTGGAGCGTGAGCTTCCTAAAACACTGGTCGGCTCGCGAGTGCTGTCGCTCGATAGTGCGACTGCCCGAATCGTCTCCGTACGTCGATTGGGTGCTGCAATCATTCCGGGTGCAGACACTGTGGTTCAAGAAGGTGATGTCGCTTATGTTGCAGTTGAAGTGAAGTCACTCGAAGCCTTTGATGCATCACTTGCGTCACCAAGCGGGAAGGGTCACTAGTCGTGAAAGTAGTTGTTGCAGGTGGTGGAAGTGTTGGCCGATTTACAGCAGAGCAACTTGTTGCTGCAGGTCACCAAGTAACCATTATTGAAAATGATCGTGCAGTTGTTGCCGAATACGCAGAAAATGAACCTTCAGGAAAATTGAAGTGGCACCGTGGTGACGCATGTGATGTGACAGTACTTGCTGCTGCCGGTGTGACCATGGCAGATGTTGTTGCTTCAGTGACGGGTGACGATGAAGACAACCTGGTGGTTTCGCTGTTAGCGAAACAAGAGTTTGGCGTGCCACGAGTAATCGCTCGAGTGAATAACCCGAACAACTATTGGATGTTCAATGACATGTGGGGGGTAGATGTTTCGGTTTCAACTCCGCACCTCATTACCAGCCTTGTGCAGGAAGCCGTCGCGGTCGGAAACTTGGTTCGCCTCATGCAGTTGAAGGGCGGCAAAGCTGAACTCGTTGAAGTGACGCTTGCAGACAAATCTCCGGCGTGCAATAGATCGTTGGGAGAAATTCACCTTCCTCGCAGTGCAAGCGTTGTAGCGATCGTGCGCGACAGCAGAGTTTTAATACCAGAGTCGGCAATGGTCCTGCGAGCAGGAGATGAAGTGATGGCCTTGATCACCGAGGATGCTGAGACTGCAGTTCAGCAAATCTTCATCGGTTAGTTCAGTTCTGGCGCGTTACCTATCACCCATTGGTAAAAGCGAATACTTTGGATTGAGAAACACCAAGCGGTTTGAGTCGGCGTATGCCACGCCCTCAACGATGATGCAATGACCGTGTTCAATTCCGGCAACGTGTCGACGGCCACTGAAGATGACTGTCGCGTCACCAGTTCCATCGTTGATCACAATTTCGGTTGATGGAATTCCAGATCGAGGCTTAATGGTCATGCGTTTTACTTCGCCACACACTTTGGTGCGATCGCGCGCCTCAAGTTCGCCAAGAGGTTGGAGGCGTAGATCGGCGAAGCGATCAATAAGGCGCTCCGCGTCAAGTTCGCGCACAGGTTTTACTTTTGAATTGAACGCATCCTTGAGTCCCATGACAAGTTTCATTCTAGGCTGACGTATATATGAGTACCCGAAAACTGATTATGTGGGCGTTGTTCTGTGGAGTGTTGATTCTTGGCGCTGGTTTGTTCAAACTGTGGCAAACCACTGGTGACGGAGCGAAGGTGCAACTGCTGCAACTTGGAGATTCGGCGGTATTGGGTGACATGACCGTGTCAGTGAATTCCGTATCGAAGGATTCAACTCAAACTCTTGTTGAAGTGTCGATGCAAGGCGTCGAAGGTGCAGATGCACTGTCGGGTTGGCGCATGTTGGTTGGCGCCGTGATCAGCGAGGCTCAGCCGTTAGCGGATGGCTCGGGTACCCCTTGCACCACAACGAAACTTGCCGAGCCGACAATATGCACGGTTGCATTTCCTGTGTCTGAAGGCACGCCAACCATTGCCTACATTCGTGCAGGACAACAGGAACAGTGGGCTACGACACCGTAATCTTGAACCGTTATCGTTACCCACAAGCAATTGAAAGAGGTGGTGCGTACGGCTGAGCAATTTGATCTTGTGGTCATTGGTGGCGGCCCTGGTGGCTACGCATCCGCTTTCTATGCTGCCTCTGCAGGAATGACCGTTGCGCTGATTGAGCGCGACACCATTGGTGGAACATGTTTGAACCGTGGATGTATTCCGGCGAAGGCATTCCTTGAGACTGCAGCTTCAAATCGACATGTGCAACACGCTGGCGATTTTGGAATTAACGCAACGGTAAACGGAATTGATTTTGGTGTTGCTCAAACCCGAAAGCAGACCATTGTGAATGGTTTGGTTAAAGGGTTGACGGGATTAACCAAGACAAAGAAAGTTACGTACTTGTTGGGTACGGGTTCACTTGGTCCTAACAAGACAGTGACCGTGCAGTTGGCTGATGGAAGCACACAGCAACTTCAAGGCAAGAACATTGTGATTGCAGCAGGTTCAACTCCGCGAACGATTCCTGGGTTCACACCTGGTGGCCCAATCATGACTTCTGATGAAGTGTTGATGCTGAGCAAAATTCCACAACGCATTGCGGTGATCGGCGGTGGCGCAATTGGTTGCGAGTTTGCATCGACATTCGCCGACCTTGGTTCGCAAGTAACCATTCTTGAAGGACTACCAAAAATTCTTCCTGGACTCGACCCCGACTTGGCGTTCGTTGTTGAAAAGAGTTTTAAGAAAAAGAACATTGATATTCGAACTGGTGTAAAAGTAAATAGTCACGAGCCAACAGGCACTGGTACGACGGTGTTGTTTGGTGAAGGTGAACGACTCGAAGTTGACGCGGTAGTGGTTTCGGTTGGGCGCAAACCATTTACTGAGTTGCTTGGACTTGCAGGAACTGCGGTGCACGTATGTGACCGCGGGTTTATCGATGTTGACGAGTATTGCCAAACTGGTGAACCAGGAGTGTATGCCGTTGGCGACATTGTGAACACTCCACAGCTTGCTCACGTTGCATATTCGGAAGCAATCGTTGCCGTGAAGCACATGCGTGGTGAAGTGGTGTACCCAGTGATGTACGACCGAGTTCCATGGGCAATTTATTGCCACCCTGAAGTTGCGTGGGCTGGTCCTTCTGAAGAGGCCGCAATTGCTGCCGGCCACGATGTTGTGGTTGCGAAGCACGCATTCCGTTCAAACAGTCGCGCAATGATTTTGGGTGAAACTGACGGCTTAGTGAAGATCATCGCGAAGAAGAATGCAGATGGGACTGCTGGCCAGGTGCTTGGCGTGCACATGGTTGGTCCGTGGGTTACCGAACAGTTGTCGGGTGGCTACTTGGCGGTGAACTGGGAGGCAACAGTGGATGAAATTGCAGAATTCATTCAGCCGCATCCTTCGCTTTCTGAAACATTTGGAGAAACAGTGCTGTCGCTTACAGGCCGCACCATTAACGGTTAATCGTTCGAGCAGAGGAGCATCATGGCTGAGATCACACTTCCACAACTTGGAGAAACGGTCACCGAAGGAACGATTACGCGTTGGTTCAAAAAAGTTGGCGACACCATTGCTGCCGACGAGCCATTGTTCGAAGTTTCTACAGACAAAGTTGATACGGAAGTACCGTCACCAATTGCGGGAACGCTCACCGAAATTCGCGTTGCAGAAGGAGAGACGGTTGCAGTTGGAACGGTGATTGCGGTAGTTGGTGGAGCTGGTGCTGCACCTGCACCAGCGCCAGTTGCGACTCCTGCACCTGCGCCAACTCCTGCGCCAGTTGCGACTCCTGCACCTGCGCCAACTCCTGCGCCAGTTGCGACTCCTGCGCCGGCACCAACTCCTGCACCTGCACCTGCTCCGGTGGCAACTCCTGCACCTGCTCCAGTTGCGCAATCAAACAAGTTGCTTTCGCCAGTTGTTCGTCGATTGGTTAATGATCACGGCATCAACGTTGATGCATTGCAAGGCACTGGTCCTGGTGGACGCATTACTCGCGAAGACGTACTCGACTACATCGACCGCAATGGACTGGCTGCACAACCTGCAGCGCCTGCACCAGTTGCAACGCCAGCGCCTGTTCAGGCACCTGCTCCAGTGGTTGCGCCTACTCCCACACCAGCTGCGGCACCAGCACCTGCGCCAACACCGACACCCGCCGCTGCACCTCGTCCAGCTTCAACTCTTGGCGATCGCGAACAAGTAATTCCGTTGTCAAAGATTCGAAGACTTACTGGCTCACACATGGTGATGTCGCTTGAAACCAGTCCTCACTCATTCACCGTTGTTGAGGTTGACTACGCAAACGTCGACAAAACGCGCAGCTCAATAAAGGAATCCTGGAAAACAAGCGAAGGTTTCAGCCTGACGTACTTGCCGTTTATTAGTCGCGCAGTCGTTGTTGCCCTTGCAGAGTTCCCACATTTGAACGCCAGCATTGAAGGCGACAATTTAATTGTGCATAGCTATGTAGACCTCGGCATTGCTGTTGACCTTGACTACGCAGGGCTATTGGTGCCGGTTGTACGTAGCGCTGATGCGAAGCGTTTGCGCGCGATTGCTCGTGAGATTCACGATCTTGCATCGCGTGCGCGTGGAAGAAAGCTTTCGCCAGATGAGATCAATGGTGGAACATTCACGTTGTCGAACAATGGTTCGGCTGGTGCCTTAATTGCAATGCCAATTATCAACCAGCCACAAGTTGCCATTTTGTCGACCGATGCAATTGTGCGGAAGCCAGTAGTTGTTGCAATGCCAGACGGAAGCGAAAGCATTGCAATTCATCCAATGGGTCACTTGTCAATGTCGTGGGATCACCGCGCATTTGACGGTGCATACGCAGGTCGCTTCCTTTCTCGTGTGAAGCAGATTCTTGAAACACAGGACTGGTCAGCCGAGCTGTAAAGCCAGCTTGCCAGCGCACTCATGAGCACACCCACTTCGCCACTTCATGTGAGATGGCTAGGCCGTGTTCCATTCTCTGAAGCGCTGGCATTACAACAGGCCATTTTTGAACATGGCGTTGATCAGCATTTACTACTTCTTGACCATCATCATGTGTTTACCTATGGTCAGCAAGCAAACCTTGAGCGAAATCTGAAATGCAATCCAGATGAAGTTGGAGCAGAACTTGTTTCCGTTCATCGTGGAGGCGATATCACCTATCACGGACCAGGACAATTGGTTGGTTATCCGTTGCTGAACTTGCTGGCAAAGCACGGCGACAGCGGTCCTGCAGATACATCTGCTTATATCCACGACGTGGAGCAATTGGTTATTGACACTCTGAGCGAACTTGGTTTGCCAAATGCAGGTCGAAAAACTGGGTTTCCTGGTGTATGGCTAGATGCAGAGACTTCGCAAGCACGCAAGATTTGTGCAATCGGTGTTCGTGTTGCACGCGGAGCAAGCGAGCGACGAACCATGCATGGTTTTGCACTCAACGTAAGCACCGACTTGAGTTATATGCGCGAGCACATCGTTCCATGTGGAATAGCAGAATATGAAGTGACATCGCTTGCTGAAGAGGGAATTGCCGCAACGATGTTTGACGTAGTCAACGTTGTCAGCAAACTTGCCGCCGAGAAGTGGGGCAATGAAAACTCCACGCGATACGACGTTGCTTGGGCGCATCAACCAGAACGCGATGGACTGAGCATTTCTGTACGCAAGCCCGATTGGATTCGCCCGCATGTAAACCACACCAGCGAAGTGTTGCTGACAAAGAAAACCCTTCGTGACTTGAAATTGGTGACCGTGTGCGAAGAAGCCGGATGCCCAAACTTGAGCGAGTGTTGGAAAGATGGCACCGCAACGTTCATGGTGCTGGGTGATCGATGCACGCGAGCATGTGGATTTTGTCTGATCGATACGCGTAAACCACTTGCGCCAGATGCGAATGAACCAGCGCGAGTTGCTGAAGCGGTGAAGCGCATGGGTTTGGAGTTTGCTGTACTCACCATGGTTGCTCGAGATGACTTGGCTGATGGCGGAATGCAACATGTTGCCAACACGATTCGTGCAATTCGAAGTGAAAACCCCGGCTCACAAGTTGAAGCATTAATTTCTGACGCCAAGGGGACTGATTCGCTGGAAGCAGTGTTGAACGAGCGTCCAGATGTGCTGAACCACAACATTGAAACTGTTGCTCGACTGCAGCGAATGGTGCGGCCTTCTGCTGGTTATGCACGAAGCCTGTCGGTTCTCGCGCGCTCGTGTGCAGCGGGGTTAACCACAAAGTCTGGGCTCATGCTTGGCCTTGGTGAAACTCGCGATGAGGTTGAGGCAACATTGATAGACCTTGCGAGCGTCGGGGTCAACATTGTGACTATTGGACAGTATTTGCGGCCGAGTGCACAGCACCTTCCAGTTGTGCGATACGCCGAACCTGCAGAGTTTGAGCATTACAAACAATTCGGTGAAGCGCTTGGCATCAACCATGTTGAATCAAGTCCGCTCACTCGTTCGAGCTATCACGCAAAAGATGCCCATCGAAATTCATCCCCACTACTTCACGCATAAAGGCAAACATGACAACTACATCTCTTCGCGAAATCGCTTGCACGATTCAGTCACAACGCACGGTTGAAGGCGGCGGGTTCACCGTTCGACGTCCGTTTCCAACTGCGCAACTGGATCAGATCGATCCATTTTTGTTGCTCGATGAAATGGGGCCAGCGGATTACGCGCCTGGCAAAGCAGTAGGTGCGCCAAGTCATCCGCATCGTGGATTTGAAACCGTGACATACATGTTGTCGGGCAGCATGGTGCACGAAGACTCAACTGGCACCAAAGCAGTAATCAAAAAAGGTGGAGTGCAGTGGATGACTGCGGGGTCTGGAGTCATCCATAGCGAGTTGCCAACTGATGACATGATGAAACTCGGCGGCCGAATGCACGGATTTCAGCTGTGGGTGAATTTGCCAGCTGCAAAGAAAATGATTGACCCTCGTTATCAGGGTTACGAAGCAGAAGAAATGGCCACCGTGCAATTGGCAAAGGGTGGACACATTCGAGTGGTGGCCGGAGTGGTGCATGGTGTGAAAGGCCCTGTTGAGACCACATCGCCAATGACGTATGCGCACGCCGTGTTAGAGGTTGGCGATGTTGTGGAGTGGTTGCCAGAAGAAGGACACACCGCCCTGATACACGTATTCGATGGCGAGGCGCGTGTGAATGAATCAAGGAGTGTTTCTGGAGAAATGGTGGTGTTCCAGAGAACTGCAGGGTTAGTGCGGGTTGAAGCAACAACATCTGCTGCGCAAATTCTGATTATGGGTGGCTTGCCACTCGGTGAGCCAATGGTTCGCTATGGTCCTTTCGTCATGAATACCAAGCAAGAGATCATCACTGCCGTTGAGGAATTCAACGATGGCAAGTTGGTGAAGGTGGGTGAGAACAGCCTGTGAGTTCAACAATTGCCACCACTTCCGATTACCTCGAACGCATTGCAAAAGTTCGCGCTGCGATGACTACGCAGAATGTAGATGCAGCGCTGCTCTCGGTTGGTCACGACCTACCGTATTTGTCGGGGTACGAAGCAATGCCGCTCGAGCGTTTAACCATGTTGGTGGTTCCGCGCAGTGGACAAGTGAGCATGGTGGTTCCGCGTCTTGAGGTTCCGCGCGTAGTTGCTCAACCAGAAGTATTTTCAATTGTTCCCTGGAATGAAATCGACAACCCAATTGCGATTGTGGCGAAGATGTTGGGCGATGCCAAGCGAATTGCCGTAGGTGATCAAATGTGGGCGCGATTCCTTGTGGAGTTATTGCCACATGTTCCAGGTGCGACATTCACTCGTGCGGTTGATGTGGTGCGCATTGCGAATGTCTAAAGACGCAAGTGAAATTGCAGCTCTTCGTGCTGCGGGTGCTGCTGCCGACAGGGTTGCTGCACAATTGCATGCAGGCAAGATTCCACTTATTGGTCGTACTGAAGCCGCAGTCTCGGCCGATATTTCCTCGCGCTTGATTGCAGAAGGTCACGATGTGGTGAACTTTGCAATAGTTGCCGCTGGAGAAAATGCAGCAAGCCCGCACCACCATGCGGGGGCACGAGTGATTCGGGCAAACGAAATTGTGTTGTGCGATTTTGGTGGAACGATGAATGGATATTGCAGCGACATTACGAGGTGCGTGTTTACAGGAGCGATTGCAAACGATGTTGCCGATGCATACGCAGTGCTCTTTGAATCGCAGGCCGCTGGAGTTGCGGCAGGTGTTGTGGGAAATGCATGCGAAGATGTTGACCGCGCGTCACGTGCAGTGATTGAAAAAGCTGGATACGGCGAGCATTTCGTGCATCGCACTGGTCATGGAATTGGCATGGAAGCCCATGAGGATCCGTACATGGTGAGCGGCAATACGTTGCCAATTGCTGCTGGCCATGCATTCAGTGTTGAGCCAGGTATTTACATTCCAGGTAAATGGGGTATGCGTTTAGAAGACATTGTTGTGGCAACAGTGAATGGCCCAGAATCAATGAATGCGGCAAACCACAATTTGATCGTCGTTGAAGCCTAAGTTCTTCTGGTCATGATTCGTTTAGAAGCAGCAACGGTGATGTTGCAATGGGCCGTAGGTGGTCTTGCCTTTTTGTGGTTCACCACGCGTCGAAACGAAGTTGGCGCTGGTTACGGCATGTTGTTGCGCATTACCTATGGTGCGTTTGCGGTTATCGCAGTGGTGTTGGGTAATCGCTACGGAGTCAGCATTGTTCGTGAGGCATCGAGCGTTGCTGTTGCCATTGCTGCATTCGTTCTGATTCGCAATAAGCGATCCAAGCTGGATCTCATTGCACCGCTTCTTGGTATTCCAGGAATTATTGCCGCCGGAATATCAGCAGTAAGCGAAGGCAGTGGTGGCGATGTTGTGGTGTCGTTTTTGCGAGTTGTCGTTGGAACGCTGTTTCTTGGTGCCGTGAGCGACACGATGTTGCTCGGACACTGGTACTTAGTGCAACCAGGAATGCCGCGGAAACTGATCAATGAAATCACTAATGCTGTTATTTACATGTGGCCACTTGAAGTAGTGGTGTTGCTTTTGCCAACGGGAATGATCAGCGTGCTGAATGGAACAATTGATGACGGCTGGGATGGCGTGCTTGGTTGGTTCTGGCTTGCGTCTGCAGTGGTTACAGGAGTGCTTGCGCTTGTCACGCGTGCAGCTTTGAAAGAGCGAAGCTATTCAGCAGTAATGGCTGCAACCGGTTTGATGTATTTGGCAATCCTGACTGCGTTTTGCACCGACATTGTTGGGCGCGCGCTACTCGCTTAAATCGGTGAGTTTGGTGCCACAAGCGCCCAAGGGCGTGAACGTTCCATTGCAAGCCCAAGTTCGAGCAGCAGTTGTTCGCTGAAATGGCGACCGTTCACTTGCAGCGCAACAGGTAATCCTTCGACAAGTCCTGAAGGAATAGAAATTGCTGGGTTGCCATACATGTTTGCTGGAAAAGTGAGCTTGCCGTTGTTTCCCATTCCCGCTTCGATTCCCCCAAAGTTTGAAGGCAAAGGGCCTTCAGCGTTGAACGCAACATCGGGGTTGCTTGCAGTAATGACGAAATCGACCTGTTCGAAGATTTCGTGCATTCGCTGATTGAGCGCGGAGCGTCGAGATTCAATTTTTGCGCGAGCCTCAGCACCGTATTTGCCAAGAGTTGCTTCAATACCAAATCGCATCTCTGGGGTAAGCACGTCTGAACATGCTGGCCAATGGTCTGCCAATTGCATTTGAATTTCGATCATTCCGCTGATTGACCAGGCCGCACCCATGCTGGGAAGCGTGGTGTCAACGGCGATGATGTTCATTCCAGTGATCGACGCAAGATGCAATGCGTATTCATCGAGTTGTTGCCACATTGCGGGGGAGACCACAGCGCCACCCCAGTTAGGTGCGAGCACGACTGTTTTCCCACGCAATGATGTTGCGTGACTACCTAATTCATGTTCCCAGTTATCAACACGTTGCAAACTGAGTGGATCTCGCGAGTCATGTCCGTTGCACACGTCAAACCAACGCGCAGTGTCGCGAATGCTTCGCGCCATTACCCCTGTGTTGACGGTGAGATTTCCAAGTTCAGTATGTGGCGCGCGAGGGATTCTCCCGAACGTTGCCTTCAGTCCAACGAGACCGGTGAAGCCAGCAGGAATTCGAATGGAACCACCACCATCACCGCCAGTTGCAATAGTGACGAGACCTCCAGCAACTGCTGAAGCACTTCCGCCCGATGATCCGCCTGGCGTGCGACCCATTTGCCAAGGGTTATGTGTTGCACCGTTTAGCACAGTGCGAGTGACATTCACACCGCCGAACTCGCTTGCAGTGCACAATCCAATTGCATTGGCTCCACCGGTTTGAGTTGCACGCTGAACCATGACCGACGTGTGTGTTGCTTTGCGATCGGCAAACACCACACATGCCTCTGTGTATGGCCAGCCTTCTACGGCATCGAGTTCTTTTACTCCAAGTGGAATTCCGCCAAATGGTTTTGACACGTCAGCAGACTTTGCACGTTGAGTTGCACCTTCTGGGTCGACAAATGAAAATGCATTCAGCGAACTTTTCTCAATGGCATGCAGCGAAGCTTGTAACTCTTCTAATGGGGAACGCTCTTTGTTGCGAAAGGCATTGACGAGCGAGCAGGCATCGCCCATCCAGGGAGTATCGGTTGTGCTCATTGTCTTAAAATAGTCGGTAAAAACGCTCTATCTATTAGTGTGGTGAGGCGTTATGGATACCAAAGCCTTCCTCGGAATTGAGCCAAAGGGAATTCATACAGCCACAAATGGACAGTGGTCAATGGTCGTTCGGCCTGGCCTCGTAACGGGTGGCAACTTTCTTTGGGGTGGATGTGGATTAGCTGCAGCAGTTGCCGCAATTGAAGAATTGTCTGGACGCACGTGCGTGTGGGCAACTGCCCAGTATCTGTCGTATGCGCGAACCGGCGAAACCATGGATGTCGATGTAACGCTTGCTGTCGTTGGACATCAGATCACCCAGGCGCGCGCAGTGTGCCACGTAGGAGACCGAGAAATTCTCACCGTGAATGCTGCAGTGGGCGAGCGTCCATTTGAGTATGCACATTCGTTCGTGCAGATGCCCGATGTGCCGCCACCGAGTGCATTGAAGCAGCGCGCACATCGCAGTGACATTTCAAACACCATTCACGAAAAAATGGAAGAGCGTTTTGTCATTGGTCGTGAACTTGAGGAACTGGATGAAGCCCCCAATGACGGTCGCACCCTGATGTGGGCTCGGATTCCTGACGTGATTGATGGCGTGGACACAGCAACTTTGGCCGTGTTGGGCGACTTCGTGCCGACGGGTGTTGGCCAAGCGCTTGGCATACGTGGAGGCGGAAATAGCCTTGACAACACGCTCCGCGTGGTTCGCCTCGTTCCTACCAAGTGGGTGTTGTTAGACATACATATACAAGGCGTGGAACGCGGCTTTGGTCACGGAACAGTGAACATGTTCGCCGAAGACGGAACGTTTCTAGCCACCGCAAGTCAAAGTTGCATTGCTCGAATGTGGAGGGAACCAAAATGATTCGTCGCAACGGAATGACCGTTCCGCTTCCAGGACATTTGCACGACCACAAAGAGAAATATGCGCAGCTGGCGGACTGGGGTTACAGCGACATTTGGTCTGCTGAAACCGATGGCGCAGACGCATTCACTCCCTTGGCGTTAGCCGCAGCTTGGGAGCCTCGACTTCGTCTTGGAACAGCAATTGTTCCTGCATATACACGCACTGCTCCTGTGATTGCACAAAGTGTAGCTGCGCTTGCCGATGCAGCGCCGGGCCGTTTCGCTATTGGAATTGGTTCGTCGAGCAATGTGATAGTGGAGCGTTGGAATGGTGTGCCATTCGTAGACCCGTACAAAAAAGTTCGCGATGTTGTTCGATTTATGCACGACGCTTTTTCTGGTGAGAAAATCACCAAGGAATATGACACGTTCAAAGTTGATGGATTTCGTTTGAGCATTAAGCCGGCGCAAAAGCCAACGATTCTGATTGCTGCGCTTCGTGAAGGAATGTTGAAGTTGGGTGCTCGTGAAGCAGACGGTGTGATCATCAATTGGCTAAGTGCGCAAGACGTCACCAAAGTTGCCAAGGTGGTCAATGACGCAGCAAATGGTGTTGAAAAGGAAATCACTGCGCGAATCTTTGTGTGTCCAAGTGAAGACACTGAAGTGGTTCGTGCTGGTGCTCGTTTCGCAATTGCTGCATACATGAACGTTCCTGTGTATGCAGACTTTCACCGATGGATGGGACGTGCGCCATTGATGCAGGGAATGTGGGATGCGTGGAAAGCGGGCGACCGCAAAGCAGCGTTGGCTGCTATTCCTGATCAAGTAGTGGATGAATTGGTGGTGCATGGAAGCCCTGCGCATTGCCGCGACATCATTTCCGAGTATTTCAAGAATGGTGTGACCACTTCATCGCTTGCGATTCTTCCACTTGATCCGAATTTGGATTATTGGAAGTCCGTTGAAGCACTTTCACCCAGTGCCAGTTGATTTGTCGGTTTCGTAATGACATCGATTGAGTCCGATACCGAGGTTGCGGCTCGACTCGAATTTGAAGAGACTCAACGCAGCGAAGGGTGGCGATTGTTGCGTGCTGCTTTGCGAATGCAACGACGCAATTTGTTGCTTGGTGCTTTAGTAGGGATTTTGTGGGCTTCATTCAAAGTGGCAGTGCCACAGATGACGAAGTACGCAATCAATGACGGTATTGAAAAGAATGGCCCGTTATTGCGATGGGCATTGATTATTGGCGGTCTGGGCGTACTTACCGGCGTGCTGTCGGGAATGCGTCGTTACATCGCATTCCGTGAGAGTCGATGGGCAGAAACCTTGTTCCGTGAGCGACTGTTTTCTCACGTTTTGAATCTCCACGTTGGCTATCACGACAAGGCGCAAACTGGTCAGTTGATGAGTCGAGCCTCGAGCGACCTGATGCAAATTCAAGGATTCATTGTGATGATTCCGATCACGTTGTCAAACGTGATTCAGATTTTTGCTGTTACGGCAATTCTCTTCATTACCGATCCGATCCTGGCAATAGTCGCCCTCATTCCATTGCCGTTTGTCAATCTTTCAGCGCGACGATTCAGCCATCGAATTCATCCGGCATCAATCGCAGTGCAGGCAGAACAAGCACAGCTGGCGAATGTTGTTGAAGAGAGCATTTCTGGCGTTCGTGTGGTGAAGGGTTTTGGCGCAGA
>Ga0172373_10001790_pt1 | contig 34200 bp, 31 predicted proteins | sample Lak10m_2_FD_114546 | JGI IMG/M metagenome (GOLD analysis project Ga0172373, IMG submission 114546) | Freshwater microbial communities from Kabuno Bay, South-Kivu, Congo - kab_092012_10m | ecosystem: Environmental > Aquatic > Freshwater > Lake | place: Democratic Republic of the Congo...
GGCGACGAATTTGGTGTTTTAGGTGACTTTGTAGAAGACGTATCTCGTGAGCTGTCTGATAAAGATATTGTACGCGAATCGCTGAAGCGTACGCTTCAGGATGTTTTAGGTGAATTATCGGAACGGGAAGCCTGCATTTTAAAATTACGATTTGGGTTTGAAGATGGGGTTCCTAAAACCCTTGAAGAAGTAGGCAAAATGTACAACGTAACCCGTGAACGTATTCGCCAAATTGAGTCAAAGGCCATTGAAAAACTTCGGCATCCTTTGCGCTTAAAACGTTTACAGGAGTTTGTGTAAGCGGACCATTTTTTATAGGGGCCCATAGCTCAGTTGGTTAGAGCATCCGGCTCATAACCGGCAGGTCCTAGGTTCAAGTCCTAGTGGGCCCACCACCCTTTCAAAAATTTTAGCGATCTCGACTATTTTCGCTACAGTCATTATCCGCCCTCACTAACGCTCGGGACGCTAGAGGATTCATCTAAAATTTTTTGAAAGCTGTTTTTTAAGTTTGGCTTTTACGCTACACTAGGGGTTGCGGGGGCTACACAACCGCAGCAAGTGCGAACTTGGTGAGGAAAGTCCGGGCTCCATAGGGCAAGATGCCTCCTAACGGGAGGACACCTTTTCCCCAAGGGGAAGGTGATGGAGCAGTGCCACAGAAAATATACCGCCTTCATTGCTTCGGCATTCGTGGGTAAGGGTGAAATTGCGAGGTAAGAGCTCACACATGTTTGTAGCAATACAACGTGCGGAAAACCCCATCTGGAGCAAGATCAAATAGGAGAACAGAAGCGGCCCGCTTCGTTATGATTCTCGGGTTGATTGCTCGAGCGTGCAGGTGACTTCACGCCTAGATAAATGGTTGTGTAAATACAGAACCCGGCTTATTAGCCCCCGCCTTACTTATAAAAATCTTATCCAATCTTATTGCAAAATATACTAAGGTTGGATAAGATTTCTATATATGGATAGATCTAAAAACCCATTTTCTCCAGGTGCAGGCACTCCTCCTCCAGAATTGGCGGGTCGAGAAGACATTTTGAGTGATGCCTTAATTGCTCTTGAAAGAGTTAAAAATGGCCGGTCAGAAAAAGGATTAATGTTGGTGGGACTTAGAGGGGTTGGAAAAACTGTATTGCTGGGTGAAATACAGCGGATAGCCGAAGAAAAAAACTATAGAGTAGCCTTTGTTGAAGCTCATGAAAGTCGTCAAAAAAAATCTTTGGCAGAACTTCTTATTCCACATCTTAGAAAAATTCTTTTCAGCCTAGACCGTGGAGAATTGATAAGCGAAAAAGCAAAGAAAGCCCTAAGGGTATTTAAAAGTTTTATGAATGGAGTAAAACTCAAGGCTGGCGAACTAGAGTTTTCTTTAGATATCGATGCAGAACTTGGAGAAGCAGATAGTGGCGACTTAGAAGTCGATTTAGCAAGTCTCTTTACAGCCATTGGAGAAGCCTCTAAAGACCGAAAAACAGCTGTAGCCATTATTGTTGACGAACTCCAGTATTTAAATGAAATTGAGCTTAGCGCTATGATTATGGCTCTACATCGGGTTTCTCAGAAGTCGTTGCCAGTTATTCTTATTGGAGCAGGATTGCCGCAGTTGGTGGGTAAAGCTGGAAATTCGAAATCCTATGCGGAAAGACTTTTTGCCTATCCAGAAGTGGGTGCTTTGAAAAAGGAAGATGCTGATAAAGCCCTTCAGTCTCCTGTGAAAGAGCTTGGTGTATGTTTTTCAGAAGAAGCTTTAATTGAAATCTATAAAGCTACTAAAGGTTACCCCTATTTTTTACAAGAATGGGGATATCACGCTTGGAACATAGCCCGTGATACACATATCTCGGTCGAAGATGTTCGAGTGGCAACTCAAATCTCTATTTCTAATTTGGATAAAAATTTTTTTAGGGTTCGATTTGACAGACTTACTCCAAGTGAAAAAAAGTATGTTCGAGCCCTTGCTGAATTTGGGCCAGAACCCCAACGTTCTGGAGATATTGCAGCAAAATTGGGGAAACGAGTAGAGCAAGTAGCCCCACTTCGAGCCCAACTCATTAACAAAGGAATGATTTACAGCCCGTCTCATGGAGATGTCTCTTTCACCGTACCCCTTTTTGAAGATTTTTTATTGCGTGAAATGCCTAAGTAAACCTGAGCTCACGGTTTAAGGTAGTAAAAACCTAGGCAATAAGGTACAATTAAACCCCTTTATGTATTTAATTTTTAGGAACCCTAGATTTAGTTTTGTCAGATTTTGCGAAGGAGGATGTGCGTGATGAGTGAAGGAACCCGTATTGGTGAGTTTAAAGAAAATGTGGAATTCAACCCTGTTGTAGCCACAGACCAAGGCAATACTGAAGATTTTAAACCTACTAAAATTGGAGAATTGTCAGAATTTGAAAAAAGTTTAATGGGGTCTGAGGCTCAGCCTACCATTACTAAAAAAACAACAGAAACCGTTATTCCAAAAGTATCTGTACGTGCTCAATTAGAAGCGTCAGCTGACTCATCTGATTTTCAAGCTCAAATGAACAGCATGCTAATGGATTACCAAGAAGGCGATGTTGTAACAGGCGTTGTGCGTCATGTTGAAAAATCAGGGGTATTGGTAGACATGGGCTACAAGTCGGATGGTTTTATCAGCAACGCTGAGTTTAGCAACGATCCTGATATTACACCTGCATCATTGGGCCTAAAACCAGGCGACGACATTAGAGCCTATATTGAAAAATTAGAAAGCCGTGAAGGGTATACTATTTTGTCGCGTAAGCGTGCCGAGTATGAAGATGCTTGGAGCTCTTTGATTAGCCTAGCTAAATCAAGAGGCTCTCTCGAAGTGAAAATCACTTCTAAGGTTCAAGGCGGTTTGGTGGCGTCTTACATGGGCATCAAAGGGTTTATACCGGCCTCTCACATTTTAAAAGAACCTGAAGACACCTTAGATGGTTGGATAGGACAAACTATCGAAGCTGGGGTTATTCAAGCCGATAGAAAACGACGTAAAGTAGTATTTGCAAAACGTACAGCTAAACAAAAAGCCAACCGTGAAGCGGCTCAAAAATTATTGGAATCATTAGAAATGGGCCAAGTACGTCAAGGCAAAGTAACCAGCATTAAAGATTTTGGCGTATTTGTTGATCTTGGCGGAGCTGAAGGACTGGTTCATATTTCTGAATTGTCTTGGGTTCGTGTTGCCAACCCTTCGGAGTTGGTGACTGTAGGACAAGACGTGAGTGTGTTTGTATTAGGTGTAGACAAAGAAAACGGGAAAATTTCTTTAGGCATGAAACAATTACAACCCGATCCGTGGGTTAATGTAAAAGAACGTTATAACGTAGGCGACTTGGTTACCGGTGTTGTAACGCGCATTTTAACTTTCGGAGCTTTTGTAAAAATTGAAGCTAATTTAGAAGGACTTATTCATATTTCAGAATTGTCTAACAAGCGTGTGTTGCGAGTTGAAGACATTGTTTCTGTAGGACAAACCGTAGAGGCAAAAATCATAAAAATTATTCCTGAAGATCAAAAAATTGGACTTTCTTTGCGATTCAACACAGAGGCAAAATCTCAAGCCCCAGAAGCCGAAGCTGAGGCCACTGCAACTGCCTAAATGAGTGCTTCGGATAAAAAAGTTGGTCTAGCCTTGGGCGGCGGTGCTGCCCGGGGTATTGCCCACATTGGGGTTATCAAAGCCCTGCATCAATACGAGATCCCCATTGATGCTATTGCTGGCACCTCTGCGGGCAGTTTGGTGGGTGGTTTGTATGCGGCGGGATTGCCAATAGACACTCTTGTAGAACAAGCCAAACAACTTAAATGGTCCGATTTTGCTTCGTTTCATTTATCACGGATGGGCATGTTTTCATCGCGCCCCATTGAACAATTTGTTCGAAAATGGATAGGCAACTTAACCTTTCAAGAACTCAAAATTCCCTTTGCAGCACTTGCTACTGATTTACTAACAGGTGAAGGGGTTATTTTAAACGAACCAGATCTTCAGTTAGCTTTGGCCATTAAAGCCAGTGCTTCGTTTCCAGGCGTATACGAACCTACCGAAATTAACGGCAGGTTTTTGTGCGATGGAGGGGCTTCGGGAAACGTTCCCTCTAGCGTTGTAAGGGAGATGGGAGTAGATGTAGTGATTGCTGTGGATGTTATTCCTACCAGCCAATTGGATAAAATGCCCAAACACGTAGCCGCTATTGTAGATAGAGGGCTGGATTTATTGCTTCGTCAAATTTCAAAGCTTCATGTTAATGAAGCCAACATTACCTTATATCCAGTTCAAGATCCTATTACTTCGTTTCATGTAAAAAAGGGAGCCTATTTGATTGAGTTGGGCATGCAAGCCGTGCATCAAAATATTGATGCTATCAGGAAAATAGTCTCATGACATCCTCACATTTTGGAGTTTATGGAGGCCAATATGTTCCCGATACCCTTTTTCCAGCCATAGAAGAGTTAGAAAGGGTATTTAACCACTACAAAAACGACCTCCAATTTTTAAACGAATGGCGCTATTACTTAAAAGAATTTGTAGGACGCCCCACCCCTCTTTTTAAAGCCGATAGACTGTCGGCTCTTTTAGATATTTCGGTGTATTTAAAACGCGAAGATTTAAACCATACAGGTGCTCATAAAATTAACAATACCCTGGGCCAAGTATTGTTGGCTAAGCGCATGGGCAAACACCGCATTATTGCTGAAACAGGTGCAGGTCAACACGGAGTAGCCACCGCAACGGTATGTGCCTTAATGGGCTTAGAGTGTGTGGTATACATGGGTCAACTAGATATGGAACGCCAAGCGTTAAACGTTGCCCGGATGCGTTTATTAGGGGCCGAAGTAAGGGCTGTAGAAGCGGGTACAAAAACTCTTAAAGATGCAACCACTGAAGCCATTCGAGATTGGTTAACCCATGTAGAAGATACCTTTTACATCATCGGTTCTGTTGTAGGGCCCCATCCTTACCCTAGCATGGTGAGGCATTTTCAGTCGGTCATTGGCCAAGAAACCAAACGGCAAATTAAAAAAGCCGAAGGCCGTTACCCAGATACAGTTATTGCTTGTGTAGGTGGCGGCTCGAACGCCATGGGTATGTTTTATCCTTTTAGCAAAGTAAAGGGTGTAAATTTAGTAGCCGTTGAAGCAGCGGGTAAAGGTTTGAATACAGCTTACCATGCAGCATCGTTAAGTAAGGGCACTCCGGGTGTTTTGCACGGATCATATTCGTATTTACTTCAAACCAAAACAGGGCAAATTCAAGAAGCTCATTCGATTTCGGCAGGCTTAGACTACCCTGGTGTTGGCCCGGAACTCAGTGCTTTAAAAGATAAAAAACGCATTCAGGTAGAAGCTGTTACCGATAACGAAGCCATTGATGCCTGTAAGTGGTTAGCCAAGTATGAGGGCATTATTCCGGCCCTTGAGTCGTCGCATGCGTTGGCTTTTTTAAAGAAAACCCAATGGCCTAAAAAGAGCTTGGTTGTAGTAAATGTTTCGGGCCGCGGCGATAAAGACATGGAAACCATTAGTAAATATGTTAAATAAGATTTTTAGCCAAAAACCTGTAGTCATCCCCTACCTTACTTTGGGTGACCCTAGCTTTGAGGTAAGCATCGACCTTATGAAAGCCTTGGCTAAAGCCGGGGCTTCTGCCATCGAACTGGGGATTCCTTTTTCAGATCCGTTGGCGGATGGTCCTGTGATTCAAGCCTCTCACCAAAGGGCTTTGGCCACAAACCCCAAGCTTTCTATTCAAGACGGATTTAAGGCCGTAACTGCCTTTAAAAAAGAGTTTTCTACCCCAGTGTTATTTATGTTAGCTGCCAATTTGGTGATTCAATTTGGACTTTCAAACTTTTTTAAACAAGCGGCAAAGGCCGGAATTAGCGCTGTGGTGATTCCTGATTTACCCCCTGAAGAAGCCTCTAAATTTTTAAAACCAGCTAACTCATATGGAGTAAACATTATTTTCTTGGTATCTCCGCTATGCTCTGAAAAGCGTTTACAGGACACGTTAAAAGTGGCTAATGGTTTTATCTATTTAATTTCTTCAACGGGCACCACGGGCCAAAGGCAAGCCTTTCAGTTTGATTTAGCGGCCACAGTAAGCCGTATTAAAGCCATTAAACCCATCCCAGTAGTGATTGGATTTGGGGTCAGCACCGCTGAGCAGGTTACCCTTCTAAATCAGCAAGCCGATGGGGTGATTGTGGGTAGTGTATTGGTAAAAGAACTAGAAAAGCACTTATCTAATACACCCAAACTACTTAGTTCGGTTAAATCCTTATTTAAAACCCTTAGTGGCAACAACTAGGTTGTGCAGCATGTACCCAAAGTGGGTAAAGCTTTAGATACAGCACAAACAATCCCGATCCTATCAGCACCCATCCGTAAATATTTTTTAAAACAGGTCCTAATTTAAGCTTTGTTTTTTGTAAAATCCACGGAAAAAAAAGCATACCAGGCAAGGTTCCTAACCAGAAAAAAAACATCCCTAAAAGCGCGTAACTAGGGGTTGCTGACACGGCTATCCCAACAACAGCTCCGTACAAATACCCACAGGGTAATAACACCGATAAACTGCCCATTAAAAAAATCCAAAACGATAGCATTTTGCTTGTTTTTTGTTTTTGTATAAGTAAGGCCATTATTTTTTGAAAAGGAATTTTTGCAGTGTTGAAAACTCGAAATGTTACCCAGTTATTGTGGGTTAACCCCATCATAATAAGCATCAATGCCAAACTTACACCTAAGCCCGTTTGCAATAAAATTGAATCGGATTGACTTAAAAAAAATCCAAACACACTGGCTAAAAATCCTAAAGCCAAATAACTACTCAATCTTCCAATATTATACAGCCACTGCTGAGTTTTAGACTGGGTTAGAGCCGTCACTAAGGGGCCACACATCAACACACAATGGCTGCTCCCAAGAAAAGCGGCCACCAAAATAGGAAACGGTAAAAACTGAATAAGATGGGGCAACATCACCGCTCGGGACCTACTAATTTTAAAGAGTACTCTCCTTCAAGGCTTTTTGAATAGTGGAAGTTAATTTTGTAATGAATAGGTTGAGTCAATTGCCCTTTTTTAAACAACGAAATGGGGGCTTTTACAAATACTGTTACTTGCGTATTTTTACCTTGAGGCAAAGCAGAAGTTGAGGTTGGCAAAATCAAAGATACTTTGTTTTGAATAGATTCTGGAGCAAGTGAAAACGTAAGGACACCTTCGTCTGCGGTATGATTGTAGACATGAATTTTAAAGTGATTCACTACTTCTGTATCAGAAATAATTTCAAATCCTGACGCTCCTCGTACAGCAAAAATGCGAATGGGTTCTCGTTGAGACAACAAATATACAAGGGATGAAAACGCCAACAAAAGCAACCCGCTATACACCCAAATTCGAGTTCGTTTCCATAATGGCGCCACCCTTTTACCCGCAAGCTCTACCTCAGACGTGTATGAAATAAGTCCTTTTGGTTTTTGAATTTTACCCATCACTTCATCACAAGCATCGATACAGGCCGTACACATAATGCATTCCATTTGAAGGCCGCGTCGAATATCGACCCCGGTGGGACATACCTGAACACACCGGTAACAATTAATACAATCCCCCGAAAAATCGGTATCCTGGGCCTCTTTTTTGCGAGGCTCACCCCGTGTTGCATGGTAGCCCACTATCATTGATTGTTGATCTAGCAAAACCGACTGAAGCCTTCCATACGGACAAGCAATAATACAAAACTGCTCTCGAAACCAACCAAAATCAAATACCAATAAAAGCGTAATAAATGCGACTAAACCCGCTACTTTGGGATGCAAAAAGGGGCTAGATTGCATCATACGAATCAAGGCCTCTGAGCCCACAAAATAAGCCGCAAAACTATGAGCAAATGCCGTTGAAATTAAAAAAAACAAACTATACTTGACCGCTCGTTTAGATAACGTTTTAGCTGAAAAGGGGGATTTATCTAGCAGTCGACGCTGTTGAGGAGATCCTTCAATCCAACGTTCAATGCGCCGGTAAAACAAATCGATAAAAACAGTTTGGGGACACGCCCATCCACACCATAAACGTCCCCATATTGCCGTAATCGAAGCTATAGCCAAAATGGCACTAATAAATACCAAAAACAACAAGGGCGCCTCATCTGCCCAAAACGGAACTCCAAAAAAAATAAAATGTCGCTTCACAAGGTCTAGTAAAACAAAAGGCTGATGATTGTATTTGATCCAGGGAAGGCCCAAAAAAATCACTACAAGAAGGGCATAGACCCAAGTTCTTAGTGTTCTAAACTTACCTTTAAAATCGGGTGGATAGATATAGACTCGGCTTCCGGTTTCGGTGGTAGAGGCCAGTCGATCCGCAGGTAATTCAAAGGGTGAACTAGTCTTCGATTTCATTGCCTTGGGGTGCTTTAGGATTCTCAGGATGAGAATCTCTGAGAGAGTACACATAAGCCACTACCGATTGTAGTTCGTCTGACTTTAGCAATGTACCCCATGCCAACATCCCCTTATCTGGCACCCCTTCGGTTACAACTTTGGCAATATCTTCTGGCTTACCTTTTCCGTGAATCCAATAATGATCGGTTAAATTAGGACCGATAATTCCCTGCCCTTGGGCTCCGTGACAGGAGGCACATTTAGCATCAAATACGGCCTTGCCTTTGCTAACAGCTTCTTTATTATCTGCTATCGCAGCCCAATCAACAGACTGATTTTGAGCTGGACTTGATCCTTTTATTTTGGCCATACTGGCTTCCAATTGCTGAACAGAGCTAGGCCCACCTAAAATATGAAAATAAGAAAAATAAATCACTGCAAAGATAGAGGTCAAATAAAACAAAATAACCCACCATCTTGGCAATGGATTGTCTAGCTCTTGAATTCCATCGTAGTTATGATCTAAAAGCTTATCTTTTTGTGGTTCTTTTGAATTCATGATAATTACTCCGCCTGCAAGGGTAAATTTTGGATATAGTCATATACTTTTTTTCTTTGAGGCCAGAAAACCCAAACTAAAACCCCTAAAAAAAACAAAAAGAAAATGGCTAGTCCCAAACAAGTCAAAGAGGTAAAAGGAAATAGTTTCAAATAGTCACTTTTCATTGTGCAGCTCCTTGATTTGAAGGCAATCTTAATTTTTGCAAGTAAGCAATCAATGCCAGTATCTCGCTATCCTTTTTAACCGGTAAACCTTGAGCCTCTAAGCCTTGTGCTATCTGTGCAGCTTGGGCTTGAGCTGAATCAACAGCTTTACTAATTGTTGAGTCTGAATAAGGCACTCCTAACTGCTTCATAACCACTAGTTTTCTGCTTAAAATACTGTAATCAATACGTTGAGTGAGTAGCCAAGGATAACTAGGCATAATCGATTTTGGAGTTACATCTCTTGGGTCTTTCATATGGCGATAATGCCATAAATCAGGATATTTTCCTCCTACCCTAGCCAGGTCAGGACCCGTACGTTTTGAACCCCACTGGAAGGGATGGTCATAGATGTACTCTTCCATACGAGACCGTTCTCCATATCTCAATACATCGTAGCTTAAGGGACGTACCATTTGAGAATGACAGGTATAGCAACCTTCACGAATGTAAATGTCTCTTCCGGTAAGTTCTAAGGCTGTATACGGCGTTTGACCTGGTAAAGGCTTAACATAAGTATGAGATACCAAGGTAGGTAAAATTTCAATAACTGAGCCTATTAAAATGGCTACAATGCTTAAAATAATAAATAAATCAGCAGTACCTTCTAAAAAACGATGACCGTTTTCTTGGTTTGCATCATGATGAAACGGAGCCAAAGCGGGTGCGCTGTACACCGTTTCTTCACTCACTTTAGGCGCTGAAACAATAGTTTTAAAAATATTGAAAATAAGCAGAAGGTAACCACTAAAATACAATAGTCCACCTATAAGTCGAATGGTATACAGGGGCGCAATGCGCACTACCGTTTCTACGAAATCAGGATACATCAAATGAGACCCATCCATGGCTCTCCACATGAGTCCTTGTGTAATACCTGAGGCCCACATCGACATCATGTAAATAACGATACCTAGAGTACCCACCCAAAAGTGAATGGTAGCTAACTTGGTGCTATACAGCTTTGTGTTCCACAGTTTTGGAACAAGGTAATACAAAATAGCAAATACCATAAACCCATTCCAACCCAATGCTCCCGAATGCACATGGCCAATAATCCAGTCAGAAAAGTGAGCCAACGCATTTACCGATTTAATCGATAACAAAGGGCCTTCAAATGTAGACATCCCATAAAACGTTATGGCAGCTACCAAAAACTTCAAAACAGGATCTGACTTCACTCGATCCCAAGCTCCACGCAAAGTTAACAATCCGTTTACCATACCTCCCCAACTTGGGGCCAAAAGCATCACACTAAAGACCATTCCTAACGTTTGAGCCCAATCGGGAAGCACAGAGAATAACAAGTGATGCGGACCTGCCCAAATGTAAATAAACACTAAGGCCCAAAAATGAATGATTGATAAACGGTAGCTGTATATCGGTCGATTAATGGCTTTGGGAACGTAGTAATACATTAACCCTAGAAAAGGAGTCGTTAAAAAGAATGCTACTGCGTTATGCCCATACCACCACTGCACCATTGCATCTTGTACACCTGCAAAAACGGTGTAGCTATGAAAAAACGATACCGGAATCGCCAATGAATTAACAATGTGAAGAATAGCAACCGTCACTATGGTGGCTATATAAAACCAAATGGCCACATACATATGGCGTTCACGGCGTTTGAAAATTGTACCAAAAAAATTAATGGCAAAAATAACCCACACTACCGCAATTAAAAGATCAATAGGCCATTCAAGCTCGGCATATTCTTTTCCAACGGTAATGCCTAAAGGCAAGGTTATTGCTGCTGCCACTATAATAAGTTGCCAACCCCAAAAATGAAGTTTACTTAAAATATCCGAAAACATTCTTGCTTTCAGTAAGCGTTGAGACGAATGATACACTCCAGCAAACACTGCGTTTCCAATAAAGGCAAAAATGGCGGCATTGGTATGCAAAGGGCGCAAGCGGCCAAAGGTGGTCCAGGGCAGTCCTAAATTAAGCTTCCAATTGGCTAACTGAGACGCAATAATAATCCCTACTAAAAGGGCCACAGCCCCCCACACTACAGTTGCTAATAAAAATTTCTTAACAATGTTGTCATCAAATGAAAATGTCTCTAACTTAGTACTCTGCTCGGTTACCATTCTAATGCTCCTGTTTGATATTCTTTTACTTTTCCTTCAAAAAAATTAACCTCGATCATATTGCTTTGGGTCATATCGTCAATCCACGGAAACGGATTTGAAGTATTCCAATGGGTAGCAAGGCCTATGCTTTTTAACCTACAGTCTCCTACAAAGCCCAAATACTCTTTTAAACCCGCTGGAGTCAAACCTAAAATGCCGTCTTGAATACAGGTACATCCCCACTTGTATTCAAGTTCTACGGCCTTTTTAATATTGTCTGAAATTTTTTCTTGAAAAGCCTCTGTCCACAATTCGGGCTGCTCTGACTTAATGGCATTTACGATGTGAATAAAAAGCTTCAAATGCATGTCTTCATCGCGATTAATAAACTGAATCATTTCTCCACTGCCTGGCATTTTATTGTTGCGCTTAAGCACATAAAACACCAAAAAAGCTGAATAAAAATAAATACCTTCTAATATAATGTTGCTCACACAAGCCTCTAAAAACAATTGATCTGACTCAAAATCTCCGGTTTTAAACGTAGGCGCAGAAATACGACTCACAGCTTCTAAAACAGCTTTATTTTTTTCATAAAGTTCACGGTCTTTTCTGTATAAACCGTAAACCTCCTCCGGATCCAACGCCAACGCCTCCACCAGCGTTGCATAACTTTGAACATGCAAGGCTTCTTCATAGGTTTGTCTTGAAATAGCCAGTACAATTTCGGGACTCGTAATATGACGAATAATATTGCAAGCCAAATTGTTCGTTTGCAACCCATCTAAATTTGAAACAAAGGCCAAACTTCGTTGGTACACTCGACGTTCTGTAGGCGTGAGTTGGTTTTGAGAGGCCCACATATCTACATCTCGCTGAAGGGGGATTTCTTGAGGTACCCAATTGTTTTTAATCATGACTGTAAACATGTCATAGGCCCAAGGGTGTTTTAAAGGGGAAACCTGCATCAAGCCATCATCAAATCCGTTAATGACCCTGCGTCGGTTAATCATTTCTTGTGAGCTAAGTGTTTGAGGTGAAAATTCAGATTGAAACAAATCGTGTATAGCCATAATGCAATTCATTAAAATGTAGAGACTAAAATTGATCAATCAACCGGGGGGGTTGATTTTAATCGTCGTCTAACAGTATTTTTTCTGGAGGAGTGTCTAAATCATCGTATTGGCCCTTACGGGTTGCCCAAATAAAAGCCACTACAAATATCAAGGCCAAACACAACGAAGCAGGTAATAAAAGAAGCACTATATTCATAAAACATCCTTTATTTTAGGCCACATCAACGACGATATTACCACAGTTAATGAACTCAAAGGCATAAACACTGCGGCCCAAAGAGGAGTAATGTATCCCCCTATTGCAAGCCCACCAAATAATACATTATAAACCACCGAAAGCCACAGATTGCGTTTTATGATGTGCAGGGCTGAGTGAGAAAGTGTAACACTATGCTGAATAGGCTTAAGGCCAGAACTTATTAAACACGCGTCTGCCGCTTTCCAGCTCATTTCTAAACTGCCTTGCACCGCTATGCCCACCCAAGCGGCTTTTAACGCCGCTGCATCGTTGGCGCCATCTCCTACAAACAGAGCTTTAGGATTAGCGTTGACCCATTTCAATTTGTCATCAGGCATGGCGTTTGCAACCCAGTCATGAAGCCTTAATTGCTTGGCCACCGCTTTTACTACGCCCGATGAGTCACCTGAAACAAGCAAAGTAGAAATTTTGTTTTGTTTAAAAAAATCAATAACCTCTTTACTGTCTTGACGAAGGGTATCTTCTAAATAAAACACAGCTACCACTTGCTCTTGTACATACAGGGCAATTTGAGTTTGGGGGCTAGACTCTTCAGTCTCGTTGAGTTGCTTGAGTGCATAGTGAAGCCCCTCATAATCGGCAAATACCCCTACCCCTATTTTTTCTACTCGATTTTGAAGTTCAATCGTATTTGCCTGTTGAGTCAAACAAAAGCGTCGTAGGGCCTGAGCAATAGGATGGTGTGACACTTCTTCAAGAGAAAACACCATCGACAAAATAAAATGATCTGAAAAACGATGCGGCAGGATAGGGGTCCATTGTTTTACATCCAAGGTACCTGTGGTTAAAGTGCCCGTTTTATCCACAATCACGGTCTGTATTTGAGTCAATTTTTCAAAAACATCCGGATTTTTAACCAACACATGGTGTTTTGAAGCTTTTTTCATTGCCAAAGTGAGGGTCAAAGGCACTGCAACCCCCAACGCACAGGGGCAGGTAACCACCAATAATGCCAAAACCCGATCAAAAGCCTGATAACCTGCATTAAAATACCACCCCCAAATCAGAATTCCCGCACTTATTACTAAAACTACTGAAACCAATACACTAGCCCAAAAATCACTTAAAGAAACCAAAGCTGGGCGTTGTTGAGATTGAGCTTGCTTAAGCGTTTCGCTAAGTCGACTAGCCTCTTGGGTTTGAATCGCTTTAATGTGTAATTCAGAATGGGTATTTCGGGTTCCTGCAAATACAAAACTTTCTCGCTTAACCAACTGAGGCTGAGATTCTCCGGTAATCGATGCCACGTCTAACCAGCTTTCGCCTTGAATCACCACTCCATCTACAGGAATCAGTTCATCAACAGCAACACATACGGTGTCACCTATAGCAATTTTTGAAGCTAAAACCGGTATAAAAGATTGGGTACTTGGATTCCAAACACTGGCTGTTTTAGGAAAAATCCAAGGATTTAGCGATAGATCTTGAGCCCACTGGTGAATTTTTTGAAGCAGATACCGTGTACTTAAAATTAAAAATACAAGCATGGCAATCGAATCAAAATAAACCACATCTCTGCCCTGCATTACGTTTATAAAACTGACTCCTGAGGCCCCCACAATTCCCAAAGCCAAAGGTACATCGATAGTAAAATGTTTCGCCTTAAATGAAGCTAACGCTTGTTTATAAAAAGGCAACGCACAATAAAAAATAACAGGAAGACTTAGTACCACCGATACCCAATTAAACAAATGGGCAATATGACCCGTAGCGCCTCCATAAATGGCTACTGACATCATCATGATGTTACCCATACAGGCGCCCGCAATACCTAGCCTTAATAAGGCCGATCGATTGGCACGAATAAACAACTCTTTTTGATTGTTTTCAACCGTATGGGGGGTATATCCCAATCTAGAAAGCACTTTTGCAACATCTGAAGCCTTGGCTTGACTTAGCTTAAAATAAGCCAACTGCCGTCCTAAATCTAACCTGGCTTCAGTTACCCCTGGCACATGATCTTTTACTTTTTCTACCAACCAAATACAGGCCGCACAATGTACCCCCTCTAAAAAGAAACAAAGTTCTCCGTTTTTTAGCACGTCTTCATCTAACGCTTTAAAATTATCTTTCGAAAATGACACCGGTTCACGCTGGGCATTGGGAGCCACTTTGTCTTTTAACGAATAATAGGCCTCTAAATTATTTTGGGTTAAAAATTCATAAACCGTTAAGCAACCCGCGCAGCAAAACTGATGCGTATTGAACACATAGGCATCAGGCTTAGAAACCAGGGTTCCACAATGGTAGCAATTTAGGTTTGTAGAAGTACTCATTGGGCCTATTATGCAATTAGAATGAAACTATGGTAAAGTATTTGTGCTATGTACCAAAGCAGTTTAGCCGTTTGTACACGCACAAAAGATAATACTGTAATTTTTCAAAATGGGGCTGCAGAGTTACTGTGCGGCAAAAAGAAAGATGAGATCTGCTCCACCTGTTTTTCAGGTCACAGCTCTAAAAAGCTTTTCTCTAAAGATTTCATCACCCTTCACGACACTCTCTACGAGGGTGTTCATTGCTATGATTCACCCAAAACTCACACTGTTTTTTTACAAAAATACCACTCATTTAAGGCTATTCGCCGCTACCTAAGCCATTTTCAACTCACCAGCCAAGAACTGAAAGTGGCGCAATGCATTTTAATTGGCCGATCAAACCAAGACATATTAAATGAACTAGTGATTTCTAAATCAACCTTAAAAACTCACTTGAATCACCTGTATAGCAAAATCCCCTTTTTAAAAACCAAACGAAAAGAGTGTGCTAGAGACTAGATTGGTTATTTTAACCTTGCGTAGGTTTAAATAAATCATCGGGAATGGGTTCTAATCCACCTGGGCCTATGTCAAGTAACAGACGATAGAAGCGAGCCGTTTTTATTAGAAGATTTAACGCCTTAATCCCATCGCTCATTGCTACTTGATTTAAATGCCTTTTTGTTTCATCAAAAAAATCCTGAGCCTCTCTTTTATCTCGATGAGCTACTTTTTTATCAATGAAAGGTTGAAGCCTGCTATACTCCTCCCCTAGGTCCTTTATGTCTTTTTCAATACGATCTTTTAGACAGGTTTCAAAATTATCCGAGTCTGTTTCTAATAATTTTTTTAGTTCATGTTCAACCGCCCTTGAAATGGCTTCTTTGGATAAGTTCTTTTGATAATAACTATCTTTAAAGTTCTTGATTAACAAAGGAACATTTTGAGAAGAAGTTTTAACAAATCTAGCAAGCGACAATGTTTGTTTTGAAGGATCATATAGCTGCCTAAGTGAAATCAAAAAATAACTAGAAAACCAAAGGTTTAATGCTCTACGCGTTTGTGGATGCGTTAAAACCGAGGCATTTGCAACGGTTATTTTAAGTTCAGAAAAATCTCGCTCTACTTTGTAATAGATGATGACATTGCCCCTAACTTCATGTAAAAAGTTAGTTAGCCTTTCCAAATCCTCACTCATCGTTTTAATTGCATCTTTTGTCATGTATTCACCCACTTAGCAAACGGAATAACCTGTATTGTTATTCCTGCTTTTTGAATCGTTTTTTCACTGTTTAGCGTAACGATACTACCTTCTTTATTAATAAAAAAACACTGCTGAGCTCTAATGCCTTCTTGAATAAGTTGATCAAAAATTTGAAAGAAAAAAGTTGACTTTCCCGAACGTCTTGGCCCTATCAAAGTAATTATTTTGCCCGATTGTATCGGCACAGACACACTGGTACGTCGAACAAAAGCCGGCACCCGTAATGCCTGATTCTCTTGGAGTATTTTTTTAAATATTTCTCTCATTTAAAGAAAAAAAACACATTTATTTCTCTATAACAAAGAAATATTTAAAAACTCTCCTGAAAACAAGTAGCTTTGAGTTGCTTAATTTGATCCAGCTGAGCCGGAAAATCGGCAAGAAGCTGAGGAAAAAAAACTTCCATATGTTTTTTTAAAATAGGAATAACCTGAGGATGATTTTCAAGAAGAAAGAACGTAGCCTGCCGATTAGTATCGGTTAAGTAATACATTTTTAGTAGAGGCTCATTCCATACTATTTCGGGATGAGCTTTAAACAAAGTTAATAGCCATTGCTTAAAAATTTGTCTCTCTTTCATAACAAAAAAAGCGTCTATTGCAAGATTGATATTTTGAGCCACTACGTCTTCTGGGGCATGAAGACGTTGGTTAACAAACTGTAGCTTAGCCGAAGTTTGTAAATTGAGTTCTGAAAAAAAAGTGAGTAAATGGCTTTGTAACAGCTCTTCATTGTTTTTTAAGTTTTTAAGGGTGTCTTTGTAGGTTGTAAAAAATTGATTCATTTTTTGAGGCAAATTAGAAGCACTTTCTCTTTGCAAAATATTTAACTCATAGCGTCCACCTGTAATGTATAAAACATCCCAAAATTCGTTGTCTTCTCGAAATAAAAATGAAATATCAATAGGCCATAGTTCGTGACGAGGCCCTACTAAATAATTTTCAAAATGCCGATCTCCTCTGCCCAAGATGTATCCCAAAGCGGCATGCATAGCCAACTGCTTTTCAATAAACTCTCCATCCGCTTTACCCAAGGTGGGCAAAATTTTTTCTAGTGATTGATCCCCTAAAAAATCAGAGATCTCCCATGAGTACTCCCCTTCATCAAAATGCATCGATCGGAACGAAGGCCAGCCCAAACGCAATAACAAGCGGCAAAACAACGTTTGGTTGGGTAAATCTTCTCGTTTTACTACCACTTTTTTAAATTCATCTTCGGCAGTTTTTAGGGTTACACAATACACCGAATGGCCCATTCCAATGTCGGTGATATCTGCAATGGTACAGTCTTTTCCAACATAGGCTTGTAAAATATCGGGTAATTTTGCCTGTTTAAATTTAGCCAGCAAAGCCCCCATTTTAATATCAAAAGGCAGGCCATTAATCATTTGCTGACGCAGTTGTACATGGTCGGGGGCATACAACAAGTTTTTTTGCCTTAATTTCTTAAGAGAAAATTCAAATTGAGAGGGGTTTGATAAAAAATCAACAACATCGTTCAACTCAAATGCTTCGAATCCAAAAGATTTATCAAACGCAAATGGCCGAAACGCCTCTACAAGGGTTTGTATATGGGTTTGTGCCGCCTTATCCAACAAAACGTTTTAGCCTATTACACACCGTTATAGGGCCTAAAATGCTCATTAATTCGGGCAAGTGAGGCCCCGAAGGACGGGCCGTTAGGGCATAACGCAAGGGTTTAAGCACTTTACCTTTACCTAATTGTAAAGTTTCAAGCACTTTTTGGATGCCTGTCTCAATCTGCTGGGCCGAAAACTCTGAATAGCCTTCAAATTCATTTAAAAGGGCAGCAACAACCTGTTTTTCAGTGTCTCCTTGGTTTTCAGGCAGCCAGGCTTTGGCCACATCCTCATCGCTAAGCAAATACACGGAAACATAGGTATTAATATCGCTTACATGTTCCAAATTATCTTTTATTGAGTTTACCATTCGCTCTGCAAGCGAGATATTAGTGGCATTAAAGTATTCTGCAGTGGCTTCGTTAAAATGAGGCTTTACCGCAGCATAAAGCGCCTCAGGGGGCATTTTACGTATGTATTGGCCATTCATCCATAACAGTTTTTTCTGGTCAAAAACGGCTCCGGCCTTGTTAACCTTGCTAATATCAAATTTCTCAATGAGTTCGTCTAGTGTATATATTTCTTGTTTATCTGAAGGATTCCATCCTAGAAGAGCTACAAAATTTACCAGCGCTTCAGGCAAAAATCCGTGGGCTTGAAAATCTTCTACTGATACATCGCCCTGACGTTTTGACAACTTACTTCGATCGGGATTCAGTAATAACGGTAAATGAGCAAACTGGGGAATATCCCAACCAAAGGCTTTGTAAAGCAACACATGTTTAGGCGTAGACGAAAGCCATTCTTCACCTCGAATAACATGCGTAATGTTCATGTCATGATCGTCAACCACGTTGGCCAAATGATAGGTAGGAAATCCATCCGATTTAATAAGTACTTGATCATCTATGGTATGCGATTGAAACACGACCCGATTTCTAACCAAATCATCAAAAAAGACTGTTTCTTTAGCGGGTACTTTTAAGCGAATCACATGAGGTAACCCTTCGGCTTCTTTTTGGGCTATTTCATCGGCCGATAAACCCCTACAATATCCGTCATACATGGGGGGCTGCCCCGATTCTTGCAAGGTTTTACGCACCAAATCGATACGTTCTGCGGTACAGAAACAACGATAAGCATGGCCTGAAGCTACCAATTGCTGACCATAAGCGTTGTACCGGTCAAAGCGCTCTGACTGCACATAAGGACCGTATTGACCGCCCTGAACAGGTCCTTCATCAAAGTGGATACCTGCCCAGTTCATGGTGCGCAATAAATTATCTACAGCGCCTTCTACAAATCGGGTTCTATCGGTATCTTCGATACGCAAAACAAGCGTGCCTTTATGGTGTTTAGCAAACAAATAATTGTACAGAGCAGTTCGTAAAGAACCTACATGCACAAGTCCAGTGGGTGAAGGAGCAAAACGAACCCTAACCATCTAGGCGATTAGGGTTTGCTCCCCGGCAGCTGCTACCGGGGTTTCCTGCGCGTCGTCTTCATCAATTAAGCTCATTGCAATTACCGTATCTTTGTCATCTAATTTCATAATACGAACGCCTTGGGAACTTCGCTTTTGAGTTGAAATTTGTGAAATTTGCTGCCTACACATGGTTCCTTCACGGGTTACAATCATTAGCTCTTTGTCTTTAGAAGTAACCAAAGCATCTACCACATGGTCACCGGGAACTGTTTTTCTAAATTTCAGCGACTTCACCCCTACCCCGCCTCGGGCTTGGCACTTAAATTCATTAATACCCACGTTTTTACCGTATCCATTGGTAGTAATCAGCAATACATGCAAATCTGATTCTTGATGAGGGATAATATCCATACTTACCAAACGGTCTTGGGGTTTAATACGAATTCCCTTTACTCCGCGTGAAACGCGTCCCATAGGTCGAATTTGCTCTTCACTAAAGCGAATAATCATACCCGCTGATGTAACCAACAAAATGTCTTCGTTACCCGAGGTACGTCTTACCCAACGCAGCTGATCTCCCTCATCAAGGTTGATAGCAATAATAGGACGATTTTTAAAGTGAACAAACGAATCTAAGCTGGTTTTTTTAACCACTCCCTTTTGTGTTCCCATCAATAAAAACTCATTTTCAGAAAACTCTTTAACAGGAATGGCGGTAGTTACAGTCTCTCCGTCTTCAAGCTGTAAAAAGTGTGCCACCGATACCCCTTTGCTTTGACGGGAGGTTTCAGGAACTTGGTACACTTTAATCTTAAATACACGGCCTTTATTGGTAAATGAAAGCAAATAATCGTGAGTACTGGTTACGAACAATTGGTCGATAATATCTTCATCTTGAGTAGTCATACTGTTCACACCACGCCCACCACGGTTTTGGCTTCTAAATTGCTGAATTGGCATGCGCTTGATAAAGCCTTTTTTAGAAATTAAAACGGCCACCTGCTCTTGGGGAATCAAGTCTTCTAAATCAACGGCATCTACTGCCACACCAATTTCGGTACGTCGCTCGTCTCCAAATTTTTCTTTAAGCTCTAAGTGCTCTTGTTTAATAATAGAATACACACGGCTTTCGTTGGCTAAAATATCAAGATAATCTTTAATTTTTTCCACCAAATCGGCGTATTCGCTTTCAATTTTGTCACGCTCAAGTCCCGTTAAACGCTGTAAGCGCATTTCCAAAATAGCGTTGGCTTGTTTTTCACTTAATTTATACGTCTCTATTAAACCTTGGCGAGCAATATCTGGGCTACCACTGGCCTTAATTAAGGCAATGACGTCATCAATATGCTGAAGGGCTATGCGTAAACCTTCTAAAATGTGTAATCTATCTTGGGCTTGTTTTAATTCAAATTGAGTACGACGAACTACAATTTCTTTGCGATGTGCTAGGTAGTTTACCAGCATATCTTTCATGTTTAAGGTTTTTGGAACACCATTAACCAAAGCCACCATATTAATACCAAACGAATTTTGTAGTTGTGTGTGCTTGTATAGCTGATTTAACACGACATCCGCAGAGGCATCGCGCTTAAGTTCAATATAAATTCGCATCCCACGTCGGTCTGACTCATCTCGTAAATCGGCTATACCTGTAATTTTTTTATCTTGTACCAACTCGGCAATTTTAATAATTAACGAAGCCTTGTTCACTTGATATGGAATTTCATGAACAATGATCGCTGTTTTACCTTTTTTCTTCGAATCTTCAATACTTACTTTTGAACGAATTAATACACTACCACGCCCCGTATGATAGGCTTGGCGTATGCCTTCTTGACCACAGATAATGGCTCCTGTTGGAAAATCTGGCCCTTTGATATGTGCCATTAAGCCTTCAATATCAATTTCAGGGTTGTCAATTAAGGCGCATAAGCCATCAATAATTTCATTCATGTTATGAGGAGGAATATTGGTTGCCATCCCTACTGCAATACCTGCTGTTCCATTTAACAACAGCATCGGCAATCGAGCAGGCAATACTAAAGGCTCTTGCAACGATTCGTCAAAGTTAGGCCCAAAATTTACCGTGTCTTTTTCTATATCTTCTAGTAGACACATCGCAATGCGCGACATGCGAGCTTCGGTATACCGCATGGCCGCTGCATTATCGCCGTCAATAGAGCCGTAGTTGCCTTGCCCATCAATAAGCGGGTAGCGCAACGAAAAATCTTGAGCCATACGCACCAACGAATCGTATACAGCTCCGTCACCGTGAGGGTGATATCGCCCTAAAACGTCCCCTACAATACGAGCACACTTTTTATAAGCACGTCCCGCTGTAAATCCCGCGTCATACATGGCGTATAAAATGCGGCGATGTACAGGCTTCAATCCGTCGCGAACGTCAGGCAACGCACGACTTACAATAACCGACATGGCGTAGTCCAAAAACGACGCTTTCATTTCGTCTTCGATTTGAATTGGGGCTATATTTTGATTTTCAAACAAATGCGGTTGTTGTTCCATTTATGTCTCCTTACACATCGATCCAGCGGGCTGTTTTGGCAAACTTTTCAATAAATTGCTTACGAGGGTCTACTTCACTTCCCATTAAAATCGAGAAAATTTCGTCCGCCTTTTCTCCATCTTCCATCTTCACTTGCAACAACGTTCTCTTTTCTGGATCCATGGTAGTTTCCCAAAGTTGGTCTGGGTTCATTTCCCCCAACCCTTTGTAACGCTGTATCCCTACGTTGCTGTCGCGGCCAATTTCTTCCATGTATTCATCAAGTTGTTTTTCGTTGTAAATGTAACGCTTAGAGCTGCCTTTTTTAACCAAAAACAAAGGGGGCTGGGCGATATACAAGGCTCCAGCTTCGATAAGCTCGCGCGCATGACGGAAGAAGAAGGTTAGTAATAGGGTTCTAATGTGCGCTCCGTCTACGTCGGCGTCGGTCATAATCACTATTTTGTGGTACCGCAATTTAGCCAGAATTTCTTCCGTGGTGGGTTTTCCGTCTGCCTCTTTGTCGATATCGCTTAACCCTGACATAATTTCTGGGCCAATGGCTGTAATTAAAGAACGAATTTCTTCGTTAGCCAAAATTTTATCCAAACGGGCTTTTTCAACGTTTAATACCTTACCCCGAAGTGGCAATATAGCCTGAAAATTTCGGTCTCGGCCTTGCTTTGCAGAACCACCGGCAGAATCACCTTCTACCAAGAAAATTTCACAAACAGCAGGGTCTTTTTCTGAGCAATCGGCCAATTTACCTGGCAAGGTGGTGCTTTCTAAACTTGATTTACGACGCACCAATTCTTGGGCCTTGCGTGTCGCTTCTCGTACACGTTGTGCCAAAAGAGCCTTATTTACAATCGCCTTAGCAAATTTGGGGTTTGCTTCGATAAAGTCGCTTAACCCTTCGTCCACCATCGAGTCGACAATACCCTTAATTTCAGAGTTGCCTAACTTGGTTTTGGTTTGCCCTTCAAACTGAGGATTAGGTAATTTTACGCTGATTACCGCAGTTAAACCTTCGCGAAGGTCGTTTCCCGTTAGGGCCGCGTCTTTATCTTTAATAAGATCGTATTTTTTTGCAAAAGCGTTAATAACACGGGTTAAAGCGGTTCTAAAACCCGACAAATGGGTTCCACCCTCACGGGTTCTAATGTTATTAGCAAAGGTGGCAATGTTTTCATCGTAATAATCGTCTACATACTGAATTGCAATTTCAACTTCGTATAAGTCTCTCGATTTTTTAAGGTGAATAGGTGGAGCAAACAAAGCCTGCTTGTTTTCGTTCATATGCTCTACATAAGAACGAATGCCGCCTTCAAACAAATAGGTGCTTTCGATAGGGGTTTCTTCACGCGTGTCTGTAAACTCAATGCTAACGCCAGGGTTTAAATACGCTAACTCACGCAAACGGTGATCAATAACTTCTGTTGTAAAATCAACTTCTTCAAAAATGGTAGCATCGGGTTTAAACCTAATCACCGTTCCTGTTGATTCACGTGGAAAATCGCTAAACTCGCCCACCAATTGCTTAGGAACACCCCGATAATAAGTTTGAACGTATCGTTTGTTGTCTCGATAAACGGTTACCTCTAGCCATTCGGCCAAAGCGTTTACAACCGACACCCCTACCCCGTGCAAACCACCCGACACTTTGTATCCTTGTCCCTCAAATTTTCCTCCGGCATGCAGAGTTGTTAAAACAACTTCTACGGCTGGTAAGTTTTTCTCTTTATGAGTGTCGATCGGAATCCCTCTACCGAAGTCGGTAACGGTTACGATGTTATCAGGCTCAATACTTACAATAATGCGGTTTCCATAGCCCGCCATTGCCTCGTCGATACAGTTATCTACCACTTCAAAAACTAGATGATTTAACCCCGCTTTTCCAGTGGTTCCAATGTACATTCCTGGACGTTTTCGAACGGCTTCAAGGCCTTCAAGAACCTTTATCTGTTCGGCATCATACGTATTTTGGGTTTTACTCATTTTAAAGAGGCTCCTTGACTTAATTAGAGGGAAGTTGAACCCGAGCAGTATAGCAAGAAACAGCTTAAATTAAAAGGTTTTGCCCTTACGTTATTTAGTGCTTGTATAGATAGATTGTGAAATCGTTAGGAAGATAGCTTTGCTTTAACTCGACAAATGACGTTAATGTTAGGCAGTAGGTTAAAACCTCTACCGGATCGTAGTAATGAAACCGAGACTCTTTTACAGCTTCTGGGGCAAAAGAAGACAACATATTAAAAGCCACAGCTTCTTCAGCAGAATCGAACATTTTTTTAATAAAGTTTTGGTAATAGGTTGTTTGATCGGGATGCTTTAAACTCATAGCCCCTGAACATAAAACATAGTCTGCCCTAGGACTGGGCTCTAGCTGCAGAAAATCGGCTTCTTTGATATTGGCCTGAGGGTAGGCCTTTTTAGCCAGAGCAACAAGCTCAGCGCTTAAATCAATGCCTTCATAGGTGACTCGGGTTCCAATTTGATCTAAAAAATGATACAAATCACCTTTGCCACAGCCTACATCTAAAACCGTAGCCTCTTGCAAATCGCCTACCATGCTTAACATTAAAAAGCGAAGCTCTTGGGTTTCAGTGGAATACCATCCTACCGACTGAATGCTATCGCCGTGCGAAGAGGCCAGCTGGTTGTAATACTGAGCGGTAGACTGCATTTTTATAATGCGATAAGGGCTTCAGCGATTTGCACAGCGTTTAAGGCCGCACCTTTTCTAAGGTTATCCCCCACACACCACAACTCGATGCCATTGGGCTGAGATAAATCTTCGCGGATTCGGCCTACAAATACGTTGTCTTGACCTGCAATTTCACGAGGAGTTGGGTATTCGTGCTTCGATGTATCGTCAAGCACAGTCACGCCCGGCATTTCTTTAAGTAAAGCTCTCACTTGAGCTACTGTTAATTTTTTTTCGGTTTGGATATTAACGGATTCGCTATGACCAATAAACACAGGGACTCGTACAGCGGTAGCCGTTACCTCAATTGTGTCATCTCCTAAAATTTTCTTGGTTTCTAAAATTAACTTCATTTCTTCTTTGGTATATCCATTGTCTAAAAACGTATCGATTTGGGGAATCAAATTAAAGGCAATCGGATGAGTAAATACTTTGTTTTCAAAAGAGATGCCGCTCAAACTGTTTCGGGTTTGATTTTCAAGCTCGGTGATAGCTGCCTTTCCAGCCCCTGACACCGATTGATAGGTAGATACCACAATACGTTTGATACGCGCCGCATCATGAATGGGTTTTAAGGCCATTACCATTTGAGCTGTTGAACAATTAGGGTTGGCGATAATCCCATTGTGGTTTTTTAAGGCATGAGCATTGACTTCTGGAACCACCAAGGGTACATCTTCATGCATTCTAAAGTGAGAGGTATTGTCGATGGCTACGGCGCCTTGTTGTGCCGCTAGCGGAGCGAACTCTTTTGAAATAGACCCACCCGCTGAAAATAAAGCGTAATCGATACCTTTAAACGAATCAGCTTTTAACACCTTTACTTCAACATGCTCACCATTAAATGCAACTGTGGAACCAGCTGATCGCTCAGAAGCCAAAGGAACCAAGGTTCCCACTGGAAACTTTCTGGCTTCTAGCACCTGTATCATTTCGCGTCCTACTACCCCTGTGGCCCCTACTACTGCGACTGTATATTTTTTCATGTAAATCTACCTCTTTTTAAATTAATTAAATTTGAAAAACGGCATAATGGAGCCGTTACTAATGTTGATCAATCCGATTTGCAAACCAGTTTTTTGCACTTCGGATACATTTACCAAGCCAAACTGCAAACCTGTAGAATCCATAGAATTGTTTAAAACCCCTACTTGAATGCCAACGTTTTTACTGGCAGTGTTGTAAAAACCCATTTGGGGGCCCGTTGAACTGAAAGTAGCTTGATTGTATAACAACCCTACTGTTGGACAATTGGCTTCATCGATATAGTTGAAAAGCCCCAACGAAAAACCCCAAGATTGATGATTTAAATTAAATAATCCGGCCTGAAACCCAGTGCTTACATTGGCCATGTTAATCCCTGCCAACATCAACCCTGATGAACGTTCTGTTGTGTGTTGCACTAAGCCTAAATCTAGCCCTGACACAACGGTATTTTTGGCATAAAATAGTCCCAACCTAAGCCCTTGCACCTGCGTAGCTTGTGGAAAAGCAAAGGGATCCCAAATTGAAAAGGCAAGTGGCGTTACACTTTGTGCATAAAGTGTGGTTGAAAAAACAAAGACTAAAGTTAAACTGAATAATTTGAATACATTGATCATTATACTCTGGCTCCAATTGAATATCAGGAACTGTCTGAAGGCTTTTTGGACTGTTCCTAGATTATAGAATATTTTCCAAACCGTAAATAAGTCCTTTTGTAGACACAGCCTTTCGAATAGTCATAACCACCCCTGGCATAAACGATTCACGGTTAATGGTATCGTGCTTTAGGGTCAGGGTTTGTCCTACCCCGCCAAAAATAACTTCTTGATGAGCTACATACCCTGGCAAACGCACAGAATGAATGGGGATACGATATTTAGCGCCACCTCTTGCACCTGTAATAAGTTCTTTTTCATCAAGGGGGTAATGGTTGATGTTGGCGTTTACTTGGTGAATCATTTCGGCTGTTTTTAAAGCTGTCCCTGAAGGAGCATCGGCTTTTTTGTCGTGGTGATATTCGATAATTTCAACCCGTGGCATAAACTTTGAAGCTTCTTGGGCAAAGCGCATCATTAAAATGGCTCCAATAGCAAAATTAGGACAAATAATGAGTCCTAGATTTTTCTCTTTAGCCAGTGTCTCTAAAGTTTCTAAGTCTGCAGCCGACAATCCTGTGGTTCCTACTACGGCATGACACCCTGCTCTAAGAATGGTTTCAACGTTGGCTTTTGCACAACTGGGATGGGTAAAATCAACCACCACATGAGGTGTTTTTTCTTGAATAGCTTGAGCCAAATTGTCTTTACTTGAGGTAAACCCCACAAGGTTTAAATCAGGCTCACGCTCTACTGCTTTTAAGGTTTCTTGACCCATTTTTCCAGTTCCGCCACTTACCAACACTTTAATCATAGTGAATACTCCTTTTGAATGATGCTTAAAACTTTCTGATGAACTTCTTGTGGAGTTAACCCGTTTACATCCACCGATTTAAATCGGGCTGCTTCACGCTTTGCAATGTGGGTGTATTGCTGTCTTACCTTATTGTGAAACACCAGGCTTTCATGCTCAAAGCGATCTAACTCGGCCCTTTGCTTGGCACGCTTCAGCCCTTCTTCACAGTTAATATCTAAAAACAACGTTAGGTTAGGCCGTAAATCAATCATGTCGTTTAATTGATTCACCCACTTGGGCTCAATACCTCGCCCCCCAATTTGATAGGCTTCGGTAGAGTCTAAAAACCGGTCACACAAAACAATCTGCCCCTGAGCTAAAGCAGGTTTTACTAGGGTTTCTACATGCTCTAATCGGTCGGCATAAAACAGTAAAAGTTCGGTAAATGTAGAGTTGAACACCTGATCAGGATCAAGTACTAGTTCACGAATTTTTTTTCCAAAAGGGGTAGCTCCAGGTTCGCGGGACATTAAAACAGAACGTCCATTTTTTTCAAACCATTCAGCCAAAAGCTTAATTTGAGTGGTTTTGCCTGAGCCCTCAATGCCTTCAAAGGTAATAAACATGGTTATCCTTTAGCATACACCCTCACTCTACGATTGGGTTCTTCGCCAACACTCATCGAATGACAGCCCAACGCTTCAGCTTCTTGATGCTGAACCCTACGAAGGTAGGCACTTCGTGCAGAGGCATCTTGCGAATGACCGCTTTTATTGGCCTTGTTGCACAAGAATCGTATTTCTTCCAAAGCCTCTTGAACTAAAGAATCCAGTTCATCTGGCACATGAAAGTAATCACGCAAAAATTTTTGAATGACGGGCTCTGTGGCATTGCGCAAAATATGCAGCGGAGTAGATTTACCTTTAAGCATTTGATTAATTTTAGCTCGGGTTTTTACTTTGGCTTTGGTGGTTAATACAAAGTCAGCATCTTCAATAGCATCGGTAATTCTTGCCGAAATTCCCATCGCCGAAATAGTTGCTAAAATACCATTTATGGGAACTCCAAAAACATAAATAAGTGTCATTTTTTCAGGGTCATTTTTTCTATCCACTTCACTTTTTTCTAAAAAAAGATCTTCTAAGTTATCTTTTGAACTTAAAGGGTGTGAGCCTGATTCGATAATCACGGTGCCATCGTCTTGTCGGTGTCTAATTTCAGGCGAAATCCAGTTGCCTCTTAAGGCTTTGTCTACCGCCTTGGCTACATCGCTGTAAATAGCAAAAATATCCCTCTCTTGAATTTCAATTAAACACTCAAAAGTAGGGGGTAACTTTCGCTCTAAAACGGTTTTTTGAGTGCCTCGAATTTTGGCTTCTTCATCGCCTAAAATAACACTTTGAATACCACCAACCAGATCGCTTAAAGTAGGGTTTTTCATTAAATTTTCTAAATTGTGACCATGTGCAGTCGCTACCAACTGAACCCCGCGCTGGGCGATGGTTCTTGCCGCCTGAGCTTCTTCTTCAGTCCCAATTTCATCTACAATAATCACTTGAGGCATATGGTTTTCAACCGCCTCAATCATGACCGCGTGCTGCTTATCTGGTGAAGGCACCTGAATACGCCTTGCTGAGCCAATACCCGCATGGGGAATATCGCCATCCCCCGCAATTTCATTGGAGGTGTCTACTACCATAACCCGTTTATGAAATTCATCCGACAAAACCCGGGCTACTTCGCGCAACTTGGTAGTTTTGCCAATGCCTGGAGGTCCCACAAACATAACGTTTTTGCCACTTTCAATGATGTCGCGGATAATTTCTATGGTGCCCACCACGGCCCGTCCTACCCGACAAGTTAATCCAATAATTTTGCCCTCACGGTTTCGTATGGCAGAAATGCGGTGCAAAGTTCGCTCAATACCGGCTCGGTTATCGGTGTTAAACGTGCCTAATTTTTGAACGACGTCGTTAATGTCGACTAAAGTGACTTCGTTACACACTTCTACTACTTCGCTTGAATCGCTAAAGCGCACTTCAGGCAAATAGCCCAAATCAAGTACAATTTCGTTTAATTCTTGCAACTGAGGGTGTTTAGACAGCCAGCTTGATAAAGGTTTTGGCAAAATGGATATCAAAACCCCCAAATCGTCCACCTGATCTTTAATGCGGGCGGCTGCGCCCTGCCCTGGGCTCATCCTTTTTCTACCTGAGTTCGGCCCATAAAGGCCCTTTTTAAGGTCATGTCATCGGCGTAATCCATATCGGCCCCAACTGGCAATCCATAAGCCAATTTAGTAATAGGGCCATCAAAAAAAGACAGCACATGGCTTAAGTAAAGCAAGGTAGCCTCCCCCTCAAGCGTGGGATTAATAGCCAAAATAATTTCTTGGATAGGCTCAGATTTTAAACGGGTAATCAGCTCAGAAATACGCAAAGCCTCAGCATGAATGCCATCGATGGGAGAAAGCACCCCCCCTAATACATGGTAAATACCCTTAAAATCGTGACTGCGTTCAAGGGCCATAATATCTTTAGGTTCTGCCACTACACACAGTTGCGTAGGCTGACGGGTAAGGTCTTCGCAAATGGTGCAAAAATCGCTTAAAGCCAAATTAAAACAGCGCTTGCAATACTTTACCGATTGACGGGTATGAACCAAGGTTTGGGCAAACTGATTAACCGTTTCTTGGGGCAATGACAGAAAAAAAAACGAAAGGCGTTGAGCCGATTTAGGGCCAACGCCAGGCATCATAGACAATTGCGAAATAAGTTCGGCTAGTGGATGAACTGCCATGGTTACATACCTGGCAGGTTTAAGCCTCCGGTTACAGCCGATAATTTTGTAGCCGCTACATCCTTAGCTTTTTTAGAAGCATCGTTTATAGCTTTTACAAGGTCTTTTTGCAAAGCTGAACCGTCCGATAACAACGAAGGATCAATGGTCACAGATAAACATTCCAATTCACCTGTAAGTTCAACGGTCACTTTACCACCGGCAGAACTACCAGACACACGAATAGTTTTAAGTTCATCTTGAACTGTTTTCATTTTTGAGCGCATTTCGTTGGCTTGTTTAAGTAACTTGCCCATATCTTTAATACCTTCAAACATTGGCTCCATCCTCTCTTAATTCTTCAATATAAAAACGTCGCACGATAACAAGCCCCTTAGCAGCAAGCATGGTTTTAATGCCTGCCGTGCTAATATCAAGTTTAACCGAAGCCAACTCTACACTACCCACTTCATTCAAAATTTCCATAATTTTATCGGTATCAATAATCGTTCTTGATCGAACTTTACCTTTTTTGGTAAGCCTAACTGGAGGTGGATTTTTGTGCTTTTCGTACTCGAATCGCTTCACCAACATTTTATTTTGACGCTTCAATTTTGCTTGAAGTTCAAACACCTGAATTCCAAAAAATGAACAGGCCTTTGAAATATTTTGAAGCTCGTTAATTTTTTTCACAACAGCATCAATCGAAAATTGAGCCGCCCCTTTTCTTTCGCCCCTTTTCTTTCTAGATTTTACTGTGATCTTCACCGGAGAAATAACTTTTTTCTGCTTAATCTCTACAATTTCTGTTGTCATAGGTTTAAATCTAAATTACATTTCCCTTTCTTGCAATTGATTTATTAACGTTGAGTCATAAGACGACTAAAAATCGTACTCGCCTCTCTAAAGTTTACGACCTTAAAATGCTTAGTCAAGCATCAGCGTGAGGGGCTTTAAAAACCAACCACCGGCTTCCGGCAAAATTTACCAAGGAGCCTCCGCATAAACCTACCGCGTTAATCCACAAATCGTGTTGAGACACGATCGACATCAACCCTTGCATAATGCCCAAACGAACTATTAAACCCAAAGCGCAAACTCCAAAAAACATTAAGTAACCTTGAACCCAATTGCGATTTTTAGCGTAAGCGAAACTCCAATATCGATTAAAAAAGTAGTTAGAGCTTAGGGCAAGTAAAAAGCCTACGATAGCTGAAAGTCGAATATCTAGGCCTAGAGAATGCAAAAAAGCGACTACGGCTAAATCAAGTAAAACCCCAGAGCTTCCTACCAATGAAAATTTTAAAAATGAACCTATTGTTGGATAACGAAACGCATATAAGTGATACAAATGCAGCAAAAAAAACCACTGAGCTTTAGCACTCATTTTGCTTCTTCCAAATTGTCTATCGGCAAACACAATGGGTACTTCTTGTAAACGCAAATGGGGGTGTTTTGTGACACACTCTAAAACAATTTTCCATCCGGTTGGATTTAAAATTGAAAACTGAATACTTTCGCGTCGAACCGCCATAAACCCACTGGTAGGGTCGGTTAAGGGGGTTAACCCTATGCTAAGCCATGAGGCTACGCTAGAGGTAAATTGTCGGTACCAAGGCCAGTTTTGAATCGTACCCCCCGCAATCAGCCGGCTGCCTACGACAATATCGGCTTGATTGTTAGCTAAAAGGCTTAACATAGGAATCAAAGCTGTCACGGGATGACTTCCGTCAGAGTCCATTACAACGCAAAAGTCTCCGTCCGATTGTTTTACGCCTTCAACAACTGCTGAAGACAATCCTCGCTCGGTGCGTCTTTGCAATACTTTTAAAGGGAACTCTGGCATTAAAGACCTTGCCTTTTCAGCGGTTAAATCAGGGGAGTCGTCGTCAATAACAATGATTTCATAGTTCCAATTTTGAGCTTGAAGTTGAGCCCCGATGGCTCGAATTGCGGTCTCGATATTTTCAACTTCGTTATACGTTGGAAGCAAAATGCTTACTTTATTCATAGCCGAGCAGTATAAACGAAAATTTGATTTGATGACATGGCTGCAGATCAATGCTATACTGCCACGGCTTATTTTTAAGCCACATCTTCACTACAGATACGGGAGAAGCCTATGAGCGATTACTCGGTAAGGTTTGAACTCATCATGGACGCCGGAAACGGTGCCCAAAAATCAGGGGACATTTTAATTTCAGCTTTTGCTAAAAGTGGAAATTTCGTTTATATCGAGCCTATGATTCCAGCAGAAATTAGTCCGCCTAAGCGTACTAAATATTCGATGTCTGGGGTTGTAATACGGGTAGCTAATTTTGACGTGACCAATATTGGAAGCGGCACCGATTTAATGTTGTTTGAACATGAAATTTTGCTACAAACTCGTTTAGACGACAAAGAGTATTTACCTGGCGCTACTGTTTTAATCGATATGGGCGATGAAGCTAGAAACAAAGACGCCTACAAAGCCGCCATCGATAGAGCTGAATCACTGGGTTTAAAAGTGATTCCGTTTAACATGGACGACGATTCAAAGAAAATTATGCAAGACTTAGGTGGCAACGGAAAAAACATGTTCTATTTAGGCATGTTAACTCGTATTTTTAATGTATCTAAAGATCAGCTAAAAGACGCTATCCGTTCTACTTTCAAAAAACTTCCTGAAGAAAAACTAAATCAAAACATTAATATTTTCGAGAATGGTTATACCTGTGCAGGAACTTGCCAAATAAGTTATACCGTTCCGGTAGCGCCTATTGAATCTGACCGTATTTTGATTGATGGAAATACTTCATTATCGATGGGTGTGATTGATGCGGGTATCAAGATTTATTGTGGATATCCCATTACGCCTGCCTCATCTATTATGCACACTTTAGCTAAATATATTCCTCAATACGGTGGCTTGGTTCACCAAGCTGAAGATGAAATTTCGGCCATCGGTGCTGCTATTGGTTCATACTATGCAGGAACACCTTCTATCACAGCCACTTCAGGCCCTGGATATTCGTTAAAACAAGAATTTATTGGGTTAGCACAAAGCACTGAAACGCCATTGATTGTTGTAGATGTACAACGCTCGGGGCCTTCTACTGGTATGCCTACCAAAACCGAACAATCTGACTTGTTTACTGCCGTGTTTGGTTGCCATGGTGACAACACCAAGGTGGTTATTAGTGTAGCGAACGTAATCGACTGTTTTTATGTGCCACACATTGCACGCTACATTACCGAAACCTTACGCGTGCCGGTAATCATTTTAAGTGACTACCTTACTTCGGTAAGTTATAAAATCATTAAAAATCCTCCATTGGTTCAGATGGACCACATTTCAGACATTAAAGATTTTGTGTTTGAACGGTTCCGCTTAAAACCACTTCCAGAAGTAGAAATGGTGAAGAAAAATCAATCAGAGCCTGGGGATGCTGGTTTAATGCGTCGAGTAACCGGATTAAACACTGACCCAAGCGGTGCTGTTAGTACTACTGCAGAAAGTAATAGCCGAGCTCATGCTATTCGAAACGAAAAATTAAATATTCTTCGTCAAGCTCTTCAAAAACCCGAAATGTTTGGGGATGACGAAGGGGATGTATTGGTTGTAGGCTGGGGAAGTTCACGGGGTGCTATCGAAGAGGCTATTAACTCTTTAAGAAAAGAAAACTTAAAAGTATCTGGGGCTCATCTGAAAATTGTTTACCCGCTTCCACCGATGATGAAAGATATTTTGAAGCGCTTTAAACATGTTGTAACCGCTGAAATTGCTTATGGAGATGAGTACAAAGCCTCTCCTTTGGCGATGTTGTTACGCAACGAAACGTTAATCGATGTCAAATCTACTATCGGAAGTGCTAGTGGTAGACCCATTACACCTCACGAAGTGGTTACCAAAGTAAAGGAGCTTGTATAATGTCAAACGATACACTTACTCCAACAGCCGCCTCTAAATTTGCCTTAAAAGATTACAAAGCAGCCGACCCTCGTTGGTGTACTGGCTGTGGCGATTACGGAATTTTAGTAGCACTGCGACGGCTTATGGCTGATAAGCAGCTTGATCCGGCTAGCATTGTTAACATTTCAGGAATTGGTTGTTCTGGCCGTATTCCTCACTACATCAATACCTACGGGGTTCACTCGATTCACGGACGTGCGATTCCGGTAGCTACGGGTATTGCTATTGCCCGACCTGACTTAAATTTGTTTATTGAATCGGGAGACGGTGACGCCTTAAGCATTGGCGGTAACCACTTGATTCATGGCATTAACAAAAATTTTAATTGCGTGTTTGTTTTAATGGACAACCAAATTTATGGTTTAACCAAAAATCAAACTTCGCCTACAACTAAACAAGGGCATCCTACCAATACTCAACCTCAGGGTTCTTACCTAAAAGCCATCAACCCTATTCAGTTGGCATTGGGTTTAGGTGCTTCGTTTATTGCAAGTACTGCTGAATGGCTAACCACGCACATGGTAGACGTTATGGAAGCTGCATTTAGACACAAAGGGTTTTCATTTGTACACGTGGCTCAGCGTTGTCCAAAGTTTAACCCTACGGCTTGGGATGCTAAAGAATCAAAATGGTTCGGCTTTTTAGAGCATGCCAATGGCGTTGCTTCTGACCTTAAATTTGGACCTGACGCTGAAGTAGTGTCTCATGACCCTACCGATTTAGGATCTGCCTTTAAGTACGCTATGGGCGACAAAAAATACTTTGGCGTTTTTTA
>Ga0172373_10001791_pt1 | contig 34187 bp, 33 predicted proteins | sample Lak10m_2_FD_114546 | JGI IMG/M metagenome (GOLD analysis project Ga0172373, IMG submission 114546) | Freshwater microbial communities from Kabuno Bay, South-Kivu, Congo - kab_092012_10m | ecosystem: Environmental > Aquatic > Freshwater > Lake | place: Democratic Republic of the Congo...
CGAACTACCGCAACACTGTGGGCGTGCAGACGGTGTGGGTTCTCGGCGACCAACTGAATCGCCGAATCGGTGCGCTGGCCGCCGCCACCCCCTCGACGCATCGAGTTCTGTTGGTGGAGAGCGTCGCCAAGCTCGCGTCGAAGGAATGGCATGTGCAACGAGCACACTTCGTGATCGCGTCCATGCGGCGTTTCGCCGAAGAGTTGCGAGCCGAAGGTTTCGAGGTCGATTATCGACGGGCCACGTCACTCGCCGATGGGCACCGGCTTCACGTCGAACAGTTCCGGCCCTCTGGGGTCGTGGTCACCGAACCGCTCAGTTGGGACGGTCTGGCACTCGTTCGGCGTCTCGGTTGTTCGCTCGTTCGGAGCAATCAGTTCCTGTGTCACTACGACGACTTCGCATCGTGGAAGTCCACGAAGAAGTCGTTCAAGATGGAGGACTTCTACCGCTGGCAGCGCAAGCGTCTCGGCTACCTCATGGACGGCGACGAACCCGTGGGCGGTCAGTGGAACTTCGACGCCGACAATCGCGAGCCTCCGCCCAAGGACGGTTCGGCCCCGTGGCCGATGCCGGTGGTGGACGTCCTCGACGATCTCGACACCGCGGTCCTCGACGACATCGCCCAACACACGCACGGCGCACAGCCGCACGGTCTGTGGGCCACATCACGCGCCGGTGCTCTGCGCCGACTCGACCACTTCGTCACCGACGTTCTTCCGATGTTCGGGCCGCACGAAGACGCCATGACCACCAACAGTTGGCACGTGGCGCACTCACTTCTCTCGCCGTATCTCAACATCGGTCTTCTGCTGCCCGGTGAGGTGTGCGATGCGGTGCAGCGCGCGTTCGACGACGGACGCGTCGCCATCGCCTCAGCCGAAGGGTTCATCCGACAAGTGATCGGATGGCGCGAGTACGTGTGGGGTCTCTACTGGGCCTGGATGCCCGAGTACGCACAGGTCAACGAACTCGGCGCCAACGAACCGCTCCCGCCCGTGTTCACCGGCCGAGCCGACACGCGCATGAACTGCCTGTCGCACGTGCTGGCCGCCGTCGATTCACACGCTTACGCCCACCACATTCAGAGATTGATGGTGATCGGCAATCTCGCGCTCATCGCCGGGGTCGATCCACGTGCACTCACCGACTGGATGTGGGCCAACTTCGTCGACGGCGCCGAGTGGGTGATGGTTCCCAACGTGATGGGTATGTCGCAGTTCGCCGACGGCGGACGCATGGCCACCAAGCCCTACGCATCGGGTGGCGCCTACATCGATCGCATGAGCGACTACTGCAAGGGTTGCGCGTACGACCGCACCAAGCGCGTGGGTGACGACGCGTGTCCGTTCACCACGCTCTACTGGGACTTCATGGCGCGACACGAACCACGCTTCGGTCGTAATCCGCGGGTCGCCCAACAAGTTCGGGCCGCGTTCAAGTTGAAGGACCTCGACGAGGTTCGCGTACGAGCCCGTGAGGTGACCGTGATGTTGCGCGAAGGGCGCCTCTAGCCGCGTCCGCCGCCGGGCGCGATGTTGTTCACACCGTCGGTGCGGAACGCCGGGTCGTACTTGCGCAGTTCGGCGCGGGCGATCGTCATCTTGTGCACTTCGTCGGGGCCGTCGGCCAGACGCAGCGTGCGGATACCCGCATACATGCCGGCCAGTGGGAAGTCCTGCGACACACCACCGGCGCCATGGGCCTGAATCGCACGATCGATGATCTTGAGTGCCACGTTGGGCGCCGCCACCTTGATGGCCGCGATCTCGGTACGCGCACCCTTGTTGCCCACGGTGTCCATGAGCCACGCGGTCTTCAAGGTGAGCAAACGAATCATCTCGAGTTCGATGCGGGCCTCGGCGATCCAGTCCTGGATGTTCGAACGCTCGGCGATGCGCTTGCCGAACGTCGAACGGCTCAGTGTGCGCTGGCACATGAGTTCGAGGGCACGTTCGGCAGCACCGATGGTGCGCATGCAGTGGTGGATACGACCGGGTCCGAGGCGGGCCTGCGAGATCATGAAGCCGTCGCCCTCGCCGGCGAGCAGGTTGCTCACCGGAACACGAACGTTCTCGAAGCGCACTTCGCCATGACCTTCGACGTCGTTGTAACCGAACACGCGTAGGTCGCGAACGACGGTGACACCTGGTGTGTCGACCGGAACGAGGATCTGACTCTGCTGCTGGTGCGTGGGCGCCTGTGGATTGGTCTTGCCCATCACGATCATGATCTTGCAGTTCTTGTGGAAGATGTTCGACGTCCACCACTTGCGACCGTTGAGCACGTAATGGTCGCCGTCACGCTCGATACGCAGCGAGATGTTGGTGGCATCGGACGACGCCACATCGGGTTCGGTCATGCCGAATGCGCTGCGAATCTCACCGTCGAGGAGCGGGCGCAACCACTTCTCCTGATGCTCGGCGGTTCCGAACATCGTGAGCACTTCCATGTTGCCGGTGTCGGGTGCCGAGCAGTTGCAGGCTTCCGACGCGATGGGTGAACGACCCATGATTTCGGCCAGCGGTGCGTAGTCGAGGTTGCTGAATCCTTCGCCCCACCATCCGCTGTGCGGTTGGAAGAGATTCCAGAGACCACGCTTCTTGGCTTCGGCCTTCAGCGTCTCCATGATCGGAGCGTGGAAGTGCGGATCGCCCGACTCGGTGACCTGACGGTGATGTACATCCTCGTTGGGGTAGATCCACTCGTCCATGAACGCCAGCAAGCGTTCGCGATATTCGAGACAACGATCGGAGAAGGCGAAATCCATGCCCCGACCGTAGTGCTCAGGTCTTTCGCCGCCGAAAGCCTCGTCGATCTTCGGCCTTGAGCCGGGCCTTTTGCTCGTCTTCCAAGGCTGCTTCCTCGGCAACCAGCCGCTTCATGCTCTCGAGACGCAGTGGGTCGAGTCGCCCGTCATCAATCGCCGCACGCACGGCGCAACCCGGTTCCTCTTCGTGCTTGCAGTCGCGGAACCGACAGTGGTCCATCAGGTCGAACACGTCGGAGAACGCTCGCTCGATGCCGTGGCCGCTCGACCACAGACTCACCGCCCGCACCCCCGGTGTGTCGATGAGCCAGCCGGCCGAACCGATCGGCTCGGCGGGCAACGCGACCAATGATGTGGCGGTGGTGGTGTGACGACCGCGCTGATCACCCTCGCGCACCGCTTCGGTTCGCTGCACGGTGTCGCCCACGAGAGCATTGACCACGGTGCTCTTGCCCACACCACTCGCACCGAGCAGCGCGATCGTGCGACAACCGGCCGCGAGTTGACGCAACCCGTCGAGGCCCTCACCCGTGAACGAGCTCACCACGTGGAACTCCACGTCGGGGGCCACTGCCTTCAACGATTCCACGCGGCGTTCGACTTCACTCGCGTCTTCGATCAAGTCGCGCTTCGAGAGCACCACCACCGGTCGGGCCCCGCTGTCGAAAGCGAGCACCAACTCACGCTCGAGACGACGCTGATTGGGTGGAGACGCGATCGCGTGCAGCAGAAAGACGAAGTCGATGTTGGCGGCGATGGTGTGGGATTCGGCGCGCTGACCTTCGAAGCTGGCGCGACGCACGAACGCGCTACGTCGCGGCAGAACCGTTTCCACGCGTTCGCCGTCGGCCGACACCACGACCCAGTCGCCCACCGCCACATCGGCGCCGATGTTGCGCACGCGAACGACGTCGCCTCCGACCCCGGCCGCCGTCCCACCGGAAGGCGGTGAGAACCACACCGTGCTCCATCCGCGATCGATGCGCGACACACGTCCGGGCCGTGCATCGGCGAGCGACGCCATGACGTCATCCCATGTGTCGTCCCAACCCAGGGATCGATCGCCGCGTTGCACGGTGTCGACCGTAGCGGCCTGGTGGAATGCACGGGCACGGTGTCGAACAACCGCCCGTCCGATACCGTGCGGCGATTCATGGCCTCACCTGCATCGATGCACCTGCTCGTCGAGTTCGCTCGTCGACTGTGCTTGACAAGCAGCCGAGCCATGTCGTAGCCCTGAAAAAGCATGACCTCGACCCGTAAACCCCTCGTGATCGTCGAATCGCCCGCCAAGGCGAAGACGATCGGCACCTTCCTCGGCTCCGACTACGAAGTCCGCGCGTCAGTCGGACACGTGGCCGATCTGCCGTCGAAGGGTCTGGCCGTCGACGTCGACAATCACTTCAAGCCCACCTACGAACTCACCGAACGCGGCGCCAAGGTCATCAAGGAACTGCGTCAACTCGTGAAGCAGGCGTCGGCCGTGTATCTCGCAACCGACGAAGACCGCGAGGGCGAGGCCATCAGTTGGCACCTCATCGAGAACCTCAAGTCGGCGCTCAAACCGGGCACGCCCGTGCACCGCGTGGTGTTCCACGAGATCACCAAGTCGGCCATCGACCACGCGTTCGCCCATCCGCGCGACCTCGACAACGGACTCGTCGACGCCGCCGAGACTCGCCGCATCCTCGACCGCCTCTTCGGCTACGAGGTGTCGCCGGTTCTGTGGCGCAAGGTCAACCGCGGTCTGTCGGCCGGTCGCGTGCAGAGCCCCACCATTCGCCTCATCGTCGAACGCGAACGCGAACGCATCGCCTTCGTGGCCGCCGGCTACTGGGGACTCGAACTCGTCTCGGCCACCGCCCCGTCGTTCACGGCCGATCTGTTGGAAGTCGACGGTGTTCGCGTGGCCACCGGCAAGGACTTCGACGCCAGCGGCCAGGCCTCCAGCAAGGTGACCGTCCTCGACGAAGCAGCCATCGGTTCGCTGGTGACCCGCCTCGGTTCGGCCCCGGTCACGGTGAAGTCGGTGGAAGACAAGCCCTACCGCTCGTCGCCCAAAGCACCGTTCATGACCAGCACCTTGCAGCAGGAGGCGGGTCGCAAACTGCGGCTGTCGGCCCAGCAGGTGATGCGCACAGCCCAGGGTCTGTACGAGCGCGGATTCATTACATATATGCGTACCGACTCGGTGGCCCTGGCCGACGAGGCGCTCACCGCGGTGCGGGCCCAGATCGGCACCGAATTCGGCGCCGAGTTCTTGTCGCCGAGCCCGCGTCAGTACGCCAACAAGGTGAAGAACGCCCAGGAGGCGCACGAGGCCATCCGGCCCAGCCTGCCCATCCGGTCACCCGAGTCGTTGGCCGGTCAGTTGAGCGGACCCGACCTCGCCTTGTACCGACTCATCTGGCAGCGCACCCTGGCCTCGCAGATGGCCGACGCTGCTGGCACCACGGTGTCGATTCGGTTGAGCGCCACGGCTCCGGCCGACGCCTCGTCGCCGGCGAACGATTGCACCTTCGCCGCCAGCGGCACCACCATCACGTTCTCCGGACACCGTCGCGCGTACGAAGAGTCGAGTGACGAAGGTGCCGACTCCGACGAGAAAGAAGCGTTGCTCCCGGTGTTGAAGGTGGGTGACACGGTGCCCGTGCGCGAGTTGGTGCCGGGTGGTCACGAGACCACTCCCCCCGCCCGCTACACCGAAGCCTCCATCGTGAAGCGGTTGGAAGAACTGGGCATCGGACGACCGAGCACGTGGGCGTCGATCATCCAAACCGTTCAGGACCGCGGCTACGTGTGGAAGAAGGGCCAAGCTCTCGTTCCGTCGTGGACGGCGTTCGCGGTGGTGACTCTGCTCGAACGGCACTTCGGCGAACTCGTCGACTATCAGTTCACCGCCGGAGTGGAAGAAGAACTCGACCAGATCGCGGGCCGACTGCTGGCCAAGGACGAGTGGCTGCGAGCGTTCTACTTCGGTGACGCGCAACTGGGTGATCTCGGCGAACTCGGTCTCAAGAAATTGATCGAGAAGAACATCGAGAACATCGATGCCGCGGCTATCAACTCGTTCGGTCTGGGCGCCGACCCCGAGACGGGCGAAGTCGTGGCGGTGAAGCCGGGGAAGTACGGACCGTACGTGAAGCGCGGTGACGACACCGCCGGTGTGCCCGACTCGCTCGCCCCCGACGAACTCACGCTCAAGGAAGCGCTCCGTTTGTTGTCGTTGCCGAAGAGCGATGAACCCATCGGTGAACTCGATGGACATCCGGTGTTCGCCAAGAACGGTCGTTACGGCCCGTACGTGCAGTGGGGCACGATGGACGAACCGCCGGTGGGTTTGGCCAAGCCGAAGATGGTGAGCCTCTTCAAGACGATGGTGCTCGAGCGTTTGACACTGCAGGACGCCGAACAATTGCTCGGTCTGCCGCGCACCATCGGTGTCGACCCCAACGACGGCACGGCGATCCTCGCCAACAACGGTCGCTACGGTCCGTACATCCAGAAGGGCACCGACTACCGCACGATCGAGAACGAGGAGAAGTTGCTCACGATCGGCCTCGACGAAGCGGTGTCGATCTTCTCGCAGCCCAAGCAGTACCGACGCGGTCGTTCGGTGGCCGCCAAGGGTCCATTGCGCGAATTCGGCAACGATCCGGTGAGTAGCCGTCCGGTGTTGGCCAAAGAAGGTCAGTACGGCGTGTACGTCACCGACGGCGAGGTGAACGCGTCCATCGGCAAGGGCGATCGCATCGAAGAGATGCTCCCCGAGCGCGCGTTCGAGTTGCTCGCCATTCGTCGCGAGGTGATGGCCGAAAAGGGCATCACACCCAAGAAGAAGGGTGCACCCCGTAAGGCGGCCGCGAAGAAGACCGCGACGAAGAAGCCGGCGGCCAAGAAGGCAGCGGCCAAGAAGGCTGCCCCGAAGAAGGCCGTGGCGAAGAAGTCGTGACGTCGCCGGGTCGCTACATCGCTCTCGAAGGAATCGAGGGATGCGGCAAGTCGACCCAGGCCGTGCGTCTGGCCGAGGCTCTTGGCGCCGTACTCACTCGCGAGACCGGTGGTACCCGCATCGGTGAACGGATTCGCGACGTGTTGCACGATCCGGCCAACACCCATCTGAGCCCGATGGCCGAAGCGTTGTTGATCGCCGGCGATCGGGCACAACACCGCGCCGAGGTCCTGTCCCCCCATCTTTCGGCTGGTCGCACGGTGGTGAGCGATCGCAGTGTGTATTCGAGCCTCGCGTACCAGGGCTACGGACGGCAGCTCGATCTCACTGCGGTGCGTCAGATCAACGACTGGGCGCTGGGTCGTCGGTGGCCCGATCTGGTGATCCTCATCGACATCGAGCACGACGAGGCGTTGAGTCGTCTCGCTCACCGTGATCTCGATCGATTCGAGCGCGAAGACCACGAGTTCTTCCGGCGAATCATCGACGGATTCCGCGCGATGGCCGCGGCCGATCCAACGAGGTGGCTGGTGGTGGATGGCACGCTCGCCGTCGACGAACTGGCCGGTCTGATCCGGCAACACGTGCGATCTACGCTCAGTCTCTGAGATGGCCCGCACAGCGACAGCTTCGGTGTTCGATGCAGTGATCGGACAGGACGGTGCCGTCGCGAAGTTGCGAGCACTCGCCACATCGCCAGCACACGCCTACTTGTTCGTGGGGCCGAGTGGCTGTGGCAAGGAAGCCGCGGCACGGGCGTTCGCGGCAGTACGACTTCAGGGTGACGAGGACGCGAGTGCTCGCACGGCCGATCTGGTGATGCGCGGCATCCACGTCGACGTGCACGAACTCGAACGCGAAGGTGCATCCATCGACGTCGAGCAGGCTCGTGAGGAGATCGTGAAGTTGGCCGACCGCACTGCGGTGGAGGGCTCCACTCGCGTGATCATCGTCCACGAGTTCCACCTCTTGGCCGACGTGGCTCGATCCGCATTGCTCAAGACGATCGAGGAGCCCGATGGCAGCACGATCATCGTGATGCTGGCCGATGAGGTTCCCGACAACTTCGCCACGATCTCGTCACGCAGCGTGCGGGTGAACTTCGGGCCGATCTCCGACGAACTCGTGACGCAGACTCTCGTGGCCGAGGGTGTCGACGCCGGGGTCGCCGGTGAGGTGGCGCGGGTGTCCGCTGGCGATCTCGATCGTGCGCGCGTATTAGTGGGTGATCCCAAGTTGAGCGATCGGATGGGATTGTTCACGTCGATTCCGCTGAAGCTCGATGGTTCGTTGTCCACGGCTGTTGCCTTAGTGGGCGACATCAACGATGCGATCGACGACGCGCTCGAGCCGTACAAGGCCAAGCAGGCTCAAGAACTTGCGACTCTCGAAGAGCGAGCCAAGTTGCTGGGCGAACGAGGCAGTGGTCGTCGTGCGACCACCGACCGGCACAAGCGCGAACTGCGCCGCTTTCGCACCGACGAACTGCGCTCGGGTCTGCGTGCGCTGTCGATGGTGTACCGCGACGCGATGTCGGGGCTGTCCGACGCGGCCGCCCCGCACGAGGTGATCGGTTACGCCGATGCGGTGTCGGCCATCCGCCGCGCCAGCCATGCATTGTCGCGAAACGTGAACGAACGGCTGTTGCTGGAAGATTTGCTCATGTCGTTGCCGTCCGTCCGGAGGTCGTGATGCCCAAACTCACCGATGATGAAGTTCGTTCGTTCCTCGATGAGCCCAGTCACCTGGCGCGCATCGGCACCACCGATGCCGACGGGATGCCGCGTGTGTTGCCGCTGTGGTTCATCGTGATCGACCATGAGTTGCTCTTCACGCCGCGATCACCCGCGATCATCTGGAAGAACATCGACCGTGATCCTCGCGCCGGAGTGTCGATCGACGAAGACGAAACACCGTGGCGCAAGGTGACGATCCAAGGTGCGGTGACGATCAAACATCGTCCCGGTGACGATGCTGCCTGGCGCGACATCTATCGACGCATCGCCAAGCGCTACGTGGCCGATGACGCCGCCGATAACTACGTGGATGGAACCGACGACCAACCGCGCGCGCTCTGTGCGATCGACCTCACGGATGCAACCACACGCATCGCAACCTGGCGTATGCCCGTGAAGGGCGAAGATCCGCGCGGAATCTGGGCCAAGCGGTACTACCTGCCCGGCACCAAGTGGTCGTACGAATGACCGCCCGATAGGGTTTCGAGCCGTTGCCCGGGTAGCTCAGTCGGTAGAGCAACGCACTCGTAATGCGTAGGTCAGGGGTTCGATTCCCCTCTCGGGCTCCAACCCACTGTTGTTCTGGTGAGGATTTTTCACCGTATGGGTGAATTTCTCTCACCAAAAGACCGGGGTGACGGATGGGGTTGTCTCGTCACCAGGTGAGTTGACACCCTCGTAGAATTCGTTCCGTGGGGGGAACGCGGGCCTATCGGCCCGACATCGATGGTCTACGTGCATTGGCCGTTCTGATGGTCGTGGCCTTTCACGCCGGCATTCCGGGAGTGTCCGGTGGCTACGTCGGAGTCGACGTCTTCTTCGTCATCTCGGGTTACCTCATCACACGATTGATGCTCGACGAGCATCACCAGTCGAGCTCGATCGATCTCTTGGCCTTCTGGTCGCGCCGCATTCGGCGCATCGTTCCGGCCCTCGTCACGATGCTCGCCGTCGTCGCCATCGCCGGGGCGTTCGTGCTGCTGCCGTGGGAACAACGCGACCTGCTCAACAGTGCCCGTACGGCGGTGCTCACCATCGCCAACTTCCACTTCCACGGCTTGAGTGGCGGTTACTTCTCGTCCGACATCGAGATGCAGCCACTTCTTCACACCTGGTCGCTCGGAGTCGAAGAGCAGTTCTACTTCGTGTGGCCGATCGTGCTGTCGTTGTTGATGGCTCGGGGCCGACGGTGGGCCGTCACGATCACGCCACTCGTGCTGCTCGGATCTTTCATTGCGTCGGTGTGGAGCGTGTCGTCATCGCCATCGGCAGCGTTCTACCTACCGTGGTTCCGCGTGTGGGAACTGCTCATCGGTGCGATGCTCGCGATCGGCGCGTCGACGATGGTGATTCGTCGTGGCCGTACCGCGGTCGCATCACTCGGAATCGCACTCATCGTGATCGCCGCGGTGTCGTACGACTCCGCCACACGATTCCCAGGAGCGGCCGCACTCCTTCCCACCGTGGGTGCCGCTCTCGTGATCAGCGCTGGCCCGGAGTCGCGCATCAATCAGGTGCTGGCCATCCGACCGCTCCGCGGCATCGGACTCGTCTCGTACTCGTGGTATCTCCTGCACTGGCCGGCCCTCGTGTTGGTCCGCATCGCCACACAAACTGAATCGGTCACTCGCGATGCGTTCGTTGCCGCAGCCACCCTTCCACTCGCCGTCGCATCGTGGTGGTTGATCGAGCGCCGGTTCCGCACACCACGCCGTCGTTCGATCCACGAAAAGAAACTGGTGCTCGCCGCCGGCGTCGCCACGATCATCGTGGTGGTCATCGCCTCGACGGCGACCATGCCGCGCCAGCTACAGGCTCAAACGAGTGATCCCGTCACATCAGTTGCCGTCCAAACAACGATGCCACCGACTCACGACGACGACCACACGCCCACCACCACACCGGTCGAGATCGACTGGTCGAAACACCTCGACCAACTCGAACTGAGCCGTATTGTTCCCGACCTTCCGTGCACCGACCACGTGCTACCGATGCCGTTCGACCCCACCTGTCGACTCGTCGACGGCGAATCGACACTCGTACTGGTGGGTGACTCGCATGCCGCATCGATCGTTCCAGTGTTCGTCGACGCCGCCACCCGCCACGGCTGGGGCCTCGTCCTCGCCAGTCAGCCACGATGCCCGGTCGTGCCGGAGGCAAGGGTTCTCGTGTGCGACGCAACGTACGACGACTGCACCTGGTGGGTACGCGACGTGCTGAACGACATCGTGAACAACGCCAACCAGGTGAAGGCGGTGGTGGTCACCGCGCGCAGTGGGTACTACTTCCCTGGTCACGGACTCGCCTCCGACACCACGTGCTCGGCCGACTTGCAGATGGATGGCCGCATGGCAACCGACGACGAGGCATCGGCGGTCTGGCGCGACGGCCTCGACCTTCTTGCTGCGACCCTGGCCGATCACGACATTCCGTTGGTGATCGTTCACGACGTTCCCGAACTCGAACGGTGGCCGAGCGATTGCCTGACCCGCCGCAGTCCGACCTCCTGTTCCGTCGAACGAACAGCGGCCGAAAGCTACGGCCGAGCGGCCCGACAGGCCGAAGAAGCCGTCGCTGACGAACACCCCAACGTCTCGATCGTCGATCCGTTCACGATTCTCTGCGACGAGCACCATTGCTCACCCACTCATCACACGACGATCGTCTACCGCGACGATCACCACCTCACCCCGGCCGGAAGTCGCCTCCTGCGCCCGATCATCGACGACGCCCTGGCCGCCATCACCTGACGCGGTGAAAGCGATTCGGAGGGTGGACCGACTACTTTGTTGGGCCGACACGATTCGTGCGAGGTCCCCCATGCGTAAATACATCTTCATCATCGCCGCCGCGAGCTCCCTCCTGATCGCCGCTTGCGGCGGCGGAAGTGACGACTCCACCCCCACCTCATCCGCCGAAGTCACGGCTTCCACCGAACCGTCGGGCCCCGTCGTGAGTCCGGCCGAGCAGTACTGCGCCACCAAGGGCGGAACCATCGAACTCGTCGAGGAGAACGGCCGGCAAGTCGCCTACTGCCTTCTTCCCGACGGTCAGCGCGTCAATGCCGAGGAGTACTACTCGACCAATCAACCACCGGCCGAGATCACCGCCGCCTCCAGTGTCGACGCAACCACCGACGGTGAATTGGGCTGGTACCCGTCGATCGCCATCGGCGAAGACGGACTCGCCGTCATCAGCCATCACGACCGCACCAAGGGAGACCTTCTCGTCACCAAGTGCACGAACGACGACTGCAGTGAATCGACAACCACTGTCGTCGATAGCACGAACGAAGTGGGTCTCTACTCGTCACTGACGATCGGCTCGGACGGCATGCCGATCATCAGCCACCAAGACCGCACGGCCGGCGACCTTCGCGTGACCCACTGCAGCACCGCCGACTGCACCAAGTCCACCACCACGGCGGTCGATACCGAGGGTGACATTGGTTGGGACTCGTCGATCGCCATTGGCGAAGACGGCCTCGCCATCATCAGTCATCACGACAACAGCAACGGAACTCTCCGGGTCACGCACTGTTCCAACACCGAATGCACCGAAGGCACCAGCACCACGGTCGACTCCGACGGTGAAGTCGGCTGGTACACCTCGATCGCCATCGGCGAAGACGGACTCGCCATCATTTCGCACCGTGACGAAACCAACGACGACCTTCGCGTGACCCATTGCTCCAATACCGAATGCACCGAAGCCACCAGCACCACCATCGACGCCGAAGGTGATGTTGGCCAAGAGACCTCCATCACCATCGGATCCGATGGTCTCGCCGTGATCGGCCACTGGGACTTCTCGAACGCTCGTCTTCGAGTGAGCAAGTGTGCCGACGCCGCCTGCACCTCGGCCACCACCACAGCCATCGAGAACGATCGTCAAGAGGGCAATCACTTGTCGGTCGCCATCGGCTCGGACGGTTTCCCGATCATCTCTCTGGTCGACGTGAACTTCGCGTCACTGTGGGTCACCCACTGCAACGATCATGGTTGTTCCGACTCGGTCACCACTCCGGTCGACAACGCTGCGTCGAGTTCGACCTCGATCACGATCGGTGCCGATGACCGTCCGCTCATCGCCGCATCCACCGGATCGAAGTTGCGAGTCACGCGGTGCAACAACGCCACGTGCACGGCCTGATCTAGTTCAATCCAAGCACCTCGGGTAGCCACCCTTCGAGTCGATCCCACATCTGCGGGCCGCTCTTGGCCAACAGATGTCCATCACCCGCGCACACTTCGACGTCACCATGGCCCGCCATGGCGGCCACGATTCGACTCGAGTCGAGCGGCAGGATCTCGTCGTTCTCACCGTGGAACAACAGAAGTGGTCGGCCGCGTAATCCGGGTGCTACTTCACATCCAGCCGACTGCGTCGCGAACGTGACGACACCAGCCACTTCGTCCATCACCACCGCCACACGAACCGCCACCGCACCACCGAACGAGTGGCCCATCACGACAACACGTTGCGCACCCGAATCAGCGGCGAGTTGAACCGCAGCCGCCACGTCGAGACAGCACGCATCCATGTCGTTCGGGCGCCGGTACGAGACGCGCAACACCGGCACGCCACGCTCGGCCCACACATCGCCCAGCCCTTGATACAGACCGTCAGCGGGCCCGAGCAGACCACCCATCGCACCGCCACACGCCACGATCGCCGCCGGTCGTGCCTCGCGACCAGCAGGAACGTGATGCCACAGAACCGTCACGAGTCCGCGCATGGTGAACAACTCGACGTGGCGCAACGACGGGGTGATCATCACCGATTGCGACGCAATCACACCCAGGGCGTGAAGGGGCGGTTCCACCGGCAGTACCCTACAAAGTCCATGGCAACCCCCCGGCCATTCGATCTCGACGATCAGTCGCATCGTGATCTCGCTCTGCGTGTCGGACACGCATGGCGAGAAATTCGACGTGGCGCATCGATGAGCAGCCTCGCCGACTACTTCTTTGGCGTGGGCGACGACGCACTCGAGAGCGGACAGATGGACACACTCGACGTCCTCGTCCAGCAGGACGGTTGGCGCATGGGAGACCTCGCCGAAGCACTGCGCGTCGACCCGTCCACCGCCACCCGTGCCGTGCAGCGACTCGAGCGCATCGGCCTCGCCCGTCGTGCTCAGAGTCACGACGACAAGCGTGTCGTCATCGTGTGTGCCACCGACGCCGGCCGCACACGTCATGCCGAAGCGTTGGCCCGACGTCAGAGCGCGATGCACTTCATCATGAATTGCTTCGAACCGAACGAGTGGGAACAGCTGGCCACCAGCTTCGAGAAGTTCGTTCATGCTCTCGACGAATTCGTCACCGAGCTCGACGAATCGCGAGCCGAAAAAATTGGCTGACCGTTCGCACTTCGCCGACGAGGCGATGCAATTCGCCCCGCAACTCTTCGGCACTGCGCTGCGCATGACCCGCAATCGGGCCGATGCCGAAGACCTGGTTCAAGAGACGATGCTCAAAGCCTTCCGGTCGTACGACTCGTTCGAAACGGGCACCAACCTGCGGGCCTGGCTCTTTCGCATCCTCACCAACACCTTCATCAACTCGTACCGGGCCAAGCAGGCGCGGCCACTCGAATCCGAGTTGGGAGAACTCGAAGATTTGTATCTCTACAAGCGGCTTCCCGAGTTGGCCGCTCGCACACAGACGCCGAGCGCTGAAGACGAGATCTTCGATCTCTTCACCGACGACGAAGTGAAGCGAGCCCTCGAAGACCTGCCCGAGGACTACCTGCTGCCCGTGCTCCTGGCCGATGTACAGGACTTCTCGTATCTAGAAATCGCCGACATGCTCGATGTTCCCATCGGAACCGTCATGAGCCGTCTGCACCGAGGGCGCAAGGCCCTGCAGAAAGCACTGGTCGAATTCGCCGAAGAGCGGGGGTTGATCGATGTCAGCTCGAAGTGATGTCAACATGTTCGTAGGAGTGAGCCATGGCTGATTGTCGCGACACCATCACCCAGTTGTACGCATACCTCGATCAGATGCTCGACGACGAGTTCCGTCGCGACATCGATCGACATCTGGGCGACTGCCCCGACTGTCAGGGTCGCATGGAGTTCGAATTCTCACTCAAGGCCCGGATCCGCTCACGGGCGGCCACCGAGCCAGTTCCGGCCGATCTCGAACAACGGCTGCGCGACTGTCTGAACGTCGATCTCGACGCTGATTGATCCCGTGGCGCCCGGTGTGATCCACGGCCCAGAGGGGCGAGTGGCCCGATCACCCCAGGTCTCGCTACGCTGACGCCATGGTCGCTGCGTACGTCTGGCATTGGTGGATCGGTGTGGTTCTCTCGGTCGTCGGCGTCGCCACGGTCGCGGCCATGGGCGCCGGCTACATCAAGCAGGTCAGCGCCACGCGCTTCCCGGGCAAGCGCCAGCAGCGCGGTCACTCCGAAGGCTGACCATCGGCTCTCCGCTCGATACCGAGTGGCAGAGTCACCCCGACATCCGTCGGTGCCGTCAACTGTGTTCGTTCCCTGAACCGGGTTCCGCTGTGTCGTGCGCCGTCTCGGGCGGCGCCGACTCACTCGCTCTCCTCGCGTTGGCCAGCGCCGCCCACTTGACGGTGTTGGCGATTCACGTCGATCACGGGTTGCGTCCGGGTTCGTCCGACGAAGCGAAGCGTGTGGCCGCGGCCGCCCGAGACGTGGGCGCCGACTTCCGCGCCGTGAGTATTCGCGTCGAGCCCGGCCCCAATCTCGAGGCCCGGGCCCGCGAAATGCGCTACGCCCACTTGCCAACCGATGTGTTGACCGGGCACACCGCTGACGACCTCGCCGAAACCATCGTGGTCAATCTCCTCCGCGGCGCGGGGTTACCCGGGCTGATCGGCGTTCGGCCGACTGGTGGACCATCGGGCGACGTCGGCCATCCGTTGCTCGCGTTACGACGAGCCGACACCGAAGCGGTGTGTCGCGCGATGGGATGGACCCCATTCACCGATCCGACGAACAGCGACACGACGTTGCTTCGCAATCGGGTCCGGCACGAGGTGATTCCGTACTTGAACGAGGTGTCGGGTCGCGATCTGGTTCCGATTCTCGCTCGACAATCGACGTTGATCGCCGACGACAACGACCTTCTCGACGCATTGTCCGTGCACATCGACCCCACCGACGCGCGGGCACTCGCCGCCTCTCCACCCGCGCTGGCACGGCGGGCCGTACGACGTTGGCTCACCACGACCCATCCGCCCGATGCGGCAACCATCGATCGTGTGCTGGCCGTGGCTCGTGGTGAGGCGGTGGCGTGCGAGATTCCGGGAGGGCATCGAGTCAGCCGACGGAATCAGGTGCTTTCTCTCACACGGTCCGACGAACACGACTAGATTCGTCCCCCGTGCCTCCGAAGTTGCGTGGAAAATGGGCGTTGGGAATCACCCCGCGCAACTTCACCTGGATTCTGAAAGATCGACTCGCGGTGTGCGAGCGCCCGGGCGGTTACGGCGACAACCATCGCCGTGTTCGTCGTCAGGAAGAAATCATCTGGATTCGCGAGAACGGCTTCGGCCACGTGGTGTCCATCATCACGGCACCGCACAATCTCCATAACTACGTCGAGATGAACGTGTCGCACAGCCACCGGCCGTTCTCCAACGATGCCGTCGACGAATGGGCCAAGTCGCTGTTCGTCGAGCTCAAGACCCATCTGGGCAAGAAGACCAAGGTGATCGTGCACGGCGAAGAGGTCGGCGATCGCATCATGGGTGCGATGGGCGCGTTCATCCGCTGGTCTGGTCTGGTCGACGACCCCACCGAAGCGATCATGGTCGCCGAGAAGTTGGCCGGACACCAACTCGACTCGTCGGCGCGGGCGCTGATCCTGCGGGCCCACGAACTGCGCTGAACGACCGCGACGCTCAGCGCAGCATCTCGGTCCGATATCAGGGCGGAACTCACCCGTGACGACCCCGTCCGGTAGGGTCACTTCATGACCACCACGAGTGGAAAGCGCGTTCTGGTGACCGGCATGGGAAGCCAATTGGGGTCCCTCGTCGCCAGTGAACTCGAAAACGAGAGTTGGGTCGCCGACATCGCCGGCTTCGACATCGACCCACCGCGCCGCCGACTCGATCGCTCGCGCTTCCACATGATTCATCCCACCGACGTGGTGAGCCATGCGGCCGTGGTCAAGGAATTCAATCCGCACGTCATCGTCCACCTCGGCGTGTGGGAACCCGATGCGCGGGCCAACCCGAAGCAGGCCGAACTCCTCACCCAGCAGTCGGCCGAGTCGTTGTTCACGGTTGCCAAGCGCGCATCTGCACTCGAGCACATCGTCATCCGATCGGGTGTCGAGGTGTACGGACGTGGCGGCGATCGCCCGAAGACACCGGACGAAGCCACCAAGATGCGTCCCACCAGTCAGTACGGCCGCATGCTCATGTACCTCGAGCACGCCGCCGACCGCGCGTTCAACGGAACTCGCGTCGGTATCACGTCACTTCGTCTCGCTCCCGTGGTCGGCCCGCACGTTCCGAGCCCGCTCGGACGACTTCTCCGCCTCCCGATGGTCCCGTTCAATGCGCTGCGGGGTCCGAGTTTCAATCTTCTGCACGAGATGGACGCGGCCCGCGCCTTCGTTCTGGCCGCGCAGCGTCGCCCCGGAACTCCCATCAACATCGTGGGCGCCGATCCCGTGAGCGGTTTCTCGGCGATCGTGCGTGGCCGCCGCGTTCCCGTTCCCTTGATCGGACCCGAGTGGGTGATCACCCGCCGCATCACTCATCTCTTCGGCGCGCCCGTTCCCGAGCACGTCATGGAGGTCTTGCACCACGGGCGTCTCGCCTCGTCGTCGGCCTGTCGCGAACACCTGGCGTGGGAACCCGAGATGTCGACCGGTGACGTTCTCGACGCTCTCTATTCGTGGGAGGGCGTCGTGCGCACTCCTCCGCGCCAGGCGTGGGACATCGCGTCATGAGTTACGCAACAGCATCCGACGGCATTCGTCTGCACTACGACGCGATCGGTCGCAAGTCGAGCGCACCTGTCTTGATGATTCAAGGGCTCGGCGCCGACAAGAACCTGTGGAACCTCCAGCGCTTCGTGCTCGCGGCCAAGTATCGCGTGATCGCTCACGACAATCGTGGTGCGGGTCGCAGCGACAAGCCGTTCGGTGCGTACACGCTCGAGCAGATGGTCGACGATGCCATCGCAGTCCTCGATCACGAAGGTGTCGACTCCGCCCATGTGGTGGGTGCATCCATGGGTGGCGCCATCTCGCAAATCCTCGCCGTGAAGTATCCCGAGCGCGTTCGTTCACTCACCTTGCTGTGCACCGCGTGTCGAAATCACGAATGGCGCCGCGATCTCCTGCGCTCGTGGTCCGACACCGCCACCACGCGCGGCATGGGTGCCATGACCACCGAGGCGGCGCGTTGGGTCATCGGCCCCCGTTCACTCCGTCGTCTGTGGCCGGCCGTGAGTTGGCTCGGTCCGATCGGAACCTCGCGCGCATCACATGGTTTCAACGGTCAGGTGCAGGCACTCTTGGCCGTCGACGAAACACTCGTCCACATGTTGTCGAGCATCAACGTTCCCACCGCCGTGATCGTCGGCAACCAAGACATTCTCACGCCACGCGCCGACAGCGAAGAGATCGCCGAACGAATTCCGACGGCCGAGCTCATCGTTCTGTCCGGGGCGGCACACGGTTTGATGATCGAGCACGCCACCACGGTCAATCGTGTGCTCGGTGATTTCATCGGTCGGGCCGAGCGAGTCTGGAAATCCCAGGCTTCGGTCGCCGCACCGGCTCTGCGCTCCGTCGCTTCATGAGCCACGCACGACGCGTCGTCGTCATCGGTGCCGGACTCAGTGGACTCATTGCAGCCCGTGATCTGGCGTCTCACGGTTTCGACGTCACCGTGCTCGACAAAGGACGTGGGGTCGGTGGACGCCTTGCTACTCGTCGTGTCGGGTCACCAGCCACCGCCGTGTTCGATCATGGTGCACAGTTCTTCACCGTGCGCTCGCCCGAGTTCGCCCGCGACGTCGACGAATGGACACGGGCCGGCGTCGTGCGTGAGTGGTGTCGCGGCTTCGGTGACGACGACGGACACGCACGCTATGTAGGTGTCGACGGAATGGCCTCGATCGCCAAGCACCTCGCTCGTGAACTCGACGTTCGTACCAATACCCTCGTGTTCGCGATCCGACGAGGCGGAGCATCACCGTGGGACGTGGTTCTCGACGATGCAACAGTTCTGCCCGCGCAGGCCGTGGTGGTCACCTGCCCACTTCCCCAGACGTATTCACTACTCGTGTCGGCCGAACTCGAGATTCCACCGGCTCTCCTCACCGCCGACTACGACCGAACTCTCGCTCTCCTCGCCGTCCTCGATCGGCCGGCGACGATCGGCCGACACGGTGGTTGGCAGAACCCGAACGCCACGTTCTCGTGGATCGGCGACAACTACGCCAAGGGAGTCTCCGTCGTTCCGGCCGTCACGTTCCACGCGTCCCCGCAATGGAGCCTCGATCACTGGGACGACGACCACGAACACGCGCACGCCGCATTGAAGCTCGCGGCAGCCGAGTTCCTCGCCAACTGCTCGATCGTGACATCGGAGTTCAAGCGCTGGCGCTTCGCGACGCCGACGTCCATCTGGCCCGAACCGTGTCACGTGGTCACCATCGACTCGATGCAAGGACCGGGAGTGATCGCGTTGGCGGGAGACGCGTTCGCCGGACCGAAAGTCGAAGGAGCAGCGCTCAGCGGAGCCGCTGCCGCGGAGCGAGTGCGCGCCGAACTAGCGGCGCACTGAATCGAGCAGAGCGCCCGACGCGCGACGCAAGGCAACCGACGCAGCCGAATTCGGCAGTCGATCGCAGGCCTGCTCGGCTTTGACCACGTAGGTCTCGGCCAAACCGATGGCCGCTTCCACGCCACCATTGGTGCGCACGATCGACAACGCCTTGTCCTTCTCGATGGACGACAACGGCTTACCGAGGAGATCGGCCAACTCGCGGGCCGGAACACCACCCGAGGCGAGGGTGTGCAACACGGGATAGGTGTACACACCCTCGACCATGTCGTGACCGGTTGGCTTACCGAGTTCGGCGTCGGTGGACGAGATGTCGAGCAGGTCGTCGACGATCTGGAACACCATGCCGTAGGCATCACCGAATTCGGTGAGGGCGTCGACGACCACGGGAGTGAACCCGCTCACCAGTCCGCCGATTCGGGCCGACGTGGAATACAGCGAGGCGGTCTTACCGCCGATCGACGACAGGTAACTCTCGACGGGCCGAGCGATGTTGTACGTATGACGCAGTTCTTCGATCTGGCCCTCGCACAAACGGCCGATCGTGCGCGCGAGGAGCGCAGCCACTTCGGTGCCGAGTGACGCGGCGATTTCCGAGGCCCGAGCCAACAGGAAGTCGCCGGCCAGAATGGCCTGCAGATTTCCCCATTTGGCGTTGACCGTCTCGACACTGCGGCGCTGCGTCGATTCGTCCATGACGTCGTCGTGATACAGCGACCCGAGATGAACGAGTTCGCACGCGATGCCGCCTTGCACCGACGCCTCGGTGGTGGGTCCGCCCGCCACCTGTGCGGCGACCACGGAGAACATCGGACGCAGACGCTTGCCGCCGGCGAGAAGTAAATGAGAAGCAATTTCAGTGAGGTACGCGTCGGGCGTTCGTACCGAACGAACGAGCGCCTCGTCGACGCGCCGACGATCGGCGTCTGACCCCGGGAGGTCGAACAGCGGAGAAACGCTCACAGCGGCAGGCTATGTCGGTTTTCACTCCCACCGGCGAGTGGGCGTGTCCTGCCAAAACGAGACGTTCGACACGCAAACGATGTCGCTTTGCCTTCTCGGAACCCGCCCAGGCCGCCTGTAACATGATCAAAACCTGCCTTCGGGCCGTGGCGAAAGGGTGAGCATGTTCGAGCGCTTCACAGACCGGGCCCGTCGAGTCGTGGTGCTGGCCCAAGAAGAAGCGCGTCTGCTCAACCACAGCTATATCGGCACCGAGCACATCCTTCTCGGCCTCATTCACGAGGGTGAAGGCGTCGCCGCCAAGGCTCTCGAAACTCTCGGCATCTCTCTCGAAGCGGTGCGCGCTCAGGTCGAAGAAATCATCGGTCAGGGCGGTTCGTCACCGTCGGGTCACATCCCGTTCACGCCGCGCGCCAAGAAGGTTCTCGAACTGTCGCTGCGCGAGGCTCTGCAACTCGGCCACAACTACATCGGAACCGAGCACATCCTTCTCGGCCTCATTCGCGAGGGCGAGGGTGTGGCCGCCCAGGTTCTGGTCAAGTTGGGTGCCGACCTGAGCCGCGTGCGACAGCAGGTCATCCAGTTGCTCTCGGGTTATCAAGGTCCGCAGGGCAAGGCCGAAGGTGGCCAGTCGAAGGATTCCACCTCCGAGCGCAGCGGTGGCAAGGAAGAGGGCGACAAGGGCGGCAGCCAGATCCTCGACCAGTTCGGTCGCAACCTCACCCAGATCGCGCGCGAGAAGAAGCTCGATCCGGTGATCGGTCGCGCTCGCGAAATGGAGCGCGTGATGCAGATCCTGTCGCGCCGCACCAAGAACAATCCGGTCCTCATCGGCGAGCCCGGCGTCGGCAAGACCGCCATCGTCGAAGGTCTCGCGCAGAAGATCGTCGCCAACGACGTTCCCGACACACTGCGCAACAAGCAGCTCTACACCCTCGACCTCGGTGCGCTCGTCGCCGGCAGCCGTTACCGCGGTGATTTCGAAGAGCGTCTCAAGAAGGTGCTCAAGGAGATCCGCACGCGCGGCGACATCATCTTGTTCATCGACGAAATCCATACGCTCGTCGGTGCCGGTGCGGCCGAAGGTGCCATCGATGCCGCCAGCATCCTGAAGCCCATGCTCGCGCGTGGCGAGCTCCAGACCATTGGTGCCACGACTCTCGACGAATACCGCAAGCACCTCGAGAAGGACGCTGCCCTCGAGCGCCGGTTCCAGCCGGTGAAGGTCGAAGAGCCCACCGTGGCGCACACGATCGAAATCCTCAGGGGTGTTCGCGACAAGTACGAGTCGCATCACCGCGTCACGATCACCGACCAGGCGTTGGTGGCCGCGGCCAATCTCGCCGATCGCTACATCGCCGACCGTCACCTGCCCGACAAGGCCATCGACCTGATCGACGAAGCCGGTAGCCGTCTGCGCATCAAGCGCATGCAGACGCCGCCCGACCTCAAGGACATGGAGACACGGCTCACGGAGTTGCAAGAAGCCAAGAAGAAGGCCGTCGAAGACCAGAACTACGAAGAGGCCAGCCGTCTGCGCGACCAGGAGAAGCAACTCCAGACCGAAAAGGCCGCCAAAGAAGCAGAAATCAAGGCCGGTGGCATCGATCTGTTCGACGAAGTCGACGAAGAGTGCATCGCCGAAGTGCTGTCCATCTGGACCGGCATCCCGGTGTACAAACTCACCGAAGAAGAGACGCAGAAGCCTCTCAACATGGAAGTCGAGCTCCACAAGCGCATCATCGGCCAGGAAAACGCCATCAAGGCGGTATCGCAGAGCATCCGTCGTACGCGCGCCGGCCTGAAGGACCCCAAGCGCCCGAGCGGTTCGTTCATCTTCCTCGGACCCACCGGTGTGGGCAAGACCGAACTCGCCAAGACACTGAGCGAGTTCCTGTTCGGCGACGAATCGGCGCTCATCACACTCGACATGTCCGAGTACATGGAGAAGCACACGGTCAGCCGTCTCGTGGGTTCGCCCCCCGGCTACGTGGGTTACGACGAGGGTGGCCAGCTCACCGAAGCGGTGCGACGCAAGCCGTTCAGCGTGGTGCTCTTCGACGAAATCGAAAAGGCCCACCCCGACGTGTTCAACACGTTGTTGCAGATTCTCGAAGAGGGTCGTCTCACCGACAGCCAGGGCCGTTCGGTCGACTTCCGCAACACCATCATCATCATGACGTCGAACCTCGGCACACAAGATCTGCGCAAGGCCAACGTCGGATTCACCACTGCCGACGAGGCCATGAGCTACGCGCGTATGCGCGACAAGGTCATGGACTCGCTGAAGAACCACTTCCGTCCCGAGTTCCTGAACCGCGTCGACGAAGTGATCGTCTTCCACGAGTTGGCCCGGAACGAAGTCATGCAGATGGTCGACCTCATGCTCAAGCGCCTCACCGGCCAGCTCGAGGCACAGGGTCTGGGCATCGAGCTCACGCAAGCCGCCAAGGAGTTCTTGGCCGAGAAGGGTTACGACCCGCAGCTCGGCGCGCGTCCGTTGCGTCGCGCCATCCAGCGCCTCATCGAGGATGCTCTCAGCGAGAAGATCCTCTACAAGCAGTTCCGCGCCGGCGAGATCATCGTGGTCGACACCGAAGACGATCCCGAGCGTCCGGGTGAGAAGCGCCTCGGCTTCAGCGCCGTCGAAGGCTTCAAGCCGCCGGCCGGTGTCGATCTGGCCGGTGTCGGCGACACCAACGGCGACGCCGACGCTGCTGGCACCGACTGACCTCGCGTCGTCCAACGCCGACTAAGTTCGTCGCGATGTCGCGACGTGCTCGATTGATCGCAGTGGTGGTCGCCGCGTTGGTCGTCCTGTCCGGCTGTCGCGTCGACATCAAGCTCGAGGTCGACGCCGACGACGACGGCACGGGCACCATCGCCGTGACGGTCGATCTCGACAATCGTGCGGTCGCTTTGGTTCCGGGTCTGGCCGAAGATCTGCGTCTCGACGACCTGCTCTCCAGCGGCTGGGCGGTGGAAGGCCCGACCCAGATCAACAACGGCGGGTTGCGCGTTCTCCTCACCTACGACTTCGAGTCGCCAGCCGAAGCCAACGCCGCGTTGGCCCAGATCAACGGCCCGAACGGACCACTGCTCGCGCCATCGCTCAAACGAACGGTCTCGGGGCGCGAGGTGGCCACCACCTTCGACGCCACATTGCAGTTCGTCGGTGGTATCGAAGCATTCTCCGATGCAGAACTCAGTGCTTTGATCGGTCGAGCCCCGTGGGCGACCACGGCCGAAAAACTCGGTGTCGATCCGATGCAGTCGGTGTCGTTCACCGTGGTGTCGCGACTTCCCGGTGAGATTCGCAAGACCACCGGCACGTCGTCCGAAGGTGGCGTGGCGTGGTCGGCCCCGCTCGACGGCACCGCTCAGACGGTGGTGCTCGGAACCGTCGACACCAAAGTGGACGGCGGTTTCTGGAAGACAACGTCCACCATCGCCGGAGTGGTCTTCGGGGGCTGGCTCATCGTCATGGGCATCGTGATCCTCCTGGTGATGTACGCCCGACGGAGGCGCGGCGTCGCCGCTCCGATTCGCCGCTCGTCCGAACGTCGAACACCCCGGTCGTAGGTTCTCGGTATGGCCCGCCTCAAACTCGTCTACAACTGCTCCGATTGCGGGGCGTCGTTTCCGAAGTGGGCCGGCCGTTGCACATCGTGCGGTGCCTGGAACACCTTGGTCGAAGACGTCGAAGACCCGGCCAACGACATCTCGTCGCTGGCGGCTGGTGTCGCACTACTCGCTGCGAGTCCGGCCCAACGCATCGGCGACGTCGACGTTTCCCACGGGTCACCTCGTTCGACGGGGATTCCCGAACTCGATCGGGTGCTCGGTGGCGGGCTCGTTCCGGGTTCGGTCACGCTTCTCGGTGGTGAACCCGGTGTCGGCAAGAGCACACTGCTGCTGCAGGCACTCGCGGCCTGGCCCGGTCGCACCTTGTACGTGTCGGCCGAAGAGAGTGCGCAACAAGTGCGACTTCGCGCCGAACGCCTCGGCGCGGTCCGACCCGAGTTGTGGTTGTTGGCCGAAACCGTTCTGCCCCACGTGCTGGCCGCACTCGACGAACTCCAGCCCGAACTCGTGATCATCGACAGCATCCAAACACTCGTCGATCCCGAACTCGGTTCGGCTCCCGGCAGCGTGGTGCAAGTACGCGGTTGCGCGCACAAGTTGGTGATGGAAGCCAAGCGCCGCAACGTTCCGGTCATCCTGGTCGGTCACGTCACCAAAGAGGGCGGCCTGGCCGGACCGCGAGTCCTCGAGCACGTGGTCGACACGGTGCTGCAGTTCGAAGGTGAACGGCACCATGCGCTGCGATTGCTGCGTGCGTCGAAACATCGCTTCGGCCCCACCACCGAACTCGGATTGTTCGAGATGATCGAGGCTGGTCTGCACGGTGTCCCCGATCCGAGTGCGCTGTTCCTGGCCGACCGACAAACCGGTATCGCCGGCAGTGTGGTCGTTCCGACCCTCGAAGGTCAGCGCCCACTCATGGTCGAAGTGCAAGTGCTCGTCAACGAAGTGAAAGGTGAAGCCCCGCCGCGGCGCAGTGCGCAGGGCCTCGACCCCGGCCGGCTGGCCATGTTGCTCGCGGTACTCGACCAACGCACCAAGAGCCCGGTGGGTAAGCGCGATGTGTACGCCTCGGTGGTGGGTGGTGTGCGCATCACCGAACCCGGTGCCGACCTCGGTTTGTGCCTGGCGATTCTCTCGGCCCTGGCCAACACCCCACTGCCTCCACACGTGGTGGCATTCGGCGAAGTGGGTCTCGGCGGCGAGATCCGCCAAGCACCTCACGCATCGCGTCGACTGGCCGAGGCGGCTCGACTCGGGTTCACGCGTGCCATCGTTCCGGCCAAGTCGCCTGACGTCGACGTGTCGATCGGCGTCGAACGAGTCGCGAATCTTCGCGACGCCATGCGGGCCCTCGGTCTCACGGTCGCGCCCTCAGACCGTTAGCGGTCCGGGAAAAAGCCCCTAGCCAAAACCGCATCCTCGGCGTACCGTCCCGATTGCCACATACGGATTGCACCCAGCGCGATCCGACTCTGCGTCATCACCACACGACCCCCTCGCTCGTGGCCGACGTGGCGGCTGAGTGCCGGCGTGACGGAGTCTCCTCCTCCGCCGGCACCGCCATCTCCGGCGTCTGGATCCCCCACTCATCCCACTTGAACCCGAACACCCGAGGAGAAACAATGAGTGGGTATGAAGACATGCGCTTCCAACTGCGAGCGTCGCTGGCTCAGCACATCGGCGACGAACCGGCGGCTCGGCTGATGGAAGCGCTCCCGCCGTACAACTGGACCGACATCGTCACGAAGAGCGATCTGAAGGTCGAAATGGCCGAGTTTCGTTCCGAGATGAAAACGGAATTCGCACTCGTCCGCCAAGAAATGGCCGTCTTGCGTGCCGAGACCCACTCGCTCATGCGAACTCAGCTCATTCAGATGACCACGATCTTCAGCATCATCAACGCGTCGATGGTCGCGGTCCTGCAATTCGGGCGCTGATCAACGCGCCACACTGAAGCCGTTCAGCCGGCGCCACAACTCCACCAGCTTCGGTGACGGCTCGGCGCCGTTCCAGTCATCGGCGGCCAACAGTCGGCAGTAGGCATCCCATTCGGCGCGCACCGCCGACATGTCGCCGAGGTCGGCGTGGGTTCTCATCCGAATGGCCACGAGTTCGTCATGACCAGGAATGGCGAGCAGCCCCTTCGCGGTCGCCCAATACACGCCGGCCACGTCTCCGATCTGTTGGCACATCTCGGCCATGAGGAGGGCCGCTCGCACCACGAGCACCGCCGCCTCGGTCGCCACACCCACGTTGTCGGGCCACAGATACGACGATGTGGCGAAGGGTGTGCCACGCACGAACTCGAGGCCGTACCGCAGAACGTCGAGCCCATTGTCTTCGGGATAGCGCCGCGCCTTCTCGAAGCAGTCACGAAGAATCGTCAAGTCGTTGGTGATGCGGGGGTGAAGAGGGAGATCGTCGGTCATGGTGATTCCCACCCACGGTTCGTCGGTCGCTTCGATGGCCGACAGAGCCCGACGGGCATCGGCGGTCATGTTGGAGAACGTCGCATCCTTCACCGGCGCATTCCACAGAGCTGTTCGAGCGAGCGATCGCTTCCGCTGTTCGGGATGCAAGCTCAGCCAGATGACGAGTTCTTCGGCCTTCGCCCGTTCGAAATCGACCCGTCGTCCGGACACGTGAACGACTTCGGGGGAACCGAGGATCGACGCCATGAACGACCAGTCACTCGAGAGAACGACCGGTTCGTCATCGAGCGTGACCGTCTCGATCACCGGTAGCGGATCGCCCAGTAGTCGACGAATCTTCTCGATCTCGTCACCACCCGAGCCAACCGGGCGAATGTCGACACCGAGGGGCATCAAACGCCAACGCCCGTCGTCGAACGAGAGTCCCGGCACACGATCGGTGGGGACACCCCGTCTGATCACCAGATCGCTGTCTTCGAGGTGTCGATCATCGGCACCGTCAGCGATAGCCACCGATTCGCCGATGCGGCGAGCCACGTCGAGGGTGTCACTGGCCGATCCCGTTCGAAACACACGACGACCGAACACCGCCACGTTGTGGGCATTCGACACCAATCCGAGCCGAGACGTGAACGGTGACAACGCCACTCCGTTCACGACCGCCGACCACACTCCACCCTCTCCACGTTCGTCGACCACGAATTCGTTCCGAACATCGAGATTCACCCACACCTGACCGGCCACGGTCGTACCCACGTGCAGCAGCAAAGGAGGCCGAACCGCATCGAACTCACCGATGTCGCGCAGCGATGTCTCGGCCGAGAGAACCAGCGACCTCGATCCGTGGACCGCCCACACTGGCGTGGGTTTGGGCGACGAGTCGAACTCGGCCACCACGTCACGATTCGGAGTCACCACGAGGTACGACGGTGGGTGACCCTGCACCACGAGATGTCGAACACCGAGATCGATACGCGCCACCAGGTGAGCGTCCGAGTCATCCACGTCCTCGAGCAACACCGCATCGTCAACAGTCGAGCCCGATCGCAGCAATTGCTCACGACGTGAACGCACCCGCCAGTACACACCGGCTCCGATCAAGGCCGAGCTCACACCGAACGTCGAAAAACCATCACGCGCACTCAGATGGCCCGACCCGCCACTCATGGCGTGAGCGTCGTCGACGTCGACGACGACTGCTGGACGAGCCGGTGCCAACACCGTGGCCGCCGGAATCGTGGCGCTGAGGACGAACGCGGCCAGGCTAGCTCCGGGTGTCCAACGCACGCCCGATCGCCGCACCAGGCTCCATGCGAATGTGGCGATCACCCACAGCCAGCAAATCCACAGGACCCAACCGCACCATTGCCAGATCAGTGCAGCGTCGATGCGACCCGCGGCGATTTCACGAATCGAATGACGAACCGAACCAGGGGCCGACGACCAGTCGCCCAGATCGGGTGCGCCGAACCGATTGGCCACCACGAGACCAGCCACGATCAAGAGAGCGAGCACACCCCCAGCACGGACGAACCGCTTCATCCCGCCACCACCGTGGCCGTCCGTGACGCCGATGTGCGCTGGGCCGAGATTCCGAGCAGACCCAGGAGCACCGTTGGCTGTTCACGCCGGACGGTGACCGTGATCGAGCGACCCGACACCACCACATCACCCTCGAGGTCGTGGACGTCGAGGTACGTGCGGGCGGCCTGACGCGCTTTCACGGGATCGAGGGCGCGTAAACCAGCGCGAATCAACGTGATCTCCTGAGCACCCACGCGGGCCGCGTTCTCGGCGTGATCGGCCACCTGAACGTGAGACGCCACCAACCGACCGGCATCGATCGCCAGTCCGGTCGCGGCTGTCAACGTGAGAGTCAGACACACGACGAAACCCGACACGATTCCACGATCTCTCATCAGTCACCACCCCGATACGTGTCGATCACTTCGGTCGACGACGCACGAAGTTCGGGCATCGACACATCGAGTAGTCCGAGATCACGATCATCGGGACGACACGTGACCGCCACCGTGACGTAACGACGAGACGCGTCGAGTGACGTCTCGATTCCGGGTGCCGCGCAGGTGATGTTCCGATTGCGTAAATCGGTCAGCACCGCTTCCCGGGCCACCGCGTCCATACGACCCCTCGACACCATCGACGCCGCCCGCGCACCCTGGTCGGCCGCGTGCCGGACATCGCTCATGGCTTCGGTCGCCCGGCCGCCGAAGACGGCCAACAGAACGAAGATGACGAGCACCGGGGTGAGCAGCACGATCTCCACGGCCACGCTTCCGCGATCCCGTACTACCGAACGGGCGCCATTCATCGTGACGCCTCCGGCACCACGACCTCACGAGGTTCGATGGCGGTCCGACGCACTGTCGACCGTAAGAACGGCACGATGTCGGGTACGTCGACTTCGACCGTCACGCGAATTTCGCGCGCTGTCACCTCCACCGTCGGCACACCGACCACGGCACTGTTCACGTCGGCCACGAAGGCGCTCGCCGAGTCACGAGCACGTTGTGCGGTCACGTCGACACTCGAGGTGGACGACGAGCCGACCGCGGCTCCGCGAGCAGCCGCGGCCTGCGCGACGTGGGACGAATAGAAGAACATCACCGTATGAAGAGACGCCAGCACGAGCAGGACGAGAGCGGGAACGAGGATCACCAACTCGACCGTCGATGATCCTCGATCCCTGGTCACGCGCATCAGGGCCTCAGCCGAGATCCAGATCGTTGGCCTTGCTGGTCACCTTGTTGGTGACGATCACACCGACCGAGATGGCGAGAGCGATGAGAGCCGCGGCCAGAACGACGGTGGTGGCACTCACTTCCCCGCGGTCGCGGTCGGCCTCACGTGAGGCGGCGAGACGGATGGTGTAGTAGTCCCACATCTGACGGAACTGATTCATGATGGATTGCCTTTCGTGTTTTGTTTGGTTTGTTGTGTTTGGTTTGTTGTTTACGAAGGTTCGTCAAAACCCTCGACTGATGAGGTGCATAGCGGGATAACCCAGCAACACCAGAAATGAGACGAACATCAGGACCATGGGAAGGCCCATCCGTTCGGTCGATGAATTGGCCGATGCCTCGATGTCGGCCATGTGCGATGCGCGAAGAGATGCCGCCTTGGCGACGAGCGAGGCCGTCATCCGCGCTCCCTGTTCTCCGCCCAACTTCACACTGGCGGCGAGCTCGGGAAGCTCACGCACACCCACCTCACGTCCGCGTTCAGCCAAGACGTCCCACGGTGAACGGCGGGTCGAATGGGCCACGCGCAATGCGTCGGTCACCAAATCGAACGTCGGGCCACCTCCCACTCGAGCGGCCGCGCTCAACGCGGTTTCGATCCCGGCACCGCCGGCCAGCATGATCGCCACCAAGTCGAGGTATCCCGAGAGTGAACTGCGCATCTCGCGGCGCAAGCGACGCGCTTTCTTGGTCAGGGTGAGACTCGGAAGCCACAACCCGAGCGCCGCGCCGGCGACCACGCCCACGAGAAGCACGACCGAAGGCAACGCGATGCCACCCAGACCCATCACGAGTCCGCACATCAAGGGAAGAACGGCGCAGGACGCACCGCACACCAGACGCTCGAACACCTGTCGTTCGGGGGACGTGCCGGTGACCATGAGATCGGCTGGAGCGGAAGGAAACACGTTCACCAGCTCCGCGACGAAGGACCGCGGCTCGACTCGATCACCGAGACGCGGCGAATAGCGATCGAGCGCCAGACTCAAACGTGGCCCACGCAAGGCGTTCAACACCACGAGTGCTCCAACACCGGTGATCGACCCCAACAGAACGTCGATCACGACCGAGCTCCTTGCGAACGAACGAACCGCGGTGCGACATCGATGCGCGAGAGCTTCTGCATACCGACCAACGAGACGCCGAAAAGAACAGCGACCAATGTCATGACCACCGCACCCTCCGGGGATCCGTACGGACTCAGATACGAGCGATTGAAGACAAACAACATGGCCACGAAGAGGACGATGACGACCGAGATGATGCGAACCGCACTGCGGGTACGCGCCCGTGACACCCAGATGCGTCTCTGCATCGCTACGTCGTCACGGCAACTGCTGGCCAACTGGTCGAGCAGCGCACCCATGTCGCGCACTTGCTGTTCGGCGGCCACGATGAGGGCAGCAGTGACGAAGTCGCAGGTCGGGTGATCGACGTCGTCAGCAAATTGCCGCGCCGCCGACGGCAACGAAACGAACGACAGCCGAGACGCGAAACGAGCGACGGCCTCGCGAATCACCTCAGGGGCAGTTTCAGCGGTCACGACCAATGCCTGTTCGAGACCGCGTGCACCGGCCAGGGTGTCACGCAATTGTTCGATCCAGACCGCGAGTCCCTCGCTGAGAGCCGCTTCGTCTCGCCGTGGCCGTCGTGGGCTCCGGGACGTCGACACCGTCGCCGGTCGCAGGTTGCGCAAACCCGCCACGAGGGTGAGCAGACCGACGCCGGTGCCCGCTCCGGCCACCACTGCGATTCCGATGCTCACGACCACACCACCGATGACGAATAGCCGTGGTGCTCCAACACATCGCGGAGGTCCCCGGTCATCGGGAAGGCCAGAGTTGCCGGGCCATCGTCGTTCGATCGGAAGATTTCGTTCGACACGATGCGCGGACCGTCGGCATCGACCACTTCGCGCACGCTCGTGATCCGCCGGCGGCCATCCACGATCTCGATATGCACGACGATGTGGACCGCGTTGGCGATCACCAGGTTCACCACATCGACCGGCAGTCCGGTGTTGGCCATCGACACGTACGCCGCCAACTTGGCGAAAACTGCTCGGGTGGAGTCGGCGTGCAGCGTGCACATCGAACCGTTGTTGCCCTGGCTCATGGCCAGCAACATCGGAAACGCCTCGGCACCGCGAACTTCACCGACGATCACACGATCGGGGTCCATGCGCAGAGCCATCCGCGTGAGATCGGCCAGCGTGATCTCACCGTGACCCTCGATGTTGGCCGGCCGCGACTGAAGGATGTCGTGATCGGGATGGAGATCGCTGAAGCGATCGAGGCCGAGTTCGTACGCGTCTTCGATGGTCACGATGCGTTCCTGCACCGGAATCTCGTTCATCAAGGCCCGCAAGAGGGTGGTCTTGCCCGATCCGGTGCCGCCCGCGATCACGATGTTGCGACGCGCCCGTGCTGCAGCCGCGAAGAAGTCGACGAGTTCGCTCGTGAGCAATCCCGTGGACTGCAATTGCGACAGCGACGACAGGTGGAACTGATGCTTGCGAATGACGAGTGACGGTGTCGTCGACACGTCCATCAGCGCGAAGAGCCGACTGCCGTCATCGAGGCAGAGGTTGCACTCGACGGTCGATGCGTCGAAGCGACGCTCGCCCTTCGACGATCGTGATGCAGCGTTTCGAACGAGATCGACGAGCTCGTCGGGAGACGTGACGATCGGATCCAGTTCGCGACGCGAGCCGTCACGAAGCTTCACCCAGACCGGGCTCGCACCCCGGACATGGATGTCGGTGATCTCGGGGTCGTCGAGCAACTTCTGCAGTGGACCCAGCCCGAGCAGATGGTCGAGAACCTCCTTGGTCAACCGATCCTCATCGGCCACCGTGAGAAGGGGTTGACCACCGAGAAGCCGTCGAGACGCTTCCGAATCGAAGAAACGAGCCAGCACCGTTCTGATCTCCGACTCGGCGTCTGACGCGTCGACCGGTCGATCGCGTCGAACGTCGACGAGTCGTTCACCGGCCAGTCGCCGTAACTGTGCAGCGAGATCGTCACCGCTCACGTCAGACCGCCTCAGCCAGAGCAACGGTCGGCTCGTCGGCCAACGACGCCACGACCTTGCGAAGTTTCGAACTGCTCTTCGGACTGTCGGGGAGCAGATCGGCGATCACAGGCCACTCGATGGCTCGATCGACCTCCGATGTTCCGTAGCGACCTCCGGCTGCGAGAACCGACCAGGCGCCGAGACCGCGAAGGTGATCGGCACGATGAACGACCGACACGATGTCTTCCAAGTCGGTGCGAGTGACCAGGAGGCGTCGATCGGCCGCGGCGATGAGAGCGTTGGCCGGCGAGTCGGGCCGAACTCGACCCACGTCCACGATCACATCGGAGCCGACGAGGGACTCGATCTCTTCGGCGCGAGTGGCCAACACGGTGAGGGCCGCCATCACCGGTTCGGCCGCTGGCGGGGCGACGACCACACTCACCTGTGCCGAATACGTCCTCATCACCAACGCTCGATCGAAATCACCCGAGGCGTGGCTACGAAGAGCGGCGGTGAGTTCGACCAACCCGGGGCGAACGTCCCACTCGTGACGGGCCGCCAAGCGACCGCCGTCTGGATCGGCTTCGATCACGGTGACGGGTCGGGGCCACAACGAGGCGATGTGCAGAGACACGGTGGCCAGATCCATCAGTCCACCCGTGGTTGCCGTGACGAGGAGAGTCATGTCAGCCACCCACCTTTACGAGGTGCATCTCGTCGTGGCCGACGAACGATTCGATCGACGACAGCGGCACGCGCAGAGTGACCGAGCGTTCCTTCATCAAGTCGTCGGGAGTCGAGACTCCCCACACCGACACGTCGAATGGGAGAGCCGTGGTCGTACTGATCCCCTCGACCGAGCGATCGATCACGACAACCGACACCACATCACCGGGAAAGAGATCGACCGGTGCCTGATTCAGACCCACCACGATTCCGACCAGTCCGTCGTTGGCGTCGAGCGGAGTCACGTCGGTGAGTAGCGATGACGACAGTGGGGTGCCGGCCTGCACATCGTTGGTCGTGCGCATTCCGATCACATCAGTGGCGAGTGACTCCGGAAGAACGGCCAAGGCTTCCGACGATGAGACGGCCACCACGGACACGTCGCGTTCGGACACGACGACTCCGGCGGGAAGGTCACGACTCGACACCAGGACCTTGCGACCCGAGTCGGAGTCGCTGCCGAGAGCCACGAAGGCGGCAATCGATCCGACGATGACGGCGAGACCGACGGCCACTTCTGGCACTCGGACCCCACGTCGGCGAATCGGCTCGGCCATCGCACGACCGAGGGAGGCAACCCTCTGATTGTTCGATACCGCTGTGATGATGTTTCCCATGTCGCCCCCTCGAAGCGATCGAAATGATGTGGACATCACCGTGCTCGGAAGCGACTTGACGTTCGATAGGCCGTTCGACCCACCGGTAGCCTGACCGCGTGTCCATCGACTCGCGCACACCCCCGGCCCAGTTGCCGCAGTCGAACGACCCCTGTTGGTGTGGTTCGGGTCGGCGCTACAAGCGCTGCCACAAAGGCCAAGAGGGCCGAATCACTCCTGGTGTGATCGCACCGATGCGTTCGGTTCCGTCGCACATCGCTCGTCCGTCATACGCCGACACCGGCAAGGTCACGCGCTGGGACGAACCGCGCATCAAGTCACCCGATGTGATCGCCCGCATGCGCGTGGCCTGCGAGATGGCCGCCGACATTCTTCGCTTGGCCGGTGAATTCGTTCGGCCCGGCATCACCACCAACGACATCGACGTGTTCGTCCACGATCTCACGATCGAGCGTGGTGCGTATCCGAGTCCGCTCAACTACCACGGATACCCGAAGAGTGTGTGCACATCGGTCAACGAAGTGATCTGCCACGGCATTCCCGACTCCACCGTTCTGTACGACGGCGACATCATCAACCTCGACGTCACGTGTTATGTGGATGGTGTTCATGGCGACACCAACGCCACGTTTTTCGTGGGCGATGTCGATGACGAGAACCGTCGGCTCGTTCGTGTGACCGAAGAGTGCACCTGGAAGGGAATCGGCGCGGTCAAGCCCGATCGTCCGCTCTCCGAAATCGGCAAGGCGATCGAAGACCACGCGAACAAGCACAAACTCGGTGTGGTGCGCGCATTCATCGGCCACGGCATCGGCGAGCAGTTCCACACC